>Ga0181375_1000047_pt1 | contig 74663 bp, 69 predicted proteins | sample LowvirmetaG_FD_130090 | JGI IMG/M metagenome (GOLD analysis project Ga0181375, IMG submission 130090) | Marine viral communities from the Subarctic Pacific Ocean - Lowphox_11 viral metaG | ecosystem: Environmental > Aquatic > Marine > Oceanic | place: Subarctic Pacific Ocean | collected 2015-12-09 | reverse complement strand
GCAATCCGGCTGTCCCGAAGAAATCGCCTATACGCAAGGCTGGATCAGCAATGACACAATGCGAAAACATGCCGAAACCTTCAAAAAAACCGAGTACGGGAAATATCTGACAACCCTTTTGAAAGAAAAAGGGTTGGTGGAACATTTTTGCGAGTCTTGAAACAACCCGCACACACCTCACACGAGGCTTGCAACACTGTCCATCAATCATGCCGAGCAAACGCGGTGATTGCCTTTGGGCATCGTCCGCGTCTTGATGGCGCAAATTTATGGCGCAAACGGAGCCACTCATGACCAATCCCCCAAAGACCATATCCGATCAGGTTTCGCCGCTCACGGATGCGCAATGGCCCAATGACATCGCCGATCTGCGCGGCGGTTTCGCTGGCGCACTTAATGTCTATCGCACGATGGCGCATCACCCGGCCCTCGTGCGCGCTTGGGCACCTTTGCGGCAGCATATCGTCAAAGACACAGCGCTTGGGGTTGAGCGCTCCGAGGTGGTGATTTTGCGCACCGGCGTGCGGCTTGGGTCGGCCTATGAATGGGCGCATCATGTGTCGCGGGCGCGCGCCCTTGGGTTTTCTGACGAGAGGATTTTGGCGATCAAAGCCATGCCCGAGGGCGAAGACGGGATGATCGTGCGCGCCGTCGATGCACTGTTGGACGATCACCGTCTGCCCATCCCGCTTGAGCGGGAATTGGCAAAGTGTCTTGGCCGAGAAGCGGTGTTCGATTTGATCGCGACTGTGGGGTTTTATTCCGTTCTCGGGTCGATCTTGATGACCTATGAGACGCCGATTGATGACGACATCGCCGACCAGATGGCGCGAAACCCGCTTTAGGGCTGGGCATTCAATCCGGCAAAGACCCGGCGATTTTATCGGCAAGCTCCGTCAAAGCTCCGGTAAAGGTTTCAAGTGCCTTACCGGTGCTCATGGCGCTGCGAATCCAGATGATGGAGACACAGCCCAAAACATTTCCACCCGACCTGACGGGAACCGCAAGCGATGCCGTTTGGGCGCGAAATTCGCCGCTGTCGCGAATGGCGATGCCACGCGCGCGGGTCTGTTCAAACAATTGGTCCAACCAACGCTGTTCCAAAAACGGAACATCTTCGGGATCATTGAGCCGACGCAGGTGCTCCAGGATCACCCCCCGTTCCTCATCCGAACAAAAACTCAGATAAGCCCGCCCCGCAGAGGTGCGCAACACCGGCAGTTTATACCCCGTCATGCCCCGGTCGATCGACAGGGGAGACCGGCCATGGGTGGTTTCCTGAATCACCATCGCCGCATTGTTGTAAATGGTCAGATCGAGCGGCCAGACAAGCCGTTGGCCATATTGCGCAAACAAAGGCCCCGCCGCCTGTGACAGCTCAGAGGTCAGCGCATAGCCATCTCCCAAAGCGGCGGCAAACCGCGTCACACGCACGTAATTCGAGGTGGCGGAAAAGGCGACGTAGCCCAGTTCCTCCAGCGTCTCCAAAAGCCGGTATACGGTCGGACGCGGCAGATTCAGCGCTTTGGCAATTTCACCGGGGCGGGTTTCGCCCATCCGGTTCACATAGCGCAAAATGGCAAGCCCGCGCGCAAGGGCGCGCACGGACCCACCAGAAGCGGTCGCAGATGTGTCGGAACCAGAGGCAATCATCGGTTTAGACTGTCACACTCCGCCCCCACGCGTAAGCCTTAGACTTCGGCTTTGACCGGGTTTGACAAAATGCCGACGCCCGACACTTCGACCTCACAAAGATCGCCGTCTTTCATGAACAACGGCGGCGTGCGACGCGCGCCAACCCCACCCGGCGTGCCGGACACAATCACATCGCCCGGCAACAGTGGCAGGATGGTCGAGCAATAGGCAATCAAACGCGGGATCGAACAGACCAGCATATCCAGCGTGGTGTCTTGCACTGTTTCGCCATTCAATCGGGTTTGGAGCCGCATTTTGGTGTGATCTTCGATCTCATCCGCCGTCACCATCCATGGGCCAAAACCACCCGTCCCGGCAAATGTTTTGCCCGGCATGAATTGATGCGTGTGTTTTTGCCAATCACGCACGGACCCGTCGTTGTAACAGGCATAGCCCGCGATATAACCCATCGCATCCGCTTCCGAAATGCGACGGCCCTCTTTGCCGATGATCACGGCGACCTCGCCCTCATAGTCGAATTTATCCGATTCAAGCGGTTTGATCAGCGGCGCATTATGCCCGATCTGCGAGCCCTGATAGCGCGCGAACAACACCGGGTTCGGGGTCTTTTCGCGGCCCGTTTCCTCGATATGGGCGTGGTAGTTCAGGCCGACACAGATGATTTTATCCGGGTTCGGAATGACCGGATCATGGGTCACATCGTCAAAACCATAATCCACCTCGGCAGAGACCAAGGCCGCGGCGGCAGCCATGTCGCCTGTGGCCAAAAAATCGCGCAGCGTCGGCGCGTCAAAACGTTTGCCGAGATCGACGATGCCAGCCTCATTGACGAGACCATATGAGGACGTGCCGTCCTTGGTAAAAGAGCAAAGTTTCATTGTATCAGACCCGTTCAGGTTGTTGCGTTTCAATTGGATTTGGGAGCACGAGGGCCAAAAGCGCCGCAAGCTCCTCTTTGGTATTGGCCCCGCCCAGCGTATAACGGTCGGGACGCAAAACAGTGGCGCGGGCACCAAGGCGCGCGAGGTGATCGGCGGCGTTTGATGTGTTCGTGGTGACCAAGGCGACACCATCGGGCAGGCTCAGATCGTGCGCCACATCGGCCTCAGCAACGACGACAAACTGATGGCGATAGACATCATCCATCAGCCGCCCGTCGGTCAGGCGCGGCTGACCAAACAGACGCCCCGCGAGATCGCCAACACCGATCCCCTCGCCCAAAGGCGGCGCGATGCTTTCCATCCGTGCGGAGCCATCGGTGCTTGGCAAAGCGGCGCGCAGGGCCGCTTCGGTGCCCGCGGTGTTGATCAACCCGCCCAACCGCACGGCAGTTTGAATATATTCGCGGGCATTGGGTTTGCGCTCGCTCTCATAGCTATCCAGCAATGCCTCGGCGGCCTTGCCCGTCACCTTGCCCTGACAAATCAGCGCCAATTTCCAGTACAGATTGGCAACATCTCGGGTGCCCGCGCACATACCCTGCCCCATGAATGGAGGGGTTTGGTGACAGGCATCACCGGCCAACAAAAGCCGCCCCTTGCGCCACTCATCCGCAACCAGAGAGTGAAACACATAGACCGCTGTGCGCTCCAAATCGGCGTCCTCGGGCGTCAACCAATCAGAGAGCAATTCCCACACCCGCTCCGGTTTGGAAATCTCGTTGGACTCCTCATCGGGCTTGACCGTGATCTCCCATCGCCGCCGCATCCCCGGCCCCCGCACATAGGTGGCGGGACGGTCAGGACGGCAATATTGGATCGAATGATCGCCCAGCTCGGGCTTGTCCTTTTTGAGGATCGCATCGACCACCAGCCAGCGTTCGTGAAAGCCGTAATCCTCCATCCCCGTCTCGATATAGCGCCGCACCAGCGAACGCGCGCCGTCGCAACCGACAACATAGCTTGCGGTGACACGCTCAACCTTGCCACAGGACATGTCTTCGAACCGCAGGTCGACCCTATCGCCTTGATCATCCATGTTGAACACATCGCAGCGGGTGCGAATGGTGACCTCTTTGCGGGCGATCAGACGGGTCCGCAGCACCTCTTCGAGATCGGGTTGGTGAAAGCGGAAATTCGAGCGCCAGCCTTGTGGTCCTTCGCCTTGTGGGCGCGGCCAATCCAACAACAACTTGCCCTCAGGATCGACAAATTTCATCCCCGGATGCAGCGCCGTTTTTGGGTCCATCTCATCGGCGATGCCGATCCATTGAAACACCCGCATCACTTCGGCGTCAAAATGCACCGCGCGTGGCAGATGATAGGCTGCGCTTTCGCGCTCCAAAACCAGCGTTTTCACCCCGCATTGCCCCAAAAGATGAGCCAAAGTTGCACCCGCGGGGCCATAGCCCACGATGGCAACATCATAGTGTTCCATAGTTATTTTCCCTGTTTGGTCAGTTCGCCGAAAAGCCATGGGCAATCGGCCACGGGCGGCGCACGACGCCCCTTTGCGGCGGCATCAAGACGCATATCGCGCAGGCGTTTGCGCCCGCCTTCTTCGGTGAGATAAAGCCGTTCATGGCCCCAGAAGCTCGGCCCATCATGGGTCTCATGTGGCTCCCATGTTTCGGGCGCGATCAGCCGCCCGCCCCAACCGTTTTCGACAAAAAAGCCGGAGGGCGAATGGGCGTAATAGGAGGTCATGTAATCATTGGTGTGACGGCCCAGCGTATAGGCGACACGGCCCTCCTCCATCTGCGCCAGATCATAGCCTTGGCCCAGATCATCAAGGTTTTGGAATTCGACCATGAAGTGGTGAAACCCAAGCTGCCCCGAGCCGACCATGGCAAAGGAATGGTGACGATTGTTGAGGTGGAAAAAATAAAGACCGTAGGGTTCCAACCCGTAATCCGAGACGTAAAAGTCCAACAGATCGCGGTAAAATGGCATCATCACGTCGATGTCTTTGACGTGCAGCACAGCATGCCCCATCCCCAAAGGTCCGGTCATAAAGCCGTCAATCGGTCGGCCCGGCACAAACGGATCGGTGGCGATCATCGGTTTGTAAAACAGCTCAACCCGGTTGCCACCCGGATCTTTGAACCAAATCATGTCTTCGACAAACCGACGATCCGCAAGCTCATTTGTGGCCATCGTGACGGCCACGCCAGCGGCATCCAGACGGGCGGCGTAGGCTTGCAAATCCTCTCGGGCCGCGACCTCAAAACCCAGAAACGCCAGCGTTTCACCCGGTTCATCAGAGACCAAAAGCCGCTGGACCTTGTCATCCATGCGAAACGCCAGCGCCTTGCCGCCACGGTCGATCTTTTGCATACCCAGCAGTTTGCCGGCAAAATCTCCCCAGTCGTCGAGCTTGTCAGAGCGCACACCGAGATAGCCCAGAGCAATGATTGCCATGGTGTTCTCCATCATTTGTTCAGGAATGCCTCATTTTACAGGCCAAACGACCCAATCCCGAGGCGTCATCTCCGCCCGTCCGCAGTGTGGACAGACGGAGAGAAGATCAGCGCGTAGAGACCTCGCGCGCACGCGTCAGCACGGTTTCGGCCACGTCCGGGTCAGCCTGCTCGGCCACCCATTTGGCCGGAGCCTCCGCCAATGCCGCATCCCATGCCGCATGACCTGCCTCATCCAGTTCAACAAAGGTCACTTCACCCGCCGCACGAAGCGCCGCTTCGACCTCGGCATCGGTTTGATCGACAACGGAGGCGATCCATTCGGCCGTGGCGCGACCGGACATCTCGTCCAGCACGGCTTTGTCCGCGTCCGACAGGCCCTCATAGGTGCGTTTGTTCATCAAAACGGCCATGGGCGAGGAGGTGAAGCGCGTGGTGGTGATATAGGGGGCCACTTCATTGAGGCGGAAGGTGCGATAGGCATCCATCACCCAAACCGCGCCAGACACCACACCGCGTTCGAGGTTTTCATAGACCTGCGGTGCCGGAATAGACACGCCCGACGCGCCCAGAAGATCAAACAGGGTAGAGCCAAATTTCGATGGGGTGCGCAGTTTCAAACCGTTGAGATCGGCGGGGGCATCAGCGGGTGCGTCCGTCATGAAAAAGCGGTAGCCCGGCGTGGTGAACAGGGCGATCACTTTGTAATCGGCATATTCTGTGTTCAACGCACCGTCTTCGTCCAGTGCATTGAGGATCGCGGTGCCCTGCGCCGATGTTGCCACCAAACCCGGCACTTCGACCACGCCCGTCATCGGAAACAGACCCGGTGTATAGGTCGGCACGACCAGCGCCACATCGGCCACGCCCGCTTTGACCAATTCCGCCTGTGCAGGCGGTGCGCCAAGGATGGAGCCGGGGTAGAGTTTAAAGGACGCGTCTTTGGACAGCTTTGGGTTCACCTCGTCGATCCAGGCTTGCAGCACTTTCGACGAATAGAACCCCTGTGCAGGCTCAAAAGACGACACGCGCATTTCGCGCGCCTCTGCCATAGACGCAGCAAAAGACACGCCCAAGGCAAGCGCCAAAGTGGTGGCTTTGAATAGAGTTTTGATCATAGTTTCCTCCCGTTTTTCTGATCAGATCGCATGGTAGGGCAGCCAAATGACAAGCGCGGGCAGAGCGATAATGATCCCCACGCGGATGAAATCGGCGATGACAAAAGGGGCCGCCCCTTTCCAAAGCTCGGTGAGCTTGACGTCCGGTGCGACGGTTTTAAGGACAAAAAGATTCATGCCGACGGGCGGGGTAATCAGCCCCATTTCCACCACCATCACGGCGAAAATCCCGAACCACACAAGGTCGATCCCCGCTGCCTGCGCCACCGGCACGAACAGTGGCACGGTGAGCAGCAACATCGCCAGACTGTCCATCAACGTGCCCAAGACCAGATAGATCGCCAGCATCAACAAGATCACCAAAAGCGGTTGATCCAAGATGCCGGAAAACAACCCGGTGAGGGAAAATGGCAGGCCAGAGAGTGCAAGGAAAAAGTTAAACAGGTTCGCGCCGATCAACACCAGATAGAGCGCGCCACAGGTCATCGCCGTGTCCATGATTGCGGACATAAAGCCCTCAAAGGACAAGCGCCGGGCGAGCAACCCATAGGCCAGAACCACGGCGGCCCCGATGGCGGCGGTTTCATTGGCGGTGAACACGCCGGAATAAAGCCCACCCATGATCAGACCAAAAATACCGACCGGGGGTAGCAATTCCTTGATCGCGCTGCGCCGCTCCGGCCCTTCGGCGCGCACCCGCTGTGGTGCCACAGACCATCCCATCCAGATTGGTACCCAGATCGCCAGACAGTACAGCAGAACTGCCAAAAAGATCGGTCCGGCCGTGGCCAAAAGCAGGTCGCGAATGGATTGCTCGGCGATGAAGGCATAGATCACCAAGACCGTTGACGGCGGGATCAAAATGCCAAGTGTGCCCCCCGCAGCCACCGACCCGGCGGAGAGCGAGCGCGAATATCCAGCGGCTTTCATTTCGGGCAAAGCGATCCGGCCCATGGTTGCGGTGGTGGCCAAGGACGACCCAGAGATCATCCCAAACCCCGCCGACGCACCAATCGTCGCAAGTGCCAACCCGCCACGACGGTGGCCGATCAGCACGGACATGGAGTGATAGAGCTTGGTCGAAAGACCGCTGCGCGCGGCCAAATTGCCCATCATCACAAACAGCGGCAACATGGTCAGAGTGTAATTCGTCAGACTGCCCCATGTCGTCGTCGCGCCAATCGCCATGGCACCGGGCAACCCGATGATCATGGCCGATCCAAGCACACCGACAAGACCAAGGGCGACAGCAACCGGCACTTCGAGAAAGATCATCACGATCGCGGCAAAGAACCCCATGCCACCCAAAAGCATCCCACTCATCACCAATCCTTCTCATTTTTCAGGGAGAACCAAACCGCCGCCAGCGCGGCGACAAGAGCGGCCAAGAGGGTGAGCGTCACCACCATCAGCGCCATCGACACCGGCACGCCCAAATCGGCGGTGGTTTCGGGTGAGCCAAATTTGGACAGGGTGTTTTCGGCCAAAATCCAAAACAAAAGCCCGGCAAAGATCAGCGAGGCGATGCTGCCGAAAATGCCCAAAGGCCGGGTGAATCGGTTTGGCGATAATTCGGACAAGAGCTTAGCCGTCACATGGGTCCGTTTCGCGTAACAGACCGGCATCGACAACAGCGCACCCAAACCAATGGACAGGGATGTCAGTTCAATGGCGGCGGGCACATTCATACCCGCAACCGCCCGCAAAATCACATCCATCACCGTCACCCCGGCTCCAAACAGAAAACAGGATGCAGCGGCAGCCAAGAAGGTATTTGATATGCGTTTTTTATATTTTCCGTTGATCATGCCGCGCGCCCTTCAGAGCTTTTATGCGCAGCAAAAACCCGCCCCCCGCGCTGTCGCGCAAAGGGAAACCTGTGCGTTTCCATGGCGTTCCTCCCAACGCTAAGTTATCAAAAACTATATGGCGCGCGGATGTGGGAAAACAGGCTCGCCGAAGAGGTGTCCGCCAAGCGGACAGCTCTAAGCCAACTCAAACAAGGGCCTGTCACCGCCCGTATCATCCAATACTGGCCACAGCATAGGCACATCGCACGCCACGGGGGATACTCCAACCACTCTATGGGAGGAGAAAAAATGAAACCTACACCAGTGAACCGCCGTGGCTTTTTGCGCGGCGTGGGGGCGGTGGCCTCCGGAGCCGCGCTGTCGCAATTTCCCTTGCCTGCACTCGCCAAAACTAAAACCATCAAACTTGGTCTTGTTCAGCCCGTGACCGGACCGCTCGCGATTTTTGCCGAGCCAACGCAATTTGTGATCGACGCCGTGCGCGCCCAAATCGGCGACAGCGTGATGATCCAAGGCACCAAACATCCGGTCGAAATCATCCTGAAAGACAGTCAATCCAACTCCAACCGCGCCTCATCCGTTGCTCAGGAATTGATCCTCAACGATGAGGTGGACATGCTCTTGGCCACATCGACGCCGGACACGACCAACCCGGTGGCGGATCAGGCCGAGTTGAACGGTGTGCCTTGCATTAGCAATGACACGCCATGGCAGCCGCATTTCTTTGGCCGTCAGGGCGATCCGGCCAAGGGGTTTGATTACACGTTCCACTATTTCTGGGGCCTTGAAGACGTGATCGGCACGTTCATGTCGCAATGGGATCAAGTCGCCACCAATAAGGTGGTCGGTGCACTTTGGCCCAATGACCCGGACGGCAATGCCTGGGGCGACCCTGCGGTTGGCTTCCCCAAACCGATGGCGGACAAAGGCTATTCCTTGGTCGACACCGGCCGGTTTCAGTCCATGACCGACGATTTCTCGGCACAGATTGCGGCCTTCAAAGCCGCGGGGGTCGAGATCGTCACCGGCGTCGTGATCCCGCCAGATTTCACCACGTTCCTCAGTCAATCGGCGCAGCAAGGCTTTGCCCCCAAGGTCATCAATGTCGCCAAGGCCAGCGAATTTCCTCAGGCCATGGCCGCCCTTGGTCCCCGCGCAGACGGGCTTTCGGTCGAAGTGTGGTGGTCGCCGCATCACCCGTTCAACTCTTCGCTGACCGGGCAAAGTTCGGCCGATCTTGCCAGTGCTTATGAGACCGAGACCGGCAACCTCTGGACCATGCCGCTTGGTTTTAAACATTCGCTGTTTGAGGTGGCTTTGGATGCGTTATCCCGGACCGAGGACCCCACCGACCCCGACAGCATCGCCGCAGCGATCCGTGCCACCTCCCTGAACACAATCACCGGCATGATCAACTTTGGTGCGGGCCCTGTGCCGAACATTGCCAAAACACCGCTGGTTGGCGGCCAATGGTCGGTGCGCGATGGCAAACCGGTGCTCGACATCGTCGACAACACCAACGCACCGGACATCCCGCTGAGCGCACAAATGCGTCCGATCGGCTAAAGACAGGGGGCCTCCCTGTTAAAGCGTCACACCCACACCTTTAACCTGAGACAGGGGAAAGGTGTGACGCTTTAGCGAGGCCCTTTTGTCATCAAATCAGGTGCGCTTTCGTGTGTATTTTTCTATGATGTCAAAGAATTGGAGGACCTGCGGCTTGCGATTGTCGCGCCGGGCATGCACCGTCAAAGAGGTGCCGGGATTGTTGCCCTCATAAGAGCGATACAACACCCCCGCTCGTGGCGAATTTGACACCGATTTGGGCACCATCGCCAAGCCGACCCCAACTGAGACAAGCGAAATGGCGGTTTGGTAATCTTGGGCAAAGATCTGATCCGCAGGTGTAAAGCCTTCGCCCTCACAGACTTTCAAAATATGATCGGCAAACGACGGGCGCGGGCGTCGCGGGTAGAGCACAAAGGTCTCTTTATCCAAATCCGCCAGCTTGATCGGCAGGCTCTGACCGGCAAGGGCTGAGTTGTCGGGCAGGGCAAGAATGAGCGGCTCGTGATGCAAAGCCATGGAGCGGAATTCATCGCCTTGAAGGTTTGGCCGCGCCACCGCGATGTCGATATCGCGCTGGATCAGACCGCGTTCCAATTCGGCGTTGTTCATCGAACTGAGCGACAGATCGACATGCGGATAATGCGAGCGATAGGATTTGATCAACGACGGCAGGACCCCATGGGTCGCCGAGCCAACAAAGGCCACGCGCAACCGCCCCGCACCACCGCGCCCGATGAGTTCCACTTCACGGTAGGCGCTGTCGAGATCGTCCAAAATATCGCGCGCCCGATCCAACAAAACCGCACCCGCCTCGGTGAGCCGGATTTGGCTGCGGGCGCGATCAAACAATTGCGCGCCGATCTCTTTTTCAAGCGTTGCGATTTGGCGCGACAAGGGTGGCTGGGCCATTTCCAAACGCGCCGCCGCGCGGCCGAAATGCAATTCCTCGGCCACGGCAATAAAATATTTCAGACGTTTGAATTCCAAAGTGGCCCTCCCCAGCCCCTTTTTCATCACCCGGTTTTTACGCATTCACCCCATTTTTGCGAGGGCATCGACAAAATAGGGCCGGAATACATCGGGGTTCTCGCTCATCGGAAAATGCCCGATCCCATCCATCACGGCAAGGCTGGCACCGGGAATGGCATCGGCGGTGCGTTTGGCATCCTCTGGGGTACAGGTCATATCATATGTGCCCACCATGAGATGCACAGGGCGTGCGCCTGTGTCAATGCGGCCAAGTTGCCCGACGAGACTGTCATCTTGGGTGTAAAAACTCAAATCCCCGCGAAACACGCCGGGGCCAGATTGCATAAACATCCATTGGGTGTTCCAACGCTCGGCCTCGGGGGATTGCGGCGCGATATTGGCGCTGACCAAAGCCGCACCCATTTCGCCACCATGGGCATCAGGGCGGTGGAACCAGTCGATGTCATACCACGCCGGTTGAAAATCCGAGGCCTCGATGGCAATAAAACCTTTGAACGGGTCCGGCGTCTTAAGCGCCAGTTGCAGCGCGATCCGCCCGCCCATGGAACATCCGGCATAGATCGGATTCTCCAGATTGAGCGCCTTCACCAGTTTGAGCACCGTTTCCATATAGGCTTCGGTGGTCAAAAGGTATTCTTCCTCATGAAACCCCTCAGGCGGCAAAGATTTGCCATGCCACGGCATGTCCGGTGCGATGAAACGATAGGCTTTGGTCAACTCTGGATCGTTCAGGATATGCCGCCACTGGCGGCTGTCTGCGCCCGCTGTGTGGAAACACAGGACCGGCTGCCCGCTGCCCGCTTCTTCAAAATAGATGCGGTTTTTGCGGCCTTGGACCTCAATTGTCACATAGCGGCCAATGATCTGTTCAAGCGCCATTATGCCGCCTCCTTTTGACGGCCCAGCGCCATAAATTCTTTGAAAAACCTCAGGTTTTTGACAAGGGTAAGAATGTCGCCATCAATCCGCCCACGACCGGTTTTGACAAAGCCGAAAATGTCGTGAAACCGTGGCGCCGGCATGGGGTGCCAAAAGGCATCCAGCGCCTCACCATCCACACGCAAGGCAAACCGCCACGGGATTTTGCTGCTCGGGCCTTCTTCGACTCGCTCAAGCAGGCCACGATGAAAGTACAGATAGATCTGCTGATCATCGACCTCGATCAAAACCGTCTCGGAAAACAACTGCCCGAGGCGTTTGAGATGCGGCTTTTGCGTGAGCGCCGTGCCCATCTCTTCAAAACGGGCGCGCAGAGATGCGGTTTGCATGGGAACTTCCTTTAGTCTTTGCGGGCATAACGATTGATACAATCTGGGTCAGGCGTGACCCCAAGTCCCGGACCTGTCGGCAGATGCACTTCAAAATTCTCATAGCGCAGCCCGTCGGAACACAGATCCTCGACCAGAATTTTCGGACCGAAATGTTCGGTGCCCCAGTCCAAATTCGGCAAGGTGGCGAAAGCGTGCAAATGCCCCGCAGCACCCAAGGAGCTTTCCAAAAGACACCCGCCGTAAAGCTGAACACCCGCCGCCTGCGCGATGCCCGCGACCCGTTTCAATTGATGCACCCCACCGTGTTTGCACAGTTTGAGTGACAGGACTGAGCCTGCACCTGCGCCACAACCGTCCATGGCTTCGCCAAGGGTGGACACGCCCTCGTCCAGCATGATCGGGATCGGAGAGCGCGCGGCAATGCGCGCCATGGCAGGCATTTGGGCGGCGGGAAGCGGCTGTTCGATCAAACTCACCCCAAGGTCCACAAGATGTGGCACATAACGGATAAAATCGGCCTCCGACCAGCCTTGATTCACATCTGCGATCATATCCGTGCCCTCGGGCAACGCCGCTTTCAAGGCGGCCAGACGCGCCAGGTCGGTCAACGGGTCAGCAAAGCCGAGTTTGATTTTAAAACGGTTGAACCACCCCTTTTCGATCATGCCCTTGGCCTCTTCGACCTCCTGGCCTGCATCACCAGAAGCCAAGGCCCAAATGGCGGAAAAAGACGCGCGCTGCGCCCCGCCCAAAAGGACATGGGCGGGCACGTTCAGCGTTTTACCAACGGCGTCCAACATGGCCATGTCGAGAGCGGATTTGGCAGTGTAATTGCGCTTGGCGGCCTGTGCCATTTTGGTGGCGGCCGCCTCAAGGAAACAGGCGGAATGGCCGATCAGAGCGGGCGCGAGATAGGTGTCGATATTGGCCTTCATGGCCTCAACACTTTCCTCGGCCCAGCGCGGCCCGCCCAAGGTGGAGCCCTCTCCAAAACCGACAACGCCATTCTCCAACACAACCTCAACAAAAATATAGCCTTGGTGGCTCAAAGAGGTGTTCGAAAGCTTATGTTTGCGCCGTGTCGGGGCCTCGATAATGCGTGCAGAGACCGAACGGATCGCCGTCGCTTGGGCCAGATCCATCGTCGCTGCGTCGTCAGAGATGCGAGTCTTTGTGGGCATTGCAGAGAAGGGGGTATTCATATCATTTCCGACGCCAGAAAGGGGGTGGAGCGACGGGACGCTGCGCTCCACCCTGTCAATGTTGTGCTTACTCGGCGGCAACAGCGCCGAGTTTGGCGTTGTTGCGGATCACGAAATTGAACTCCATCGCGAGATCCGTATCGGCCCCTTCAGGCACCTTTTTCAAAGTGCCAACAAGTTCCTCTTTCACGGCAAAGACAGAGTCATTGTCGAGATATTCAGTCTCGCTGTCGTAGATTTGTGAAATGAGGGTTTTGTAGCCTTCTTTCATGATCATGAAATGGACATGACCCGGACGCCACGGGTGGTGCCCCATGTAGTTGAGCAACTCGCCCGCTGCCCCGTCATAGGGGATCGGGTAAGGCGCGGGGCGATAGCACACGAGATCATATTCGCCATTTTCATCGGTTTCAAACCGACCACGGAAGTTCATGTCCGGCTGTTCCGGGTCCTGAAGGTCATAGAGACCGTTCGGAGCATCATGCCACACATCAAGGATCACATTGGGCACAGGTGCGCCATCGGTGTCGCGAATGGTCCCGGTGATGCGCACGGTTTCTGTGCCCGGATATTCTTTTTGAATGATCGACGCGCCTTTGGGCAAAACCGGTGAATTTTCGCGGTAGAACGGCCCAAGCACGGTGGTGATCGTTTCACCATGGGTCGGCTTTTTGTCGAGCATATCGACAAGCACTTCAACGCCGATAATGTCAGAAATCAGGATGAATTCGTTGCGGGCCTCATTGGAAATGTGACCGGCGCGGACGAACCATTTCATCGCCTCAAGCCATTCATCATAGCTCAGGTCGACCTCTTTGCAGAAGGCGTGGATGTGCTTGATGGCCGCCGACATGATTTCCCGGTTGCGTGCAGGGATATCCCCGCTCATCGCGTTGATGACGGCATCCGTGACGTTTTCCAGTGTGATATTGCGCATAACCTACTCCTCCGTGTGATGGCAATTCTTGCGGCGAAACTCGCCCTTGAACAGGTTTCAATCAATGCCTGTGCTGGTATCCGCCAATACCAACAGAGTATCATCAGAAAAAATATGCGCCTCCAAAGGTATTGAAAAACACCTCATGCGGCATTGGCACCTGCCCTCCTCCTTGCCACCCTGCCGCAAAAGGGGAGGACACCTTGACACAGATCGTTACGCTGAAGGGCGTGTCGAAATCTTTCGGCGCGCTTACGGTCACCGATGCTGTCGATCTTGCCGTGGAGAGCGGCGAGGCGCTTGGCATCATTGGACCGAACGGAGCCGGAAAATCGACCTTGTTCAATTTGATTGGCGGTGCGCTCCAACCGTCTGAGGGGCGGATTTATTGGCAAAACCGCGACATCACCGACCTATCCGCAGCTCAGCGCTGTCGGCTTGGCATCGGGCGCTCGTTTCAAATCCCACATCCCTTTGTCGGCATGACGGTCTATGAAAACCTCCTGACAGCGGCGATTTTTGGCGGCGATGCGCAGAACGCTCCGCAGACCTGTCGCAGGGTTTTGGAACTGACCGGGTTGATGCCAAAGGCCAATCTTCAGGCCGGGAGTCTGGGGCTTTTGGAGCGCAAAAGACTTGAAATGGCGCGCGCTTTGGCCACCTCACCCAAGGTCCTTTTGCTGGATGAGATCGCAGGCGGTTTGACGGAAGCCGAGTGTCACGCATTGGTCGCCACCATACGCGACATTCACGCCAGCGGCATGGCCGTCATTTGGATCGAACATGTGGTACACGCGCTTTTGGCCGTGGTCGAACGCTTGGTCGTGATTGATCGCGGCGCTTTGGTCGCGCAGGGCGATCCCAAAGCGGTGATGGCCGACCCGATGGTGCAACAACTCTATTTGGGGATTGATGCCGATGACGCCGCATAACGCTTTTCTCGAAATCCGTAATCTCACCGCGTTCTATGGCGATTTCCAAGCGCTGTTTGGCATTGATCTGACTATGGATGAGGGCGACACGATGGCGGTGATCGGGGCCAACGGGGCCGGCAAATCCACCATGCTGCGCACACTCACCGGGCTTTTGCCCTCGAAAGGCCAGGACATCCGCTTTGCGGGCGCGGCCATTGCCGGCCAGCCCGCGCATCTGATTCACAAGGCCGGCATCGCCATGGTGCCCGAGGGGCGGCGGTTGTTTCCCTCTTTGACAGTCGAAGAAAACCTGAGCATCGGGGCAAGTGGCAAACGCAAAGGCCCGTGGTCACTTGCGGCGATCTATGAGTTGTTTCCCGACCTGCATGACAGACGTCACCATGGCGGAACCGCGCTTTCAGGCGGTCAGCAACAGATGGTCGCGATTGGTCGTGCCCTGATGTCCAACCCGAGGTTGCTTTTGTGTGACGAAATCAGTCTGGGTCTGTCGCCAAAGGTGATCAAAGACATTTACACCGCCGTGCCGCTCATCCGTGCGCGGGGCACGTCGATGTTGGTGATCGAACAGGACATCGCCCAAGCCATGGCCGTGGCCACCCGCGTGATCTGTCTGCAGGAGGGCCGCGTGTCGCTGTCTGGGCGCCCCGAGGACCTCAGCCGCGCGGAGATCACCCGCGCCTATTTCGGACTTGAAGCCGACGAACCGGACACCAATGAACCAGCACAGGAGATGCTCTGATGGAATGGGTCAATGTGTTGATTCAAGGCGTGCTTTTGGGCGGCCTCTACGCGCTGTTCGCGGCCGGATTATCGCTGATGTTCGGCGTCATGCGCTTTGTGAACATCGCCCATGGCGATTTCATCGTGTTGGCGGCCTATCTGATGTTGTCCTTTGTAACCTTTATGGGATGGCACCCGGCGCTTGGTATTATGGCGGTGGTTTTGGTGATGGGAACGATCGGTTATCTAGGGCAACGCATTTTGCTCAACCAGGTGTTGGGCAAGGATATTCTGCCGCCCATTCTGGTCACCTTTGGTCTGTCGATCATCTTGCAAAACGGCATGATGGAGGTGTTCTCCGCCGACAGTCGCCGCGTTTCAAGCGGTGCGCTGGATGTCGCATCCATCTCCCTTCCCGGTGACTTGGCCATAGGCGCCATGCCTTTGCTGATGTTCGTGGTTGCGCTTGGCGTTTTGGCAGGTCTGCATGTTTTGTTTTTCCACACCGCGCTCGGTCGCCTGTTGCGCGCCACGTCAGATGATGCGGAAATGGTGCCGCTCATGGGGGGCAACAAAGCCCATATCTTTGCCTTGGCCACGATGATTGCCTCCGGCGTTGTCGCGGTGGCCGGGATCATGTTGGCGATGAAGACCAATTTTGACCCGAGTGCAGGCCCATCGCGGCTTTTGTTTGCCTTTGAGGCGGTGATCATCGGCGGGCTTGGCTCGCTTTGGGGCACCTTGGCTGGCGGGGTCGTTTTGGGTGTGGCACAGGTCGTCGGCGCACAAATTGATGCGGGATTTCAAATCCTCGCAGGCCATCTGGTTTTCCTCTTGATCCTCATCGTACGACCGCAGGGCCTGTTTGCCCGCATGAAAGGATGATCCCATGACGACAGTACCCCTGACCCGCCGCAAAGCCCCCGTCTCGCTCATCGCCATTTTTGTGACCATCGTCTTTTTGGCCGCCGCCCCGTTTTGGGCCTCACGCGGCACGCTCAATATGTTGATGGAAGCGCTGGCCTTTTTGGCGCTTGCGCAGATGTGGAACCTTTTGGCGGGATACACAGGGTTGATCTCGGTGGGGCAACAGGCTTGGGTCGGTCTCGGTGGCTATCTGTTCTTCGCGCTCGCCATGTTCTCCGGGCTGCCTTTGCTGATCGCCCTGCCCGTCGCAGCCCTCCTGTCGGGCCTCATCGCCTTTCCCATCGGCTGGATCGCCTTTCGCCTGCAAGGGGCCTATTTCGCCATTGGCACATGGGTCATCGCCGAGGTGTTTCGCCTGATTGCGGCGCAGTTTTCGGCGCTTGGCGGCGGTTCGGGCATCTCGTTGCCGATTGATGTGGTCAAATCTCTCGCCACCTCGCGCGGCGCACGCGACATGGTGATGTATTACATCGCTTTTGGGCTTGGCATTGGATCGGTGGTGATCGTCTGGCTGATGCTGCGCTCCAAATGGGGCCTCGCCTTTACCGCCATCCGCGATTCTGAACCCGCCTCTGAAAGCATCGGTATCCGCATTCGACGGGTCAAATTCATGGTCTATGTCGCCACAGCCGCAAGCACGGCGCTGACCGGCGGCTTCATCTTTTTGCAAAAACTGCGCATCACCCCGGACGCTGCGTTTTCGGTCAACGAATGGTCCGCCTTCATCATCTTTATCGTGGTGATCGGCGGGATTGGCTCCATCGAAGGGCCTATTTTGGGGGTCATTCTGTTCTTTACGCTGCGCAGCTTTGCCGCAGATTGGGGTAGTTGGTATCTGATCACTCTGGGCGCACTGGCGATTGGGGTGATGCTGGTGGATCGTCAGGGAATGTGGAGCATACTTAAAAGCCGCGGTGTCCCGGTTCTGTTCAAAACAACACGCTGGTTCGAGCCCTGAACACGCGCCTGAACGGGTCGCCGCCCCCCTCTGATCCTCACATCACGCTTGGCAGGACCAAAACATCGCCACGTGTGAACCAAACCTCGGCCATATCCCCCGCGACCGGCAGGGTCGCATCGGCCCGGTTGAACATGTCGACGCTGACCTGCTGGCCTGCGACTTCGATCTGGGCACGGATCACGGAGCCCAAAAACGTGCTGTGCAACACGCGCCCCGGCAGGGACAGGTCATCCCCCGGACGCGGGCGAAGTGACAACGCCTCTGGCCGCAACGCGACGGTGATCGGCGCACCGGGCGTCAGGTCCGTGTGGCGCGGATCGTGGATGTTTTGCCCGGCAAAAAAGATCGACTGAGGGCTTTCGACCCGCGCTTCAAACGTGTTCAGCTTGCCGACAAAATCCGCCACGAACCGTGTCGTGGGTCGGTTATAAATCTGCGCGGGCGTGCCGATCTGATCCGCGCGCCCCTTGTGCATCACGACGACCCGGTCAGAGATCGACAGCGCCTCTTCCTGATCATGGGTCACAAAAACGGTGGTGATCCCCAGCTCTTGTTGGATGCGCCGAATGTCGTCTCGCAGCGAGGTGCGAATTTGCGCGTCAAGGGCGGAGAGGGGTTCGTCCAGCAATAAAAGATTCGGGCGCGGCGCAAGAGCGCGCGCGAGGGCCACGCGCTGTTGCTGGCCACCCGACATTTGGTAGGGGTAGCGATCGGCCAGTGAGCCGAGCGAAATCAGGTCGAGCATCTCGGCCACGCGTGTGTCGATCTCGGCGCGTGGCATACCCGCGATCTTCAGCCCAAAGGCCACGTTGTCACGCACCGACATGTTGGGAAACAGGGCGTAGGCCTGAAACACCATGCCGATCTTTCGACGGCTCGCAGGCAAGGCGGTGACATCCATCCCGCCCACATGGATGCTGCCGCTGCTCGGGGTCTCGAAACCTGCGATCATCCGCAACACGGTGGTTTTGCCACAGCCCGATGGCCCAAGGAAGGACACGAATTCGCCCGATGCGACATTGAGGTCAAAATCGCGCACGACCGTGTTCGGGCCAAAGGATTTGGTGATGTTTTTCAGGGTGAGAAAGCTCATGACTTGGCCTTTGTGACGGAACGGGGAGCGCGCCATTGCAACAGGCGCTGACCGGGTTTGCGGGTGGCGAAGGCTTCCATCAGAACCATGCAGATCCATGTGAATGCAAAAGCCATGATCGCCAAAGCCGCCGGTTGATAGGCGAAATCCTGTCCCATCTGCACGAGGTAGGGACCGAAGGCCGGTCGGTTGAGCAGGCTGGTGATGACGAATTCGCCCAGCGAGATCGAGAAGGTCAGAAAGGCCCCCGACACGATGGCAGAACGGATGTTGGGGAAGATGACAAAAACGATGGTGCGCAGGCGCGACGCCCCAAGGCTTTCGGCCGCTTCGGTCAAAGTGGCGATGTCGATGGCCGCCATGCCATTGTCGACAGCGCGATACATATACGGCACCGACAATACGACATAACCGATGACCAGAAGCACATTGGTGCCCGCCTCGGTCATGGTCAACGGCAGGATGGAGCTTGATCCATACAGTCGCACATAGCCAAAAACCAACACGACGGGTGGGATGATCAGCGGCATCAGGCTTAGAAATTCGATCACCGGCCGCGCTCGCGGCACGCGCAGGCGCACCCAGTAGGCGGTTGGGACCACGATCAAAACGCCCATGAGGATCGCCATCAAAGAGGCGGTGGCCGAAAAGCCAAGAACCCCAAGAAAGACATCGCTGTCAAACACCGAACGGTAGGCCTCAAAAGACAGCTCGCCACGCTTCATCCGCAGGGAAAAGTTGAACGTTGCGATCAAGGGCACGATGAAAAAGGCGGCACCGGCCAAAGCGATCAGGGTCGACAGGAGGGGGAAGCGACGGCTCATTTCTGCCACCGTTCCGCACGACGGCGCAGGATGAAATAGAGCGTATTGGACAGGCCCATGATGAGGATCATGCCCACGGCCAGCGCATAGCCGAGGTTGGGGTTATACAACACGTTGCCGCGGATTTGCTGGAACAGCACGATCGGCACCACCGGGTAATTGGCCGAGGTCAGTGCATAGATCGTGGCCAATGTCCCAAAGGCATTGGCAAAGAGCAACAGGAAACACCCCAGCACCGACGGCGCAAGCAGAGGCAGGGCGACGCGGGCGACATATTGCATGCGAGAGGCCCCAAGGCTTTCGGCGGCTTCGCGCCATTCGGGGCGCAGCCCTTCAAGCGCAGGCGTGATCATCAAGACCATCAGCGGCAGTTGGAAATAGAGATAGGTGAGCGTCAGACCCCAAAAGGAAAACAGGCTGAACCCGGCGGCATAGATATTGATGCCCAACACATCGCGCAGCACCAAGGTCACCAAACCAAGCCGCCCCAGCGTGGCGATAAAGGCAAAGGCCAGAGGCACACCGGCAAAATTCGAGGCAACGCCCGAAAAGGTCATAAACGCGCGTCGGACCCAAGAGGGCAACCCGCCCAGCAACAAGGCATAGCCAAGGATAAGCCCGAACACCGTTCCCATGGCGGCTGAGGCAAAGCTGAGCCTGAGCGAGAGACCATAGGACCCGGCAATCTCGGGCGCAGAAAGCGACAACATCGTTTCAAAAGAATATCGGCCATCAGGCGTCTGAAACGCGCCATTGACCAGATAAAAGACCGGCAGGATCAGGAACAACAGGGCAAAGCCCAGAAACGGCACAAGGCCCAGCCACGACAGATTGCGCCGCGCGGGTTTGCGCGGGAGTGTCGGGGGGGTGGCCTGTGGAACCGTTTCAGATTGGCTGATCGAAGGGGGAGCGGTGTGGATCAAAGAATATTCCGTCAAACACGTTGGGGGCGGCAGGCCGAAACCTGCCGCCTGAAGGCACTCGGATTGGCGTCAGTTGACGCCCATTTCCTTGCCCCAATTGTCAGCGATGGCGGACTTTGCGGCAGCCTGCTCGTCGAGCGTCGGGAACACAGCCTTGGCGTAGTTTTCAGCCGGCGGCAGCTTATCCATCAGGTCCTGAGGGATCACCCCACGCGCCGCCATGTCGTTGAAACGGATCGGGTGGCAATAGCCTTTGAGCCAAAGGGTCTGACCCTCGTCGGAGTAGATGTATTCCATCCAAAGTTTGGCGGCGTTGGGGTGCGGTGCATAGGCAGAAATCGCCTGAACATAGACACCGGCGACCACGGCATCGGAGGGCACGACGACCTCGACCGGCGGGTTGCCAGCCAAAGTGTCACGCATCGCGAGCAGGTTGTAATCCCAATCGAAATAGATCGGGGTGGTGCCCTGTGCGAGGTTCTGCGAATTGCCATTGACCGGAACGTAGTTGCCGTTTTCTTTCAGGTCTTTGAAATAGGTGATGCCCGCATTCAGCGCGTCCCCACCGGCGGCGGCACCCTGTGCAACACCTGCGGCATAGACCGTCATCATCGTGCTGTTGCCGGTGCGCGGATCGCCCGGAATGGCGATGGAATTGGCATAAGCGCTGTCCATCAGATCGGCAAAGCTTGTGGGAGCGTCGGGGATGATGTCTTTGTTCACACCAAAGGCCAACACGCCGTAATAATCGCCATACCAATACCCTTCGGCATCTTTGGCGTCATCGGGAATGCTGTCCCAAACGGACACTTTGTAAGGCTGGATCAGGCCTTGGTCTTTTGCAGCGGGACCGAAGGACAGGCCCACGTCGATGACATCAGGTGCTTGCGGACCGGTGTTGCCCATGTTGGCTTTGATCGCCTCAAGTTCGTCGGCAGACCCTGCGTTGGGGTTCAGTTCGTTGACGTCGAGGCCATATTTCGCCTTGAAGCCTGCGATCACGTCGCCATAACCACACCAGTTGTGGGGCAATGCGATGGTGGTCAAAGTGCCTTCAGCCTTGGCAGCGTCAATCAGCTCTTGGGTCGGTTCGGCGTGGGCCGCAGTCATGGACAGGACTGAAACGCTGGCCAGCAATGGCAGTGCAAAACGCGTAAGGGATGTCATCTTAGATCTCCGTATGGTGGGCACGCATGCCCCCGTGGACAAAAGGTCCACAGCGCGCGCACACTGCACCCGACAGATTTCAAAAACTTAATATATTCACGACAGATTTGTAACTGTGTGGTGGTTTGATAAACATATTGTTCGAACGCGCTTGGGTCACTTAACATATAAAGAAACGCGATCTGCCTGAGGAGGGGCCATGGGCTATAGCATTTTTGTGTTCCCGACAGAGCGCGTGGCGCTGTTTCGCTTTCAGGGCATCATGACCGCAGATCAGGGTCTGGCGGCATTTCAGGACTATCTCAAACACGACAACTTTGACCCATCCTTCACAATGCTCACGGACGCACGCAATGTCATTGATGTCGATGCAAAGTTCCTCGACATCTTGGCCAAAGTGTCTTCGCTCAAACCTGTGCTACAAAAATTTCAAGCCGGCGCGCTGAGTGTCATTCTCGTCGAACACATGGGGCCATTTGGTATGGCAAGAATGCTGAGCCATGTGCTCAATATGTTTTGCGAAATTGAATTGCGCGTCGCCTCAACTCTGCATGAAATTCAACTCATGCCAGAGTTATCGCATTTGGACATACCTGGCCTTTTGGGCGACAAACGACAAAAACCCGGCGCAAGCGCCCAAGAGCCTCACCAAGCTGTGCAACGGTTCCCACCAAAGTCTCCTCCCCAAAAGTGAAACACCCGTGTTACGCTTGGCGCAGGAGGACAACGCTTTGAGCGATCGCCAACATATCGAGGAAATCGAACAAGTTCTGGAAGGCACACAGACCGGTCGCGACACCTTCGTGTCCGCGTCTTGGCGGCGTTGTGTTGAGCTGTACGGCATGGACCCGCTGCGTAATGATCCGGCACATATTGTCACCGAGGCGGAGTTACGCGATCACCGCAAACAGGCGGAATGGATGATCGCCGCCGCACGCACCGGGTTACAAAACCTGTTTCGTCAGGTGGCCGGACAAAATTACGTCCTTATCCTGACCGATGCACAGGGTGTCTGCGTCGATTTTTTCGGGGACGAATTGTTTGCAGACGAACTGCGCGGCGCGGGGCTTTATCTTGGTTCGAACTGGGCTGAAGAACTGGCCGGGACCTGTGGCGTTGGCGCCTGTATTTTTACGCAGGAACCGGTAACGGTGCATCAGGACGACCATTTCGGCAATGCTCATACGACGCTTTCTTGCACCGCTGCACCGATCTTTGACAGCCTTGGACAACTCACCGCCGTTCTGGATATTTCACTGCTGCGATCACCAACCACGAAAAGCAGTCAGAACCTTGCCATGAGCCTTGTGACCACCGCCGCGCGGCGAGTGGAGATGGCCAACCTCATGGCCGAAAGCCGTCAGGATTGGGTGTTGCGCTTCTCATCCAGCCCGGAGTTTCTGGATGTTGATCCAGAGGTCGCGGTGCGGCTGGATGGCTCTGGACAAATCATTGGTTATACGCGCGGCGCACGTCGGTTGTTCCCCGAGGGCGCGCCCATTCTGGGCCAACGGATCGACGAGGCATTGAATCTGTCCGTCGATGATCTTCCTGATCTGATGCGTGACCGACCGACCGAAGAACGGATTATCGAACTGCGCGACGGCGGCGCGCTTTTTGGTCATGCTATCGCGCCGCAAGCCCCGCGGACATTGCGGGCTGCACCCCGCCGTGGTGGGGTTTTGACCGGGTTGGCCGGCAGCGATCCCATCATAGCGCGACTGCTGACACAGGCCGAAAAACTGGCGCGGACCACCGTGCCTTTGTTGATCTGCGGCGACACAGGAACAGGCAAAAACAAACTGGCGCGGGCCATTCATATGGTGAGTCAGGTGAATGGGTTTGTCCCTCTGGACTGCGCCGGGCTCACGCCCATGGCACTTCAAACGGCCTGCGGCGAGGGGGTCGGCCCAACGACGCTTTTGCTGCGCGGCATCGACGCGCTCACCCCAGAGACCGCCGCCGCGCTCACCGTGCTTTTGGATCAAAGACCCGACCTGCGCCCCCTCTCCACAACCTGTCTTGCGCCGGGGCAGATGACCCTGTCCCGCCCGCTGTTTCACCGTTTGGCAGGCAGCACCCTGACCCTCCCGCCGCTGCGTCAGCGACAGGATCTTGGCTGGCTGATCGACCGAATGCTGCGCCGTCGGTCGCCCGAAACCATCCGCTTGTCGCCCTCCGCGCGGGCCGATCTGATGGGGCGCTCGTGGCCGGGGAATTTGCGCGAATTGGAACAGGTGCTCGATGTGGCAATCGCGCTCTGTGAAGGGCCGGTGATCGACCTGCCCGATCTGCCACCTCCCGTTGAAACGCATCAACCGGCCGAAGAAACGCTGGAACAGGTTTTGGACGCCTGTGATTGGAATATGGCACAGGCCTCGCGACGATTGGGCGTCAATCGCTCGACCGTTTTGCGCCGAATTCGCAAAGCCGGATTACGCCCGCCCGGCTAAGGTGTTGCGCGCTGTTGCGCGTGCAACATGCCGCAACGCAGCGCCTGTTTTTTGGTCGTAGTCGGAACGATTGAGCATAGCCCACGCCAAAGCCCTCCTGAAATACTCCTCTCACAAGAAACGCACTTAGGAGGAGATGTGATGCTTGATTCAACCGTGACGGCCCGCACGCAGGACGTGCTGGACCGATTGAATGCCGCTTTGGAGGAAGGCGACATCAAAGCGGCCACGGCACTTTTTACCACCGACAGCTATTGGCGCGATTTGGTCGCCGTGACCTGGAACCTTAAGACGGTTGAGGGTCAGGACGCTGTGGGGGAAATGTTGCTGCACCAATTGGATAAAACACAGCCCAATACGTTCCGTCTGCAAGACGGCGAACTCCCGGTCGAGGAGGACGGGGTGACGACAGCTTGGGTGACATTTGAGACCAAGGCAGGGCGGGGCTGGGGTCTGATGCGGCTGAAAGACGACCGGATCTGGACCTTGCTGACCGCCTTGCAGGAACTCAAAGGCTTTGAGGAAAACCGCGGCAAAGCCCGTCCGATGGGGGCGGAACACGGCGCGCAGAAAAACCGCCTGAGCTGGAAAGAGCGGCGCGAGGCGGAGGAGGCCTCGCTTGGCTATGACACCCAACCCTACACTGTGATCATCGGTGGCGGGCAGGGTGGCATCGCCTTGGGCGCGCGGTTGCGTCAGCTTGGCGTCCCAACCATCGTTTTGGACAAACACGACCGCCCCGGCGACCAATGGCGCTCGCGCTACAAATCGCTCTGCTTGCATGATCCGATTTGGTACGACCACCTGCCCTACATCAAATTCCCCGACAACTGGCCGGTGTTCACGCCGAAAGACAAGGTCGGTGATTGGCTTGAGATGTACACCAAAGTCATGGAGATCAACTATTGGACCCGCTCCGAAGTGGTCAAAGCCGCCTATGATGAGAGCGCCGGAACATGGACGGTCGAGGTCAATCGCGATGGCGAAACCGTCATTCTGAAACCGACACAGCTTGTGCTGGCCACCGGCATGTCAGGCAAGCCGAATGTGCCCCATTTTCCCGGCATGGACAGCTTTAAGGGCGAGATTCAACATTCGTCCCAACACAAAGGCCCGGATGACTGGACCGGCAAAAAGGTCGTCGTGGTCGGGTCCAACAACTCCGCCCATGACATCTGTGCCGCGCTTTGGGAGGCCGAGGCCGATGTGACCATGGTGCAGCGGTCCTCGACCCATATCGTGCGTTCCGACAGTTTGATGGAGATCGGCCTTGGTGGTCTCTATTCCGAAGAGGCTCTGGCCAACGGCGTCACCACCGAGAAGGCGGATATGATTTTCGCCTCCCTGCCCTACAAGATCATGCACGACTTCCAAATCCCGCTCTATGACCAGATGCGCGAGCGCGATGCCGAATTCTACGCTGGGCTGGAGAAGGCAGGATTTCAACTGGATTGGGGCGACGACGGTTCTGGCCTGTTCCTGAAATATCTGCGGCGGGGGTCAGGTTATTACATCGACGTGGGTGCCAGCCAACTGATCATCGACGGCGAGGTCAAGCTTGTCCAAGGTCAGGTCGATCACTTCGAAGAAGACGCTGTGGTGCTGAGCGATGGCACCCGACTTGAGGCCGATCTTGTGGTCATGGCCACGGGCTTTGGGTCAATGAATGGCTGGGCCGCCGATCTGATCAGCCAAGAGGTGGCCGATAAGGTGGGCAAGGTATGGGGCCTTGGGTCTGACACCACCAAAGACCCCGGTCCGTGGGAAGGGGAACAGCGCAACATGTGGAAGCCGACGCAGCAGGAGAACCTGTGGTTTCACGGTGGCAACCTTCACCAATCGCGGCACTATTCGCTTTATCTCGCGCTGCAACTGAAAGCGCGGATGGAGGGCCTTGAGACCCCGGTCTACGGCCTTCAGCCGGTGCATCACCTGTCGTGATGCCTCCCCGCGCCCGGACTCTCCCCGTCCGGGCGCACCCTTTGTATATATGGAGACAGACTATGAAAGCAGCGCGTTGGTATGGCGTTAAAGACATCCGGGTTGAAGAGGTGGCAGAGCCAACCCCCGGCCCCGGCGACGTTAAGGTCAAGGTCGCCTGGACCGGCATCTGTGGCAGTGATCTGCATGAATATCTCGCCGGACCGATCTTTGTCCCCGTGGGCGAAGATCACCCGCTCAGCCACGATCAGGCCCCGATCACGATGGGCCATGAATACAGTGGCGTGGTGACCGAGGTCGGTGAAAATGTCACCCATGTGGCCAAAGGCGACCGCGTGGCCATCGAACCGATCTTTGCCTGTGGCGACTGCCCCGCCTGTTTGGAAGGCAAATACAATCTCTGCGACAGCTTGGGCTTTGTTGGCCTCTCCGGCGGTCACGGTGGGTTTGCCGCCTATTCCGTGGTGCCCGCGCGGATGATTCACAAAATGCCCGACACTCTGTCGATGGAACAAGGCGCGTTGGTTGAACCGGCCGCCGTGGCGCTGCATGCCGTGCGCATGTCTAAAATCAAAGCCGGTGATACGGCAGCGGTGTTTGGCGCGGGGCCCATCGGGCTTTTGGTGGTCGAAGCGCTGCGTGTCGCCGGGGCGTCGCAAATCCATGTGGTTGAACCTTCAGACGTGCGTCGCAAGAAGGCGCTGGAACTCGGCGTAACCTCAGCCATCGACCCGACATCGGCGGACGCCGTCGCCGCAATCCGCGCGGCAACGGGCGGGGTTCATGTCGCTTTTGAAGTGACGGGCGTGCCGCAGGTTTTGCCACAATGCATCGACGCCACGCGCCACGAAGGACAGACCTTGATTGTCTCGATCTGGGAAAAAGAGGCGGCGTTTCACCCCAACACCGTGGTGCTCAAAGAACGGCAACTGCTTGGCACCATCGCGTACCGCAATGTCTACCCGGCGGTGATGGAATTGATGACCCAAGGCTATTTCAACGCCGATAAACTGGTCACAAAACGGATCGCGATTGAGGACATCGTGCCGGAAGGATTCGAGGCGCTCGTGGCCGAAAAGTCCCACGTCAAGATCCTTGTCAAAGCCCCCGAGTGATCAAACGGGCGCGGGCATTCTTGCTCGCGCCCCTTCATCATGCACTCGGCGCATCGTTCACAAGCGCCTCAGCCAGTGCCAGATCCAGCACCGCATGGGTCACATACCCCCCACGCAACGCGGCGTGCGTAGCGGCATGTTTGTTCAATCCGCTGACCACCAAAAGCCCTGACATATTGCGCAACGCCTCCTGATCCGCGCCGATCATACGCCGGTCCAGATCGCCCAAAACCGGCGCGCCCTCCGCGTCGATAAACCGCCCCGCAATGATCCCAACCGCGCCTTTGGCAACATAATCGGCGATGTCGGTCTTTGTGGCGATGTTGAACTGCACCACATGGGTGTCTTCGGTGCAGGGGCTGAGCGAGTAAATCGCTTTGTTGCAGTCTTTCAGGTGGGTCAGTTGTTCGGCAATGATCGGCTCGGCGCGCAGCCTTTCGGCCAATCCAGCCTCCGAACAGACCGCAGGGGCGTTGAGGTTGATACATTGCGCCGAAAGCCTACGTGCGATCTCTGTGGTGCAGCTTTCACAGGTCGGCAAAAGCGGGTTGGCCAAGGAGCCGATGAGTTGACGCACCACCAGATTTTGGATCGGCCACCATGGCACGCGCTCGGAGACAAAGGACACGGTTTGACCCCAGCTCACCCCAAGCGTATCGCCCGGCGCGACAAAATCCGGCAAAAACTGCGCCGCCGCTTCGCAGACCTGCTGCATCGTCTCAGCTGCGTTGATTTCTTCGGGTACCACGAAGGCACTCTCAAGACCAAATTTTTCACAGAGCGCATCGGCCAATTCATTGACCCGAAAATGCATCCCGGAAATTTTGACCCCCACAATCTGCCGCTCCCGCGCCAGCCGCAGATAGGTCACGACCGTGGGGCGCGACAGGTTCATTTTCTTGGCGATTTCGCCCTGATTGAGCCCTTTGATATAATAGAGCCACGCCGTTTCGGCGACGGTGCGATCAGAGGGATGATTGGCGCGGGCCATAGGGGCGTGCTCCTGCGAAAATTGCGGATCGGCGCAAATTAGACGGACAGAGCGGCGGCGTCAAAGCGCAACACATCCGCTGTGATTTGAATGTCGTCAGCCAAGGGACGATCTGGTCGTAACCCCAGCGTTTTCAGATCGCCGTGATAGCCCTTGACCGCCTCCTCAGCCGAGACCTCGCCATCGGCAACACCGCGCATCCATTGGATCAGGCAACATTGATCTTCGGCCTGATTGATCTTGCGCCCAAACAGCGCCAATCGCGCACCAAAGCGTTCGGATTGTGCAATCAACTCAAAGGTATCGCGATGGGTCGCGCCCGCCCCACCCAACACGCCAACCACCATAGAGGGATCATGCGCGGCCAGCTCTTCCATCGCTTTCGGGCCATTATAGGCGACTTTCAAAAACTCGGGGCGCTCAGTGGAGGTCAGACTCGACAACAGGCGAATGATGCAATCGGTGACATAGGCCCCGACCTCAACCTCCCCCACCGCATCCGGTACATTGGGGTTAAACACCTCAAGAAAATGCGCCACACCCGCCGCGCGGGCGTCCCGGCGAAAGGCGGCATAGGCCTCCAAGGCGCGCGCATCCGCTTCGGTGTCATTGTTGAAGGTCAGCGAATAGAGACACAAATTCGCCGGAGCAAAGGCCAGGTCGGCCCCCCGATATGGACGCGACGGCGTTTGGGCATAACCCGCATGGCGCACATTGGCCCAGACACAGGTGGTTTCATTGGCACGAAATGCCGGTTGAATGGCGCGCCCGTCAAAGGCGCCGCTGGTCGCCAAAATATCCATGTTCCCCGCCGAGGTCAGCATGATATCGACCACATCCTGATCAATCACCTTGCGGATTTGATCAAGGAATTCGGGCCGGGTGCGCGCGCCAACGATTTTCCCGCTCGCATCGCGGCGCGGTCCGGTGGCGGGCACCCCGCCGGTGACATCGGCGTCCTTGGCATCCGCGATCATGTAATCGCCTTTGCGGCCCATGCCTGCGCGCAGGCGGGCCAATTTTTCACTGTAGCGTGTCGTCGTCATTAAATCAGTCCTTGCGCAGGCTGCGACCCGTTTGCGGATCGAAAACGTGGATATGTTCGGGGCGAATGGTGAAATGGACGGTGTCGCCGATCGACAGATCGCGGAATCCTTGGGTGACAAAGGAAATTTCCGCCCCGTCCACCTCGGTGATCACCTGACCTTCAGCGCCCATATTTTCGACCAACACCACCTCGCCGGTGAGCGCATTGGCACTGCCCGGCTCACAGAGGTCCATGCGCGCAGGACGCAGACCCAGTTCGACCTCCTGGCCCGGTTTCAGGCTTGGAAACTCCGCCTCAGACAACTGCAAGCGGATGCTGCCAGAGCGTGCGATCAGCCCCGGTTCGAGCTGTGCGGTGATAAAATTCATCGCCGGAGTGCCGATAAAATCCGCGACAAAGCGCGAGGCGGGCCGTTCGAAAATCTCGTCCGGCGTGCCCATTTGTTCGATCATCCCGTCGCGCATCAACACGATGCGGTCAGCGATGGTCATGGCCTCAAGCTGATCATGGGTCACAAAGATTGTCGTGGTTTTGAGCTTGAGATGCATCCGGCGAATTTCGGTCCGCAATTTCTCGCGCAGCTTGGCGTCGAGGTTGGACAGCGGTTCGTCGAACAAAAACACCTTTGGCGTTTTGATCATGGCGCGGGCCATGGCGACCCGTTGTTGTTGCCCACCCGATAGGTTTTTGGGCCGCCGGTCCAGAAAGTTTTCAAGCCCCAAAACCTCCGCCACCTGTTTGAGCCGCGGGGCGATGTCGGCCTTGGACACGCCCTGACGGCGCAGGCCAAAGGTGATGTTGTCGGCCACGCTCATATGCGGATAAAGCGCGTAGCTTTGAAACACCATCGCCACACCGCGCTCACCCGGCGGCAGGTCGGTGACATCGGTGCCACCGATTTCAATCCGCCCGCCGGTGACCTCCTCCAACCCTGCAATCATGCGTAACATGGTGGATTTGCCACAGCCGGAGGGGCCGAGAAAGACCACAAATTCATGGTTCGGGATATCAAGGTTGAGACCGCTGATGACGGGATGAGCGCCATAGGATTTTACGATGTCGGTACAGTGGATATGTGCCATTGAAGTGTCCTATTTCGGGCCGCTGCGGACCATGGTGTTGAGCAGACCCATGAGCAGGCCGATGAATACGAGGGGAGGCAAAACAAGAAGAACGGTCGCGGCGTTGATCACGCCCCACGGAACTTCTTTGCCAAGCGATGTGATCGAGGCGGCCACCACCGGAAGCGTGGCGTTTTGCGCGGCCAAGGTGAGCGCCAGCAACAGCTCGTTCCAGACCAACACAAAGGTGAACACCAGCGCGCCAAACAGCGACGGCGCGGCCAGCGGCAAGGAAAAGCGCCAAAACACTTCGGCCGGACCACAGCCTTCCATGGCGGCGGCTTCTTCGATGTCATGCGGCACGCGTTCGAATGCGGGCACGGCAAGCCAGATCACCGTCGAGATCGTGGTGATCAGATAGACCAAGATCAGGCCAAACAGCGTGTCATAGATGCCAAGGTCTAGGTAGATCACGATGAAAGGGATCGCGATGGCGACCGGCGGCATGAAGCGCAATGAGAGCACAAAGAATTGCACATCATCACCCCAGCGCCGGGCATGGCGCGCCAACGTATGCGCCGCCGGAATGCCAAGCACCGCGCCGATCAAAACAGAGGCCGAGACCACGATCACCGAATGCATCAGCCCGTCCCGGATGGTCGGGTTGCGCAGGATAGTGGCGAAATTGTCCAAGGTCGGTTCAAAGATCAGCTTTGGCACCGGGGTCACGATGTCACGCAACTCTTTGAACGCACCCAAAACGGTCCAAAGGATCGGCCCCAAGGCAACGATGATCAACAGCCCAAGCAGGGCCCGCGTCAGAGTGGTAGAAATCAGTTTGCCCATTTTTTCCCCGCTTTCCAGATGATGGTAAAGACCACTGTCGTCACGATCAGCAACAGGATGGACATGGCCGAGGCATAGGAAATCCGACCGCCCATATTGATCCCCATTTGATAGGCATAAAGATCCAGTGTCTCGGTCGCCGTACCGGGTCCACCGCCCGTCATCACAAAGATCAGATCAAAGGAGCGCAGGCTTTCGACCGCTTTCACAAGCGCCAGACTGATCAGCGGGCCTTTGAGCATCGGCAGGGTGATATAGGCATGGATTTCCCATGTGCGCGCATTGTCGAGTTTGGCGGCTTCGACCGGATCTTTTGGTAAAGTTTCCATCAGCTTGAGCAGGATGACAGTGAAAAACAGTCCCCATTGCCAAATGTCGACGATGGCCACAGAAATGAGCGCCAAGGACGGATCGGCCAGGAATTCCACCGGGCCAATGCCCACCAGCCCCAACAGATAATTGATCGCCCCCAAGGACGGGGAATAGAGAAAGCGCCAGATGAACGCCGCCGCCACGCGCGGCAAAAGCACCGGCACAAGGAAGGCGAAACAGATCAAATTGCGCCAAAGCGGCTTTTTCACCGTCTCATAAATCAACACGGCCAAAAGCACCGCCACAACCAGCGTGCCGGTCACTGTCACCAGCTCCCAAATCGCGGAGATTTCCAGTGCGTTGAAAAACCGGTGATCGCGCAACAGACGCAAAAAGTTATAGGCGCCGACAAAGTCGTAATCGGGCGAGCGCAATGTGCGGTTCATAAGCGCGAACCACACCGCCCCGGCAATCGAGACCAGTGCCAGCGTGGCCAAAAGGCCGATGGCGGGCACGAGCGACAGGATGACGAACCTTTTTCGGGTCATGACATGTCCTTTAGAGCGTTTCGCGCGTTGCGACATTGATCCGTCTCTCAACATCATGTCGAAACGCTTTTGGAGAAAAGGGAGCCGCCGCATAGATCACATCTGCGCGGCGGCAAGAGACGGCGTTATTTGACGCGCATCAGGCTTTCTTCGGCGAAAAATGCAGCTTCATCCAAGGCCGCCTGAACATCGTCACGGGTGCCCGCAAAGAGTTCCTCAAGCGTCAGGCCAAGCGTGTCACCGATTTCCGGCCACACCGGGCTTGCCATGATCAACAGGCTGGTTTTCGGACCCGTGTCCAACAGCGCATCAATGTACTCTTGCGGCACGAGGGCTTTGAACCCGTCGCTTTGCAGGGTGGACACACGGCCAATGTCGGAGGCGATCCCGGCGGCAAGCCGGTTTTGTTCCATCTCTTTCGAAGTGGCCCAGCCGACAAAATCGCCCGCGATTGTTTTGGCACAGTCTTCCGCAGCGCCGGATTTCGACACGGCCCAGCCATGCGACCAGCCTGCCGATGGCAGCGGATCAGGCGGCGGTGCGTAGCCGACTTTGCCAACGATGGACGACTTTTCCGGGTCTTCCATCCATGGGCCAAACACATCGGATTCGATCAAGATCGCCACCTGACCGCCGCGGAATGCCTCAACAGAATCGGACCAGTTGAACGTCGCCACGCCGGGAGGTGAGGATTGCATCATATCCATGTAAACCTCGGTCGCTTTCACGCCTGCCGCAGAGTTGAACGCAGGCATGTCACCGTCAAGCCATCCGCCACCTTCGGCGCGGAAAAACGGCGTCCAGCGCCACACATTCATGCCAGAACCGCGTTGCCCGCGTGCCGACCAACCGTAGACTCCCCCCTCAGGATCGTTGAGCGCCTTGACCGCCGCAACCAGCTCATCAAGTGTTGTCGGCACGGCAATGCCTTTGGCCTCTAACAGGTCTTTGCGGTACATCATGACGTCGCCACCGCCCACGAAAGGCGCGAAATATTGCACGCCATCGACCGTGGCGACATTGCTCAGATCGGTGCGGAAATCGGCCAAATCGTAGCTTTCAGGCACCACATCGGCGAGCGGATAAATCCAATCGGCCGAGACATATTCGGCCAAATTGGCCTCGTCGATATAGACCACCTGATAAGATCCCGCCCCGGTCGAGGCATCCAAGCGCGCTTTGGCGCGCCGCTCGTTTTCACCGAGCATGGTGATTTTGACCTCAGTGCCCCATTTATCATTGAATTCAGACAGATGCGCATCAAGTGCGGTGACTGCAGGCATCCCCTGAGCAATCACATTGAGCGCGGGCAATGTGCCTTTACAGGCCATAGCATCCTGCGCATAGCCTTGTGTGGCCAGCGCACAGAGCGCCGTTCCAAACAAAAGATGTGTCTTTCGCATTTTCTTTCCTCCCTGGTGTTTTTTTGAACGTCTGACCCGGTTACGGGTTCTCCTCCTCCAACAGCGCTGCCAGCCCATGATCGAGCCTGCAAAAACTGTGAAACCTCTTTTCGTAAAACGCCCCCAATGCCGGATCGGGTCGGTGTGTGTGGGCCACCCCTGTCATCTGCGCCGCGGCTTCGGCCAAATCGGCATAAGCGCCACAGGCGACAGCGGCACAGATCGCCGCGCCCAATGCGCCCACTTCAGAGGCGCGCACCGCCTCCACGTTGCGTTGGCAGACATCGGCAAACACCTGTGCCCAGACCGGTGATTTCGACGCGCCGCCTGCAAGGCGGATCGTCTCTGGAAACGGCTGACCTGCAACCCTGACGACATCCTCCGCGTGACGCCGCGCCTGAAACACCACCCCTTCAAAGATCGCCCGTAGCATTGTCCCCAAATCATCGCTCGCGCCCAGATCGACAAAGGTCCCACGGCGTGGGTCTGGGCCGAAAACATAGGGCAAAAACTGACAACGCCGGGTTTCAACCGGGCTGTTGGCAACCAATCTATTGGCCTCGGCCACGGACACGCGCCCGCCCATGGCGTGATCCAGAAACCAACCCAGATTGGCGGCGGAACAGGGGCTACCCTCGGCAATCAATCGACGATCCCCGCCGCGATAAAGCATGTTCAGGATCGGCGTGTCTGTGCCTTTTGGGGGACCACTTTCCAGACTGTTGATCGACCAAGTCCCTGCAATCATTGTCAAAATTGGTGCATCCGCGGCTCCTGCCCCCAAGGAGCTGGCAGCCACATCCATCATCGAGCCCGCCACCGGCGTGCCCTCGGGCAATCCGGTTTCCTCAGCGGCCCGGCGCGACACCCGCCCGGCCACGCCGTCGCTGGCCACGATGGGCGGCAAAAGATGCGCATGAGGCGCAAGCCCGAGTTCCTCAAAGACAGGCTGCGCATAGGTCCCCGTAGCCACGTCCATCAACCCGCCGCCACTGGCCTCCGTCGGGTCGCTCAAAGCCTCCCCGGTCAGGCGGAACCGGATCACGTCTTTACAGGCCAAAGCCCACCGCGTGCGCGTCATGACCTCGGGTTCGGTTCGGGCCAAATACGCCAGTTGCATCAGGGTCTGACCACCCCACAACCTGTGCCCGGTCTGTGCGGAAATTTCAGTGGCGCGCCCGGAGGCGGCCAGTTCCTCCACCAAAGGTTGGGCGCGGTGATCGACAGACACGATGCCCGGGCGTGTGCCACGCCCCTCCTCGTCCAAGAGGAAAATGCCATTGCCAAATCCGGTGCAGCCGATGGCAAGAATCTTGCGCCCGGCGCAGTGCGCCGTAAGCCGCCGCAACGCCGACGTGGTGCCGGCCCAAAAGGCCTCGACGTCGCGCTCGACCCGCCCATCCGGGTGGTGATCCGTGGGCACATCGGCGGTTTCAATGGCAATCTCGGCGCCCATCAGATCATAGGCCACGACCTTGACCGCCGTGCCGCCTGCGTCGATTGAAATGAGGATTTCACCGCTCATGCGACATTCTCCTGAAGCTGGGCGCGCGTTCCCATCAGGCGCGGGTCCTCCAACACGGCGGTGATCTCCGCAGCCAAGTCTTTCGGATCACGTCTCGTTTCCTGTGCCAAGATTTCGGCGAGGTCATAAAGCGTCTCACGCTGTAACCCATGACCCAGGCTCAGTTGGGTCCGCCGCAGCACCAAATCTTCGATGCAACAGGCGGCGCGGGCACGAATGGCCCAGATGATTTCACCCCGGCAATAGCTCGGTGCCCCGGCCAAAGCCATGCTTCCCGGTCCCACACAAAGCGGCGCGACCTCTTGGGCCAAAGCGCCATAGCGGGCGACCAAACGTGTGGCGATCTCCTTTGGAACCGTCAGAGCATTGCGCGCGAAAGGGGCGGCACCAGGGTAGGTGCGTTGCGCGGTGGACATGGTGCGGGTCCGGCCAATCCGTTTCAGCACACGATCCGCGGCCTCTTCGCCAAAGGCCCGAAAGGTCGTCCATTTGCCACCCACAAGCGACAAAACCGGAGCCGCACAGCCGGGAAAACGATCCTCTTCAAGCGCATGATCACGCGCCGCACTGGTGGCCGATCCGCCACCATCGCGCAGCGGACGAATGCCGGTTGTCATCGACACGATATGGCTCCGATCCACCGAAATATCGGTGAAAAGCCCGTCAATGGCGCGCAAAAGATAGGCAATCTCGATCTCTGAAATGGCGCGGTCTTCTGCATCCTTGGTCTCCACTTCTGTGGTCCCGACAAGGATGTTTTCGCCCACAGGCAGCGTGATGATCATCCGCCCGGTGCCGTCGTCAAAATAAAAGGCGCGCCCGGCCATGCGCTGATGCAATGCGGAGTGATCCAACACCAAATGCGCGCCTTTGACGCCGCGCAGATACTGCGTCTTGCCACCAAGTTTGGCGTTCACATCGTCGATCCACGCGCCGGTGGCGTTCACGATCACCTTTGGGGTCATACGGTATTGCGTGGCATCAAACCGATCCGTGATGATGATCGTGTCGCCGTCTTTGTGCCAGTTCACATGATTGAGCGCCGCAACCCGTGGCCCCTGCCCCATGGCCTCGCGGAGCATTTCAAACATCAACCCTTCGGGCTGGGTGATCTGACCGTCAAAATAGGCCGCCACGGCACGGGTTTGGGGACGCAGGCCTTTCGGGAAATGGGCGCGGCGCAACACGGTTTTATGATTTGGCAGCGGGTGCTCGCGACGACCGAAGGCTTCGTAAAGCCGCAGCGCACCCTCCAAGGCCGCCAAGGAGAGCGGCCCCCCAAAGCGGGTAAAGCCCAAAAACCGCAGCACTGCGCGGGCGAAGCCGCCCAAAAGATGCTCAAGCGGCACGACAATTTCCAGCGGTTTCACAAGATGTCCGGCATGGGCGATCAGGCGGTTTCGTTCGCGGGCGGATTCCGCCACAAGTCGAAATTCGCGCCCCTCAAGATAGCGTAGCCCGCCATGCGCCATGCGGCTTGATGCGCTGCTCGCGCCCTGACAGAAATCATGCGTATCTATCAGCACGCAGGACACCCCGTTGAGCGCCAAATCGCGCAGCGTGGCCACACCGTTTACTCCGCCGCCAAGAATCAAAACATCCGGTTCCTGCAACACAGCAAGTCGCTCCTTGCTGGTGGAACGCAAGGGCGGGGGCGGAGAGTGTGTGGCGCTATTGTGTTTCATGAGGAGAGAACAGCCTATTTTTTATTTTTTGTAAATACTACTTTACAAAAAATAAACAAAATACTGCACGCTACATTGCTGAAACACCGGTAATCAAAAAGACATCGGCCGTTCAATCCGCGATCCGTTAGAGACATACTTTCTCAATAAATCAAATACTTGGCATAATCATTTGCGCGCTCACCCCCCGTGATGCGGATGCTCGGAGGCAAATCAGCGGGCGACCATATCAATCGGCAGCAAAGACCGAGACACATCGCTTGACCCTACCTGAAAGCGTTTCAGGCTTACGCCGAGTCTCAACGGAAAGATCAAAAACGTACCGCAGGGCCTGTTTATCCGCGTGTTTGCAGGAACTCGGTGGTGCTTTCGGTGATGTGAACCGCCGTCAAACGCCCTGTGGCATAGGCCCCTGTGTCGATTGAAATCACACCATTGCTCTCTTGCGGCATGTCGACAATGGTGTGGCCATGCACGACCCAAAGCCCATCTTGGCGCGGGACCTGCCCAAATCGCACATGCCCCCATCTGAGGCTCTGCGTCTTTTGATCTGTTATTGGCTTCGCCGGATCCGCGCCTGCGTGAACCACCGCGACATTCCCACTTTGAAACAGGCCCGGACGCTCATTGAGCCATGCCTCCAAACCCTCCGGCAGAAGCTCCAAAAGCTGATCTCTGGCCTGCCGCAAAGCCTCAGGAGCATTGTGTTCACTCAGGCGAAACGCACCGTAGCTGGCCATAGTCTGCAAGCCACCGTGCCGCATCCATCGGTTGCCCGTGCCTTCTGGGTCTTGCAAAAAGGACAGCATCATTTCTTCGTGGTTGCCCATGATGAAAACCGTGTTTGGGCGGGCCGCTTCAAGGCCGCGCAACCGCTCCAAAACCTCGGCGCTCTGCTCCCCCCGATCCACGAAATCACCGACAAACACCCAACGGGCGGAGGGTGCTTTTTCCATCAGCATGTCGATCATGGCATCCAGGCATTTCAACTGACCATGAATGTCCCCGACGACCACAAGACTTTCCTCCGGCGTCGGCGGAAGACCGTCAAAGCGGTGAACGGGCGGCGCATCGACCGACCGACGGCGAGGAAACAAACGCTTAAACATCAGCTGACCCTTTTACTGGTGCGAGGACAAACCGCAGACCCAAAGGCGCGACTTGGTCAGAGGTTTAGCGTGTTTTCAGTCCGACTTCCAACGCCTGCCACCCCAAAAAATCTCACGATCGTGCCAGAAAGACCCGCAAATGCGCGATCAGGTCAGGAGGGCCGTGTCCGCAGGCGCAACCCACATAGGGCGGAGGAGATCCCCCCGCCCTATGTCACCATAGCGTCAAGCGACATGGTTTTCTGAACTGGTGCTGGAGCGTCCTTACAGATCCGGAGAGACCTTCCATTCGCGCAGCTTGTAGACCGTGCCGGGCCGCGGGCGTGGCTTGTCTTCGGGTTCACGCATACGGCGCTTGAAGGAATGGATCGGCGTTGCGCGGTCGTCGATCCGCACCTCAACAACCGAGGGCCCGTCATGGGCAAAGGCCTCGTCCAGCGCCTTGCCGATGTCGTCGGGCTTTTCAACATAGATGCCTTTCAGCCCAAGGCCTGCCGCCGCCGCCGCATATCCGGGAACGTAACCTTGCTTTTCCAATGCGCAGGATTGCGGGTTCTTGAAAAAGATTTCCTGCCACAGCTGAATCCAGCCCAATGTGCCGTTGTTGATCACGATATTGATGATTGGCATGTCGTACTGCGCCTGCGTGGCCAGTTCGCCAATGGTGTAGGAAAATGCCCCGTCGCCAGCCAGTGTCACAACATGCCCGCCCTCTTCGATGACCGACGCAACACCGATGGCACCGGGAACCGAATAGCCAAGACCCCCTTGCCCACGGGCAAAGACGAACTTTCGCCCGGTTTGGCGGGCGGGCAGATAGCCGGAAATCCACCCGGCCGAAAAGGACGCATCCGAGACCACAATATCCTTGTCGCCCAATCGTTTGTCGAGTTCGGCCATGACGCGCGGCGGCAGTACCGGAATTTGGTCCGATGCCATTTCAGCCGCCTTAACTTTGTCGCACTCGGCCTTGACCTCGGCAATGCGGGCCATCCACTCCGGGTTGGCGTCCGCGCGGCTTTCGCCAAGGGCCGCATCCAGCGCCTGAACCATGCTGCGCACATCGCCCAAAAGCGGCACTGTGGGTCGGAAGGTGCGGCCATGTTCAAGCGGATCGAAGTCGATGGTTATGGTGGCCTGTTCTGGTGTGGGTAAAGACCAGTTCATGCCCGTGTTCTGGCTCACCTTGGACCCGCACCAGATCACCAAATCCGCCTCAGGCACCAGATCAATCGCCGCCTTAGACCCAAGCGGGTTGAGTACACCCGCCACATAGTCGCGGGTTTCGGGCACGGACCCCTTGCCCGACAGGCTGGTGACCACCAGCGCGCCCAGACGGTCGGCGAATGCGGTCACCTCGTCGCAGGCATCTGCGCCATGCACGCCGCCGCCGCAGACCATCGCCGGGCGCTTGGCCTTTTTGATCAGGGCAATCGCCTTGTCAATTTCACTGGGGGGCGCAACTGAGCGCAGGTAGGGCGTGCGCACGGTGCGATCATCGACACTGGTCAGCAGGGTTTCCATGTCCCAATCGGCATCAAAGATGTCGTGAGGGATGATAAGGGCAACAGGACCGGGACGCGGTGCGGTGGCGATACGCAACGAGGTGCGGATCAGTTCCGGCAGGGCGGCGATGGAGGGCACCAAAAACGCCTCTTTCGAACAGGTCTTGAAAAAGGAGAGCTGATCGTAGCCTTGGCTGGCGATGCCCTTTTCCTTCAGCGGCAACCAGTCCAACGGCAATTCCCCAATGATGCCCAGCATTGGGATAGAGGCGTTCAATGCCTCAAAAAATCCGGCGGGCAACAGGTTGGAACCGGGTCCAACCGTCACGTCGCAAACGCCGGGCTTGCCGGTGATCCGGGCGTAGCCGTCGGCGGCATAGGCGGCATTGCGTTCATCGCGCATCAGGATGTGTTTTATCCGGTCTTGGCGTCGGGAAATTCCGTCATGCAGGGCCGTGGTTTGCCCGCCCGGCATACCGAAGACATATTCGACACCGGACTTGGCAAGCATTTCAGCCACGAGGTCGCCGATATGGGGCTTGGGATCAGTCATTTGAGTTTCTCCAAAAGGTTCCGGTGCCACAGCGGCCGACCGGGTTTCAGGGTAGACCGGCCCGACGGCACATGACCGCCGGACCGCAGGGGTTATTTGCTCCAGGATTTGATCATCTCGTCATAGGCGACGGTCTTGGGTTCCTGACGCTCGTTCGCGAGTTTGGGCTTGGGTGCGCCCGGCTGTTCCAGCCAATACTCGGCACCTTGTTCGGGGTTCATCTTGGGGCCGATGTCGCCCTGAATGCCCGCGCGTTCGATACGGGTCATGACCGATTCCATATCGCTGCAAAGACCGTCGAGCGCCTCTTGCGTGGATTTGGAACCCGACATGGCGTCGCCGATGTTCTGCCACCACAGCTGTGCAAGCTTCGGATAGTCAGGCACGTTGGTGCCGGTCGGCGACCACTGGATGCGGGCTGGTGAACGGTAGAATTCCACCAGACCGCCAAGTTTGGGCGCGCGATCGGTGAAGCTCTGGTGCTGGATCGTGGATTCGCGGATAAAGGTCAGCCCCTCATGCGCTTTTTTCACATCCACGGTTTTCGAAGTGACAAACTGCGCATAGAGCCACGCGGCCTTGGCGCGATCCACAGGGGTGGATTTCATCAGCGTCCAGGACCCCACGTCCTGATAACCGACCTTCATGCCGTCTTCCCAGTAAGCGCCGTGCGGCGAAGGGGCCATGCGCCATTTCGGCGTGCCATCCTCGTTCATCACGGGCAGGTCGGGTAGAACGGTCGCCGCAGTAAAGGCGGTGTACCAGAACATCTGCTGCGCCACATTGCCCTGCGCCGGGACCGGTCCCGCCTCAGAGAATGTCATGCCTTGTGCTGAGGGCGGCGAATAGTCCTTGAGCCATTTGATCGCCTTGTCCACGGCATAGACCGCAGCAGGAGAGTTGGTCGCCCCGCCGCGTGTCATACAGGCGCCGACGGGCTGGGACTGTTCATTCACACGAATGCCCCATTCGTCGACCGGCAAGCCATTGGGTTCACCCACATCGCCCATGCCCGCCATGGACATCCACGCATCGGTGTAGCGCCAGCCGAGGCTCGGGTCTTTCTTGCCGTAATCCATATTGCCAAAGACTTCGCCTTCGACACCCATATGGCTCAGATCGCGGCCAGTGAAGAATTCGGCGATGTCCTCATAGGCGGCCCAATTGACGGGAACACCCAACTCGTAGCCGTATTTCGCTTTGAAATCGGCCTTGTTCTTGTCGTCATTGAACCAATCGTAGCGGAACCAATACAAGTTCGCGAACTGTTGGTCCGGCAGTTGATACAGCTCGCCATCGGGGCCGGTGGTGAACTGGGTGCCAATGAAATCGGCCAGATCAAGACCGGGGTTGGTGACATCCTTGCCTTCATTCGCCATCCAGTCGGTCAGGCTGCGCGCTTGTTGATAGCGCCAGTGCGTCCCGATCAGATCGGAGTCATTGATATAGGCGTCATAGATGTTTTCGCCCGACTGCATCTGGGTTTGCAGCTTTTCAACCACATCGCCTTCGCCGATCAGATCATGGGTGATCTGGATGCCGGTGATCTTGCTGAACGCATCGGCCAGCACCTTGGATTCATAGCTGTGGGTGTCGATGGTTTCCGACACGACCTTGATGTCCATGCCGGCAAAAGGTGCGGCGGCGTCGATAAACCACTGCATCTCTTGTTCTTGTTCGGCGCGGCTGAGACTGGACAGATCGCCGATCTCAGCGTCAAGGAATGCCTTTGCCGCCTCCATGTCGGCGAAGGACGGGCTTGCAAAACACGCCAGCGCCGCGACCACCGCTGTGGTGGATTTAAAGTTGAATTTCATTTTCTTCCTCCCTGAAGATTTTGTTGGTTTGGCGGCATTGCCCGCACTTGGCGCGCAACACCCGTTCAGGCCGGATCAAAGCCAGCGGAACACCGCAAAGGCGTAGATCAGGCAGGGGACAACTGCGCCCCACTGAGCGGCGTCGCTCAGTCCCAGCCAGGCCAGATTGATAAAAGCCGAGCCGAGCAAAGTGATGAAAAGCCGGTCGCCGCGTGTCGTTTCGATCCGCAGCGCGCCAAGGCGTGGCGTTTCGGGAAACTTGAACGCCAGCACCGTGAACAGGATGAGCAAGCAGGCGATCGTCCAAAAGAACAGGGCCACGGGGAACGACCAAGCCATCCAGCCGCCCGCAATCATTTGCCCGGTCCAATCCAGTGCGCCATTCCTGCGCGGGACGGAAAGGATCAGCGCCCCAAGAGAGCCACCCATGACAGCGGCGAGTACGGTATAAATCGTGATCCAACGGGTCGTGCGCATCACACCCTCCCCAGGGCAAAGCCCTTTGCGATGTAGTTGCGGACAAACCAGATCACCAAGGCGCCCGGAATGATGGTGAGAACCCCGGCAGCGGCCAGCACACCATAATCAAGGCCGGTGGCCGAGGACGTGCGCGTCATGGCAACGCCGATGGTTTTGACGTTGACCGAGGTCAGAGTGCGGCTGATCAGCAGATCGACCCAGGAGAACATGAAACAAAAGAACGCGGCGACGCCGATCCCGCTGGCGATCAGCGGCATGAAAATCTTCAGGAAAAAGCCGCCAAAGCTGTGGCCGTCGATATAGGCGGTTTCGTCCACTTCCTTGGGCACGCCGCGCATGAAGCCTTCGAGAATCCAGACCGCGAGGGGGATGTTGAACAGGCAATGCGCCAGCGCCACCGCGATATGCGTATCGAACAGGCCGACACTGGAATAGAGTTGGAAAAACGGCAGGGCAAACACCGCAGCGGGGGCCATACGGTTGGTCAGCAGCCAAAAGAACAGGTGCTTGTCGCCCATGAAGCTGTAGCGGCTGAACGCATAGGCTGCGGGCAACGCCACCGTCACCGAGATCAACGTGTTCAAAAGCACGTAGATCAGCGAGTTGACGTAGCCCATATACCATGTGCTGTCAGAGAAGATAACGCCGTAGTTGTGCCACGTGAAGTCTTGCGGCAACAGGGAGACGCCCGACAGGATCTCTGTGTTGGTCTTGAAGCTCATGTTGACCAGCCAGTAGATCGGCACCAGCAGGAACAAGATGTAAAGGATCAGCATCCCGCGCGACATGGCTTTGTGCAGTTTCGTATTGTCGCGTGACCGTCGCGGACTGGTCGCCTTGGCGAAGGTAGGGTCAATAGTGGTCATTCCGGCACCTCTTCTTTTTCTTGGTCGAGATTGGTCATGACGGTGTAGAACACCCATGAAATCAAAAGGATCACGAGGAAATACATCAGGCTGAAGGCGGCTGCGGGACCCAGGTCGAACTGACCGATTGCCATCTTCACCAGATCAACCGACAAGAATGTCGTGGTCGAACCGGGGCCGCCGCCGGTGACGACGAAAGGTTCGGTGTAGATCATGAAACTGTCCATGAAGCGCAGCAGCACGGCGATCAGCAACACGCCTTGCATCTTGGGCAATTCGATGTAGCGGAACACAGCCCAGCGGCTGGCCTGATCAATCCGACCCGCCTGATAATAGGCTTCGGGAATGGATTGCAGACCCGCGTAGCACAGCAGCGTGACAAGCGAGGTCCAGTGCCAGACATCCATCACGATCAGCGTGGCCCAGGCGTCGATTGCATCGCGGCCAAGGTTGAAATCGACTCCAAGCGCAGCCAGCGTCGAGCCAAGCAAACCGATGTCGATGCGAGTGAACAATTGCCAGATCGTGCCAACCACGTTCCATGGGATCAGCAATGGCAGCGCCAGCAAAACCAAGGTCAGGCTGGCCCAGACGCCGCGTTTGGGCAGGGTCAGGGCAATGGCAATGCCCAACGGAATTTCAATCGCCAGGATGATTGCCGAAAAGATGAGCTGACGTTGCAGGGCATCGTGCATCCGTTCCGAGCGGATCACTTCGCGGAACCATTCCAGACCGACCCAGAAAAACGCATTGTTGCCAAAGGTGTCATTGAAGGCATAGTTCACCACCGTCATCAGCGGCAGGATCGCCGAGAATCCGACAAGCAGCAGCACTGGAAGCACCAGAAACCATGCCTTGTTGTTCTGTGTCTTGAACATTACGAGCCACTCCTGTCTTGGGGATGTTCTGGCACCATGCGCCAATCGTCGGCAAAGACACCGATCTTTTCCGGCTGAAATATGAGGTGGCAACTGTCGTCCGCGGGCAGGTCGGCGCCTTCGGGGAGAACGACGGCCACGGGTGCCCCGGCCACCTCAGCGCGTAAAATGCGGTGACGACCCACGTCATCAACACGCATAATGGTGGCGGGCAGTCCGCCGGTTCTACTGACGGTCACATGTTCAGGGCGAATGCCGATCTGTGTGCGCCCCGTCAGGTGGCCAAACTTGCCACCAAGCGGCGCTTCATGTTCGCCGATGTGCGCGACATTGCCGTCGATCACGGCATCCAAAAGGTTCATGCCCGGCGAGCCGATGAAGTACCCTACAAATGTGTGCGCAGGCCGTTCGAACAATTCCTCGGGGGTGCCAACCTGCACGATGCGCCCGTCGTGCATGACCACCACTTTATCGGCAAAGGTCAGCGCCTCGGTCTGATCGTGGGTGACATAGATCATCGTGTGACCGAAATCTTGATGCAGCTTTTTCAGCTGCGTGCGCAGTTCCCATTTCAAGTGGGGGTCGATCACGGTCAGCGGTTCATCGAACAGGATCGCATTCACATCCTCGCGGACCATGCCGCGTCCAAGGCTGATCTTTTGCTTGACATCCGCCGTCAGGCCGCGCGCCTTGCGCGACAACGTGTCCTCCATGCCGATCATCTTTGCCACCTGATCGACGCGCGACTGAATATAGTCCTTTTTCATGCCGCGATTGCGCAGCGGAAACGCAAGGTTTTCGCGCACCGTCATGGTGTCGTAAACCACGGGAAACTGGAACACCTGCGCGATATTGCGTTCTGCCGTTGGCGCGTCTGTCACATCGCCATCCCCGAACAGAATGCGCCCCTGACTGGGCCGCCGCAGACCCGAGATGAGGTTGAGAAGTGTGGATTTCCCACACCCTGATGCTCCCAAAAGCGCATAGGCACCACCGTCATCCCAGGTCAGGTCGATGGTTTTCAGCGCATAGTCCTGTTCGCCCCGAGGGTAGGGAAAGTAGGTGTGTGCCAGATTGGAAAGGGTAATTTTTGCCATGATGTCAGAACCTCAGGCTGCTGCGGCATAGGCGGCCTGAACCGCCAATTGCCCTTGGGTGTCGAACAGGTGGAAATGCGCCTGGCCAAGCCATAGGCTGACGTCCGACCCATCGGATAAATTGTGAATGCCGTGAACCAGCGCGACCCAGCGCGACGTGCCCTGCCGCACATGCAAGAACGTCTCTGATCCGGTGATCTCGGACGCGACAAGCTTGCATTTCAGCTCAAGCGCCGGGCCGTTCGGCTTTTCGAACCGCAGGTGGTTGGCACGGAACCCGGCAACATAGTCGCCGTCCCTGATCGCAGACAAATTACCGCTTGTCGCAATCTTGGCCCCGATGTCGAACGTCAGGGCATCGCCCGCTTTGCGGCAGGCGCTGAAGTTCATCGGAGGGTCGCTGAAAACGCGGGCCGTGGTTGTGTCGATCGGATGGCGATAGACCTCTGTCGCCGGGCCGAACTGGGTCACGCGCCCTTCCCAAAGGCAGGCTGTGTTGCCGCCCAGCAACAGGGCCTCTTCCGGCTCGGTCGTCGCGTAGACAAAGATCGCGCCAGACTCGCGAAAGATCCGAGGAATCTCGTCGCGCAATTCTTCGCGCAGCTTGTAATCAAGGTTGGCCAGCGGTTCGTCCAAAAGCACCAGCCCGGCATCCTTGACCAGTGCGCGAGCCAGAGCACAGCGCTGTTGCTGCCCACCCGACAGTTCCAGAGGCATCCGATCAAGCAGTGGGGTCAATTGCAGCATCGCGGCCGTGTCGCGCACACGCCTGTCAATCTCGCTACGGTCGCGTCCGGCCAGCCGCAAGGGCGATGCGATGTTGTCGTAAACGCTCATGGACGGGTAGTTGATGAATTGCTGATAAACCATCGCGATGCGCCGGTCCTGCACCCGCCGACCAGTCACGTCCTCACCGTTCCAGAACACCTTGCCGGTGCTGGGGCGATCCAGACCCGCCATCAGGCGCATCAGGCTGGTTTTACCCGCCGAAGTCGGCCCGAGAAGGACATTCATCGTGCCCTTTTGAAAGATCAGGTTGGTTGGTTGGATATGGGGCTTTCCGGCAATGATTTTGCTAACCCCCTGAAGCTCAAGCATGAAAGGCCTCCGTTTCAGCGACCAACGGGGCCGCCGGGATTGCGGCCATTGCATTTGTCATCGCAACGAACCGTGGGAATTTTGCGATATGGGCCGCGCGACGGTCTGCGTTACAGGTGTGGCGGCGTGCGATGCCGGTCATCCCCGCGACGGCATCGGCCAAAGAGGGATAGGCGCCGATGGCCGCCGCCGCACAGATGGCCACACCAAGCGCGCCGAATTCCGATCCTTTGGGCACCTCGATCGGTAGCCCCAGAATGTCGGCGAAAAGTTCTGACCAATACGGGCTGCGGGTTGCACCGCCCGTCAGGCGGATCAGATCAACGGGGGCGGCATCGTCGCCTGACAGCACCTTGTCGATGTCCAGCTTGTGGGCAAAAACAATGCCCTCGAAGATCGCGATGGCCATGTCGTCAAAGTTCGATTGTGCCGTCATGCCCAGCAATCCCGCCGGCGCACCGTTTGGACCGCCGAACAGAAAGGGAAAAAACAGGGCCGTGCCAGGTTTGCCCAAACGCCGCGCAAGGGCTTGGTTCAGGCGCTCGTAGATGTCGGAAAATCCTTCGTCCGGAAGGGGGCGGCCTTGGGTAAGAATGGTTTTGACGACCCATTCAAGATTGCTGGCCGAGGTAGGAGAGCCTTCGACCGCCATATATCCGCCGAGAGGATAGGGAAATTGCAGCATGGGCACATAACTGCGTCTTGGCGTTCTGTTGAGCGTGGCCGCGATGCTGAATGTGCCCGCAACAACGCTCATTTGTCCGGGTTCCGTGATATGCGAGGCCAGCGCGGCCGCGCTCATATCTACCGTGCCGCGCACGACTGGCGTTCCTTCTTGAAGGCCAGTCAGCGCCGCAGCCTTTGCCGTTACGCCGCCCACAACCTGATCCGAGGGACCAAGTTCCGGAAGCTTGTCACTTAGGTGGGCCAACCCCAGAAGATCAAAAAGCGCATCGCAATAGGTGTCGGTTTCCGGGTCCAGCAATCCGGCGGACCCCGCATCAGTCAGATCGGTCGACATGTCCCCGCACAGTTGGGCACGCAGAAAATCTTTGCAGAACGACACGCGATGCGTCCGGTCAAACACGCCGGGTTCATTCCGAACCAGCCATGTCAGCAAAACGATTGTCTGACCGGGCCAGAGGTGTTGGCCGATCAGCGCCTCGACCTGATCCGCAGTGCCATTGCTTTGCCATTCGGCAATAATGTCGACGGCGCGCGCATCCGTTGACATGATACCGGCCCGCACCGAATGCCCGTCGCGATCCATCAAATACAGGCCACCGCCATAACCGGCCACGGACACCGCTTCGATGTCTGACGGCGAGACGCCGCTGCATTCTATCACCTGGCGCACGGCCAAGGTCGCAGCCTGCCACATCTCTTCCGGGTCCCGCTCGGTCCAGCCGGGATGGGGGGCCTGCATTACGTTCCGGCTATGCGCGCAGGCGATTTCGACGCCGTCCATATCAAACAGCGCGGCCTTCGTCATTGTGCCACCGGCATCAATGCCGATTACATACTGTCCCATTGTCTCCTCCCTTGGCGGGCGTCACTCCTCAACAACGCACCGCCAACTTGTCATTACATGCATAACAATAGGGGGCAAAAATGGGCTGTCAATTGCCCTTGTGTTCGACAAGTAGGGAGACAAAGGTCGTATATAAACCTCGTTTTATGTTGAATTTGTGCAATTGACCTGTGGTTTGGCGGGTTGTATTCACTTGTTATTACATGCTGTGCCTATTGAGGCGCGCAGCAAAGACAATGCGAGAGGGAGAGGCGGATGCGCAGACGAGACGAGATGATTGAAAGGCTTCGCACCGAAGCGTTGCCTGACATTCTGATCATTGGCGGTGGAATCAACGGCGTCGGGACCTTTCGCGATCTGGCCGCACAGAACGTCCCCGCGCTTCTGGTCGAGGCCGGAGATTTTTCATCCGGCACCAGCGCCGCGCCGTCGCGCCTTATCCATGGTGGCCTACGTTACCTTGAAACAGGGGAAGCCGCGCTGGTGCGTGAATCCCTGACCGAACGCAATCTTTTGCTGAAAAACGCCTGTCACATCGTTCAGCCGCTGCCCGTCTGGGTGCCCTTGCGAAGTTGGTTTGGCGGCACGTTTGGTGCGATCGCCCGTTTTCTGAAACTGACACGGACACCGGGCCGCAAGGGTGCGATCCCGGTTAAACTTGGCCTGATGCTATATGATGCCTTCGGGCGCACACAGCAGACCATGCCCGACCACCGTTTGCTGACCAGGCGACAGGCCCGCGCCGAAGTGCCGGTGCTTGCACCGGACATTCGCGCCGTGGCCGAATATTACGATGCGCGCATCACCCATCCCGAACGACTTGTGATGGAGCTTGTGGCCGATGCCGAGGCAGAATGCCCTGAGAGCCTCGCAATTCCCTACCTCAAGGCGATAAGTCAGGAAAACGGGCGCGTTACCCTGCGCGATATGTCAAACGGCGAAACCTTTGAGATCACGCCGCGTTTGGTCATCAACGCCTCTGGTGCGTGGGTGGACGAGGTGCAATCCGGCCTTGGGTTTTCCGGTCGTTTGATGGGCGGCACACGTGGCTCGCATTTGGTGCTGAAACAGCCCGTTCTGGCGCAAAAGCTGGCCGGCAAGATGCTCTATTTCGAAACCGACGACCACCGCGCCTGTCTGATCTACCCGATGGGCGAGGATCGGGTGTTCCTTGGCACCACGGACATTCGCAGCGACGATCCGGGCGACAATTTCTGCACCGATGCCGAGATTGATTACCTGTTCAAAGTGTTGCGCCCGATTCTACCCAATGAGGAATTGCGGCGCGAAGACATCATTTTTACCATTGCCGGTGTGCGCCCCTTGCCCCTGCAAGAGGCCGGGGTCACGGGTGCGATCAGCCGCGATCACCGGCTTGATAGCTTTCCCGCAACGGTGGACCGCCCGTTTGAAACGCTGACTCTGGTCGGCGGAAAGTGGACGACCTATCGCGCCTTTGCCGAGCAGGTGAGCGATGTCGTCTTGCAGCGGCAGAACCTGCCGCGTCAGGCCAGCACTGCGGATCGCGCGATTGGTGGGGCCGCCGGGTATCCCTTTGATGCCGCGGGCCGTCAGGCATGGGCCAACCGTCTGGCCAGGGATACCGGCCTGACGCCTGAGCGGTGCGCCATGCTTGCGCAGCGCTATGGCGCGCGGGCAAGCGCCGTCGCAAAAGCAGAATGCGCCGACCCCCGTCAGTTCGTGTCTATCCGCGATTACAGCCCGGCGGAAATTTCCCTGATCTGCACGCAAGAGCGTGTCACGCGTCTTGATGATATCGTGCTGCGCCGGACGTTGATGGGGTTCGAAGGGGCCCTGAACGAGAACGGGATCAACGAACTTGCAGAGGTGGCTGCCGCAGCTCTGGGGTGGACGGATGACCACCGCGCCACAGAGATCAAGCAAACCACTCAACTGTTGCGGGATCGCCACCGCGCCACTATACGAGGCTCGCTGTGACCTGATGATCAATGGAGGCACGTGCCTTTGCCCGATAGCAAGACCGAGACATTGCAAGGTAGAATTGACCGCATCGAACGCGGCACTGCCATGCCGCTTTGGTCTCAGGTCAGGGCCACGCTGACGACGCTGATCCGCGAGGACGGCCTGAAGGAACATGATCGCCTGCCTTCGGAGAACGAGCTGTGCAAATCCTTTGGCGTGTCCCGCACGGTCATCCGCGAAGCCCTTTCACAGATGGTGAACGAAGGTCTGATTTATCGCCTTCAGGGCAAGGGGGCCTTTGTGCGTGGTCGCCGCGATGAACAGAATTTCGTCGGAACCACCATGGGGTTCAGCGGCGAGATGGCGGAAAAGAAACAGGATGTCACCCGCAGGATATTGCGTCAGGAAGTAACCTACCCAACGCCCCGGATCAGTCGGATGTTGCGGATCGACCCCACCCACCCGATCGTCGTGGTAGACCGCGTCATGTCGGTCGAATCCGTACCGCGTATGATCGTCAGGTGGGCGATGCTACAGGAATCCGTTCCGGGGCTGGAACGCATTCAGCTTGAAAACCGGTCTTTGTATGACACGATCAACCGGCAGTTCGGGGTCCGCCTCGTGCGTGCGGACCGCTGGATCGAGGCCGTATCCCTATCGGTGGTAGATGCCGAATTGTTGGGGGTCGAGGCCGGTAAGGCGGCGCTTAAGGTTGAATCGGTTTGCGTGAACGAAGCCGGGCATCCGATCGAATATTATGTGGCAACTTTCCTGACGGACCGATCCCGCCTGCACTTATCAGTGTCTTCGGTCGGCTAGAAGTCGGTGGCGCTTTTCGGCGATCTACACGATGTGATCTTCGTGAGAAACGGATCATAGCTGGTCAGTCCCGGCATTTGCGGGGCGGATTTAGAATGAAACCATCTGGCTCTGAAATCCAATGTTCGATCTGGCCATTGGTCCACGGATGGTTTGGCTTGGTCAGGCGGTGCGCGATCTTACTTGCCTCGCAGATCATGCGAACCGCATCTGCTCACCTTGTTTGTTAAGCTTTGGCAGCACCCAGTCTACAAACTAGCCGCGTTTTTTCGACGTCCGGGGCAATCGGAGTTCACTTCCCCAGCCTTTCCCGAAAACCGCTACGCACTCTTCCTGATGATCAACAGCATGTTTCACGGCCCGGCGACCGGCGATATGGTCGGACGCTGATTTGGCCAGCAGCCTCCGCTGGATCAGATCAGCCTCAATTCATGCGACCTGTCGTCTGTCCAGTCCGGCCTGTGCCGCAATCTTCGTGGCCGAGGTCCAGCAGCTGCAAATTCGACCAGCGACAAAATCCTCGCCCATCGTGTTGGAGATCGCGACCTTCAAATAGGCTATTGCACCCTTGCAGAGACCGAGTTGCCGCCGAGCCGGAGTTTTCATTTGGCCCGCACCGAGTAGTGACCACGTGATGAGTGGCAAACTGTACAGGTTTTGTAAGGGTGAAGGCCGGATTTAGCGCGAAATAGGACGCAAGATCATGCAAACTGCTGCATGAAGCTCCAAGGCCAATCCGACGGCCATTTGATTTTATGAAATAATTTGGTGACCCCGGCAGGATTCGAACCTGCAACCTGCCCCTTAGGAGGGGGCTGCTCTATCCAGTTGAGCCACGGGACCACACGCCTAGGTGTTTAGCGGGTGAGGGGTCTGTGGCACAAGAGCGAAGCTTGGGTTTTGTCGGGGATGATGGGTTGGGTTTATGGCCTGTAGTGGTGCAAATGTCTTGCTGGGAAAGTGAAAAAGGGGGGAGCGAATTTGGCCCACCACTCCCCCCTTTGAAATCCGAAACAGCACTGACAGTTAGAGAGCATGCAGGGCAATTCGGATGTCTTTTGCCAAATCTTCGTGATACTTCAGGCGAAACATCGCTATATTTGGCAAATCTGTTAGCGTTAACATATACATGTTGCAACGCGTGGACAAGGGCGATTTATATTGTAGAGTGGTGGAAATTTAAAAAACATTACAGGAGGCTGAGATCATGTCGCAAGGTTCAGGAAAAACACCTTCCAAGAGACCACTGACGTTGCGCGACGTGTCAGAGGCCTCCGGGGTTTCCGAGATGACCGTCAGCCGGGTACTGCGCAACCGCGGCGATGTGTCGGAAGCCACACGCGGCAAAGTATTGGAGGCGGCGCGCGAGCTTGGCTATGTGCCCAACAAAATCGCCGGCGCTTTGGCGTCTTCTCGCGTGAACCTCGTGGCCGTGATCATCCCTTCCATGTCAAACATGGTCTTTCCCGAAGTGATGACCGGCATTTCACAGATCTTGGATGACACCGAATTGCAGCCGGTTGTGGGCGTGACGAATTACAAACCCGAACGCGAAGAGACGGTGCTGTATCAAATGCTGTCTTGGCGGCCTTCGGGCGTGATCATCGCGGGGCTTGAACACACCGAAGCGGCGAAAGCAATGATGGGGGCCGCTGGCATCCCGATCGTCGAAATCATGGACACGGATGGCGAACCGATTGATTCCGCCGTGGGCATTTCACACCGTCGCGCGGGCCGCAAAATGGCGCAGGCGATCATTGATGCCGGGTACAAACGGATCGGTTTCCTCGGCACCAAAATGCCGCTCGATCACCGGGCGCGCAAACGGTTTGAAGGGTTCACCGAAATCTTGGCAAAGGCCGGGTTGGAAATCGCCGATAGCGAATTTTATTCTGGCGGCTCCGCCTTGGCCAAAGGCCGCGAGATGACCGAAGCGATGTTGCAGCGCAACCAAGAAGAGCCTTTGGATTTCCTTTATTATTCCAATGACATGATCGGGGCTGGCGGGCTTTTGTATTGTCTCGACAACGGCATTGATGTGCCGGGTGAGATTGGGCTGGCGGGCTTTAATGGCATTGAGTTCCTCGATGGTTTGCCGCGCAAACTGGCGACGATGGATGCGTGCCGTGTTGAGGTCGGGCGCGCGGCGGCGGAAATCATCGCCAAACGCGTCGAAAATCCCGATGCACCGGGCGGCGAAATCATCACGCTTGAGCCCTCTCTTGAGTTTGGCGACACGTTGAAACGCAAGAAAAAGCCGCTTTAAACCCGTAAGCGCCACATCATCCAGACTGGAAATGATGCTCCGAAAGCCGTATGGAACATCAGACCCGCCGCTTTTGCGGATGAATCCGACGTCACAGATTGAGAACCAACACTATGCCCCATTATAAATCCCGCCGCTCCACACATGGCCGGAACATGGCCGGCGCCCGCGGCCTCTGGCGCGCAACCGGCATGACCGACAGCGATTTCGGCAAGCCGATCATCGCCGTGGTGAACTCGTTTACCCAGTTTGTACCGGGTCACGTTCACCTCAAAGACCTTGGTCAAATGGTGGCGCGCGAGATTGAAAATGCGGGTGGTGTGGCGAAGGAATTCAACACCATTGCGGTCGATGACGGCATCGCCATGGGCCATGACGGAATGCTCTACTCCCTACCCTCGCGCGAACTGATCGCGGATTCGGTTGAGTATATGGTCAATGCCCATTGCGCCGATGCGATGGTCTGTATCTCCAACTGCGATAAAATCACCCCCGGCATGATGATGGCCGCGATGCGCCTCAACATCCCGGTGATTTTCGTCTCGGGTGGCCCGATGGAAGCGGGCAAAGTGCAAGATGGCGACATCGTGCAAAAGCTCGACCTCGTGGATGCGATGGTTTCGGCGGCCGACGACAAATACACTGACGCACAGGTTGACGCGATTGAGCGCGCCGCCTGTCCGACCTGCGGGTCGTGTTCTGGTATGTTCACCGCCAACTCGATGAACTGTCTGGCCGAGGCTCTGGGTCTGGCGTTGCCGGGCAACGGGTCGACTTTGGCGACACATGCGGATCGCAAACATCTCTTTTTGGAAGCGGGTCGCAAGATCGTTGAGATCACCAAAAAGCATTATGAAGGCGAGGTTCCGGGCCTTCTTCCGCGCGACATCGCAAGTTTTGAAGCCTTTGAAAACGCCATGTCCCTCGACATTGCGATGGGCGGCTCGACCAACACCGTTCTGCACCTTTTGGCCATCGCTTATGAGGGCGGCGTGAACTTCACGATGGACGACATTGACCGCCTGTCGCGCAAAGTGCCCGTGCTGTGCAAAGTCGCGCCCTCTGTGCCGAATGTGCATATGGAGGACGTCCATCGCGCCGGTGGCATCTTTTCCATCCTCGGTCAGATGTACCGTGGCGGGTTGCTGCATGGTGATGCGCGCACTGTGCATTCCGACACGATGGCCGCGGCCATTGCGAAATGGGACATTTCCGTTGCCAACAACCCCGAAGCCGAAAGCCTGTTCAAGGCGGCACCGGGTGGCGTGCGTACGACACAGGCGTTTTCCACCGAGAACCGCTATAAAGAACTCGACACCGACCGCGAAAATGGCGTGATCCGTTCCGTCGAACATGCGTTTTCCAAAGATGGTGGCTTGGCCGTTTTGTTCGGCAATATCGCGGAGCGGGGCTGTATCGTGAAAACGGCAGGGGTGGATGACTCCATCCTCAAATTCACTGGCAAAGCCCGCGTGTTTGATTCCCAGGACGACTCGGTCAACGCCATTCTGACCCGGCAAGTTGAGGCCGGTGACATCGTTGTGATCCGCTATGAAGGTCCGCGCGGCGGTCCGGGGATGCAGGAAATGCTCTATCCGACGTCTTATTTGAAATCCAAAGGTCTGGGCAAAAAATGCGCCCTGTTGACTGATGGTCGTTTCTCCGGCGGCACCTCCGGCCTGTCCATCGGCCACGTCAGCCCGGAAGCCGAAGAGGGGGGCCTAATTGGTCTGGTGGAAACTGGCGATGTGATCGAGATCGACATCCCGAACCGCACGATCGAGTTGAAAGTCGACGCCGCCGAGATCGAAAAACGCCGCGTTGCCAAAGGCCCGTTGCCTTGGGGTCCGGCGGAACCGCGTCCGCGCGCTGTCTCAACCGCGCTCAAAGCCTATGCCCTGTTTGCCTCTGCGGCCGACAAAGGCGGGGTTCGGATTTTACCCGAGTAAGCCAACCCAAGCGATTCGATGTGAAAACGTCGCCCCCTGAGGCGGCGTTTTTATGTCTGGCTTTTAGCTCTGCGCAGGCCTTGAACACATCCGTTTCCCTTATTTTAGAGATTTTTCGCCGGAATGGCTGTATACATCCGGCGAAACTGTCGGTAATGGTGCCGACTTCTGTAGTCAAAGACGCAGGATGGCGGCATGTGCCGCGATGACCCCCTCACGGATAGACCTTATTACATGATTAAAACACTTTCCGATGCACTCGCGGAACGCGGCTACGACACGCTGACTGCGGTTCAGGAGGCTGTGAACGCCCCCGAACTTCAAGACGCCGACCTTTTGGTGTCTGCACAGACCGGTTCGGGCAAAACCGTTGGCTTCGGCCTTGCGATTGCGCACACTCTGATGGGCGACAGTGACCGCCTTGAACCCGCCTCATCCCCGCTTGCATTGGTTGTGGCCCCGACCCGCGAATTGGCCTTTCAGGTCATGCGCGAACTTGAATGGCTTTACGCCAAGGCCGGGGCGCGGATGGCGTCCTGTGTGGGTGGCATGGACATGCGCGATGAGCGTCGCAAATTGGAACGTGGTGCCCATATCGTCGTCGGCACGCCGGGCCGTTTGCGCGATCACATTCAACGCGGTTCTTTGGACATGACCGGCCTGCGCGCCATCGTTTTGGACGAAGCCGATGAGATGCTTGATCTTGGCTTTCGCGAAGACCTCGAATTCATGTTGGGTGAAGCGCCCGAAAATCGCCGCACCCTGTTGTTCTCGGCCACCGTTCCGCCGATGATCGCCAAATTGGCGAAGCAATTTCAACGCGATGCCGTGCGCGTCAGCACCCAATCGAATACGACCCAACACGCCGACATCAGCTATCAAGCCCTGCGTGTGGCCCAAAGCGACTCGGAAAACGCGATTTTCAACCTTCTGCGTTTTCATGATGCGCAAAACGCAATTGTGTTCGCCAACACCCGCGTTGCCGTCAACCATCTGACCGCGCGGCTTGCCAACCGTGGCTTTTCGGTCGTGACCTTGTCTGGCGAATTGAGCCAAAATGAGCGCACCCATGCGCTGCAAGCGATGCGGGACGGGCGGGCGAAAGTCTGTGTCGCCACCGATGTTGCGGCCCGCGGCATTGACTTGCCGGGTCTTGATTTGGTGATCCATGCCGATTTGCCGACCAACGCTGAGGGGCTTTTGCACCGCTCTGGCCGGACAGGTCGCGCCGGGCGCAAGGGTATTTCCGCGCTGATCATTCCGCCGCGCTCGATCCGCAAAGCCGAACAGCTTTTGAAATTTGCGAAGATTCAGGCCGAGTGGACCACGCCTCCGTCCGCCGATGACATCAACCAGCGCGACGAAGAACGGCTTTTGGCCGATCCGGTTTGGTCCGAAGAAATGACCGAGGAGCATAGCGCATTTGCCGCCAAGCTCTTGGACTTGCATTCGCCAGAACAGATCGCTGCGGCGTATCTTCGCCTGTTCCGCGCGCGTCAATCCGCGCCTGAGGACCTGACCCCCCCGGATGCGCGCCCTGATCCGCGCGAACGCAAACCGTTTGGTCCGAGTGCTTGGTTTTCTGTTTCGGTTGGTCGCGATGACCGCGCCGAGCCCCGCTGGCTTTTGCCGCTGTTGTGTCGCTCTGGCAACTTGACGAAAGACGACATTGGGGCGATCCGCATTCAGCAATCTGAAAGCTTTGTTGAGATCAAAGAGTCCAGCCTCGCGGGATTTTTATCCACTCTCGGCGGCAGTGGTGAACTTGAAGAAGGCGTTATTGCCCGTCAACTCGCGGGCCCGCCGACATTTTCCGCCACCGCGCCGCGCAGCAACTCCGGCCCGCGTTCGGATGCGAAGCCGCCTCGTCGGGATACGGATACAGCCCCGCGTCGCGACTACGACAAAGCCCCTCGCAAGGACGCTGAAGCTCCGCGCAAAGAAGGTGCCTATGGTTCCGATGCGCCGCGGGAGTTCAAAAAGCCGCGTCATAAGAATGCAGGCATTCCGAAGACACGCCGCGAATTGGACGAAGCGCATCAAGCAGCCAAACCCCGCACGGAGCGCGCCCCGAAACCCGCCGGAAAACCGAGCGCCGCCCCCAAGCGGGCTAAGGGCGCGGGGGATACACCGGGGAAAACCTATGGTGGCAAACCCGCAGCCAAATATGCCGCTAAGACTGGCAAGCCGGGGGGTAAACCCAAAACGGCTGGTGCGAAACCGGGCAAGGGTAAAGCCGCACAGGTGGGCGGGTTCGCCACGCCGAAACGGCAAAAAAGTTAAACAGGTAAATTTTGGAGCTCTCGCAGCCGCATCGTTCCATCCTGGACCTTCGGCTAGCAAAGCTACCCTGGAACATTATGGGTCAGCACCAGACCCGTTCCATCCCAAACCATGATTTTCAACCTGTCGCCATGCTTGAACGGAACACAACAGTCACACCGGAATGCGGATCAAGCTTCAGTTCCGTCTGCACGATTAACGCCAAAGCATTATGCCCGCAGCGAAAGTCCACCGGCCGCGGCTCAATAGTCTCACAACGCCCCGCAAAACCATCACGTCCATCCGTCATCACAACCTCCATCCGAACAGAAGGCCAAGTTCGCAAAGGCGTCGCCTCGCGGGAACACTCGAAATCAATGGGTCAGAAACGGCGTGTATGGACGCCCCCATGAATGCAAGCCCTTTCTTTGTCACGATTGGGCATATGATCGGCAGTCGTCAAATGTCTTTCTGGCCCCGCTCCGATGTTCGGCCAAGTCGTTCCTTGCCGCCGCTCGAACGCTGGCGTGGCGTTAGACAGATCCAAGCCGCGAAATCGCGGCCTTTCGAAAATGTCTCCATCGGCGGCGCGAATGTCGTGATCGCCGCAGCTTTGCGTCAAGTTCCGTGATCTTTTCAGCGTAGTCCGCAATCTGGTTCAGTAGCAGTCGTGTAAGCTCCCCCACTTCAACGGGTAATGTGCCCCCTTCTTCATCATCAACGATCACAGACAGACGCCCGATATGCGCCGGGCCCGTTGGCGACGTTTCCCTGCTCGGCCAGATGCGCCCGCAAGGTGTTGACTGTCTGAGTGTATTGTCGAACCAGAAAATCCCGAGTCCGATAGACTACCGCCGCCGCCTGTCGGGCCTCGCTCTTGACAGCTACAAAGCGCATGGTCGGACGCGATGCCACCTCGGCGATCGCTTCCGCGTCGGCCATGTCGTTTTTTCTGACGTTTGACAAATGGCTTCACATAGGCTGGCGGGATCAGTCGCACCTGATGACCCAGATCGCTGATCGCCCGGCCCCAATGATATGCGCTCGCGCAAGCTTGCGCCTGAACACAACGGCCCCTCCAGACGTGGCCCCATGCACCTAGAACACGTTCTTCGCCAAATCCAACCCGATGATGCTAACCTCGTTCATGGACTCTCTCCTTGGTAGCGATGTTTCAACACCCGCTACCTTAGCACATTGATGCCGCCGGGGGGGCGTCCACCCCATCGCATACGTTCAATCTCGATCCATTGGCCATTTCATGTGCAAACTCATCGCCCAGACCCTCGCCAGTGATTTTGCTTGCAACGGCTCTTGCAGATGCATATCGGTAACCGACGATAAGCGATTTAATTGAGACGCCAGATGATGAAGCCCCAACAAGACCTTGAGGACGCGAGAATGGCGGCGATGGCCAAGGCCTTGGGGCACCCGGCGCGATTGCGCATCTTGCGGCTGTTGGCGCGCACACCGGGTTGTATCGGCGGCGACATCGTGGACGCCGTCGGCCTCGCGCAGTCGACAGTTTCCGAACATCTTCGCATCCTGAAGGATGCGGGCGTGATAGAAGGGCAGATCGACCCGCCGCGGGTCTGTTATTCGCTGAAGCTCGGCGCTTTGCGGCCCCTGTCGGCGCTGATCGAAGAACTCGATGTCATCCGCAGCGAGTCCGCCTGCTGCGTAACCCCTGTTAGAGCCCAAGGTTGATACATGTCCCTCTTTGAACGCTATTTGTCTGTCTGGGTCCTGCTGTGCATCGTTGCGGGCATCGTGCTGGCATCGCTGTTGCCCGGCCTGTTTGCGGCGTTGGCCGCGTTTGAATATGCCTCGGTCAATCTGATTGTCGCCGTGCTGATCTGGGCGATGGTCTACCCGATGATGGTCGCCGTGGACCTGAGCGCGCTCAAAGGTGTGGGCCAGCGCCCCAAGGGCCTTGTCATCACCGTGGTGGTGAACTGGCTGATCAAACCATTCACCATGGCCGCCCTTGGCGTCCTGTTCTTCGAACATGTCTTTGCGGGCCTGATCGACCCCATTGATGCGGGCCAATACATTGCCGGGCTGATCCTGCTGGGTGCGGCGCCCTGCACGGCGATGGTGTTTGTTTGGTCGCAACTGACCAAGGGGGACCCGAATTACACGCTGGTGCAGGTGTCGCTGAACGATGTGATCATGGTTTTTGCCTTCGCACCCATCGTGGCCTTGTTGCTGGGCGTGACCGACATCGCCGTGCCTTGGGAAACGTTGGTTCTTTCGGTTGTTCTCTATGTCGTTCTGCCGCTCGCGGCGGGCGTCCTTACCCGATCCCGACTGATGGGCCGGGGTGGAGAAGAAGCAATTTCCGCCTTTACCGCGCGGATCAAGCCCGCCTCGGTTCTGGGATTGCTTATGACCGTTGTGCTTCTGTTCGGGTTTCAGGGCAGCGTCATCACCGGCAACCCGTTCCTGATTGTATTGCTGGCCACGCCGATCCTCATCCAGTCCTACGGGATCTTTGCCATTGCCTATTTCTGGGCATGGCGTTGGAATGTACCGCACAAGGTGGCCGCCCCCTGTGCGCTGATCGGCACATCGAATTTCTTCGAACTCGCGGTGGCCGTCGCCATCGGTCTCTTTGGTCTCAATTCCGGTGCGGCGCTGGTGACGGTCGTGGGCGTTCTGGTGGAGGTGCCGGTGATGCTGTCGCTCGTCTGGTTCGCCAACCGCACAAGGGCGCGCTTTCCGGCGTGAATGTGGGCATCTATCACAATCCGGACTGCGGGACATCGCGCACCACTTTGGCGATCCTGCGCGCTGCGTTGAACCAACGGTGATCGACGACCTGCAGACGGGTTGGACGGGTGCGCCGCTATTGGGATTGTTTGCCGCGGCCGGCCGGACACCGCAACAGGCTCTGCGCGTTGCACGAAATCCTCGTCTATTCGCGCATTGCGGCCTCAAAGGTCGGTGCAACCACGATGGACCGTCCTGAATGGGTCGCCGTCAGCCCGAATGAGATCGCAGCCTACTGTGCGCTGACCAACAACTCGCGTCGTGGCGTATCCGCCAATGCGGGTGGCGACGAAACACCTGTGGGTGGACCCAACCCGCGTGCTGAAAACAAGCATGGCCAAATCGTGCGTTGGTACCCTGCGAACGAAGATCATGCCGATGCCGCGTTTACATGGGGTCTGTACGCCATGGCGGGTAACCCGGCCAAGCATGATGACGCCTATGTCGGTTCGCACAACGTCACCACTGGCAACATGTTCAATGCGCCTGACGGTATGGTGGTCGACTCGACCGGGTGGACCCAGACCGATGGTGATGACAGCAACGAAGGCGACTTCGAGGGCCAAGGCAACAACCAGATGCTCGTCGGCGATCCAGCGACCAATGAAGGCCTGACGCGCTCGACCGTCATAGCCATCAAGCGCGACGATAACGCATGGGTAGGCTAAGTCCCCATAGCAATACTTGAACGCAGTCGGGCGGCAAGTACAAGCGTTACCGCCCGGTCTTTTGTGGGTAAGCGACCAGATGAAGATTTAACCCCGCTCGTTCTTCCTCAGCGCAAGCAGAGCGACCAGCGCTGCAAGGCCTATTCCCGCCGTCAACCAGATCGCCGAGACGCCCCATGCTGTCAGCGCAGCACCAAAGATCAGGGGCGCTGCCGCCTGAAGGATACGGGCGGGCGCATTGAGCCAGCCGATCCGCCTCCCGTATCCCGCCGCGCCAAACAGCGCCAGCGGCAGCGTGCCCTTGGCGATGGTGAGGATGCCGTTCCCCGCCCCGTGCAGCAACGCGAAGGCATAGGCGGCCGGTCCCCCGAAACTCACCAGCGCCACGGCGGCCAACGGATGCGCCGCTGCGGCTACGCGCGTTGAGACAAGCGGATGGAACCGGCGCAGAAGCCCAAACTCCAACACCCGTGCCGCAACCTGCGCGGGGCCGATGAGCGCGCCCGCCGCAATGGCTACTGTTGTGCTGGCCCCAGCGGCTAGTAGCAAGCCGGGCAGGTGCGCGGCCATGGCGGTCGAGTTGAACCAGGTTGCCGCAAAGACGAAGGCGAGCAGCCAGAGCGCCATTCGTGACGGCGGTGGCCCGTCTTCGACTGGTGCGCTTGCGGCAGTCGTTTTGGTGCCCTTCGGCAACCAAGCGTTCAACGGGAATGCTACGGCCAGATGGATCAGCGCCCAGCCGATGCAGGCTTCCCGCCAGCCCCACGCCGCCAGCATCAAACCCGAGAGCGGCCAGCCGACCGTGCTCGCGAACCCGGCGATGAGGGTGATGCCGGTGATTGGCCCGCGCGCCTCCTTGCCATAAATCCCAGCCAGCGTGGCGAAGCCCGCCTCGTAAAGCCCAATGCCCATGCCCAGACCGATGACCGCCCACCCCGCAAATAGCATCAGGGGTGTGGTGGCCATGGTGAGTAGTCCGAGGCCCGCTGCGAAAACGAAATTGGACAGCATGAGCACACCGCGCCCGCCAAAAACGTCAATTCGCGCTCCGGCCCAGGGTCCGACCATAGCCGAGACCACCATTGCCATGGAGAATGCACCAAAGACCCAGACCGGAGACAGGCCGAGGTCTTCGGCCATGGGCACAGCCAGGACCGCCGGGATGTAGTAGCTGGAGGCCCAACTGACGGTAAGGGAAGATCCGAGGGCGGCAATAATCAGGCCGCGCCGCGCCGGAGAAAGTCTTGGGATCATGATGGGGGTTCAACCAGTAAGGGGGAGCGGCGGGACGATGCGCCCCACCGCCAATATTCATGTCATCGAGTTCCAAAGCTGGAACAGCAGCCCTGATGCGAAGGCACCAGTCAGCGACAGCCCAATATAGAGCGCAAAGACCTCGCGTTTGGCCAGCGCCCAGACCGCCATGGCCGCCGGGATCGAGGTGACGCCACCGGCGACGAGGAACGCCATGCCGGCGCCGGGCGCCATGCCCTGTTCGATCAGCCCGCCCACCAGCGGCAGCGCCGCGTAGCCGTTCAGGTAGGCCGGAACCCCCACCAGCGTCGCCGTCACAATCGGCAGCAGCCCCTCGCCGCCTAAAGCCGCGGTCACAGTTTCCGCCGGGATCCACGCCAGCATCAGGCTTTCGAGGAGGAAGGCCAGCGTCAGCCATTTGGCGAGGAAAAGCGTCGTTGTCAGCGCTGTCTTGCCGAATTTCGCCCGACGCTCGGCGTCGGTCCAGAACCGCCAGACGACGCGCTTGGGCGCGCGGATCTTCGCACCGCCGCAGCCGCCGTTGCCGATGCCGTCGCGCAGCGGATCGGCAAAGGCGCCGCCCTTCATCATCAGGTGCACCACCGTGCCGCCGAAGACGCCCAGCCCGATGGCGGCGACAGTTTTGGCCACCGCGAACTCCAGATCCAGCACGCCCGCCGTCAGCACGAACATCGACGGGTCCATGATCGGCGAGGCCAGCCAAAAGGCCATGACGGCCGACAACGGCACCCCCATCGCCAGCAGCGCGGCGATCAGCGGGATCACCCCGCAGGAACAGAAAGGCGAGATGCCCCCCGCCAGCGCCCCCAGCCCGATCATCAGGACCGGCGCGCCGGTGAAGGCCTTGGCGATCAGGTTGTCGGCCCCCGTCGCATTGGCCCAGGCCGCGATGGCAATCGACAGGATCAGATAGGGGCCAGTGTGCAAAAGCGATGCACCGACCGATGCAACGCTGGTCGTGGCCTGCGTCGGATCGAAGACCGCCAGCACCACAAGGATCAGCGCCGAGGCAAGCCAGACCCGCTGATCCTGCCACAGATGGCGCAGCGTGGACCGGCGGTCCGATGTTGGGAGGGTTGTATCCGTCATCACTAAATCTCCGGTATTGCGGTTATTTCAATGTAAGAAAAAGGATGCACATATCTCATGCTGCATCCTCCGACGAGCGGACCGCAACACCGGCGCAACATTCGGAAGTCAGGAATCCGACAAGACGATGCATCGCGGGGAAATCGACCCGGTTGAATACCTCCCGGCCCTGCTTGTCCTGAAGCACCAGCCCTGCATCGACCAGCGTTGAGAGGTGATGCGCCAGCGTCGACGGGGCGAGCCCCAGATGTTCGCCAATGTCGCTGACCCGCAGCCCGTCCTCCCCGGCCTTCACCAACAGGCGAAAGATCGAGAGGCGGGCATCATGGCCGAGAGCGGCAAGGGCGCGGGCGTTGGGGCTGGTCGTCGTCATTAGATCATAATAACTACAATTCTAGTTTTGTCAATAAGTCTTCCGGACGGACCTGAAGCCGCCACGCCGATCAGCAAGCCGCCACGTCGCTGAGGTTATGTGCGGCATCCGCCAGAAGGGCGAGGGAACCGGTCAGAACCCCCGCCGTCGCCTCGACGATCACATAGGCGGTGTTACGCCCCACAGCCCAACGAAAGGCCGAACCAAGGTCCGTTGGGGCAGTGTGATCGTGAGCCTGATCATGCAGCATTGATCAGCCTTTCCGCCGGATCGTGCCGACCAGTTCGGTGGCCTCGGCCAGCGTGTTGGAGATGGTGCCGTATTTACGCAGGTTGCGGTGCAGGAGGTCCAGCCGCTGGTCGCTCTCGTCGGTATCGACCACGATGTCATAGTCAATGCGGACCATCTTGGGCGGGCTGTCCTGACGGACTCCGTGCAGGCTGACCTCAATGCCACGCAGATCGAAGTTGAGCATCGGCGTCACCCGCTCGGCCCCTTTCAAAAGACAGGCCGCAAGGCTGGCCAGAAGCATCTCGGCGGGATTGAAGGCGTCGTCGCGCCCGGCCATGTCGGTGTCGAGCACAAGGCGCGCAGCCTTCGCTGCGGCCTCTGAACCATGGCTGTCGACGCGGCGGGCGGTGACGCGATACTCCAGCATCACTCCCATTCCATCTCCTCAAAGGTCGCCTGCGCGTTGCGACCGGCGAGGCTGTCAAACTGCTCAAGGTAAGTCCAGGCCGACTGGTCGATGCCAGGCGCGTCCATGATGTTGCCACCGTCCTCGATCAAGGCCCCGATCTGCGTACGCAAGTTCACAAGGTAGTCGTAGGTGTCGCGCGTGGCCGTGGCCAGATCGGTCGCACGGCCATGGCCGGGCACAATGTGGGCGGGCTCAAATGCCGCCATGGCCTCGAACACCGCGATCCAACTGTCGGTGTCGCGGGCCGGACCATTGCCAAGGATGCGATCCACATAGACAATGTCGCCGGTGAACATCACGTCGCGTTCGTCGAGCCAGACAAAGCTGTCGCCCGGCGTGTGCGCCGCGCCGCGATGCATGATCTCGAAGCTGTAGCCGCCGAAATCGAGTGTGTAATCGGTGTCGAAGGTCACGTTGGCAAAGGCGGGTTTCGTCCCGTCCAGCCCGTCGCCCAGAAACTGCGAGAGCGCGACCATGTGGTCCTGCGTGCGGGTGTGGTGATCCTCGACGGCCGCGGCACTGGCGATCACGGTGGCCCCTTGGGCCTGCCAATAACCGTTGCCAAGCCAACGGTGATCCTGTCCGCCGGTGTTGATCACGTATTTCACCGGCTGGTCGGTCACGCTGCGCACCGTGTCGTGCAGCATCTCCGCGCCTTTATAAGAGCCGCCAGGGTCCATAAGCACCGCGCCTTCGGGTGTCACCACAAGGCCAAAGGTTGCGTTGTTGGCAAGGTTCTCGGCACTGCGCTGTTCTAGCGGGCCGACGATGGCCCAGACATCCGGGGCGACGGGCTGCACGCTGAGAACGTCGGCAACCGCAAAGTTGGGCAGCGCCATCAGCGCCGCAAGCAGAAAATTGGATTTCAATTGGTGTCCTCCCTGGACGTTCAGATCAGGCTGTCAGCCAGCCTTCGAGTTTTGCAGTGTCCGGCAGGCCGCCAGCATGGACGAGCTTGCCGTTGATGGAAATGCCGGGCGTGGACATGACGCCCGCCATGGCGATGAATTTCGCGTCGGTCACCTTTTCGACCTCGATAGCGACGCCCAGTTTGATGGCGGCTTCTTTGACCATCTGTTCAGTTGTTTCGCAGCGTTTGCAGCCGGGGCCGTAGACCTTGACGGTTTTCATGGGAATGTCCTTTCGAGGATCAGAAGATGAGGTTGAACAGGAAGCCGACCGCGAGGATGCCACTTGCGACAACACCGACGAAGACGGCGATCAGGCGCATCGTCAGCACCTGTTTGAGGATGATCATCTCGGGCAAGCTGAGCGCGATGACGCTCATCATGAAGGCCAGCACGGTGCCAAGGGCCGCGCCCTTGCCCAGAAGCGCCTCGACGATCGGGATGACGCCAGCGGCGTTCGTGTACATCGGGATGCCCATCAGAACGGCGACTGGCACCGACCACCACGCCTCCGCGCCCATGATCCGCACCATCAGGTCCTCAGGCACATAGCCGTGGATCAAGGCCCCCATACCGATGCCGAGGATGATCCACATCCAGACCTTGCCGAAAATCTCGCGCACCGCCTCGATCCCAAGGCGGTAACGATCCACCATGCTCAGGCGTTCGTCTTCGATGCCGGGCGGTACGGTCGCGCCCGAATGAATCTCGCGCACCCAGTCTTGCAACCAGCCCTCAAGCTTCAGCTTGCCGATGACAAACCCGGCTATGATGGCGATGCCGAGGCCGAAGGCCAGATAGGTCACGGCCACCTGCCAGCCGACCAGCCCGAACAGCAGCACCAGCGCGACCTCGTTTACCATCGGCGCTGCGATCAGGAAGGAGAAGGTCACGCCCAAGGGCACCCCCGCCGAGACGAAGCCGATGAACAGGGGCACAGCCGAACATGAGCAGAAGGGCGTCAGGATGCCCAAGGACGCCGACATGACGTTGCCCACGCCCTCACGCTTGCCGGACAGCAGCGCGCGGGTTTTTTCCGGGCTGAACCACGTGCGCACCACGCCCATGGCGAAGACGATGAGCGTCAGCAACATCATCACCTTGGGCACGTCGTAGAAGAAAAACGCAATCGCCTCGCCGGTATGGCTGTGGCGGTCGACCGGGAACAGCGACGTGATCCATTCGGAAAACGGGATCAACTGCCCGTAAACGACATACCAAAGCCCGATGATGGCCAGCACACCAACATGCCATAGCCAGCCCAGGCGTCGCTGCGAAACGGTCGGTTCATGTGTCTCGGTGGTCATGCGACCTTCCTCTCAATATTCAATTCTGCCGTCAGCACAGCGTCGATCACAGCCACGAAATCCAGCGCAAGGTCGGGGTTGCGGCGGTAGCGCACCCATTGCGCGTCGCGCCTGTCCAGCACGAGGCCAGCCTCGCGCAGCACCTTCATGTGCCGCGACATCCGGCTCTGGCTCGCCTCACACCGCGCCATCAATTCGCAAACGCAGTGCTCGCCCCCATTCCAAAGGATGGCGAGCGCTGCACGGCGGGTCGGGTCGCATATGGCGGTCAGTAATTCTTGCATAGAACTAACGTATTAAAATTTATGCATATGATAAAGAGCGCATATGCGTTTTGATCTATATTGCGTTCAGCCAATAGAACCCCGCCAAACCCAGCCCGATCATGCACCATGACACTTGCAGAAAGTCTGGGGAGATGTGTCGAATTCTTGATCAGGCGAGTGCTGACTGCGCAGACACTTCGGGCACAATTGGTTGTAAAATTTCCGACAGAACCTGTCGGTCACTCTAACAAAGTTCCAGGTCAATTTTAGCGAGCCCTCTCTCAAGATAACCTTTCCTTGAGACGGTACCAACGCGCCGCTTTCGAAGTGTTGCAAGGCTTGCACTCATGTTCAGCGTCCCGGCATTGGCTCGACGGATCATTTCGCGCATCAACCCGCCCGGATTGCGCAAGCGATACTTGGGGTGATCTCGTCCAGCATCGACGAGAAAAAGGCAGAGTGCCAACCCGTGATCGCCAAGAGTGCTCAGGCCCTCAAACCAGACTGACGAATGGATATCGAGCATGGACAGCCCCATGCGGCTTCGATGATGCCGCTCTCTCTGAGGACCATTGACGTCTGCGCTGGTCTGGTTGTCGGCCCGATCCCCCGCTGCCTGCGCAACGATGGCTTGGTCATCTACGGGACCTACACGATGCTGTTTTCGACCGGAGCCGCACTGCGTGGCTATGCGCATTTTTCGCGGTGGTCCGCGGCTATATGGGGCACCTACGAGGCACCTTCAAAACACACCCGGCGCGCATTGTAGGCAGATGAGACCCTCGCTGCGCCAGAAGTCGACGACCGTGGCGCGGTCGTCGAACACGATCCATGGCTCGAAACCATCGTTGCGCATCTGGGTCAGGAGGGCGTGTTTCACCTCAGGGTCACTCATCTCATCCGCGCCATCAGGGCGCAGGTAGATGCCGTCAAAGGGCAGGTCATTGGCGTGGAGCCACTCGACCGTGCGGTTGATCCAGCCCTCGGGGCGACCGGAGCACAGGACGATGGCCTCTCCCCCCACCTTCAGGTGACGCAGGACGCGGGCGACCGGGGCGATTTCCGGCGTGGTCGCCATGGCGTCGTGAAAGGCGTCCCAGTGTTTTTCCGCCCCATGCACCAGCGGGCCAAGGGTGTCGGCGTCGAATTCCGCCAGCGTGCCGTCAATGTCGAAGACCGCGCAGGGGCGGGTGAGTTTGGGGCTGTCAAAGTTCATTTTGAGTTTCCTCAAAGGTGTTGCCCGTCGGACCATGCGCCGGACGGTAGTGAAGGGGGTGGGCGTTGGGCGCGCGGGAGCCGACGCTGGGCTGGCCGGTCAACAGCCGCGTGGCGCGTATCACACCGGAATGACAGATCACCACGGGCAGGTTGGACCTGGCCTCGATCAGACAGGCGGTGAGGGCGGCGTGCACGCGTTGGATCATCTCCCGCCAACCCTCGCCGCCCTCTGGCGTGGCGTTGCGCGGGGGCAGGTCAGGCAGGGGGCGGCCCTCATAGATGCCCCAGTCGCGTTCCTTTAGGCCAGGGTGGCTCGTGGCGGGCTGCGCAGGAAAGGCAAGCGCGGCGGTTTCACGCGCGCGACGCATCGGGCTGGTGAAGAGCGCGAGCGGTTGCGGCCAAACAAGCTGGGCCAGCGCGCGCGCCTGATCACGCCCCGCCTCGGTCAGCTCCACTTCCAGACGGCCGGCGATGATCTGATCGCGGTTCGCCGTGGTCTCGCCGTGGCGGATCAGCACGAAAGGCCGCGCGGGCAGGCGGGGCAGGTCAGAAAAGAGGGGGCTCACAGTGTCCTCACAGTGTCACCGTGTCGTGGAGGAAGACCTGCGCGCCAAAGGCGGCCTCGACCAGATAGTCTTCCGGCAGGGCGCAGAAGGTCGGCGCAAAGCGCAGCGCGCCTAAGCGGCGGATCATCGCGATCTGGTCCGAAAGCGGCGGATGCACATTCCAGCGGCGGAAGTAGCCGCCCTCGACGGTCTCGATGCCACGGGCGTGAGCGGTCATATGGCCCGTAAAGACCACATGGGCGTCGCGCCCGAGCCGTCCGCTCTCGCGCCAGGCGCGCACATAGGCCCAAGCGGCCCCGCCATCGGCGTTCGGCGTGTCGCAGATCAGGAAACGCGCGGCGTCCAGCGGGCCTCGCTCCAAGAGCGGTGCGATCTCCTGCGCGGATGCGGCGATGGAGTCGGAGGCGAGCGCCGCGCGCAAGGCATGGCAGCATTCGGGGTCCAGCAGCACCGCCTCAGGTCCAAACCGACGCATCAGATGCAAGGCCAGCTCTCCCGCACGCCCCGAAGGTGGCACCGGAAAGAGCACCTGACCGGGCAGGGTGTCAATGAGCGCATCGAGATCGGCACGGCGCTGGGACTGTGGCACGTCGCTCAGGTGATAGGAGCAGTCGATGATCGCGGTGGCGGCCTTTGGCGGCATGTCAAAGGCGAACCAATCGCTCTCCTCCGACCAGTCGCCGGAATAGAAGAGCCCTTCGCCAAGATCGAAATGGAACCAGACGCCGCCAAGCGCATGGCCATTGCGCCCGGTGGTCAGGCGGATGCCGTCAATGAGGGTCTCGCCCCGTTCCGGCAGCGCGATCACCTGCGCCGAGGGCGGCAGCGCCTGCGCGGTGCGGCGGGTGGCATGGATCGGCAGGCCCGCCTCCACGGCATAGGCCGCACCGCCGATATGGTCGATATGGTCGTGGGTCACAAAGACCGCATCGACGCCCTCCAGCCACTTGGGGTCGAAATTGGCATTGGCCTCAGGGCCGAATCCACAGTCCAGCAGCCAGCGGTGACGCGCGGTGTCGAGCCGCATGGCGGCTGGGCCCTTGTCTCCGATGCCGGAGAGAACGGTGATGGTGCTCATGATCAGGGTCCTGTCAGGCGGCGGCAAAGGCCCATGGCGCAGAGAGCGCGAGGCCGATTTGATCGCCGGGGGTTAGCCGGGTGGCGGATTGCGTGACCAAAGCCTCGCCACTCGCCGCGGTGAGGTTAAGGCGATAGCGCCCGCCGAGGTAGGTGACACGCTCGACACGGGCGCGGATGTCGCCGGTTTCCGCAATGGTGAGATTCTCCGGGCGCAGGCAGGCGAGGGCGGGCTGGGCGGTGTCGGTTTCCACCTTGAGGCGGGTGCCGAGCAGGGTGGCCTCTGCGCCTGTGTCACTCTGGGTCGCGCCGGTGAGGGGGACCACAGCGCCCTCGCCGATGAACTCGGCGACAAAGCGGCTGCGGGGGCGGGCGTAGAGCGCCTCCGGCGTGTCGAGTTGGACAATCTCGCCATTGTTCATCACCGCGATGCGGTCGGCCATGGCCATAGCCTCGGCCTGATCATGGGTGACATAGACCATGGTGGCCATGGTGCGGCGGTGGAAGTCGGAAAACACCGCCTGCATCGAGGCACGCAGGGCCACGTCGAGGTTCGCCAGCGGCTCATCCAGCAGCACGGCGGTGGGGTCGGAGACCAGACAACGCGCCAAGGCCACCCTTTGCCGTTGCCCGCCAGAGAGGTCGGAAGGCATCCGATCACCGTAGGGCTCCAGCTCAGTGGCGGCGAGAGCGGCGTCGATGCGCGCCTCGCGCTCCGCCTTGGACAGGCGGCGGATTTCCAGGGGATAGCCGACGTTGCGGCGCACATTCATATGCGGCCAGAGGGCATAGGACTGGAAGACAAAGCCGATGTTTCGGTCCTCGGGCGGCACGTTCAGGCGGCTTGCGGCATTGGCAACCTCGCGGTCTCCGATGCGGATGCTGCCTTTGGTGGGGTGTTCAAACCCGGCCAGCAGGCGCAGCAGGGTGGACTTGCCGCAGCCGGAGGGGCCGAGGAGGGCCAGAAACTCGCCATCACGCATGGTGGTGGTGACGGATTTCAGCGCCGCAGCGTCTCCAAAATGCTTGGCAACGTCGGTCAGGGTCAGCTCTGCCATGGCACAACTCCTTTGGGCAGGCGGCGGGAGGTCGCTTGGATCACCGCCATCAGGAACATGACGACAAAGACGATGGTCATGGCGACGGCAGAGGCCATCACCGTCTCGCCGCTGTCGTCGAGGTTGAAAATCACCACGCCGAGCGTTTCCGTGCCCGAGGACCACAGGAGCGCCGAGACGGTCAGCTCGTTGAAGGCGGTGAGGAAGACGAGGATTGCACCTGCTGCTGCCGAGGGGGCGGAGAGCGGCAGGATGATATCGCGCAGGCGGCGCGACAGGGGGGCGCCGACCGATTGCGCCGCCTCGTCCATCGAGGGGTCGAGCTGACGCAAGGCAGATTGCACGGGTCGGAACATCACTGCGAAGAACCGCGCCAGATAGGCGAGGAAAATGATCCAGATGGTGCCGTAGAGGGTGGCCTCGGTGAAGGGCAGGTTGATCAGCAACAGGATCATCGCGATCGCCAGCACCACGCCGGGCAGGGCATAGGGCAGGTCCAACAGGCTGTCGAAAGCGCGGCCGAGCGGCGTCTTGTGGCGGTCCATCAGCCAGGCGAGTGGCAGGCAGAGCGCCATCAGAAGGGTTGCGGCGCTGATGGAGAGCGCAAAGGAATTCACGAACGCGCGTTGGGTCACTGGTTGCCGGAACAGAACCTCGTGCCAACCAGACAGCGAAATTGTGTCGAGCCTGAGCGGCACGCCATAGGCGGGCACCAAAGAGGTCGCCAGAAGCCCCAACATTGGCAGCACCAGAATGGCGCAGATCACGGTCCAAAGGGCGATTTCCACCGGCAGGCGGGCCTTGCCCAAGGGGATAGCCAGTGGTCGGCCAGTGCTGCCCACCAGATGCACCCGTTGGCGGCGCTGGAAGAAGCGTTGCAACAGGATGCCAAGGGTGGCGACGAGGCCGATCAGCATGGCGAGCACCGCGACCTCGGCCAAGACGGTGGTGCCCATGCTCGCAAGGCGTTGATAAATCAGCGTTGGCAGGGTCGAATAACCAGCGGGAATACCGAGCATCGCGGGGATGCCGAAATTGCCAAGCGCGGTCACGAAGGTGATGGCGATGCCGGCAAGAAGGCTCGACAGGCTCAGGGGCAGCACGATCTGGCCCCAGATGCGAAAACCCTTTGCGCCGGAAATGCGGGCGGCCTCGACAACCTCTTGCGGGATGGCGCGCAGGCCGGCGCGTAACGTCAGAAAGATGATCGAGGTGTGCTGAATCCCCAAGAGGAAAATGATACCGCCGGAGGAATAGAGTGGCTGCGGTGCGCCAAGCGGCGGGGCAAGGCCGAGGGTCTTTAAGAATACCGACGAGGGCCCCAAGACTTGCGTCCAGGATAGGGCGGTGATTTGCGGCGGGATCATCATCGGGATCATCAGGCAAAAGACCAGCGCGCCCTTGCGGCGCAGGTCGGTCAGCGCCACGAGAAAGGCGAAAGTTCCACCGATCAGTACAGAAATCACCGTGCCAAGGCCCGCCGTCACCAACGAATGGCGCAGGGCGGAGAGCGTCGCAGGTTTCGCCACCACCTCGGTGAAAAACCCGAGATTGAGGCTGCCACCTGCGGTGATGCCCTCAAGAAACAGCCGCGCCACAGGGGCCAGCGTGATCAGCACTGCCAGCGCGAGGGCGAGCGACAGCAGCCGGCCCTCGGACCGGCTGCTGCTGGAGTTTGTAGCGACGAGGCTCATTCTGCGCCGAAAAGCTCGGTGAACTTGGCCTTGTTGGCTTCGGCATCCGCCAGCGCCTTGGCGGCGTCAAAGGACATCAGCTTGATCTCTTCGCGCGCCGGAAAACCAGAGGGGACGCCCATGTCGTTGCGCGCCGGGATGTAACCCATGTCGAGGACCAGATCCTGACCTTTCTGGGACAACACGAAGTTGACAAATTTCTGCGCGGCGTCGACGTTTTTGGCGCTCTCGAGGATGGCGACCGGCTCGGTCACGTAGGAAACGCCCTCTTTCGGGAAGACGAACTCGACCGGCGAGCCATCGGCTTTGCTGCGGATCGCGAGGAAGTCGACGACGACGCCATAGGGCTTCTCGCCCGAGGCAACCGCCTTGAACACGCCACCGTTGCCGCCTTGGGCGCGGGCGTCATGCGCAGCGAGGGAGCTGTAATAGTCCCAACCGAGGTCCTTGTCGCCGGTCAGGGTCGCAAGGTGGATGAGGGCCGCGCCGGAATAGAGCGGCGAGGGCATTACGACCTGACCCTTGAGGGACGGGTCGGCAAGATCAGCCCAGGAGGAGGGCTGCATCGCCGCGCCGGAGTTATAGATGATGCCCGTGGTGATCAGCTTGGTCGAGTAATAGTAGCCATCCGCCGAATAGAGCGCCGGGTCATAGGCGGTTGCTTCAGGCGACTGATAGGCCTTGAGCTGACCGGCCTGCGCCATACCCTCAAGGGTCACGGTATCGGCGATGAGCAGGACGTCGGGCTGCGGGCTGCCCGCTTCGATCTCGGCCATCAGCCGGGCCATCAGCTGAGTGGTGCCATCGCGGACCCACTCGACTTCGATGCCGGGGTTGGCGGCCATAAAGGCGTCGACGGTCATCTGTGCGTCGGTGTTGGGCTGCGAGGTGTAAAGGGTCAGCGTCTCGGCAAAGGAGGCCGAAGCGGCGAGGGTTAGGGCGGCGGCGGTCAACAGGGATTTCATCCGAGGTCTCCGATATTGGTTTTCGTACGAAAGTAATGGCGGCCCTTATTCCCGGAGTCTGAAAACCTTTTATGACATTTTTCCAAATTTATTATTATCTTGCCCGTGGTTCCTGAGTGCTGCTAGGAGGCAGAAAGGATTATTCACTTTCAAAGGAAAGCGAATGCGTAAAGAGGAGATGACCCGCCGACGGGATGAGATCATCGGGCTGTTGTGTGACGTCGGCGAAATATCGGCGGCGGATTTGGCGGCACGGCTCGCAGTTTCGGTGCAGACCATCCGCACCGATCTGCGCGAACTCGATGAGGCGGCGCTGGTGCAGCGCCGCAATGGCGTGGTGCGCCTCAGGCAACCGTCCGAAAATATCGGCTATGCCCCGCGGATCAGTCAGGCGCGCGGTGAAAAACAACAGATCGCCATGGCGGTGCGGGATCTGGTCAGCGATGGCGCGCGGGTGGCGTTGGGGACGGGCACCACGGTCGAGGCCTGCGCGCGGATCTTGGCGGCGCATCGCGAGGGGTTGTTCGTGGCGACCAACTCGATCCACGCGGTGATTGCGCTGCAAGGGGCGCCGGGGGCGGTGGTAACGCTGGCGGGGGGCACGGTGCGGCTGCGCGATCTCGACATGATCGGCACGGCCTCGACCGCTTTCTTTGCCGATTATCTTGTTGATATCGCGGTGTTCAGCTGCGGCGGGCTTTCGGAGGCGGGCGAGGTGCTGGACTACAACACCGAAGAGGTCACCGCGCGGACCGCGATCGCGGGATGTGCGCGCAGGCGGGTCTTGGTGATGGACCGCGCCAAACTGGGCCGCGAATTGCCCTGCCGCAAGCAGATGGTCTGGGACTACGACGTGGTGGTCACCGGGGCGGCGCTGGCGCCAGAGGTTCTGGCACGCTGCGCCGAGGCCGGTTGCCGGGTCATTCAGGTTTCGGGCGAGGAGTGAGGCCCCGGTGAGGGGGACCGCTATGGGTCAGCGCAGGTCCTGAACCGGCCCAGCTTCAACCATACGATCCGTCGCCATCCAAGCGTCGCGTATGTGTCAAGCCACCCTTGGACACCATCCCTCGGTCAGTGACGAGGAGACGCGGATCACTTCGATTGACCAAGGCCGCATGACACAATCCCCTCCAATCTTACTGGATCATCGGCTCAAGTCCCTCCGGCTGCCAACGGTGCTTCGAGAATATGGCAACTGGCCCGCCAGTGCGCCCCAATGCGCCCCAGTGCACCACAGAGGGTCAGGATCATGTCCAGTTCCTCGCCCACTTGGTCGAATTGGAAATGATCGACCGTGAGCAGCGGATGATCGAACGACGGATCAAGGCCGCCAAATTCCCGGCCGTCAAAAGCCTGAACAGTTTTGACTTCAAGGCGATCCCGGCCTTGAACAAGATGCAGGTGCTGGAGTTGGCGCGTTGCAAATGGATTGATCGGCGCGAGAATGTCATCATGCTGCAAGCATGTCTCCGACATGACGCACTTGGCCCGTCCGGCACCAGCAAAACGCATGTGGCCTTGGGCCTTGGCCTGTCCCTATGCCAGAAAGGAATGTCTGTCGGTTTGTCACTGCCGCACGGCTGAGCATTGTCAGCCATGACACGCGCCATGCCACGACGCAGCAGAGCGCGATACAGTTGGCCAAGCGATCAGCCGTGGCCAAGCGTAGCTCTTCGATCCGACACTCAGTTTTGAGGGTCCGAAAGAAGGCCTCTATCTTCCAGCGCAGGACGTACCATTCGAGCTTGTGTACAGCATCTGCGGCTCGCCACTGGCAGGTTCGTGATCAGCTTCCAGATGATGGTGCTCTGTCCACCGGCGGGTTGCATTCCTCGGCGTGGATGATCTGGATATTCTGATGGTTGTATTTCCGTTGCTTTCCGATTGTGGGGCGAACCGTCATCGTGGCGTACCTGATCGATAGCACGGCACAATGACCGTCGGTTGTTTGGATGCGCAGGGCCGAGGCGGTGAAATGGTCCTCAAGGATCTTGTCTTCGCTGACGTTCCCGTTGGAAAGGAAACGGTAGACGGCCTTGGTGTTCGACCAGTGCTGAAACGCCGTGGGCAGCGATTTTCCCGGCCGTTCCCCAAGAGCCACAAGCATTGCCCCGAGCCGCCGGTTCAGCCGGACGTCACCCAAATCACACCCGGCGGTTTCCG
>Ga0181375_1000046_pt1 | contig 77534 bp, 72 predicted proteins | sample LowvirmetaG_FD_130090 | JGI IMG/M metagenome (GOLD analysis project Ga0181375, IMG submission 130090) | Marine viral communities from the Subarctic Pacific Ocean - Lowphox_11 viral metaG | ecosystem: Environmental > Aquatic > Marine > Oceanic | place: Subarctic Pacific Ocean | collected 2015-12-09 | reverse complement strand
GACTCCACGAGCCGTATTCTTGATCCGCGCATCGTTGGTGAAGCCCATTACGAGATCGCCCGCGGCGTGCAGGAAATCCTGCAGCGCTACAAGGAACTGCAGGACATCATCGCCATCCTCGGCATGGACGAACTGTCGGAAGACGACAAACTGGCCGTGGCACGTGCCCGGAAAGTGGAACGCTTCCTGTCGCAGCCGTTCGATGTGGCTGAAATCTTCACCGGCTCGCCAGGCGTCCAGGTGAAGCTTGAAGACACGATCAAGGGCTTCCAGGGCCTGATCGCCGGCGAGTTCGACCACCTGCCAGAGCAGGCCTTCTACATGGTCGGCAACATCGACGAAGCCAAAGCCAAAGCCGCCAAAATGACGGCTGACGCAGCCTAGGATACAGGATCAGCCTCATGGCCGACAAACTTCACTTTGCACTCGTGTCACCTGCCAGGGAACTCTTCTCCGGTGAGGTCGATCAGGTGATCGCGCCGGGCACCGAAGGCGAGTTCGGCGTGCTGGTGAACCATGCGCCGTTCATGACGACGCTGAAGAATGGTGTCGTGCGCGTGCTCGAAGGCGACAGCGTGAAGATGCGCATCTTCGTGCGCGGCGGCTTTGCTGACGTGACGCCGGACGGCCTGACCATCCTCGCTGAAGAGGCCCGCAATCTTGACGGCGTGAAAGTCGAAGAGGTTCAGGCCGAGATGGAAGCGACGCTTCTGAAGATCCAGGCGCTGGACAAGGACGACACGGCCAAGGGCGCCCTGCAGGCGCACTTCGACTATCTCGAAAGCCTCAAAGCCGCGTTGGTCCACTAAGGGACCGGTCTGGGCCTAGCCAAAAATGGCAATTGTCTGACGGCCAACCATCACAGGTTGGCCGTTTGCGTTCCAGAGGGTCATGGCCTGGCTGGAATAGCCGTGGCGGGCTGTCTCGGCCACGTGACGCGCGAGGAACCAGCCGTCGCGCGTGGTGATTTCGTCCGTCAGGAACTCGGCCATCCAGGTCATCGAGCTGATCCGGGCGGGCGCCGTGAACATGGACATGGCGGCAGGGGGCGGTGCATCGGCGATTGCGAGCACGGCAACCGCATCTGGCACGACCGCCGGATCGACATGACGCATCCAGATCGTGACATCGCCCTTGTCAGCACCGGAAATGGGGCGTTCGCCCGCCGCCATGCGCATGTTGAAATTGCGCGTGAAGTTGGGGCGGTTGGGATTGTCGCCGAAATAGCTGGCCGTGTCCTCGGGCGAGGTAACGTCAGGCGCCGGCATGTTGGCGAAGTCTAGTGCCGATTCCCGCGCTGCCCCGAAAGCGAAGATCGCTTCGGCAGCGACGCCATCGCTGCCCATCATGCGGACCGAGACAAAGACCGTGTTCTTGCCCTGCCTTAGCAAGGTGGGAGTGCACGTGACCTCGCCGCCGACCGGGCCGACAAAGGCGACCTGCGCGGAGCGGATCGGCATGCCGGGAGCCAGCGGCATGGCCGCCTCCAGGCAAAGCGCCGCCGTCAGGCCGCCATAGGTGGTGCGGCCCTGCATCCATGCATCGGGCAGCACCACTTTTGTGGTGTTCGAGGCATCCCTGCGGATACCAGCGAGCAGTTCGGTATAGGCAGCCAAGACCTAGTGCTGGCTTTCCGGCGTCGTGACGCGCAGGCCATCAAGGCTGTCAGACACAGTGATCTGGCAGGACAGGCGGGAATTTTCCTGAACGTTCTCGGCGAAGTCGAGCATCGACTTTTCCATTTCCTGCTGCTCGCCGACTTTGTCCATGAAGGCTTTGTCGACATAGACATGGCAGGTGGCGCAGGCGCAGGCGCCGCCGCAATCGGCATCAATGCCCGGAATGCCGTTTTTCACGGCGGCTTCCATCACGGATTCGCCGTTGGTGGCCTCGACGACGCGTTCTGTGCCGTCATTGTCTACGTAAGTGATCTTTGCCATGGGCTGTATTGTCTCCTTCAAGCGGCAGTGGCTGCCGCGGCAATGTCTTTCATCGAAACTGATGTATCGCCAAGCGTGGCAGGCGCAAGCTTGGCCCCCGACATGATCAGCTTTTTCGAGGCGAGGAATTCCGGCGGGCTGTTGACAGCATCCACCGCAATCAGGGTTCCGTTGCGCAGGTAGAAGGCGGCGAACTTGCGCTCCTTCGGGTCGCCGCGCACGACGATTTCATCATAATCCTGGCTGAGGCCGGCAATCTGCAGCTTCAGGTCATACTGGTCGGACCAGAACCAGGGGCAGTCTTCCGCCGGGCGGGGCTTGCCGAGAATGGCCGCCGCCGCGAGCTTTCCCTGCTCGATGGCATTGTGGACGCTTTCGAGACGGCCGGAGCGGCCGAAATGCACGAGGGGGCGGCTGGCGCAGTCGCCTGCTGCGAAAACGCGCGGGTCAGACGTGCGGGCGTCACGGTCAACGAGGATGCCATTGTTGCAGGCGATGCCGGCATCCTTGGCGAGTTCTTCATTGGGCAGGATGCCGATGCCGACGAGCACGATGTCGGCGTCGAGGCGGGTGCCGTCAGCCAGAATAGCCGCCGAGACCTTGCCGTCTTTGCCATCAAGATGGTCGAGGCGGCCGCCGGTGAGGATATGCACGCCCTGGGCGCGGTGCTCGGTTTCGAAGAATTCGCTCATGACCGGGCTGGTAACGCGGGCCAGAACGCGGGGCGCCATCTCCAGAACAGTGACATCCAAGCCCATCTGGCGAGCCACAGCCGCGGCTTCGAGACCGATATAGCCGGCACCGATGATGACCATTTTGCGGCCGGCAATCATGTTGGGGCGGATGCGCTCGACATCTGAAAGGTCACGCAGGTCATGCACGCCTTCGAGATCAGCGCCTTTGGTGGGCAGGACACGCGGCCGCGAGCCCGTCGCGATGATCAGCGCGTCATAATCGATTTTCCCGCCATGGGGCAGTTCCACCGCCTGTGCGGTGCGATCGATTTTCGCAGCATGGGTGGAGAGAATGACCTCGATCTTCTGATCCTGATACCAGGATTCAGGACGGAAATAGAGGCGCTCTTCAGAGAACTCGCCTTTCATGTAGGCCTTGGACAGAGGCGGACGCTGGTAGGGCAGGGCCGCTTCGTCAGCAATGAGCGTCAGCTTGCCTTCATAGTCACCCTGGCGCAGCGACTGAAGCGCTTGCGCGCCAGCCTGTCCGCCGCCGATGATGACGATGCGAGTTGCGCCTGTCAGATCCAAAATGCGTTTCCGTCCCGTGATTTTGATCAAATTATGACGCTAGCGTCATTTTTGCAATCCCTTATGGCACTGGAGTTCCAGCCGGAGCGGCTGGTGTCAAGAACCCTGTCGGATCCCAAAGGGAATTGCGCGTAGCCGGGGCGACAGGAGCGGCTATATTGCGCGGTATGGAATTGACCTTTGACCTTGTAAATGATGCCGCCACGCGAACCCTTGGCGCGCGCCTCTCCACCCTCCTGCATGTGGGAGATGTGGTCGCGCTTCATGGCGATCTGGGGGCCGGCAAGACGACGCTGACGCGTGGCTTGGTACAGGCGTTGTGCGGCGCAGATGAAGAGGTGCCGAGCCCGACTTATACGCTAGTCCAGTCCTATGAAGGGCCGGAATTTCCCATCTGGCACTTCGACTTATACCGCATGAACACGCCGGATGAGGTGATGGAGCTGGGGTGGGACGAGACGCAGGATGGCGTGGCGTTGATCGAGTGGCCGGAGCGGGCCGGGCGCTATTTGCCGACGGTCAGGCTGGACCTGACTTTGGAAATGGTTGGGGAGCAGCGCCGCGCGAGGCTGGAACCGGTGGGCGAAGACTGGCAGAAGCGGCTGGATGGATTTCGATTCTAGCCACCGGACAGCGCAGATCGACACCTTCCTGGCCAAGGCCGGGTGGGGCGACGCGACACGTATTCCGCTTGGACAGGATGCCTCGACACGGCGCTATATAAGGCTGGTGCGGCCAGATGCCGCGCGGGCTTTGCTGATGGATGCGCCCCGGATTGAGGCGGACCCGTGTCCACCCGACGCCGATGAATCAACGCGGAATCAGATGGGGTGGAATGCGCAGACACGGCTGGCCGCCTCGCGCGTGGATGCGTTCGTGCTGCTCGCCGACTTCCTGGCCGGGCATGGGCTCCGTCCGCCGCGTATAATGGCGCATGATACGGAGAGCGGGCTGGCGCTGATCGAGGATTTTGGCGACGGAAGGGAAATTGCCCGCCAGATTGAACGCGGGCTGGTGGACGAGAGCGAGGCCTATTTGGCGGCGGCGGATGTGCTGACAAGGATCGACGCGCTACCGGTGCCATTGCATCTGGAAGGCGGCGGGGAAGTGTGGCCTATCCTTGAGTTTGACCGGCTCGCACTGGCGACGAATGCAGACCTCTATGCCGACTGGTTGCCCCAGCAGGCGGGTGGCGGCCCCCTTGAGGGCAAGCTGCGGGCGCGTTGGGAAGCTGAGCGGGACGCGCTGATCCAGCAAGCCATGGCCTTCCCGCGCGGACTGACCCTGCGCGACTTTCATGCCGAGAACCTGCTCTGGCTGGAGGATGGCCAGATTGGCCTGCTCGACTTCCAGGACGCTGTGAAAGGCTGGGATGCCTGGGACATAGCCATGCTGACGCAGGACGCGCGTCGCGCCGTCTCGCCGGAAGCGGCTGAGGCTGCGATCAGTCATTATGTGACCAAGACGGGCAAGGAGCGCGCGGCGTTTGACGAGCGACTGGCTGTGATCGGTGCGCTCAATGCCTTGCGGATAGCGGGCGTGTTCGCGCGACTGATGATCCGGGACGGCAAGCCGCGCTATGGCGATTTCCAGCCGCGCCAGCTGTCGATCCTTGCGCGCAACCTGTCGCATCCGGCGCTGGAGGGCATGGCGGCCTTCGTGCGCGAGACGACGCCGTTCGTATTTGAGGCAAAGCCATGAGTGTTGCGGTTCCCCATACGGCCATGGTGCTGGCCGCTGGTCTCGGCACGCGGATGCGGCCGCTGACGGATGCAACGCCCAAGCCCCTGATCGAGGTATGCGGCAAGCGCCTGATCGACCGTATGCTGGACCCGCTGGTAGCGGCCGGCGTGAAGCGGGTGATCGTCAATGTGCATTACCTGGCCGACCAGCTGGAGGCGCATCTTGCCGGGCGGAGCGATCTGGACGTGGTGATCTCGGACGAGCGCGGCGAAGTGCTGGAGACGGGCGGCGCGCTGGCGAAGGCGCGGCCGCTGCTGGGCGATGATCCGATCTATGTGATCAACACGGATGCTTTCTGGGCACCGGAATCGGATGCGCCTCTGCGGGCGATGGCGCAGGCTTTCGAGCCTGACAAGGCCGATGCGCTGCTCATGGTGGCCGACACGGGGCAAAGCCTCGGCTTTGATGGCGCGGGCGACTTTTTCCTTGCTGATGATCGTCGCATGGTGCGCCGGGGCGATGCGGCCTCTGCACCGTGGGCCTATGCGGGCGCGCGGATCATCCGGCCGCAGCTCTACGATAACACCCCCGTCGAGCGCTTCTCGGCCTTGCGCGTGTGGGACAGGCTGATCGCCGAAGGCCGCCTGATGGGCTGGCCGCTGGACCGTTTCTGGCTGCATGTGGGTGATCCCGGCGCGCTGAAGGATGCCGAAATGTGGCTGCGCTGCCATGGCGAATAAGGCGCAGGTCTTTGGGGCCGGGCGCCCGAAAGTCTGGTCCATTCCGCCGGGTGCAAATTTCCTGCGAGAGCTGGCAACAGCTTTAGCCAAAGAAACGCACCTGAGTGAGCAACCCGACGCGCTCAGCGATGCGATCGTCTACGTGCCGAACAGCCGCTCTGCGCGCGCGCTGATCCTTGAGCTGTTTGATGCGGCGGATAAGACATCCATCCTGCCGCCGGATGTGCGTACGCTGGGAGACCTTGAAAGCGAGGAAGCGCCGCCGAATGCGGAGACGGCGCTTGTCGGCCTGCCACCTGCGCTGTCGCCCGCCCGGCGGCTGGGTGCGCTGGCGGCACTCGTGCGCAAGTTTTACGAGGCGGAGTATCGCGTGGACCTGCCGCCCGCCTCGGCGCTGGCGGCAGCGCGGGAGCTTTCGCGTCTGCTCGATCAGGCAGCGCTCAGCGCGGGGACGGACTGGGGCAAGCTCGACGGGCTGGTGGAGGAGTCGGACCTTGCGGCGCACTGGCATAGGTCGGTCGCGTTCCTGAAGATCATCACGGCGGCCTGGCCTGAATGGCTGAATGACAATAATGCAATGGACCCATTCGCACGGCGCCTCGCGGCGGCGGAGGCGATGGCCGCAGACTGGCTGGCGAACCCGCCAACTGCGCCGGTCATCATTGCGGGCTCTACCGGTGCGACCCCGGCAGGCCGTGTGCTGATGAAAGCCGCGCTGACATTGCCGAAGGGGCTGATCGTGCTGCCGGGCCTCGACATGGACGCGGATGAAGACGCGTGGAATGCGATCCGGCAATCCGTGAGCCATCCGCAGAATTCCCTGATTGATGCGCTGGATCATCTGGCCGTAGCGCCGACCGATGTGGCGGTGTGGCCGGGTATTAAGGAGCAGGACACGAGTACGGCCCGCCGACGGCTGATCCACGAAGCCCTTGCGCCGGCTGATGCGACGGCTGACTGGCGAGCGACGCTGAAGGTCCTCGCGAAGGCGACGGGCTCCACAGTTGAAGGCTTTGCAGTCGATGCGCTGTCAGGCTTGACGGTGATCGAGGCGCCGGATGAGGCGGCCGAGGCGGAAGCCGCAGCACTGCTCATGCGGGAGACGCTGGAAACGCCGGGCGAGACAGCGGCACTGGTGACGCCGGATGCGGGCCTCGCGCGGCGTGTGTCGGCACTGCTCAAGCGCTGGGGCGTGGATGTGCCGCCGTCTGCGGGTGTGCCGCTAGGCCGAACGCCTGCGGGTAGCCTGATCGGGCTGTGCGCCAGCTGGGCGATTGACCCGTCCGAGCCCGTGGCGCTGACGGCCGCGCTGAAACATGGCTTCGTGAAGGATCGCGCGGGGCTGGCCGTGCTGGAGCGGCATTTCCTGCGCGGCCCCCGGCGCTGGTGCGACCTGTCCGGCCTGCGCGAGAGCATCGATACGCGCGGCGAGATCGAGCCTTATGCGAGCTTCACGCGGGAGCATCAGGATGCCGCCATCGCGCTGGTTGACCGGTTAATCGAGGTGTTTGAGGAAACGGACGCAGACCTGTCTGTCGAAACGCTGGTGGATGGAACGCAGGGCGCGGAGCGGATCGCGGCGCTCGCGGGACGTATCAGCGAAGCACCGCTGCCATGGGCCGGTGAGGATGGCCGTGGGGCGACCAAGCTGCTGGAAAGCATCAGCGAACTCTCAGGGCAACTCGGCCCGATGGCGCCCTATGCGCTTGTTGATCTGATCCATGCCCAGAGTGCGCAGATGACCATTAGTGCCGGGATTGTCGAACATTCGCGGCTGTCCATTTGGGGACCACTTGAAGCGCGCCTGCAGTCTGCCAGCCGCGTGATCCTTGCGGGCTTGAACGAGGATGTCTGGCCGCACCGCCCGGCGCCGGATGCGTTTCTGCCGCGCCGGTTCCGTCAGGAACTGGGCCTGAACGATCCGGAAGACAGGCTGGGTCTCTCGGCGCATGACTTTGCCCAGCTGGCTTGCGCGCCAAAGGTGGTGATGCTGCATGCCGCGCGGCGCGATGATGCGCCAGCCGTGGCGTCACGCTGGGTCTGGCGCCTGAAGACGCTGGCGGAGGGCGCGCTGGATGACAAAGCCGCTGCAGCGCTTGCCCCTGTCGGCGGGCATCCGCTGGACTGGGTCGCGGCGATGCAGGATCGCGGCACGGGCGCCTTGCCCAAGGATTTCCCCGTCGAGCCCAAGCCGACGCGCCACCCGGAAGGTTGGCCGAAGCGCCTGTCAGTCACGCGGATCGACCTGCTGCAACGCGATCCCTATGCAATGTGGGCGGAGAATGTGCTCGGCCTCGAGACGATTGATGCGATGAATGCGCCGCTTGGCCCTGCGCCACGCGGCACGGCAATCCACCATGCGCTGGAACTGCTGGAAGAAGATGGCGCCCCTAAGACGGCGCAGCACCTGTTGGCACTGTTGGAACAGGAGCTCGCACGCGTCGGCGAGTCGAAGGAAGATTGGGTGGCACGACGCGCTGTCTGGCAGAAGACGGTGGACTGGTATCTGAACTGGCGCGCCGTGCGGGATACGGGCGGGGCGAGGCCGAAGCTTGAGGTCAAAGGAGAGCTGAGCTTTGACATCGCGGGCTATCCCTTCACACTTTCGGCGACGGCAGACAGGATCGAGCGGACGGCAACAGGCGAGCTCGTGATTGTCGACTTCAAGACCGGTAGTCCGCCCTCTGATAAAGAGATCGCGACCGAGCTGAGCCAGCAGATGCCACTGCAGGCACTGCTCGCCCGCGCCGGCGCCTATGAGGGCATTAAGGAGGCGCCCGTTGCGGCGCTGGAATATGTGGCGTTCAAGGCGAAACCGGATGCGCGGGTTGTTGGTACATCGCGGGCGCTGACCGCCACGCCGGGAGAGCTGGCCGACAAGGCGGAAGAGGGCGTGAGGCGCCTGATCGCCAATTACCGCCAGCCGGACACGAGCTTCCTGTCCGCGCCGCGCGTGAAGTTCGTGAAGTATGACAATGGCTTCAATCGACTGGCGCGCCGGGCGGAATGGGCTGGCGATACCGAGGACGGGGAGGGCGACAATGGCTGATCCGTTTGCCCCCGTCCGCGAGAGCGATGACGCGCCGGCTTTTCTTGAGGCGATCGGCGTGCAGGCATCAGTGGCCAATCCGGCTATTCCTGCGTTCGTTTCTGCCAATGCCGGCAGTGGCAAGACAAAGGTTTTGATCGACCGTGTTGCGCGCCTTTTGCTGCGCCGTGAAGACGGTCGGCCGGGCGCGGCGCCGGATTCCATCTTGTGCATCACCTATACGAAGGCGGCGGCAAGCGAGATGCTGTCGCGTCTGTTCAAGACGCTCGGTCGCTGGTCCGTCATGGAGGATGATAAACTCCGCGCGGAACTGACCAAGCTCGAAGGGCGGCCTGAGGCGGCCTACAAGCCGGATGACCTGAAAGCGGCGCGGGCCTTGTTTGCGCGCGCGCTTGAGTCGCCGGGCGGTCTGCGCATTGAGACGATTCACGCGTTCTGTTCGCGTATCCTGCGGCGGTTCCCGCTGGAGGCTGGCGTGCTGCCGGGCTTTGCCGAGATCGAGGAAGACGAGGCGGCGACGCTCTGGAATGCGGCGCGGGCTCAGGCTGTGCTGCAGGCGCAGGAGAATGCGCCGGAGTTGCTGGACCTGCTCGCGCTGGAAGGCGGACATGAAGGCGCGATGGCGGCGCTGGATACGCTGCGCTGGTCGGGTGGTGTCGTGCTCGATTTTGCCGAGACACATGACTTTGATTTCGACGCAATGGGTTTTGTCCTGCGCGAAAGCCTGAATGCGTCGGAAGCGAGCGCCGACGAGATGCTTGAACTGGCGATGGGTGAGGGACTGCCGGTGGCTGACCTGCGCGCGGTTGTAGGCGCGCTTCAGGGAGGCGCTGCGACGGACGTGAAAACGGCAGACGCCCTGGTTGCCGTGATGGAAGCCGTTGGCCCTGCCGCGCGCTGGGAGACCTATCTCGGCATCTTCACGACCGGGACAGGGGACTTCCGCAAGGCCAATCCCTACACGGCGCCAACCGCCAAGCAGACGCCGCTGATTGCGGACCTTTTCCAGACGAAGGATGGCGAGGGCAGCGAGACGGCGCGGGTGCGCGAACTGGCTGAGGCGCTGGCGCGGGCGCGTGCGTTCGAGCGCACGTCTGCCCTGTTCCGTGTGGGCGTGCCGGCGCTGCTGGCCTATCAGCGCGAAAAGGCCGCGCGGGCGGCGCTCGACTTTGATGACCTGATCCACAAGACGCGCCTTTTGCTGACACAGACCGGCATGTCGGACTGGGTGCTCTACAAGCTGGATGGCGGCCTCAGCCACGTGCTGCTTGACGAAGCGCAGGATACGAGCCCGCCGCAATGGGAGCTGATCAGCGCGCTGACGGCGGAGTTCTTCTCCGGGATGGGCGCCGAGCGATTGCAGGACCCGCGAACCCTGTTTGTGGTCGGCGACGAGAAACAGTCGATCTATTCCTTCCAGGGCGCTGACCCGTCGAAGTTTCGGCAGAAGGCGCAGGAATTCACGCAGCTGTCGACGGACATGCTGCGCGGCTCAATGGACATGTCCTTCCGATCGTCGCCGCAGGTGCTGGAATTTGTGGATCAGGTGTGGAACACCGCGCCGCCGATTGAGGGCGCGCATGCGGCTGACGCGCCGATGGTAGCAGACCTTGTGAAACACACAGCCCGGCGGGCGAGCCAGCCGGGCAGCGTCGAACTCTGGCCGCTCGAGCCACCTGCCGAGGATGTGCCGGAAGATGCCTGGGACCGGCCGGTCAATGCCATGCGCGAGGCCTCGCCGAAGGCCCAGCTGGCGAAGCATCTGGCCGCTGAGATCAAGGGCATGATTGATCGGCGCGAGACAGTCTGGGTGGAAGAGGGGCGCGACTGGGTGCGTCGGGCGGTGGAGCCTCAGGACATTCTGGTGCTGGTGCGGGGGCGTACTGGCGGATTGTTCGATGCGATGATTTCGGCCCTCAAGGCGGCCGGCTTGCCGGTGGCGGGGGCGGACCGGTTGAAGCTGCTGGATCACATTGGCGTGCAGGATTGCCTGAACCTGCTGCGATTTGTGACGCTGCCGGAGGCGGACCTGACTCTGGCGGAAATCCTGCGCGGGCCGTTCCTTGGCCTCGTTGATGATGACCGGTATCTCTATCCGCTCGCGGTTGACCGGAAGCGGAAAGTCTCGCTCTGGACGCGGGTTCAGGAAAGCAAGGACCCGGATGTTATTGCGGCGGCGTCATTCCTGCAGAGCCTGCTACAGCGGGCACATCTCGCGCCGTATGAGTTCCTGTCTTCCGTGATGGACCAGCCGGGAGCGGATGGGGAGACGGGATGGGAAAAGATCAATGCGCGGCTGGGGACGCCAGCGAGGGACCCGGTGGAGGCGCTGATGGCGCGGGCGTTGTCGCATGACTCGGCTGAGCCCGCTTCGCTGCAGGGGTTCCTTGCGGCGATGGAGGCGCATGACACTGAAATCAAACGGGATTTGGCGGCGCCGGAGCGGGAAGTGCGGGTGATGACCGTGCACGGGGCCAAGGGCCTGCAGGCGCCGGTCGTCGTGTTGCCGGACACGACATCGGGGCCGCGGGGCGGCTCCGGGCGGCTGTTCGAGATTGACGGTGTGCCGGTCTGGTCGCCGCGCAAGGACACGGATACGCCAGACGTGGCTGCTGTAAGGGCCATTGCAGATGCCAAGGCGGAGGAGGAGCATCGGCGCCTGCTCTATGTGGCACTTACACGGGCGCAGGACAGGCTGATCATTGCCGGTCACTGGCATGGCAGCGGCAAGGAAGGCTTCCACAAGAAGAGCTGGTACGCGCTGTGCGCTGACGCGATGGATGGCTTGGCACCGGAGGGTACTGAAGGGGTACGGATATATGGTTCCAGGGGCCCTTCGAAGGTCGTTTCGGACCATTCCCGGACCATTCCCGGACCACTCCCGGGCTGGGCCTTGCGAAAACCGCCCGTTGACGGGCCTGCCCGGAAGCTGAGCGCCCCGACTAGCCTGCTGGCGCGCAACACGCCGGTCCTTGCGCCGTTCGGGCCGCGCCGCGAGGAACAGATGCGGCGCGGGCGCCTGATCCACTCGCTGCTTCAATACCTGCCTGCGATTTCGGAGACGAAACGCGAGGCGGCGGGGCAGGCGTTCCTGAGCCGCAACCCGGACCTGGATGACAAGCAGCGCGAAGAGATGCTGAGCGCGGCCATGGGCGTGATGAATGACCCGGCGATGGCGGAGATCTTCCAGCCGGGCGGACGGGCGGAAGCGGCAGTGATCGGCACGGCGGATGAGCTGCCGGACGGCACGGTGATCAATGGCCGGGTCGACCGGCTGGTGGTGACGCCGGAGCGGGTGCTGATTATCGATTTCAAGACGGACCAGCCAGCGCCCGCAACGGCGGCGGGGGTGGCAGACACGTACAAGGCCCAGATGGGGGCATATTGGGCAGTGCTGAAACAGGCCTATCCCGGGCGGGAAGTCGTGGCGGCGCTGTGCTGGACGGACGGGCCGAAACTGATGGTGCTGCCCGAGGCCGACCTGTTAGAGTCACTAAAGCGTGCGCAGAGCGAGGTTTGACTTCGCCAATGAGTCCCTATGTATCAAGCAAGAAACAAGCATAAAGGAGCCAATCATGGCTGCAGTGAATGTAACGGACGACGAATTCGACTCCGTGATCGCCAATTCCGAGCTTCCGGTCGTCGTGGACTTCTGGGCTGAATGGTGTGGCCCATGTAAGCAGATGTCACCTCATCTCGAGGCCGTCTCGGAAGAGATGTCCGACAAGGTGAAGGTCGCCAAGATCAATGTCGACGAAAACCCGATGGTCGCTTCGAAATACGGCGTGCGCGGTATGCCGACCCTGATGGTGTTCAAGGATGGCAAGGTTGCCGCGACCCATCTTGGCGCGATGAGCAAGCAAGCCATCGCTGACTGGATCAAGCAGAGCGTCTAGGCGACTTCCGGCTCGCTGGTCAGCGACAGGAACACGTCTTCCAGATCGGGGGCTTCGGTAACGAGGTCCCCGATACTGATTCCGGAGGCGCGCACCTGCTCGAGGATGCGACCGATACCCGTCTCGCTGGTGCGGAACGTGATGGCGAGCGCCCCTGTGTCCCGAATTTTCGCGTCGAAAGCTGCGAGGCCAGCGGGCACGGCGGTCAGCGGTTCGCGCGGCGTGATGACGAGCGTCTTGTAGTCGAGGCGGGCAAGCAGTTTTGGAGTCGGCTCGCTGGCGACGATTTCCCCGTGATTCACGATAGCAATCGAATCGCAAAGCTCCTCGGCCTCTTCGAGATAGTGGGTGGTGAGGATGATTGTGGTGCCGCGGTCGTGCAATTCGCGCACATAGGTCCAGAGGGACCGGCGCAGTTCCACGTCGACGCCGGCGGTCGGCTCGTCAAGAATCAGCACGGGCGGATTGTGGACGAGTGCCTTGGCGACCATGAGTCGGCGCTTCATGCCGCCTGACAGCTGGCGCACATAGGCATCTTTCTTGTCATCAAGGCCCAGCGCCGTGAGGATTTCGAGGCTGCGGCGCTCGTTTTTTGGCACGCCATAGAAACCGGCCATGAGTTCCAGCATCTCCATCGGCGTGAAGAAGGGGTCGGCGACGATCTCCTGGTTCACGACGCCGATGGCGGCGCGGCTCTGGCGCGGATGCTGGTCGATATCGAGGCCCCAGATACGGGCCGTGCCGGAGGTCTTGTTCACCAGGCCGGCGAGAATGTTGATGAATGTGGACTTTCCCGCGCCATTCGGACCGAGCAGGCCGAAGACCGAGCCGCGCGGAATTTGCAGGCTAATGTCCTTCAGGGCGTGCTTTTCGGGCATTTTGCCGGAGGCGCGATAGATTTTCTGGAGGTGTTCGATCTCGATGGCGTAGTCGGGGGCGGTCTTTGCGTCAGTCATACGGGCCTCAATGCTCTTCACAGGGCGATCTTGCGCAGGGCGGCCCTGCGGACTAGTTAGGTCCGTGTAGCGGCGCGAACAAGGACTGCGCCGGAAACTCCATGGAAAGCCGCCCATTATGAGCAAACCCCGTGATGTCTTCAGCCCGCCTGAAATCGTGCTGTCCAACAGCCACAAGGTATCCTGCAATGGCGCTGGCGGCGCCCTTGGCCACCCCAAAGTGTGGTATGAGATGGGCGACGAAGACTATGTCGAGTGCAAATATTGCGACCGGCGATTCGTTCTGATTGGCGGCAAGGAAGATCGCTCGCAAAACCGATAGGCGGCGAAAGCCATGAAAATCCTGATTGCAGGGGGCGGTATCGGCGGGCTGACAGCTGCGCTGGCCTTGACGCAATTCGGGAATGACGTGGTTGTACTCGAGCAGGCCGAGGCGCTTGGCGAAGTCGGCGCCGGCCTGCAGATCAGCCCGAATGGCATGAAAGTGTTCGAAGCGCTCGGCATGTCCGACCGCATTGCGGGCAATGCTTTCCAGCCGGAAGGCATCGAGCTGCGCATGGGGCAGAGCGGGCGCGTCGTGTTCGATATTCCGCTGGGCCTGAGCGCCGCTGACCGCTGGGGTGCGCCCTATCTCCATCTGCACCGGGCCGATCTGGTCGATGCGCTGGCGGCTGAACTGGCCGAGCGTGCGCCGGGGTCCGTGCGGTTTGATGCGAAGATTGCGTCCTACACGCAGGATGGTCAGAGCGTCACCGTCACCCTTGAGGACGGGACGCATGTCGATGGCGGCGTGCTGGTTGGCGCCGATGGCATCCATTCGGTTGTGCGCGAGGCCATGCTGGGGCCGGACAAGCCGCGTTTTACCGGCAATGTCGCCTGGCGCGCCGTGGTGCCAGTTGAGCGGCTGGGCGATGACCTGCCGCCGCCTACGGCCTGCGCATGGGTCGGCAAGGGACGCCATGCGGTGACCTATCGGTTGCGCGGCGGCGCGCTGGCGAACTTTGTCGGCGTGGTGGAGCATGATGGCTGGCAGGTGGAATCCTGGTCGGGCGAGGGGCTGCGTGAGGATGCGCTGGCTGATTTTGCCGGCTGGCACCCTGTGATTACAAACATGATCCAGAAGGCGGACATGCTGAACCGCTGGGCGCTGTTTGATCGACCGGCGCTGCCTCGCTGGCATGATGGCCGCGTTGTGCTGCTGGGCGATGCCTGCCACCCGATGTTGCCTTTCCTGGCGCAAGGGGCGGTGATGGCGATTGAGGATGCCTGGGTGTTGGCGGCGCGACTTTCGGAAGGTGGCGACGTGACTCAGGCGCTGGCGGCCTATGAGCGCGACCGGCGGGGGCGAACATCCGCCGTGCAGGCCGGGGCGCGTAACAACGCAAAACTGTTCCACCGGCACAACCCGGTCACGCAACTGGCGACCTATGGGCCGATGTGGCTGGCGGGGCGTGCGGCACCAAAATTTGTGCACGCGCGCAATGACTGGATCTATGGACATGATGTGACTGCCGGATTGCAGAACAAGCCCTTGCCTTGAGACGCAGGGGCGGGCAGGCATGGCGGCCCAGTCGCATCATGAGCGGACACAGCCATGCTTTCAGTTCTTGATCTCTTTCGCGTCGGTATCGGGCCGTCCAGCTCGCATACTGTTGGGCCGATCAGGATTGCGAACCGGTTTGCCGCCTCGCTGGCGGACGGCGACGTTCTGGGGCTTGTCGAGCGGATCGAAGTGGAGCTGCAGGGATCGCTCGCGCTGACCGGGGCGGGACATGCGACGCCGAAGGCCGTGGTGCTGGGCCTGCTGCGCATGGAGCCGGAGACGCTGGACCCGAACAAGGCCGACGCGATGGTGGCCGATGTTTATACGGCCAAGGACCTCCGGCTGGCTGACGGACGGGTGATCCCATTCGATCCCGAGACGGATATTGTGTTTGCCTATCATGTGCTGCCGGACCTGCACCCGAACGGCATGAAGATGAGCGCCTTTAATGCTAATGGCGATGTGCTTCTGGAAGAAACATATTACTCCGTCGGCGGTGGGTTTATCGCGACGGCAAAGCAACTTAGCACGCCGCCGGAAGACGATATTGTGAAGACCGGTAGTGATGTGCCTTATCCTTTTGGGTCGGCGGCGGAGCTGCTGGGGATATGTGCCGACAAGGGCATGGCCATTCACGAGGTTATCCTGACCAATGAAGACGCGATGCGCCCGCGCGCGCAGACGGAAGCGGCGCTCGACCGGATTGCGGATGTGATGCTGGCCTGTATCGAGCGCGGGCTGGCGCATGAGGGCATCCTGCCGGGCGGCCTGAAGGTGCGGCGCCGGGCACCGGAAATATGGGCGAAGCTTCAGGCCTCGCCGCAATCGAACGAGCGCGAGCAGATCTTCGACTGGCTGAACGCCTATGCCATGGCGGTGAACGAGGAGAATGCGGGCGGAGGGCAGGTGGTGACGGCGCCGACCAATGGCGCGGCAGGCATCATTCCGTCCGTGATCAGGCATTATTGCACCGACGCGGAAGACCGCACCGTGCGGCTGCGCAAGTTCCTGCTGACGGCGGGCGGCGTGGGCCTGCTGTACAAACAGCGCGCGTCGATCTCGGGCGCCGAGATGGGCTGTCAGGGTGAAGTGGGTGTGGCGTGTTCGATGGCGGCTGCGGGGCTGGCCTCTGTGTGGGGCGGCACGCCGCAGCAATGCGCCAACGCGGCAGAAATCGGCATGGAGCATAATCTGGGGCTGACGTGTGACCCCGTTGGTGGCCTCGTGCAGATTCCCTGTATCGAGCGCAATGCGATTGGTGCGGTGAAGGCGGTGAACGCCGCGCGTCTTGCGCTGCACTCGCTGGAGCAGACCAAAGTGTCGCTCGATCAGGTGATCGAGACAATGCGGCAGACCGGCATCGACATGTCGTCGAAGTACAAGGAGACCAGCCAGGGCGGGCTGGCGGTGAATGTCATCGAGTGCTGACGCCTAGCCCTTGGTGAACATGCCCTTGAGGCCGCCGCTGGTGAGCATGGCGACATCGCCGAGCGCGATGGGCAGGGAGAGGCCAGCCGGCGCAGCGAGATAGAGCGGCTCCCACTCCGGCAGGAATTTCTTCTTGTAGTTTCGCAGGCCCTCGAAGCCGTAGATCTTGTTGGCATGCTCGTAGACGAAGGCGCCCAGCTTGGAGGTGAGCGTGGCGAGGCGGTGGCCTTCAAGGCCCGAGAGCGGTGCCATGCCGAGGTCGAATGTCTCGGCGCCCTGCGCCTTGCCCCAGAGCATCAGTTCGATGAACAGGAAGTCCATCACGCCCTTGGGCGCGGCATGGCCATAGCGCATCAGGTCGATGGCGATTTCCTTGCCATCCGCCGTGGACATCAGGTTGGCGAAGGCAACGATCTGGCCGTCACACCAGGCAACGCCCATGGGGAAGTTGCGCAGGTAGTCCCGGTCGAACCGGCCGAGGGAGAAGCTCTTCTCCGCGCCGCCGTGGATGGCGAGCCATTCGTCGGAAATGGTTGCGAGATCCGGCAGGATATCATCGCAGGCACTCGCAGGAATGATCTCGAAACTGAGGCCGTCGCGCAGCGCGCGCTTGTGGCTGGCGCGCAGGCCGGAGCGGGACGAGCCTTCGAGCGAGAAGTCCTGCAGCGGCACGAGCGCGGTCTCGCCGATCTTCTGGGCGCTGAGGCCAAGGTCGAGCGCAAGGGGCAGGAATTCCTTCCGCACGGAATAGAAGACCGGGACTGCGCCATAGAGATCGGCCTGTTCGCGGAACTGCCAGAGCAGGGGACCGATTTCCGCCTGCTTGCCGACGGGCGCGCTCATGGCGATCCAGTGGCGGCCGCGCACGCCATACATGATAAAGCTATCGCCGCTGGGACTGAGCAAAAATTGCTTGTCGTCGAGCAGGCCGAGCGCGCCATCTGCATAGCCTGTTTCTGCGCTGGCAAGGATTTCCGCGATCCTTGCGGGTTCAGGCGCTTCGCCGGCTGAATGGTGTTTGCGGATTGCAGGCTGCAACCAACGCCAGAGTGACGCGAGCAGGAGCACGATCGGGATGGCGGCCGCGGCGCGCAGGAAGCGGGATGTCTGGCCCTTGATGGAGAAGGTCCACCAGAGTTCGTCGCGATAGGCGACATGTTCGTATGAGAAGAAGCCGAGCCAGATGGCCGCGCTGACGGCGCCAAGGATGGCGAGGATCCAGGGCAGGGTGAGGCGCGCCTGACTAAGCGGTGTCTTGCGGTAGAAGGCCTTGCGAGAGGTGGCGAGCAGGCCGAGTGCTGCCAGCAGGATGATCGCCTCGTGCGGATGGGCGCCCTTGAGCAAGGTCAGCCCCGCACCGAGGACGAGCAGGATGATGCCGATGGTCCAGGCATGGTCGAGCTTCTGGCGCAAGCCGAGCGCGACGATCAGGAGCAGCACACCGACAATGGAAGCGAGGAAGTGGGAGAGCTCGATCACCGGAAGGGGCAGGATGCGCGAGGCCGCCTCCAAGGGGCCTGCCAGTGTGGGTGTCGTCGCCGAGACCAGCATGAAGGCGCCAGAGAGGAAGGCGATCAGTGAGAATAGCGTGGGTGCGAAAAGCTCCGTTACGTCCTGCGCGGCGGCGGCAGCGCCCTTGATCTGCGCGCCGGCATGCCGGTACTGGTGCACGGCCAGCAAAATGGCTGCCACGGCGAGCGGCATCAGGTAGTAGATGACCCGATAGGCAATCAGGCTGGCGGCGAGGGCCTCGCTGCTCCCGGCCGGGACCATCAAAAGAATAACCGCTTCGAACACCCCGACACCGCCCGGCAATCCGCTCATGCCACCTATGAATGTCGCGGCGACGAATATGGGAAGGAAGGCCAGAAAGGAGAGGCCGGTGTCTGTCGGGAGGACAGCGAAGAGAACGAGGCTCGCGCCAGCCCAGTCGGCCATGCTGACCAGGAGCTGGCCGGTCGCCACGGGCAGGCCGGGCGGCGTGATCTCGTAGGATCGAATCTGCCATGTCTTTTTGGTGAAATGCGAGAGCACCAGAAAGGCCGCTACCAGCGCCAGGAAGACTATCCCAGCGACATGCGCAAGGATGGCGGGGACATGGAAAACGGACTCGAAACGGTCTGCTTCGACCAGCAGGCCGAGGCCTGCAAAGGTCAGCGCGCCGACATAGAGCGTCCCACCCGTCACCACGGCGAGCAGGCCAACATCCTTCGCTGTCAGGCCCCAGCTGGAATAGAGGCGGTAACGCACCGCGCCGCCGGTCAGCAGAGGCATGCCGAGCGTGTTGGACAAGGCGTAAGAGGTAAAGGAGGCGAAAGCTGTCTTCTGATAGGGGAGCGGCCTGCGCGCGTAGCGAAGCGCCAGCGTGTCATAGCCTGAGACGCCAAGATAGCTGATAACGGTGCCCCCGAGCGCAAGCAGGACCTGGCCCGGTGTCAGGCCTCTCAGCTCGGCATAGATCTTGTGGACCGACATGTGCCGCAGTTCTGTATGCACGGCGACGATGGCCGCCACAAAGAGGAGCGCAACGAGAAGCAGACCCAGACGCCGCTTCCATGGCGAAAGGGCGATGACGGGCTGGTCTTCGAAATCAGCTTTTGTTTGTTCAGCCAACTTCCGGTGCTCCGTCTGTTTTCGTCTGTACCAGTTTTTCAAGGATCGCCAGTTGCGCGGCCTGTTGTTCCAAGAGGGCCGTCAGCTGATTCTGACGCATCTCGTCGAGCTTTTCGTGCAGCTGGAGGATTTCCAGCTCGGCCTTGAGGTTCACTTCATAGTCATAGCCAGCCGCCGCACGGTCCTTGGTAGCCTGCCGGTTCTGCGACATCATGATGACCGGCGCCTGTATGGCGGCGACCATTGAGAGAATGAGGTTCAGGAAAATGAAGGGGTAGGGATCGATCGCGCCGAGCTTGCCCGCCGCCAGCAGCGTGTTGCCGCCGATCCAGAGGACGAGCACCACGAAGAAGATGATGATGAAGGTCCATGAGCCACCGAAGGCGGCGACCTTGTCGGCGAGGCGGTCGCCGAAGGACATGTCCTTGTCGAGCATCTTGCTGATATTGCGGGATATGCGGCGCCGTTCGACAAAGCGCTCCAGTACACGGCGCTCGCGGTCTGTCAGATCCTCCGGCTTTGTGTGCAGAAATTGGCGCGCAAGCGTCGCGATATCCTTCATGCCGGTATTCCTTCCGTGGCCCGACCGATCCTATACCCCTATTTCGGGCTGGTCATGTGTCGCATTCTCGGGCTGTGACGTTCGGCTCCATGGCACCTGTATGCGCGTCATGTAGCGAACCTCCCGCGCGATACGGGCTGCATGGGCCGGATTGAGCAAGGATGTGTGCGTCTCGCCTTCGAGCGCAAACAGGCGTCCGTAGCCTCCCTGATTCGATACGGATTTGACGAGGCCTGCGTTTTCGCCGCCATCGGCCTCGCGTGAAAAGACCGAAACCGGCGTGGTGACGGGGATGGATTGGTCGAAGCAGGCCGCCTCAGGCTCGGTTGCCAGCACTTCGCCCAGTGCAGCTGTCCAGTGATCGGTCTTGCGGAAAAGGAATCGCTTTTCGTGCTTGCGCGCTTTTGGCAGGTCGATGTCGTCGCCTGTAAAGGGAGCGATCAGGTTGAGGGCGCCAATTTTCGAGGCCAGCCGTCCCATCCGCAACAAACTTGCAAAAGCCTTCAGCAGGCGCATGCCACCTTTTCTGCGCAGGTTGGCGGGGTTCATCGCATCCACGAATACGCGGCCAGCAATCTCGTGCGGATGGAGGTTGGCGTAAGCATGAAGCCTCAGGCCCGCCATGGAGTGGCCGACCAGGACATAAGGTGGACGCGCGCCAAGCTCTTCAAGCAGGCGCCGCAGGTCTGCGACATGGAATTCGGGGCTGAGGGGCGTGCCTTCGGGTGCGGGATCGCTCCAGTCCATGCCGGCGCGACCGTAAAGCACGACGCGATGATCGGCCTTCAGTGCCTCCTTGATCCACCAGCCATCGGTGTAGGAGCCAAACGCGCCATGATCGAAGACGACCCAGGGTGCATCGACGGGGCCTTCGACACATACGTGCAGCCGCCGACCAGGCTCGACTTCGACGAGGTCAAAGGGGGCAAGCATTGCGCAAGGTCTCCGCGGGAGGCTGGCTTTGGGAGGAGGGGTGCGGGTGAAGTAACGGTTTCCGGGCTTATATGGGTAAGCCCTCAACACCGAAACAGCGCGAGGCACATCCGTAGGTATATTTGAGCGCGTCGTGACAGTGATGACACGGCTGCCGCTGGCGGGAAGCAGCTGGTGGCCGACATTGGCCTCGATGTTGGTAAGGGGGGGTGGCTCCGCGAGTAGGACTCGAACCTACGACCGGGCGATTAACAGTCGCCTGCTCTACCAACTGAGCTATCGCGGATCAGCCGAGAGCGGGTGAATAGCAGACCGATGGTCCGGTTCAAGCCCCAACATGCTGCTCCTGTCCAAAAACTTGTGTTCGGACAAAAAAATGGCGGAAGCTGAAAGCTCCCGCCGAGGCGTTGGGTGATGGTGGGTGTCTCCAAGAGAAGACATGCCCAAGATCGCCCGAATTGGTTAACGCGCCGTAAATGATTAACCAGCAAACGCGCAAAATTAGCGCAAGAATGCGTTAAGAATGATCCAAATCTGTGGATTGCGTCTGGAGGCTCCACCCGGAATCGAACCGGGGTGCGCGGATTTGCAATCCGCTGCGTCACCACTCCGCCATAGAGCCTGACCAGAGGCGCGTCACTAGCAAGCAAAAGGCAGGCTTTCAATCAGCGTTTTCACCGCCCGTGCGTTTATCGCGCATTGCGCGGGGCGCGGCCCATGCTAAAGGGCGGTTATACGTCCGTTTTACCAGAGGAAGGCGCGCGCCCATGAGCTTTGACGCAGCCCGCGAGATCATGGTGGATAGCCAGATCCGCCCTAATGATGTCTCCGATGCACCGATCGTTTCGGCTTTCCTGCGCACGCCGCGCGAGGCCTTTGTGCCGAACTCCCGCAAATCGGTGGCCTATTCCGAACTGGAAATCGCGACATCGCCGGGCCGTTCGCTGTGGATTCCGCGCGATACGGGCAAGATGATCAAGCTGGCCGCGATTCGTCCGACCGATATTGTGCTCGTGATCGGGGCAGGGGCTGGCTATGAGGCTGCCCTTATCAGCCATCTGTCGGAAACCGTCATTGCGCTTGAGGAAACGACCGAGCTGGTCGACGCGATGTCCGAGCGCTTTGCGACGCTTGGCCTTGATCGTGCGGTGGCCGTTGAAGGCAATATCGCGGCCGGCTTGCCGGACCAGGCGCCGTTTGACGTTATTTATGTGTGCGGCATGGTCGAAACCGTTCCGGACGCGTGGACCGCTCAACTGGCTGATGGCGGACGCCTTGCGACCGTTGTCATGGAGCGCGAAGGCCTTGGGCGCGGCAAAGTGTTTACGAAGGCGGGCGATACGGTTGCGGCACGGGACGGCTTTGACGCCTTCCCGCCCAAGTTCGAGCAGTTCAATCGCAAGCAGGCCTTCGTTTTTTAAGGTCAGACTGCGCTGATTGCCCGCATCTTCAGAATTATGCCCAGCGTTTAAGACTCCCGAAAAGTGAACAGTGTTCACTATATCTTCGGGCGTCGCTATATGATGCTGCTGAAACCGGGTTATCAAGGAGCTCAGGATGCGTGTGAAGTATCGTTGCCTTATGGGCGCGGCGGTCGTGGCGATGATTGCCGGAAGCTCTGCTACGGCGGAAACGCTGGATCAGGCAATCGCCTCGGCCTTTGCGACAAACCCACAGCTCGACATCCAGCGATATGAGACCGACGTGGCGCGCGAAGGTCTGGAGCAGGCCCGTTCAGGCGGCCGCGCGACGCTGAATGTGGTCGGCAGTGCCGGTTACGAATATGTCGATACAACATCGCCCTTTGCCTTCGGCCTTGGGGACCGTCCGATTGCCAACGCGCAGGTCCAGGCCGTGCAGCCGCTCTATACGGGCGGGCGTGTCAGCGCCGGCATTCGGCAGGCAAAGGCCGGCATCAGTGCGGCCAAATCGCAATATGACGCTGCCCAGCAGGACATGATTCTCCAGGTCGTGACCGCCTATGTCGACGTGCGCCGCGACCGTGAGGCGGTTACGATTCGCAAGAACAATGTCGATGTCACGGGCGAGCAGGTCCGCGCCGCCGATGATCGATTCGAAGTGGGCGTTGTCACGCGAACGGACGTTTCGCTGTCCAATGCGCGGCTTGAAGGTGCACGTGCCGCGCTGGCTGGCGCCGAAGCGCAGCTTGAGGCCAGCGAAGCCAATTACCAGTTCCTGACCAGCCTGAAGCCGGGCGACCTGCCGCCGCCGCCGCCTCTGCCGCCGCTGCCGGGCTCGATTGATGAGGCCGTGAAGATTGCCCTTGATGGCAATCCCGATATCCAGGCCGCCCGTCATTCCGAGCGCGCAGCCAGCGAAGCGATCTCTGTCGCCAGATCGCAGTACCGGCCGCAGATCAGTATCGTTGGGACAGCTGGCGTCGATTCGACCTATGGCGATCCGGAGCAACGCAATACGAGCGTATCGGCCGTCGCACAGGGCCGAATCCCGATTCTTTCAGGAGGACTGATCAAAAGCCAGGTCAGCGAAGCGCGCCTGCGTCGCGACCAGGCGCGCCAGCAGATCGACCTGCTCGAGCGTCAGGTGCGCGCACAGATCGCACAGGCCTGGTATGGTTATGATGCTTCGCTGCGCTCGATCGAGGCGTCCCGCCGTCAGGTCGATGCCGCCGAGATCGCCTATGACGGCGCGAAGGAGGAACTCGCCGTTGGCGTGCGCACGACGCTCGACGTTCTGGACCAGGAACAGCAGCTGTTCGAGGCGCGACTCGCGCTGGTGCAGGCCGAGCGTGATGCGTATGTTGCAGCGTTTCGACTTCTGCGTGCGGCTGGCGAGTTGGACAAGCCCGTTCCCACTGGCGCCGCGCCGGAAATCGAATAGGGTTAACATCGTCAAGCGGTTGTTAACTGATACATCTTATCCATTAACCTGTACTGATTCTGATGGGTAAAGAGTAAGGGGCTGACATGGCCAACGAAGCGCACAAGGAACCGACGATGGAGGAAATCCTCGCGTCGATCCGCAAGATAATCTCAGAGGACGATGCCAGCACGGCCCGCCGTCCCGGTGCGCCGACTCCTGTTCGCGAGGAAGCGATCGAGGAAGAGGATGATGGCGGTTTTTCCGACATGGCGTTCGATCCGGTCGAGGAAGATGTCGATGAGGGCATTTTCGAGGCCGAGAAAGACGACACGTTCGTTCTGGAAGAGCCGGAGCAAGTCGCAGAAGAAAGTGAGCCCGAGCCTGCTGATTCGTTTGAGGATCTGCTCATGGCCGCTCGCTCTGTCGAGGAGCCAGAGCCAGCTCCGACCTTCCGTCATGAACCCGAACCGGAGCCGGAACCCATCCCGGCGCCTGCCCCCCGCCAAAAAGCCTATGCTCCTGTGGAGAATGAAATGCCCGCCAGCGCCCGCTACCAGCAGACCGTCCTGACCGACGACTCAACGTCCGATGCCGCCGCCGGCGCACTCGGCAAGCTGATCTCCAAAATGGATTTCGGCGGCGACAACACGATTGAGGGTCTCGTCCGCGAGCTGCTCAAGCCGATGATCAAGGACTGGCTTGACGCGAACCTGCCCGGCATTGTCGAGGAAAAGGTCGAAGCGGAAGTACAGCGCATCGCCCGCATGGCGCGCTAGCCTCTCCCGCCAAATTGTTTATAGGGAAGGGCGCGCTGCCACCGGCGCGCCCTTTTCTTTTGTCCCGGAATACGCCTGACCCATGCTCGACCAACGATTTGACCCCGCCGAAGCCGAAACCCGCCTCTACAAGGCCTGGGAGGCACGCGGATGCTTCAAGCCTTCGGGCGATACCAGCGCGCAAGCCTATTCCATCGTCATCCCGCCGCCGAACGTCACCGGCGTGCTGCACATGGGCCACGCGCTGAACAATACGCTGCAGGACGTGTTGGTCCGTTTTGAGCGCATGCGCGGCAAGAACGTGCTCTGGCAGGCGGGTACCGACCATGCGGGCATTGCCACGCAGATGGTGGTGGAGCGCCAGCTGGCTGAAGCTGGCGGCAATGAGAGCCGTCGCGACATGGGGCGTGATGCCTTTGTGGACCGTGTGTGGGCGTGGAAAGAGGAATCCGGCGGCGCGATTGTCGGCCAGCTGAAGCGCCTTGGGGCCTCGTGCGACTGGTCGCGCCTCGCCTTCACGATGGGCGACAGGGCCGAGCCTGACAACAACATGATGCGCGCCGTGACCAAGGTGTTCGTTGAGCTGTACAACAAGGGCCTGATCTACCGCGACAAGCGCCTCGTGAACTGGGACCCGCATTTCCAGACGGCGATCTCGGACCTTGAAGTCGACCAGCGCGAGGTCAACGGCCATTACTGGCACCTGCGCTATCCGCTGGCGGATGGTGTGACCTACGAGCACCCGGTCAAGGATGAGGACGGCAACGTCACCGGGACCGAGACGCGCAACTATATCGTGGTCGCCACATCGCGCCCGGAAACCATGCTGGGCGATACGGGCGTGGCCGTGCACCCGGAAGACGCGCGCTATGCGGGCCTCGTCGGCAAGTTCGTGGAGCTGCCCATTGTCGGCCGCCGCGTGCCGATCATCGCAGACGAATATGCGAACCCTGAAAAGGGCTCTGGCGCGGTGAAGATCACCCCGGCGCATGATTTCAACGACTTTGAAGTCGGCAAACGCGCGGGCCACACGCCGATAAATATTCTTACGGCCAACGCGAACATCGTGGATGGCGCAGAGGCAGATGCGGCGGGCATTCCCGCTGACTATCGCGGGCTTGATCGCTTTGATGCGCGCAAGAAAGTGGTTGAGGCGTTTGAGGCGCTCGAACTGCTGCAGGAGATCGAGAGCCTCAAGATCGAGCAGCCCTTCGGCGACCGCTCCAACGTGGTCATCGAGCCGTGGATGACCGACCAGTGGTATGTCGACGCCAAGACCATGGCGGAGCCCGCCATCGCGGCCGTGAAGGAGGGCAAGACCCGTTTCGTGCCCGAGAACTGGGAGAAGACTTATTACAACTGGATGGACAATATCCAGCCCTGGTGCGTCAGCCGCCAGCTTTGGTGGGGACATCGGATCCCGGCCTGGTTTGGTGACGACAGCAAAATCTACGTCGCCTATTCGGAAGAAGAGGCTCAGCAACAGGCGGGCAAAGGCGTGAAGCTGAAACAGGACGAAGACGTCCTCGACACCTGGTTCTCCTCCGCCCTCTGGCCGTTCTCGACCATGGGCTGGCCGGACAAGACGGCGGAACTGGAAACCTTCTATCCGACCGCCACGCTCGTCACGGCCTTTGACATCATCTTCTTCTGGGTTGCCCGGATGATGATGATGGGCATCGAGTTCATGGGCGAAGTTCCGTTCAAGGATGTCTACATCCACGCCCTCGTCCTCGACGAGAAGGGCCAGAAGATGTCCAAGTCCAAGGGCAACGTGATGGACCCGCTGGAACTGGTGAACGAGTACGGCGCCGATGCGCTGCGCTTCACCATGGGCCGCATGGCCGGGCAGGGGCGCAATATCCGCCTCTCGAAACAGGCCGTCGAAAGCAACCGCAACTTCGCGACCAAGCTGTGGAACGCTGCGCGCTTCGCCGAGATGAACGAGTGCGGCGCGCCGGGCGAGATCGATTTTGCCAAGGTGACGAGCCCCGTGAACCGCTGGGTGCTGGGCGAGTTGGCTGCCTGCGAAGCCGAGGCCACGAAGGCCATCGCGGAATACCGTTTCAACGATGCGGCGGGCGCGCTCTACAAGTTCATCTGGAACGTGCTGTGCGACTGGTATCTCGAACTGATCAAGCCGCTGCTGATGGGCATGGACGATACGGCCAAGCAGGAAACGCGCGACGTGTGCGGCTATGTGCTCGACGAGACGCTGAAGCTGCTGCATCCGTTCATGCCGTTCGTGACGGAAGAATTGTGGGAGCGCCGCGCGGCGGGCCGTGTCGACGAGCAGGGCTTCCTGATGCTCCAGTCCTGGCCGGAATACGATATCGCACGCGACGCCGAAGCCGATGACGAGATCCAGTGGGTTATCGACCTGATTACCGAAGTGCGCTCGCTGCGCAATGATCTTGGCGTTCCGGCAGGCTCGAAGATTCCGCTGTCGCTGGTCAATGCGGGTCCGGTCATCGAGGATCGCGCTTACCGACACGAAGATATCCTCAAACGCATCGCGCGCCTCGAAGATATTGTTGTCAGTGAGTCGGTTCCGGATGGCGCGGTCTCCACGGTTGTCGGCGAAACGGTGGTGGCGCTCGGTATTGCAGATCAGATCGACGTGGCCGAGGCGCGCAAGCGGCTCGACAAGGAGATCGGCCAGCTCGACAAGGATATCATGTCCACCGAGAAGAAGCTCGGCAATGAGGCCTTCGTTTCGAAGGCGCCTCCCGAGATCGTGGAAGAGAACCGGGAGCGTATTGTCGACTGGACGGGCCGCCGTGAAAAGCTCAAGGCCGCCCGCAAAAGCCTTGAAGACCTGTAGGTAATCAGTCCATCCTGCCTTCAGAAAACTGGAGGCGGCGATGACATTGAAATCCCTGACGATCGTGGCGGGCGCTGGACTGCTCCTGGCGGCGTGTGCAACTCCGGTTGTACCTGAGCCGGTCGCGGCCCCTGAATGGCATCTCGCGATCCATGGCGGCGCAGGCGTGATCCTGCGCGAGAACATGACGGCCGAAGAAGAAGCCGCCTATACAGCGGGTCTCAACGCGGCGCTGGAAGCAGGCGCTGCCGTGCTGCGCGAGGGCGGCAGCGCGGTGGATGCGGTGCAGGCTGCTGTCATTCCGATGGAAGACAATCCGCTGTTCAATGCGGGTTATGGCGCGGTGTTTGCGGCCAATGGCACGCATGAGCTGGACGCCTCGATCATGGACGGACGCGACCGTGACGCGGGCGCTGTTGCAGGCGTGATGCGCGTCAAGAACCCGATCCTCGCGGCGCGCGCCGTGATGGACAAGTCAGAGCATGTCATGTTCGCCGGCCCGGGCGCGGATCAGTTCGCGGATGGGCAGGGGCTTGAGATGGTGGTGAACACGTATTTCGATACCGACAGGCGGCGCGAGTCGCTGGACCGGCTGCTTGAGGCGCGTGATGGCAAGCCGCTCGCCGCCCTGCGCACAGACGAGGAACGCTTCGGCACCGTCGGCGCCGTGGCGATCGACAGCGAAGGCAATCTGGCCGCTGCCACAACGACAGGCGGCATGACAGCCAAGGCGCCGGGCCGGGTGGGCGATGCGCCGCTGATCGGCGCGGCGACCTATGCGGAGAATGGCGTCTGCGCTGTGTCGGCCACAGGGCATGGTGAGTATTTTATCCGCGTCGGCGTTGCGAAGACGATCTGTGACCGGGTGAAGTTTAAGGACGAAAGCGTCGGCACGGCTGCGGCTGTGGCGCTTGGCGAAGTCGCAGCGCTGGGCGGCGATGGCGGCGTGATCGTTATCGACGGCGGGGGGAATGTGGACTTCGTGTTCAACTCGCCGGGCATGTATCGCGGCGAGATCAGCGCGTCGGGATCGTCAACGGCCATATTCCGTGAGCCGGTTGCTGTGGACGAATAGATGCAGACGCGAAACGACGACTTATGACGGACCAGACACCTGACCTGCCCGGCGGCGAACCGCCATTGGTGGATCCCGAGATCACTGTGGCTCTTGCCGACTTGCCAGCTGGCTTCCAGCATTTCGGACAAGTCTTCCAGGATGAGATCCGACCGGCGTTGCAGGCCCGTGAGGGAGATAGATTGGCGGCCGTCGGCAAGGCGCGGCAGGCGCGTTATGTTGGCGGTGCGATCGGTATCATCGGGGTTCTGGTTGGGCTCTTTGTGGCGAAGATGCCCTTCGTGGCCTTCATCGCGGCCATTGTCGGTTTCGGCTATGTCTGGTGGGGCTCGCGGGACATCACCAAGCTTGCCAAGGAGGCCAAGACGCTGCTGGTCACGCCGGTCGCGCGTCAGTTCGAGCTGAACTTCAATGCCGATCCGGGGCAGGTGGACGCGATCCACAAGCACCGGGAAATCGGTCTTGTGCCCAGCTGGGACAGGGCCAGCTATGAGGATCTCGTCACCGGCGCACGCAAGGGCGTGGAGTTCGAGCTGTTCGAGGCTCACTTGGAAGAACGCCGCCAAACTACAGATTCCAAGGGCCGCTCGCGTACGCACTGGGTCACTGTGTTCAAGGGACAGTGCCTGCGCTTTGAATTCGACAAGGTGTTCTACGGCCGCACGCTGGTGACGCGGGATGCGGGCTTTTTCAACCGCTTCGGTGGCGGCAAGGGCATGCAGCGCGCAAGCCTTGAGGACCCGGTCTTCGAGAAGATATTTGAGGTGTACACCACCGACCAGGTCGAGAGCCGCTATCTGCTAACGCCCGACCTGATGCAGAAGCTGGTCGACATGGAAGAGGCGTTCCATGGCGGCAAGCTGAAATGCTGTTTCGATGGCGGCGACATGTTCATCACGCTGCAGGGCGGCAACCTTTTTGAGCCGGGCACAATGTTCAAGCGGCTTGATGATCCCGACCGGGTGCGCGAGCTACTCAGCGACTTCGCGGCCGTGTTCAACATTATCGACTCGGTCGTCGCCAACCGCCGCGCACAGGATCCGCGCGCGGGCGGCTGACGGTTGACCGGTCAGGCCAGATGAGTTGCAGCGGTGCTTGCCACGCCATCCGAGTCCGTAGGCAAGGCAGGCACAGTAAAGGCCGCCAGCATCGCGATGGGCAGGATCAGCGTCCATTTGGGGGCCCAGCGGGCGCGGCTGAGATCAGCCGGTATTTCGAGCGGGGCGACCAGTTGATCAAGCGTAACGGCAACGTCCAGCACGGGGTATTGTATGGTGGTTTGTGTGTTCAAGGCGGTCATTGGTCTGTCTCCTGAATGGCTCGCTATGTGAGCGAACGATCACAAAATCGCGTTCGAATACGGCAAAAGTGTGGCCAAGTGAGCGATTGATCATTTTTAATCTTTTGGCGTTTGGCGGGCTTTGAAATGCGGCGCAGATGGCGCCAATTGAGGCCAGCCTGTGACGGGCTCATTCAGGTTTGCTTCAGCCGCCATCGGGCATTAGGCAGGATAATGAAGAAGGACCCCGCCATGATCCGTTTGCTCCTTGCCTCGCTCGCTCTGACAGTCGCCATGCCGGCGGCTGCCGATTCGCTTTCGCCGAAGCAGATGGAGCGCTGCAAGGCCATGCAGGTGACGTTGGCGCCGAAGAAGGCTGAGCTGGAAGCCGCGACGGCCAACCGGGACGCGCTGGCGGCCAAGGCTGAGGCGCTTGGCGACAGATATGAGGATGCACAGATTGTGCGCCTCGCTTCGGCATCCAACGCCAAGGCCGCCGATTCCGCCAAGGCTGAATTTGATGCTGCCAAGCGCGCTTTCGCGCAGGCGGAGTTTGCCCTTCAGGCCAATGCGCGGCAGTTCAATCAGGATGTGGCTGACTACAACCAGTCCTGCACGCCTAAAAAATAGGCATTAGTCCTGAAAAGTGCCGATCACGGGTACGTGGTCTGAAGGTTTTTCCAGCTCGCGCGCCTTGCGGTAAATCTCTACGCCGCTGAGCCGGTCTGCTGCCTGGGGCGAGCAGAGAAGATGGTCGATACGGATACCGTGATCCTTCGGGAAGGCGCCGCCCTGATAGTCCCAGAACGTATATTGGTGCGCACGTCCGTCGCACATGTCGAACACATCGGTCAGGCCGAGATTGCGCAGGCGCCGGAAGGCTTGCCGCGTTTCGGGTAGTGCGAGGGCGTCATCGGCCCAGACCGTCTCGTCCCAGCTGTCATCAATACCCGGGATGACGTTGTAGTCGCCGCAGAGAACAAAGGCCTCTTCCTGCTTCAACAGCTGGCGCGCATGGCCCTCAAGGGCCTCCATCCATTCGAGTTTATAGTCATATTTCAAACCGGGCGCCGGGTTACCATTGGGCAGGTAGATTGCGCCAACGCGGATTGGCGTCTCCGCCATGACCAGCGCCTCGATATAGCGTGACTGGTCGTCCTCCAGGGTCGAAAGGCCCTTGTGGACGTCATCCAGCGGGTATTTCGAGAGGATGGCGACGCCATTGTAGGATTTCTGCCCGTGAACGGCGCAGGTCCAGCCCAGTTCCTCAAGCTCCATATAGGGAAAGCCATCAGTCTCACACTTGAGTTCCTGCAGGCAGACGACGTCACATTCGATTGCGCCCAGCACTTCCAGAACAGTGGAAAGGCGGGCCTTGATCGAGTTGACATTCCAGGTCGCGATACGCATGCCACTTCCTTTAACAGCTTCGCCCCATTGTTCCAGCAGGAACGGAGCGCTATGCTGCAATGCGAAACACCTAATCAGGAGGCCCCAATGGGCTCAGTCGGACCTCTCCAGATCGTTCTCGTCATCGTGGTGGCATTGCTGCTGTTCGGTGGTCGTGGTCGGATTTCTTCCATCATGGGCGATATGGCCAAGGGGGTGAAATCGTTCCGCAAGGGTCTTGCGGATGATGACGAGCCCAAGGCTGTCGACAAGGACGACCTTGTGGACGTGACCCCGAAGAAGAAAGACGAGTCGAAAGTCTCGTCATAGTGTTCCTGGTGGAGGGCGCATAATGCTGCCCGGCGTCGGATTTTCCGAACTCCTTGTCCTGGCCCTTGCGGCGCTCATTATCGTGGGCCCGAAAGACCTGCCTTTGATGATGCGCAAGGTCGGCCAGATGGTTGGCAAGGGGCGCGCTATGGCGCGTGAATTCCAGGCGGCTTTCGAGGACATTGCCCGCCAGAGCGAGCTGGAAGAGCTGCGCAAGGAAATCGAAGATCTCAAGCGCACCAACATGATGACAGAAGCGCAAGCCGACCTCGCCAACATGGAAGGCGAGATCAATTCAGCCGTCATGAAGAAGACCATGGCCGAGGAAAAGGCCGCCGCTGAGGCTGCCGCAAAGCCTGCTGCACCCGCCCCCGAAACGGTCGAGGCTACGGCAGACACGGCATCGCCTGAAGCGCCTGCGCCCAAGTCCAAGGACGATGCTGCGTGAACACCACCCCGCCCAAGGACGAACAGCCTGAAATCCTGGATGACGAAGTGGAGGCGAGCCGCGCCCCGCTGCTGGAACACCTGTCCGAGCTGCGCTCACGCCTGATCATTTCGCTGAGCGTGCTGGGTATTGCATCGCTCGGCTGTTTCTTCGTCGCCCAGCCAATCTATGACTTCCTGCTCGCGCCCTTCGCCGCCAAGGCTGAAGCGCTGCGCGGCGCACCACTGGAGCTGATCTTCACGGCGCCGATGGAATTCTTCTTCGCCAAGGTGAAGCTCGCCTTGTTTGCGGGCATCTTCCTGTCCTTCCCAGTCATTGCCTGGCAGATATACGCCTTCGTCGCGCCTGGGCTTTACAAGAATGAGCGCGGGGCATTCTGGCCGTTCCTCGTCTTTGCGCCGCTCCTCTTCACCGCCGGCGCAGCCTTCGTTTACGTGCTGATGCTGCCCATGCTGGCGCGCTTCTCGATCTCGCAGGAGCAGATCAATAGCGGCGTTGCGACGATCAAGTTGCTGCCCAAGGTTTCGGAATACCTGTCGCTGGTGATGGCGCTGATGCTGGCCTTCGGCATTTCCTTCCAGCTGCCGGTGATCCTCACGCTGCTAGCCAAGATCGGCCTTGTCACAGCACAGACGCTGATCAGTGGCCGCAAGTATGCCATCGTCATCATTCTCCTGTTCTCGGCGGTGTTCACGCCGCCGGATGTGATCTCCCAGCTCCTGCTCACGGGCCCGGTCTATTTCCTGTACGAAATCTCCATTTTCTGCGTGAAGATGATCGAGAAGAAGCAGGCCGAACTGGACGCCGACTCACCCGCTGAATAGTTAATTTTGGTGCGGTGCACGGTTGCTTTCCGGCGTCGGATGTAGAACATCTGTCACTCGCTCAGTCCGCGAATCAGGGAGAAACCCTTTTGTCACGCGTTAACAGCGTCCTGCTTGTCGATTTCGACAATATCCACGCTGCGACGGGCGAGGCCTTCACTGAAAAAGTCGCTAACTGGGTCCTCTGGCTTGAGGACGGCGCGCTATCGCACCGCCAGAAACGCCGCAAATTCCTTAGCAAGCGCGTTTACTGGAACCTGCAGCACGATATACACAGGCAGACATTCGAGACCGCCGGTTTCGAGGCATTCAACTGCCGCGCGTTTGCGAAAAACAAGATCACTTCCGGCAAGAGTTCGGCCGATATCGTTCTGACGATGGATGCGGTCCAGATGGCCGGCCGTCTTAAAAACGTTGAAGAAATTATCGTCCTGACGACAGACTCCGATTTCGTGCCTGTGGTGAATCGCATCCAGTCTCCCCGTTTACGTGTCGTCGCCGGCGGCAAGGAAACCGACCCCACTTACGAGCTCTACAGCCAGCATGCCGATGCGGTGATCCACATGTCTGCGCTCAAGGCCGCGTGCGACTATGAGCGCACCAAGCGCAAATGGTATCGCTTCCGCAGCCCGCCGCCCGAAGTGCCTGAACCGCGCCTGATTCAGGAGCGTCGTTCGCCCCTGATGATGCGCGTGCGCAGCGCGGTCCGCGACGAGATGGATTCGCGCAGCGAAGACCCCCGACCGGATGACGCGCACCCGCACCTTACGCGCGCCGCCGAACTCGTCATGCAGCTTGGCGCCCGCACGCCGGACCAGCCCATTGCGCGCGAGAAGATCATCAAGACCCTCGGGGCCATTCCGGATTTCACGCCGACGCCGCAAAAGGGCAAACCGGCCTGGTTCGGCCTGCGAAATTTTGCCGTGATGATGCTGCGCCTGCGCGCCATCGAGCCCTGCATTGAGGTGCGCCCGCAAAAGCGCAATGGCACGCAGGTCATCTGCCGCATGCCTGACAAGGCCGTGAAGTCGGCCGTGACACAGGCAGAAGCCCGCGCCTGACACTATTTCGAACAGTGGACGCCGCGCGCCGCGCGCATTAGAGCGGGTGGCAAAGCCACTTCAGGACTGACCCATGTTCGATATCCGTGCCATCCGAGACAATCCGGACGCTTTCCGCGCCGCCTGGAACCGCCGCAAGCCGGGCCTTGGCGACTCGGTCGACGAAATCCTCCGGCACGACTCGGCGCTGCGCAAAGCGGTGACCGACAAGCAGGATGCCGAGAAGGTCCGCAACGAGAATTCCAAGCTCATCGGTCGCGCCAAGGCCGAGAAGAACGAGGACGAAGCCGCGCGCCTGATGGCACTGGTCGCCGAGGCCAAGGCCACGATTGAAACGGCCGGCGAACAGGAAGCCGCCGCCAAGGCGCTGCTCGACGACCTGCTGATGGGTCTGCCCAATCTGCCGCTGGCGGTTGTGCCGCTCGGCAGCGATGAAGAGGGCAATGAGGAACAGCACCGTTGGGGCGAGCCCGTGCGCATCAACAACCCTAAAGACCACGCCGATCTGGGCGAGGCGCTGATGAGCGATCTTGGTTTCTCGCAGATGGATTTCGACAGCGCCGTGAAAATGAGCGGCGCCCGCTTCGTCGCCCTGCGCGGCAAGCTCGCCCGCATGGAACGCGCGCTGGCGGCCTTCATGCTGGACCTGCAGACGGAGGAACATGGCTATGAGGAAGTGAGCCCGCCGCTTTTGGTGCGTTCTAACGCGCTTAAAGGCACAGGACAGCTACCTAAGTTTGGAAACGACTTATTTTTGTCGACTAGCACTCTTGAAGGAGAATTTGACAAGCGACTTGCGGAGGAGGGCGTTCTGGATTTCAATTTGCATTCGGATCTTTATTTGGCGAAGCTTAAGAATTTTGGGACGACATCCAATGCGGATGATGTGCGCATATTCGTAAACGATATTGATGAACCTACTGTTGAGCAGGTGATCAGCGCTTTAGAGCTGAAAATGGTTGCTCCTCCTCATTACCTGATCCCCACCGCCGAAGTCCCGCTCACAAACCTCGTCCGCGAGCAGATCCTCGACGCCTCACGCCTCCCGCTCCGCTTCACCGCGCATACGCCCTGCTTCCGTTCGGAAGCGGGTAGTGCGGGGCGCGATACGAAGGGCATGATTCGGCTGCACCAGTTCAACAAGGTCGAACTCGTCTCCATCGTGGAGAATGAAGAGGCGGGCCTCGCAGAGCTGGAACGGATGACCGGCTGTGCCGAGGAAGTGCTGAAACGCCTGAACCTGCCGTTCCGCCGCATGCTGCTCTGCACTGGCGACATGGGGGCAGGGGCGCGCAAGACCTATGACCTCGAAGTCTGGATCCCCAGCCAGAATACTTATCGCGAGATCAGCTCGTGCTCCTATTGCGGCGACTTCCAGGCCCGCCGCATGGACGCGCGCTTCCGCAAGGAAGCCGGCGCCAAGCCCGAATTCGTCCACACGCTCAACGGCTCCGGCCTCGCCGTTGGCCGCACGCTGGTCGCCGTCATCGAGAACTACCAGAACGAAGACGGCTCCATCACGGTGCCGGACGTGCTGCGGCCGTACATGGGCGGGCTGGAGGTGATTGCGTGAGAATTCTCCTCACAAACGATGATGGCATCAATGCGCCGGGACTGTCCGTCCTTGAGGACATCGCCAAGGAACTGACGGACGATATCTGGATCGCCGCGCCGGAAGAGGAACAGTCCGGCAAGGGCCGCGCCATTTCCCTGACCCAGCCGGTACGCGTCCGCAAGGTCGGCGCCAAGGCGTGGGCGATTGCCGGCACGCCGTCCGACTGCGTGCTGCTGGCGACGCAGGACTTGATGCCGGACGCGCCTGATCTCGTGCTCTCCGGCGTCAATCGCGGCCAGAACATTGCCGAGGATACGAGCTTTTCCGGCACGATTGCGGCTGCCATGTTCGGCATGCAGATGGGCATTCCGTCCATCGCGCTCAGCCAGGCGCAGAGTTTTCGCGAGCGCGGCTCGCTGCCTTGGGATACGGCGCGGGCATGGGGCGCCAAGACGCTGAAACCGCTGCTGGAGCGCCCCTGGCCGAAAGATGTCGTGATGAATGTCAACTTCCCCGACCGTGAACCGGAAGACGTGGCCGGCATCCAGATCACCCGTCAGGGCTTCCGGGATGAAAGCATCATCCACACGGATCGCCGCGAAGACCTGCGCGGCAATGACTATTACTGGATCGGGTACAAGGGCAAACTCTCCAAGCCGGATGCCGGCACTGACCTGCGCGCCATCTACGATGGCTATGTCTCCGTCTCGCCCCTGCATGTGGACCTGACGCATGAGGCCTATCTCCTGAAACTCCGCGAGACATGGCAGAGCTGATCGCCGATCCCTTCCGGGCCGCGCGCCTTGTGTTGCACCTGCGCCAGGAGGGCATCACCGACGATGGCGTGCTGAAGGCGATGGAGACAATAGACCGCGGCGCCTTTGTCGATACGCCCGGCCTCGACAAACTCGCTTTTGAGGATTGTATCCTGCCGATTCCGTGCGGCCAGATCATTCCGCGCCCGGCTGTGACCGGTCAGTTGCTGCAGGCCTTGCAGATACGGCAAATGCGTGAAGCCCGAATCCTGCTGATCGGCATGGGCAGTGGCTATACGGCGGCATTAGCGGCCCAACTTGGGGCCGATGTGTTTGCGATGGACCGTTATCGCCACCTCTGCGATGCGGCCCGCATGCGGATGCTGGACCTTGGGCTTGGCAATGTGGCCGTGCGTCATGGCGACGGTCTCTCCGGTTGGCCGGAACGGGGTCCCTATGACCGGATTCTCCTGACAGGCGCGGTGTCCGAGGTGCCGGATGTCCTGTTGCAGCAGCTGGCCAAGGGCGGCGAACTGATCGCGCCATTTGACGCCGGCGACGGTCAGGTCTTGATGCGGATGGGCAAGGACGGCTCGCAGGAACGCCTCGCCATCGCCCACACGCTCGCCCCGCTGCTGGAAGGCGCCTCCCGCGCCCTCTAGGACAGATTCGCGCGACCTGCAGGGCTTGTTTGCCAAGCCCAGCGGCCACAGCTATAGGGGCATGACTTTCGCGGGCGCCTGAAGGCGCCATTGCGGACATGGGTTACAGGGAGTTGGACCATCATGCTGAACAAATTCGCCGCGGCTACCGTTGTTTTCGCGGGCCTGTCCCTGCCGGCTTTGGCGCAGGCTGCACCACCAGCTGCAGGCCCAGGCGTCCTGACTCAGGTCATGTTCTTCCTGCCATTGATCCTGATCTTCTACTTCCTCCTGATCCGTCCTCAGCAACAGCGCGCGAAGAAGCACAAGCTGATGATTGAAGCCGTGAAGCGCGGCGACACGGTGATCACGTCAGGCGGTCTCATCGGGAAGGTCATCAAGGTCGGCGATACGGAAGTGTCGCTTGAGCTGGCCGAAAACGTCCGCGTCCGCGTGATAAAGGCCATGGTTGTTGATGTGAAGGGCAAGAACGAGCCCGTTGCCGCCAACGACTAGGCCGCCCGCTACCGGCTGTTTTTCCGTCTCAAGGACTAGACCATGCTTCAGTTTCCGCCCTGGAAGATCTGCCTGATCCTCGGCATCATGCTCTGGGGCACGCTGATGGCCCTGCCCAATGTCGTAAACATGTCAGGCGCACCCACCGGCATACCCAAGCAGGGCGTCAATCTCGGGCTCGACCTTCAGGGCGGCGTCTATCTCATGATGGAGATCAACCCGGATGAAGTCATCGCCAACCGGCTTGAAGTGTTCGCCATTGATGTGCGCAATGCGCTCGGCAACAAGGACGGCAAGCCGCTGATCGGTCACCTTTCCGAAGTTGACGGCCGCACGCTGAACATCCGCCTTACCCGTCCTGATGCCGACGGCAATTTCCCGGTCGATGAAGCCCTCACGCGCCTGCGCAAGCTGAATGGCAGCGTTGAGGGCGCCATTGGCGGCGCCAAAACCTATGAGATAGAAGCGGCAGGCCCGGCGCTGATCAAGGTCACCGTCCCGTCAACCTCCGAAGAGGCGCTGATGAAAGACGCCCTGGCCAAGACGATGACCATCGTGCGCCGTCGCGTCGACCCGGAAGGTGTCAGCGAAATTGCCATCACGCCGCAGGGCAACAACCGGATCATTCTGGAAGCGCCGGGCGAGCCGGATGCAACCCGCCTGAAAAACCTGCTCAGCCGCGACGGCAAGATGACGTTCAACCTCGCGGAAAACAGCGCATCCGAGATCGCCCGGGCGCAGGCTGGACTCCCTCGCACGGGATACCGGCTTCTGGACGGCCCTCAGACAGGCCCTATGCTGGTGCGCAATATTCCGGAAGTCACCGGCGCCGATATCGCCAACGCAGCGGTCGGACGTGATGACGCCAACAATCCGCAAATCAATTTCCGCCTGAACGGCAATGGCGCGCGCAAATTCTACGATACGACCCGGCTCAACACCGGCAAGCTGTTCGCGATCGTGCTCGACGATACGATCATGTCGGCGCCTCGCATCAACGAGCCGATTCCGGGCGGCCAGGTTCGGATCACGGGACAGTTCACCGAAGAAGAGGCTTCCGATCTTGCGGCCATCATCGAAGCCGGTGAGATGCCTGCCAAAGTCCAGTTCCTCGACCAGCGTACGGTCAGCGCGACACTGGGGCAGGACTCAATCCGCGCTGGTATTCGCGCATCGCTGATCGGCCTCGCATTGGTCGCGATCTTCATGATCCTTGCCTATGGCCTGATGGGCATCTTTGCGGTCGGCTCGCTGGCGGCAAACATCATCCTGATCGTCGGTTCGCTTTCCGGGCTTGGCGCGACGCTCACGCTGCCGGGTATCGCAGGTATCATTCTCACAATCGGTATGGCCGTGGACGCCAACGTTCTGGTTTTCGAACGTATCCGGGAAGAACAGCGCGCAGGCCGCTCGCCGCTAACGGCTGTACAGGCAGGTTATGAACGCGCCCTGTCGACCATCCTTGATGCCAACATTACGACCTTCATCGCCGCTACAATCCTTTACCTCCTCGGCTCCGGCCCGGTGAAGGGCTTCGCGGTCACGCTGGCCATTGGTATCGTCACCTCAGTGTTTACGGCTTTCGTGCTGACGCGCTGGTTCACGGTGATGTATCTCAAGGGCTTCAAGCCCAAGAAATTCGCGCTTTAAGCGGACAGGAGAGAGACAATGCTACTCAGATACTGGCCTGAAAGCACGAACATCAAGTTCATGAGTCTGCGCATGGGCGGCGCGATCCTGTCGGTTATCATGATCACGGCGTCGATCTATTTCCTGGCAACGCGGGGCCTGAACCTGGGTGTCGACTTTGCTGGCGGCACAGTGATGGAACTGCAGCAGACCGAAACGGTTACGGTCGAGAGCATCCGCGCCAACATGCCATTCAATGCAGAAGTGAACACGGCTGTCGGCACCGACGCGCGGCCCATCGTCGTCGTCAAGTTCGGTGCCGCTGATCCTGCCCAGCTTGGTGACGAATTTGCCAACCTTGCGCCAGCCGTACAGGCTGAGCGTGCCCAGCAGGTGACAAACGATATCGTCGCCAAGACGCTCAAGGAAAAACTCGGTCTCACTGACTCGGATTTCCTGCGCGATGATTCCGTCGGTCCGAAAGTCTCCGGCGAACTCTTCCGCTCGGGCATCATGGCGCTCGTGGTCGCACTGGCGCTGATGTTGGCCTATATCTGGTTCCGGTTCGAGTGGCAGTTCTCGGTGGGCGCAGTTGCGGCACTGGCGCACGATGTGATCATCACGCTCGGCGTGTTTTCGCTGCTGCAGCTGGAGTTCAACCTGACCACTATCGCGGCCCTGCTGACCATTATCGGTTACTCGATGAACGACACGGTTGTTGTGTTCGACCGGGTGCGAGAAGAGCGCCGCAAGTACAAGAAGATGCCCGACCGTCAGGTCATCGACCAATCGCTGAACTCGACCCTGTCACGCACGCTATTGACCTCGGGCACGACGCTGCTGGCCCTGTTCGCCATTTTCTTCCTTGGCGGCCCGGTCCTGCGCGGCATGAGCTTTGCGCTGATCTGGGGTATATTTATCGGTACGTATTCGTCGATCTTCATCGCTTCCGCGATCGTGCTGTCGCTCGGCATGGACCTGAACAAGAAGCCGGCTGAAGAAGTCACCGGCTTTCAGGGCGTACGCTAGACGTCGATAACCACTACGCGATCGTCGAGGGCAGCAATGGCTGTCTGCGGCGAGTCCGAGTGAACGAGCAGCGACCGGAAGCTGTCCGGCGTGAATCCGCCATCGATGATCTTTTCCATCAGGTCGAAGAAGGGTTCCCAGAAACCATCTTCGTCAAGGAAAGCCATTGGCTTCTGGTGTAGTCCAAGCCGCGCCCATGACAGAATCTCGACGGCTTCTTCCAGCGTGCCGATGCCGCCCGGAAGGACGATAAACGCGTCTGATTCGTCGAACATCATCTGTTTGCGCGTGTGCATGTCCTCGACAATGCGATGCTCCACGTCTTCGAAGATGCGCTCTTTCTGCAGCAGGAAGCGCGGCATGATGCCGAGCACTTCGCCAGCCGATTCATGCGCTGCCCGGGCGCATGCGCCCATCAGGCCGACGCCGCCGCCGCCATAGACGAGGCGTATGTCGCGCTTGGCGAGTTCACGGCCAAGCTCAACGGCAAGGGCAATATATCCGGGGCTTACGGCATCTGAGGCGCCGCAATAGACACAGATCGATTTCAACTTCTTCATGGCAAATCCGGCTCTTTTCTCGACCCGCAGAGATAACGACTGAGGCGCTCCGGCGCCAGTTCCAATGTCTGTGTGCTTTGGTGGATGGTATTTGGCATTTTGTCTTCAACCGATTCCGCCCCATATGGCGCCCATGAGCCCACCGACAGATACACAAGCCAATCATGACAAGATCGACAGTGCCGACGGCGGCATCGGCGTGTCGATCCTGCGAATCCTGAAATTGCTCGGCCGGTCAGAGCTGGCAAAATGGCGCCCGATCATGGCTATCGCCGTGATCGTCACGCTGGCCGCATCCGTGCTTGAGGTCGTCTCGCCCCTCGTCCTCGGCCACGCAATCAACCGCGCAGCGCCTGAGGGAGGGGAACCGCCGGCCTTTGCCGCCGCTGCGATGTGGCTCACCATCGGCATCGGCGTGCGGTTCCTGGCGGCTGCCCTGCCGCAAATGCGCGACTTCCTGTTCGCCCCAGTCAGTCAGGATGCCCAGCGCGTTGCCAGCGTCGATGCCTTCGGCCACGCCCAGCTGCTCTCGCTGAACTTCCACCAGACGCGCCGCACGGGCGCCCTCAACCGCGTCATCGAGCGCGGCGCAGGCGCCATCGACTACCTCATCCGCTTTCTCGCCTTCAATATCGGGCCGACTTTCATCCGCCTCGTGCTCGCGTCCATCGCGCTCGGCGTGGCCTATGATTATCGCCTCGCGCTGATCGCGATCGGCACGATTATCATCTATGTGATCTCCACGGTTATTATCACCGAGTGGCGCGTGCGCCAGCGTCGCCGCATGAACGAGGCCGACACCCATTTCCGCGCCATGGCCGTCGATATCCTCACCAATTTCGAGACCGTGAAATCCTTCGCTGCCGAGCGCCGCGAGACCGGCCGCTTCGACGCGGCGATGGGCAATTATAACGACCGCTACGTCGAAACCGTGCGCAGCATGTACATCCTGAACACCGTCCAGGCGCTGGTGATGAATGTCGGGCTTCTGGCCGTCATGGTCCTGTCGGCCTGGAACGTCATCGACGGGAAAATGCAGATCGGCGACCTGACGGCCGTGATGCTCATGCTGCTATCGCTCTATGCGCCGCTGAACATCCTCGGCTGGGCCTGGCGCGAGATCAAGCAGGGCGCGGTCGACCTTGAAAAGCTGTTTGGCCTGCTCTCGATGACAGCCGACATTTCCGATGCGCCGGATGCCGTGCCACTGACCGCGCCGAAGGGCGAAGTGACGTTTGAACACGTCGGCTTTTCCCACGAAGGCCGCGCCGTTGGCGTCAGCGATGTCAGCTTCCATCTCGCGCCCGGTCGTAAGATTGCCTTTGTCGGTACATCAGGCGCCGGCAAGTCTACGTTGCTGAAGCTGCTTTTCCGGTTCTATGAAGTGGATTCCGGCCGTGTTCTGATCGACGGCAAGGACGTGCGCACGCTGACGCAGGAATCCCTGCGCAAGGCCCTCGGTCTCGTCCCGCAGGACGTTGTCCTTTTCAACGATACGATCCGCTACAATATCGGCTACGCCCGTCCAGATGCGAGCGAGGAAGACCTGCGCGATGCGGCCCGCCGCGCTCAGCTCCTCGATTTCATCGACAGCCTGCCGGACGGCTGGAACACCCGCGTTGGCGAGCGGGGACTCAAGCTCTCCGGCGGCGAGAAACAGCGCGTCGGTATCGCCCGCGTCATCCTCGCCGATCCGGCCATACTCGTTCTCGACGAGGCCACGTCAGCACTGGATAGTGCCACCGAAGAAGCCGTTCAGGACGCCCTCGAAGAGGCCGCCAGCGGCCGCACGACCCTCATGGTCGCCCACCGCCTGTCCACGGTAAAATCTGCTGACGAGATCATCGTGCTTGAAGCAGGACGGATCATCGAGCGTGGCAACCATGCAACCCTGCTGGCCAAAGACGGCAAATATGCTGATATGTGGGAACGTCAGGCCAAGAACGCCGATTTGGCTTTGGTAGACGAATAGGAATTGCCCGGGGAAGGGGCCCATTTGAATGTCTGAAGACCTCGATCGCAGAAGCACACCCTGGCTGACCATCGGCTTGGACTGGGAAGGCGTTGCAGCTGCGCTCGGCGCGTTGCTCGTCGCGCTCTTGCTGGGCCTGCTCTGGTCGCCGCTCTTCTGGATCGGCTTTGCAGGTGTCATCTTGGCGCTAATGGCAGCGCGCTGGTCGCACCGGACACCGCCTGATCTGGCCAATGGTATTGTGTCGCCTTGTGACGGCGTCGTTGTGTCTGTCGAGCGGGTTGAAGCGCCCTCGGAACTGCGCCTCACCGAGTCTGCCACGATGCGCATTCGTGTCTCCTCGGCGCCATCGGCCACGAACAAGGTCTACACGCCCATCGCAGGCAGTCTTGAATCGCTGATCCTCGAAGCCGGCGAAAATGGCGTGCCGCTGGCCACCCGCCCGGAAGATGATGGTCTGGCACGTGCCTATCTCACCTTCGAAAGCCGCGGTCAGCAAGTGGGCGTGCGACTCGCCTCGGGCGGGTTGGGCCCGCGCATCGAACTCAGCACCGAAGCAGGCGATATTGTGCGTCTCGGTCGTCCGTTCGGGACGCGCCGTCTTGGTGGCTGGTGCGATATTTACGTGCCGGGCAATACGGGCGTATTGATCTGGCCCGGCCAAACGCTCATCGGTGGCGAAACCGTCCTCGGACGACTGAAATCACAAGGTGACACGGACCTGTTCGATGGCATGACCGCCGAAGAGCAGGAAGAAGCACCCGTCCTGCAGGTCGAAACAGAGGCAGAACCGGAGATCGAGGAAGAGGAAGACGACGATTACCCGTCGCCGGACGAAGTATCCGTGCCTGAGGATCCCGCCGAAATCTTTGCTCGCCTGCGCGAAGCGGCTCGCAAGCATGGCGAAGAGGACTAGTCGTCGGTTTCTTCCTGCGGCCCGCTATTCATCCATGCGAACAGCGGTTTCAGCGGTATGATCCAGCCAAACCCTGCCACGATATAGAACAGAAGCTGCGCCCAGCGCGGCCATGTGCCGATCATGCCGGACAGCGTGCCCACAATCACGATCCATGCGATGATGAAGGCGAGAAGGATCAGGCTGGCGATCGGTTTGCGCATGGTATGGCGGGCTTTCACTGGTCGGGGGCAGGGCTCTGCGACACGGTTGCCTCTTGCCGTGCCGCCTGAATAGGCCATTTAGGCCGCATGTCACATACAGGCAAATCCCCGCAGGCGACGCGCTGGATGCGCAACTGGCTCGTGCTCGTGGGCCTGCTCGTCTACGCCATGATCCTGATTGGCGGGGCCACGCGGCTGACAGATAGCGGCCTTTCAATTACGGAATGGGACCCGATCAAGGGCGCCCTGCCGCCGCTGAGCGATGCGTCCTGGGCCAGCCTGTTCGCCAAATACCAGCAGACCGCCGAGTACAAACTGCAGAATTCCGGCATGTCGCTGGGCGATTTCCAGCAGATATTCTGGTGGGAATGGAGCCATCGCCTGTTCGGCCGCATGATCGGCCTCGTGGCCATGGGCGGCCTCGCCATTTTCGCAATTCGCGGCTGGCTGTCGCGCGGGCTCGCGACGAAATTTGTCATCCTCATCCTGCTCGGCGGCCTTCAGGGCGCTATCGGTTGGTGGATGGTGTCCAGCGGCATCGGCGAGACGACCCGTGTGGACGTCGCGCCCTACCGGCTTGCTACGCATTTCATGCTGGCTTTGCTGATCATTGCCTATACGTGCTGGCTGTGGCTGGACTTGGGAGGCAAGGCGCGCGTCACGGTCTCGCCGACAATCCGCACAATCGCAATTGTCCTCCTCGGCCTCATCTTCCTGCAAATGGCAGCAGGCGCGCTCGTCGCCGGGCTTGATGCCGGACGGACCTATAATGACTGGCCGCTGATGGCGGGCGAGTTCGTGCCACAAGGCTATCTGGGGGAGGGGCTTGGGCTGCGCAGCCTCTTTGAAGGCCGGGCCACCACCCAGTTCAACCACCGCATGCTCGCCTATGCTATCTGGGCGCTGTCGCTAGGGGCTGCATGGGCTTTCCGCTCAACGCCGCTCAAGGGCGCCTTTGCAGGCCTTGCGGCGCTGGTCAGCCTTCAGGCCTGCTGGGGCATTCTCACGCTGATGAACGCCGCCCCAATGAACCTGGCGCTGCTGCACCAGGCCATAGGGGTGATCGTCACGTTGGCGGCTGTCAGAGTGGTCTGGCTGACACGCCCAGCGACTTAATTGGTCTCCAGTGTCAGTGGGCTCGGGTCTACGAATACGGCGTGATGTTCTCCGGGCTTGGTTTCACCCGCGATTACGATCAGACCGCCCGGATAGCCACCTGACATCATCGTACCCATCGCCGCCATGGCATCAGGCGTTGCAGGCGCCACGACCGTAATGCCGTCTTTCACGTCGATTTCGGCGTTCGTCATGCCCATGTCGGTCGAGATGCCGAGCTTGCCGTTCTCCAGCGATACGAGCGCATCCAGCGGGCCTCTCACCAAAGAGGCGGCATCGGAGGCACGTGGCGAGGCGACCAGCGTATCGCTTGTGAAGGCGCAGGATTTGACCGGGAAGTCGGTAAAGGTCGATTCGCCAGCGACCCAGCGCAGGTCGCCATCATCCGACTTAATGATTCCGTTTTGAAGCACGGTGCTGTTCACATCGGTCCAGAAAGCCAGCCGCATGAGGCCTGTTCCAGGCGCCGGGCCTGAGCAGACGCCCACAATCGCATGGTCGCTCGTGACGGGCAGGTCGATCTGCGCCGGGGCAATCAGGCCTTCGCCATAGATATAACCTTTCAGCTCGCCTTCGCGGGTGATTCCCGGGAAAACGGTGATCGAACGATCCTCAATGACGGCTGACTCGCCGCTACCCAGTGCCGTGAGGCGAAAATTGGCTTTTTCGCCAAGCTTTTCAGCCTCCATATCGAAAAATTGCAGGCCGCCTTTCTCATAGGCGATGGCCAGAATGCCGCGCAGGCCGCCTGAGAGGGCAATGGACGAAACCTGACCTTCGAGAGGGCGCGTGGCCCAGACGGCCGGTAGCTGCGTCCCTGCAGCAATGACAGGGGTTTCAGCCTTGGTGTCAGCCTGTTTGTCTTGTTTTGAACACGCCGTTGCTGTAAAAAGCAGGGCAAGTCCAAGCCCGGCGTTGACAAGGGGGGACACGGCGCTTAAACGCCAGCGCTTGAATTGCATTCCATGAACTCCGAAGTCGAGAGGCTCTGATTAGAGCGATGAAAACCTATAACGCACCAGCAGATGTGGAGCACAAGTGGGTCGTGATTGATGCGACTGACGTCGTCATCGGACGCCTTGCTTCTTACGTCGCAAAACGTCTTCGCGGCAAGCACCGCGTCGATTTCACGCCGCACATCGATACGGGCGATCATGTCGTCATTATCAATGCGGATAAAGCAAAATTCACAGGCAAGAAGATGACGGACAAGATCTACTACCGTCACACCGGCTACCCGGGCGGCATCAAGTCGACCACGCCTGAGAAAATCCTCAACGGCAAGTTCCCTGAGCGCACCATCCAGATGGCCGTGAAGCGCATGATGCCGAAGGAAAGCACGCTGGCGCGTACCCAGTTCGGCAAGCTGCGCGTCTATGCCGGTGCCGAGCACCCGCACACAGCCCAACAGCCTGAAGTCGTCGATTTCAAATCGATGAACCGCAAGAACATCAAGGCAGCCTAATCCATGACCGATACTGCAAATTCCCTCCAGGACCTCGGCACCATGTCGGGCACGCCAGCCGCTGAAGCGCCAGCCGCGAAGATCGAACCAAAGATCGACGCCCAGGGCCGCGCCTACGGTACAGGCCGCCGCAAGGAAGCCACGGCACGCGTCTGGATCAAGCCGGGTTCCGGCAAGATCACGATCAATGGCCGCGACCAGGAGCAATATTTCGCACGTCCGGTCCTGCGCATGGTTATCGCCCAGCCGCTGATCGAAGCCGGCCGCGACAGCGAATTCGACGTCATCGCGACTGTCAAAGGTTCGGGCCTCATGGGTCAGGCTGGCGCTGTTCGTCACGGCATTTCGCGCGCTCTCGTCAACTACGAGCCAGGCCTGCGCGCCGTGCTCAAGCCATTCGGCTTCATGACCCGCGATCCACGCGTCGTCGAACGCAAGAAGTACGGCAAGGCGAAAGCCCGTCGTAGCTTCCAGTTCTCCAAGCGCTAGGCCGTATTCCGGTTTTCCAATTCCGGCGGGCGCTTCGGGAACGAAGCGCCCGTTTTTTATTGTTCTGTGGTGGGAGGCGGCCATGCTGCCAAGAGTTTTCATAGATGGCGAAGCCGGCACGACCGGCCTTCAGATTGCGGACCGGCTGAGGGCCCGTGACGATATCGAGCTGATCTCGATCGATCCGGCCAAGCGCAAGGATATCGACGCCCGCGCGGCCATGATGAACTCGGCGGATGCCGTCATCCTCTGCCTGCCGGACGATGCCGCCAGGCTCGGCGTATCGCTCGTCACCAACAAGAACACTATCATCATTGATGCTTCCACGGCCCACCGCACGGCGCCGGGCTGGACCTATGGCTTCCCCGAAATGGACAAGGGCCAGCGCGCGGCCATCCGTGCCTCCACACGCATCTCCAATCCCGGTTGCTACCCGACAGGCGTGATCGCGCTCGTGCGCCCGCTTGTCGTGCGGGGCTTCGTGCCGCCGTCCTATCCGCTCACCGTGAATGCTGTTTCCGGCTACACAGGCGGCGGCAATGCCATGATCGCCGAGTTTGAGGATACGTCTGTCGCGAACCATACGAGCGACAATTATCGCATCTATGGCCTCACGCAGAAGCACAAGCACCCGCCGGAAATGATGCGTCACGGGCGTCTCGCAAACCTGCCAATGTTCATGCCGGCCGTGGGCCGTTTTGCGCAGGGCATGATCGTCGAAATGGCGCTCACTCTGCGCATGCTGCCCAATACGCCGCGCAAGGCAGACCTGCACGCGGCCCTCACGCAGGCCTATGAGGGCGAGCGCTTCGTCAAGGTTGTGCCGCTGGCCGAGTCCGACAAGCTGACGGGCCTCGAACCGGAAGCCTGCAACGGCACCAACCGGCTTGAGCTCTTTGTCTTTGGCAATGATGAACAGGCACGCCTCGTCGCCCGCCTCGACAATCTGGGGAAGGGGGCTTCGGGCGCAGCCGTGCAGAACCTGAACATTGCGTTGGGGCTGGATGAATGGACGGGCCTGGAGGCCTGAGCCTGTCTATTTCAGCGGCAGCTTGATGTGCTGCAGGCGCACTTTGACATAGGTGCCCGGCGCAGCGCCGAGGCCCATGTCTTTCGGCTCGACGGCTTTCTTCTTGGCGCCAGACTTGGGCTTCAGCCAGTCCCACCAATAGGGCCACCATGAGCCGGGGGCGACTTCCGCCGTCTCCAGCCATTCAGCGCCCGTCTCGGTGATCTTGCCGCCGGTCCAGTGTTGGTACTTCTTCGCGTCCGGGTGGTTCACCACTCCCGCAATATGGCCCGAACTCGACAACACGAACTTGGTGTCGCCGCCGAACACGGTGGCCGTGCGGTACACGCTTTCGAACGGGCAGATATGATCATCGCGGCTGGCCTGCACCATCACGGGTATGGTGACGTTCTTCAGGTCAACCGTCTCGCCCAGCAACTCGAACTCGCCCTTCGACAGCTTGTTGTCGTAATAGCAGTCCTTGAGGTAGCGCTGGTGCACGGCGCCCGGAATATTGGTCTGGTCGGCGTTCCAGTAGAGCAGGTCGAACGGGCGGGGTGACTTGCCCAGCATGTACTGGTCGATCACATAGCGCCACACGAGGTCGATCGGGCGCAGCCAGTTGAAGGTCTCGTACATCATCGCGCCCGGCATGACGCCGCCGCTCTTCTCGATCAGGCTGTCGATGTAGCCGCGGCCGGGGCCGTCTGTGAAAACTTTGAGGTCACCGGCGAGTTCAAAGTCGGATTGCGAGGCAAAGAAGGTTGCCGAGTTCACGCGGTCGTCGCCATTGGCCGCCATATGCGCCAGCGTGCCCGACAGCAGCGTGCCGCCGATGCAATAGCCGACGGCATTGAGCTTCTTGGCGCCCGATGCCTGCAATGCCGCCTCAACGGCCGCATAGACGCCATTCTTGCTGTAATCGTCCCAGGTATAGTCCTTGGTGACTTCATCGGCAGAGCGCCACGACACGACGAACACTGTCAGGCCCTTGTCGACCAGCCACCGGATCATCGAATTCTCTTCGCGCAGGTCGAGAATATAGAACTTGTTGATCCATGGCGGGAAGATCAGCAGGGGCCGGGAATGTACGGTTTCCTGCGTCGGCGCATACTGGATCAGCTCGATCAGGTCATTGCGGAAGACGACCTTGCCCGGCGCGGTGGCGATATTCTCGCCTATCTCGAATGGCGTTTCGTCGGTCTGGCTGATGTGCAGTTTTCCGCCAGCCTTCTTCACGTCGGCGCGGGCGAGGCGAATGCCGTTCAGCACGCTTTCGCCGCCGCTTTCCATGAAGGCGCGCAGGGCCTGCGGGTTGGTGCCGAGATAATTGGTCGGCGACATGATGTCGGTCAGCTGCTGCGTGAAGAACTTGGTGCGCAGGTGCAGGTTTTCCGGCAGGTCCGTAGTGTGATCCGCCAGGCCCATCAGCCATTTGGTATTCACCTCATAGGCTTTGCGGATGAATTTGAAGCCCGGATTGGACTGCCATTCAGGATCGGAGAACCGCTTGTCCGTTTCCGGGGCGGGCTCGGCGCCGAGCGCCTCCTGGGTCATCTCATTCCACAGGCCCATCCACCCGCGCATCAGTTCCATATTTGCACGCATAAGCGCTGCCGGATTTTGCGCGAGGTTCATGCCGACGGCGCGGAAGGCTTCGCCTGCGCCCATCGGGTCGCCCTGCGCCATCGTGCCGACCGGGCCTGAGCCCATTAGCACATCGCTGATCAAGGCCTGTGATTCTGTATTGGCCAATGCAAGTGTTGTCATTAACACCTGCATCTGCAGTGGATTTTGCTCAGCCATCAGCGATTGAAGTGAAGGAAGCGCAGCCTTTTCTTTTTTATTGCCGCTCATCTGTCCCAATATCGCCTGTTTGTAGTTGTGTAACTATTCATGAGAATGTTTGTGATTTAATGAGTTTAACCATGAAAAACACGACGATTCCCCTCATAGGCGTTTCATGCTTGCTTCTGGCTGGCTGCACCAGCTCGTATTCGAAGATGCGTGACGCCGTAAACCAGGCTCCGGACTGGTATGAGACCCGTCGTGCCGAAATTCGGGGTGAAGGGTATCCGAAGCTTGTTGAGGTACCCACGATTGCAGAGGATGACCTGCCGGGCAAGACGCTCCCGGCATCTGCAGAACGCGTGAATGAGATCACGGCACAATTCGCGGCCAACGCGCGAGCGGAATTGCCGGCCAATGGGCCGGCCGAAATCGCAGCCGTTGGGGCAGAGATCCGCCAGCAATTTGCCGGTCTGGATGAATCCTCGAATTTTTTGACTGACGCCGAGATCACAGCCATCAGGGAAAGCTTCAATGTCCCGCGCGTCACCCAAGGTCTGAAAGGCCAGAGATGAACACCGATTTTCACAAGATCCGTCGCCTGCCGCCATACGTGTTCGAGCAGGTGAACCGGGCTAAAGCGGCTTTGCGTGCAGAAGGCGCTGATATCATCGACCTCGGCATGGGTAACCCCGATCTGCCGACCCCGACGCACATCGTCGACAAGCTCGTTGAAACCGCCCGCAAGCCCGACGTTAACGGCTATTCCGCCTCGCGCGGCATTCCGGGACTTCGACGCGCGGTCACCGATTATTACAAGCGGCGCTTCGGCGTCACGCTCGACAAGAACAAGGAAGTCATCGTCACGCTCGGCTCCAAGGAAGGCTTCGCGAATCTTGCGCAGGCCATTTCCGCGCCGGGTGACGTGATCCTGTCGCCCGACCCGTCCTATCCGCTGCATTCCTTCGGCTTCATTATTGCCGGTGCCTCGATACGCGCCGTGCCCGCGCCTTCGCCGGAGCAATACCTGCGCAATCTTGAAAAGGCGGTGAAACATTGCGTTCCGCCGCCCACCGCGATGGTGCTCTGCTACCCGTCAAACCCGACGGCGGAAGTCTGCGACCTCGAATTCTACAAGGATGCGGTCAAGTTCGCGAAGAAGCATGACCTCTGGATCCTGTCAGACCTCGCCTATAATGAAATCTACTTCGAAGAGCCCACCCCTTCGATCCTGCAGGTCGAGGGCGCGAAGGATATTGCGGTCGAATTCACCACCATGTCCAAAACCTATTCCATGGCCGGCTGGCGCATGGGCTTTGTTGCGGGCAATGAGACGCTGATTGCGGCGCTCGCACGGGTCAAATCCTATCTCGATTATGGTGCCTACACGCCCATCCAGGTGGCTGCCGTGGCCGCGCTCGATGGCCCGCAGGACTGCGTTGAGGAATTCCGCCAGATCTACAAGCAGCGCCGCGACGTGCTGGTTGAGAGCTTCGGCCGGGCAGGGTGGGACATTCCCAGCCCCAAGGCCTCCATGTTCGCCTGGGCACCCATTCCGGAGCCATTCAAGGAGCTTGGCAGCCTCGAATTCTCGCTCATGCTGATGAACGAAGCCCATGTCGCGGTCGCCCCGGGCGCCGGCTTCGGTGAGCATGGCGACGGGCACGTCCGCATTGCCCTCGTCGAGAACGAGCAGCGCATCCGGCAAGCTGCCCGCAATGTCCGCAAATTCATGGCGAAGCATGGCGTCAAAGAGGCCAGGCCCGAAACGGCCGCGGCCCAATAGATAAAGCAGGCCGCCCTCGCGTTCAGCGAGGGCGTGCCCGGTTTCGATCAGGCGTAGGTAAACCCGCCATTGTTCAGAACGATACGTCCGTCACCACCGAGGGTCTGGAAGACGGCTGTTCCCGCGCCCCCTTCACCTGTCCATATCCGGATGGTAAGGGCTTCACCGGGCAGGACAGGAGATGAGAACCGTCCCTCCATCGCCTTGAACCGTGCGGGCTCGTTTCCGCACAATGCCGACAGCAGCGCGCGTCCTGTGAACCCATAGGTGCACAGCCCGTGCAGGATGGGCTTTGGAAAGCCGCCCACATCGGAGAATTTCTTGTCGGAATGCAGCGGGTTGCGGTCGCCGCTGAGGCGGTAGAGCAGGGCCTGGTCTTCCCGCGTCTGGTAGGTCACGGAATGATCCGGCGTGCGCTCTGGCGCGACATTGGTCTTGTTCGACGGCCCCCTGTCGCCGCCAAAACCGCCTTCACCCACAATGAACACCGATGAAGTCAACTCGAACAGCGGTTGACCGTCGGCGGTCAGCGTCGCGACAGCCTTGGTCGCCACCACCGCGCCTTTGCCTTTGTCATAAATGCCCGTGATCTCGTCGACGAGCGTGATCTCGCCCGCAACCGGAATGGGCCGGTGAAGCCGGATTCCCTGCTCGCCATGCACCAGCATGCGCGGATCATAGGTGCCAATGCCGGACATGGCGCTTTTTCCGCCCTGTGCATTGAATCCCGCCAGAACGCCAAAGGTTGGCAGCACTTTCTGGTCGACGCCCATCGTGTTTTCGGTGGTGAACTCAAGCTCGCTTCCTACAGGGTCTGCAACGCCGCAGCCGACGCCCAGAGCGTAAATCAGCGCGTCGCGTGAATCCCACGCCCACGTGCGTGCCGACCCCTTTGATCCTACGGCATCCTTGTTGATTGGCATTGCGTCTTTCCTCCCTGGGTTTCCAATATAGGCGTCAATTAAACACGACTTTCCGATCCACTGTAATGATACCGGTTTGGGCTGTCTGCCCCTTCCACACGAGCGCCAAACCCGCTAGGCACCTGCCGGAATACTCAGAACGGTGAAGGGGAGGATCTTGGGACCTCTAAAGATAGGCATCGCAGGTCTCGGCCATGTTGGCTGTGGACTAATCGAACTGGTCGAACGCCAGGACAAGCTTCGCTTGCCCGGTGTTGTCGAGATTACAGGCGTGAGCGCGCGTAGTCAGAGCCGTAACCGCCCGGTCGATACCGACAAGTATCGCTGGTTCGATGATGCGGCGACGCTCGCCGAAGATCCCGATGTCGACGTGTTCGTCGAGCTGATCGGCGGGTCTGACGGTCCGGCCAAGTTTGCGGTCGAGAGTGCCCTCAAGGCCGGCAAGCATGTCATCACCGCCAACAAGGCCCTGATGGCCAAGCATGGCATGGCGCTCGCTGCCCTCGCCGAGGAAAAGGGCGTCGACCTCCTGTTCGAAGCCGCCGTCGCTGGCGGCATCCCTGTCGTGCGCGTGCTGCGTGACAGCCTCGCCGGCGTCGAGATCAAGCGCGTCGCAGGCATCCTGAACGGCACTTGCAACTACCTCACCACCAGCATGCTCGAAACCGGCCGGTCCTATGACGAGGTGCTCGAAGAGGCGCAGAAGCTCGGCTATGCCGAAGCTGACCCGACGCTCGACGTGTCCGGCATGGACGCCGCCCATAAGGCCGCGATCCTCTCGGCCATTGCATTCTCAGCTGATCTCGATTTCTCCAAGGTCAAAGTGTCCGGCGTTGACGGCATCGACCTGCTCGACCTGAAACTGGCTGACCGTCTCGGCCTGCGCATCAAGCTGATTGCCGAAGGCCTGCTCACCGAAGGCGGTGTCGTCTGCCGCGTCGAGCCGATGGCCCTGTCGGCCAATCATCCGCTCGCCCGTGTCAATGGCTCGCTCAACACTGTCCGCATCGAAGGGGATCCTGTTGGCGCCATCACGCTGACCGGTCCGGGGGCAGGCGCAGGCCCGACGGCCAGCGCCGTCATGGGCGATGTCGCCAAGCTTTTCCGTCCGGCGATCAGGCCGGCATTCGGCCGTGCCGAGCACCATGTGGCGCGTCCCTTCGTGGCCGCGATGGGCGACGAAACATCCGCCTTCTTCCTGCGGGTTCGGCTGGCAGACCAGCCCGGCGCGCTCGCTGCGCTCACGGAAGCGCTGGCGGCCGAGGGAGTTTCGGTCAACCAGTTGCTTCAGGATTCTGCGGATGATTCCGGCGCCAGCCCGGTCGCAATTGTCACTCACAGGTGCCCGCGCTCCCACATTCAAGCCGCCCTGGCGCGGCTTGGTAAACTAACAATGCTCATTGACGCGCCGCGTCTGATCCGTATCGAAACTGCAAGTTAAAGTGTGAAACACGCCGCGCTGGCCTTGGAGTCAGTGCGTCTGGGGGCAATAAAGCGATGAAAAACAACGTTCTTACGCCGGGTCTCGCTGATGCCATGGTCCGAGTGACTGAACTTGCGGCGATAGCTGCCGCCAGCGAAGTCGGCCGCGGCGACGAGAAAAAGGCCGATGCTGCCGCCGTTGATGCGATGCGCACCGCCTTTAACGCTGTTGAATTCAAAGGCCGCGTCGTGATCGGCGAAGGCGAGCGCGACGAAGCGCCCATGCTCTATATCGGCGAGGAAGTCGGCACAGGCAAAGGTCCAGAGATCGATATTGCGCTGGACCCGCTTGAAGGCACGACACTCACGGCAAAGGCCATGTCCAACGCGCTGGCCGTTCTTGCCATTGCGCCGCGCGGCGGCCTGCTGCACGCCCCCGATACATATATGGACAAGGTCGCGATTGGCCCGGGCTATCCCGAAGGCATTATCAGCCTCGACGCGACGCCTGCCGAGAACATCATGGCCCTCGCCGCGTTCAAGGGCGTTCCCGTGTCGGAGATGACCGCCTGTGTGCTCGACCGCCCTCGCCACGAGGCCATCATCGCTGGCCTGCGTGAAGTCGGGTGTCGTATCGCCCTCATCACGGACGGCGACGTCGCAGGCGTCATCGCGACGACAGACTCGCAAACGGGCATTGATTTCTATGTCGGCTCCGGCGGCGCGCCTGAAGGCGTTCTGGCTGCAGCAGCGCTGAAGTGCGTTGGTGGTCAAATGTATGCCCGTCTTGTTTTCCGCAATGATGACGAGAAAAAGCGCGCCACGCGCGTGGGGATCACTGATTTTGGCCGCACCTATTCGCTCAATGAACTCGCGTCCGGCGACACGGTCTTCTGTGCAACTGGCGTGACCAGTGGCAGCCTGCTCAGCGGCGTGAAATATGCCGGTGGCCGTGTCCACACACATACATTGGTCATGACCTCGCTCGATGGCATGGTTCGCCATGTCCGGTCCGATCGCAAGGTCTGACACGGGCGCTGCCAAGCCGGGTCACAGCGCCTGCATTCTGCGCTAGGATGGGCTTTCCGATTCTCTGAATGAGGAAGCCCGTTCCGCATGGCCCAAGCCGCTCACCAGTCCAGTCCCCACCTGTTTGAGGTTGACCAGTCGGCCTCTGGCCGCTTCTGGACGCTGGCTGACGCCGACGAGGCGCTCGTACGCCGCCTCGCGCCAAGTGTTGGCGGCTCTGACTTGCTCGCCCGCCTGCTGGCCTCGCGCGATGTCGACCCTGCCCAGGCCGCTAGCTATCTCGCCCCCACGCTGCGCGACTATTTCCCCGACCCGTCCAGCTTTGCCGACATGGACAAGGCCGCAGGTATCATCCTCGATGCCATCCTCGCCAGGAAGCGCGTCACCGTGTTTGCCGACTATGATGTCGATGGCGGCACATCCTCGGCTATCCTCGCACGCTATTTCCGGGCCTGGGGGCAAGACCTCGGCCTCTACGTGCCGGACCGTCTTGAAGAGGGCTACGGGCCATCGCCTGCAGCCTTTCGCCACCTGAAAGACACCGGCTCGGATCTCGTCATCACCGTCGACTGCGGTGGCGCCGCCGTTGATGCGCTCAACGAGGCTGAAGCTATCGGCCTGCCGGTCGTCGTCATCGACCACCACCTCATGTCGGCTGTGCTCCCGCCCTCGGCCGCCCTCGTCAATCCGAACCGCCTCGACGACACATCCGGCTGCGGCCACCTCGCGGCGGCAGGCGTCGTCTTCGTCTTCGTCGCAGCCCTCAACCGGCTCGCCCGCGAGCGTGGCCTCGCGCCAGCTGACGGCCTGCCGGACATAATGCCCTTCCTTGATCTCTGCGCCCTGGGTACGCTTTGCGACATGGCCCCGCTGCACGGCGTCAACCGCGCCTTCGTGCGACAGGGGCTAACCATCATGGCCCGCGACCAGAACCCGGGCCTGCGTGCGCTCGCCGATGTTGCCGGCATCGGCAAGACCGAGACCGTCTACCACGCCACCTTCATGCTCGGCCCCCGCCTCAACGCCGGCGGCCGCGTGGGCGACCCTTGGATCGCCGCCAAGCTGCTCGCCACAGATGACCGGCAGGAGGCGATTGAACTGGCTGAACGCCTCCACGCCCTCAACGAAGAGCGTAAGGAGGTCGAAAGCGCCATCCTTGACCTCGCCTTGGCGCAGGCCGAACAGGCGCTGGCCCGCAATCCCGATCGTGGCATCATCATCGCCAGTGGCGAAGGCTGGCACCCGGGCGTCATCGGCATTGTCGCTGGCCGCCTCAAGGAACGCTACCACCTGCCCAGTATCGTCATTGGCTGGGGGGAGGGGCTGGGCCCCGTCGCCAAGGGCTCGGGCCGTTCGGTGAAAGGCGTCAATATCGGCGACGCCATCTCCATGGCCGCGCGTGAGGGCGTAATCCTCTCAGGCGGCGGCCACGCCATGGCTGGCGGCCTAAGCCTCGCTCCCGATCAGGTCCAGGCCTTTGACGACTGGATGGTCGCGCACATGGCGCAGTTCTCGGCGGAGCGCACAGCCGCGCTCGAACTTGCCATTGATGCCGTACTCGCCCCCGGCGCCGCCAGCCCAGCGCTTGTTGACCAAATCGCGCAGATCGGCCCGTTCGGAATCGGCTCGCCCGAGCCCGTGTTTGCGCTGAAATCCGTACATGTCACAGGCGTGAGGCAGGTCGGCGTCAATCACCTGCGTTTCATCGCGGAAGACGCCGGTGGCCGCATCGAGTGCATTGCCTGGCGCGCTGCCGACACGCCCATGGGCGATGTACTCCGCAATGGTGCGCGCGTGCACATTGCGGGCAAACTGAAAGCCGATGAGTGGAATGGCCGCCGCAGAGTCCAGCTGGACGTTGCCGACGTGGCGGTCGACTGAATATTCTGCATAATACCCCCCAAAGACGGGTTGCTCTCGTCCGAAACAGCCGCTATATCGCCTCTTCTTCGAACCGGTGCGGTCCCTTCGTCTATCGGTTAGGACGTCAGGTTTTCAACCTGAAAAGAGGGGTTCGACTCCCCTAGGGACTGCCACGGTTTTTTTCATCCGACAATCAATGCCTTAAATCCACAAATGCCGAAGTTTCCGGCATTTGTTGTGAAGATCGCGTGACAAGAGCGTCATCGCATTTTAGGTTGCTTCCTTGGGGAATTTGGGTTGATGGCGAAAGCAGTGGCGACATCCGAATCAGATATGCCTGCGGCTGAGCCCGTGGTGCGCGTGATCGGCCGCGTTAAGTGGTTCGACAGCGCCAAGGGCTATGGCTTTATCGTTGCCGACTCCACGTCGGACGCTGCCCTGACGGGCGACGTGATGCTGCATGTCTCCTGCCTGCGCGACTATGGCGAAACCTATGCCGACGAAGATGCGCGCATTGTCTGCGATGCGGTTGAGCGAGAGCGTGGATGGCAGACTGCCCACATCATCGAGATGGAACGGCCCCGCGCTGTCATTGCCCGCGAGAAGGGCGTTGAGTTTGAGTACACGAGTGTCACGTTGAAATGGTTCAACCGCACCCGTGGCTATGGTTTCGTCCAGCGCGACGGTATCGAGATCGACATCTTCGTCCATGCAGTGCCCCTGCGCCAGGCGGGCTATGAGGATATCGAGCCCGGTACCCGGATCGAGGTCGTTCTCGGCAAAGGCGCGAAGGGTGAAAATGTCACCATGGTGAAGCCGCGTCAGGGCTGACCGGCAAACAGCCAAGAGCGCTTGCCCAGCCTCCCATGCACGGCTAAACCAACGCGCATGACCCGTTTGATTGCCAGCCTTTTTGCCGCCGCCTTTTTCCTCGCTCAGGGCGCTTTCGCCCAGCTGGAGACGGGGCCTCTCGCCATTGATAATGGTGACTCCGTCCACAAGTTCACGGTCGAGCTGGCCAATGATCTGGAAGAGATCCGCGTCGGCCTCATGAACCGTGCTGAAATGGCGCCCAATGCCGGCATGCTGTTCGATCTTGGTGAACCGCGCGAAGCCAGCTTCTGGATGAAGAACACACTCATCCCGCTCGATATGCTGTTCCTCGACACTGACGGCAAGATTATCGCCATTGCCCGCAATACGGTTCCAGGCTCGCTGCGCTCCATCGGGCCCGGCGTTCCGGTCAAGGCCGTTCTGGAGCTGAACGGCGGCCGCTCCGAGGCGCTTGGAATCGAGCCGGGCGATGTCGTCGAGCACGCGCTGTTCGGCAATCTCGCGCAATGATCTGCACGGCCCCATGAAGCCGCCGCCATCCGGCTTTGCGCCAAATCCCTCACGCGGCAAGTTCACCCTGCATAACGGGCCCACCTATCGGGCCAGCGCAGAGGGCGACATGCGCACCGGCATGTGGGTGCTCGACCGTCACTGCAACGGCATGGGCTTCATGCATGGCGGTATGACTTGCGCCTTCTCCGACAGCGCGCTCGCCTGGGCCGTGTGGACGGTCACCGGCCGGATGTCCGTCACACTGAAACTCACACTCGAATTCATGGACATCGTGCCCGAAGGAACATGGCTCGAAGCACATCCCGAAGTGACCGCCGTAGACGGTGATATCGTCCACGTCACAGCGCGTCTCCTCAAGGAAGACGGCCACATTGCTGCCCGCGCTGACGCAGTGTTCCGATCCCTGCGGCGGCGCACCACATGAGGCAGGATGGCGCGCGACAACAGTAAACGCGCCTCAGGCCACAAATTATGTTATCCCGGCGCTAAATGAAGTTGCCGTAGGGATAGCGACCAATGGATTTTGACGCCCTTTTATTATCACGCATTCAGTTCGCGTTCGTCATTGCCTTCCACATCATGTTTCCGGCTTTCACGATCGGCCTCGCGGCCTTCCTCGCTGTTTGCGAGGGCCTTTGGCTGAAGACCGGCCATGAAGCATTCAAACGTCTTTATCTGCACTGGGTGAAGATCTTCGCGCTGGCCTTCGCCATGGGCGTCGTCTCCGGCGTCGTGATGAGCTACCAGTTCGGCACCAACTGGAGCGTCTTCTCCGAGATTGCCGGCAGCGTCATCGGTCCGCTCCTCGGCTACGAAGTGCTGACAGCCTTTTTCCTCGAGGCCACGTTCCTGGGCGTCATGCTGTTCGGCTGGAACAAGGTCGGCCGCAAGCTCCACTTCATCGCCACCTGCGCCGTGGCCATCGGCACCACGATTTCCGCCTTCTGGATCATTTCAGCCAATAGCTGGATGCAGACACCTCAGGGCTTCGCCGTCGACCCGGCGACCGGAAACTTCTACGCAACAGACTGGATGAAGGTCGTCTTCACACCCAGCTTCCCGTCGCGTCTGGCCCACATGTTGCTCGCCGCCTATATCACCACGGCCGCAGTCGTACTGGCAGCCGGCGCATGGCAGGTCATTGTCGGGCGCTTGACCAAACCAACTCGCTGGCAGATGCGCATGGCCTCCATGACGCTCGCTATCCTTCTGCCGATCCAGATAATGGTCGGCCACGAATCCGGCCTCATCGCGCATGAACACCAGCCCGCCAAGATCGTCGCGGCTGAAGGCTGGTGCGAAAGCGCGCCTATTCAGGGCACGATGCTGCTTGCCTGGCCGGCCGACAATGCTTGCGGCCATGCTGGCATAACAATTCCAGGTACCAGCCCCTATCTCTTCGTCGGTCTCGAAGAGGGGGAGGACATGAAAGGCATGGACGCCTTCGCGCCGGAAGAAATGCCGCCATTCTGGCTCGTTTTTTATGGCTTCCGCATCATGGTCGGTGCAGGCCTCATCATGCTCGGCTTAGGTCTATGGGGTTGTTTCCTCTGGTGGCGTGGCCGTCTCGACGAGAAGGGCCTGTTCCACTGGGCTGCTGTTCCCGGTGGCGCGCTCGGCTTCATCGCGGTCATCACCGGATGGATCGTCGCCGAAGTCGGCCGCCAGCCCTACACCGTCTATGGCCACCTGCGAACGGTCGACAGCGTCTCGCCCGTCTCCACGGCTCAGGTTGCGACATCGCTGCTGGTCTTCATGATCACCTACGCGATCATCTTCACCGCAGGCACGGTCTATATGGCGCGTATCGCCACGCGTGGCTTCGATGATGATCCAACGAGTCCGAAGGAGGGCCGTCGTGCGCCCGGTTCTCCGCTTGGCTCCGTGGATGATCCCGCCGAGTCCGGCGAAGACACCGTTGCAGCGGAATAGGAGAGACCCATGACACTCGACCTTCCAATGATCTGGGGCTTCATCCTCGCTGTCGGCGTCTTCATGTATGTCATGCTTGACGGTTTCGACCTCGGCGTCGGCATGCTCACCTTCCATGCCCGCTCCGATGAAGAGCGCAACATGATGACCGCCACGATCGAACCTGTCTGGGACGGCAACGAGACATGGCTCATCATCGGCGGGGGCGGCCTCTTCGCGGCCTTTCCCAAGGCGTATGCCATCATCATGCCGGCCTTCTACCTGCCGGTCCTCGTCATGCTGGCCGCGCTCATCTTCCGGGGCGTTGCCTTCGAGTTCCGCCACAAGGCCGTCCGGGTGCCAACGCGCCTTTTCTGGAACGGCGCCTTCTTTGGCGGCTCCGCCACAGCGGCCTTTGCGCAAGGGCTCATGCTCGGTGGCATGATCCAGGGCATCAATGTCGAGGGCGGTGCCTTTGCCGGCGGCGCGTTCGACTGGCTCACGCCATTTTCCATCCTTGTCGGCATCTCCGTGGTCATCGGCTACCTGCTTCTCGGCTCCTGCTGGCTGGTGCTGAAGACCGAAGGCGAGCTCTACAAGCGTGCCCGCAACTGGGCGAAGCTCTCCCTGATCGGCGTCGCGATCGCCTTCCTCGCCGTCAGCCTTGCCACATTGGCGATCGACCCGTCTGTTGGCGATCGCTGGGGCTTCACGATGACAAGTATCGACTTTTCCCGCCTCCTGCCGCTTGCGCCTGCGCCCGTTGCCGGTATGGCGCTGTGCGCCTGGCTATGGCGCGACCTGTCGATGAAGCCGGGGCAGGGCGCTGCGCCGGACTGGCGCCCCTACCTGCTCGCCCTCGGCGTCTTCCTCAGCGGCTATATCGGTCTCGGCGTCAGCATCTATCCCTATATCGTGCCGTTCGAGTTCACGCTGCATGAGGCGGCCGCGCGCAACAATGCGCTGGGCTTCATGCTGGTCGGTGCGGCTATCATGCTGCCGATCATCCTTCTCTACACGGCGTATGTGTACTCACTCTTCTGGGGCAAGGTGAAGCCCGGCGATGGCTACCATGGCTGATCCGGTCTTCCGCGCCACCGAACCTCTGCCCGACGACCAGTCCGAGGGCCCGCTCGTCAAGCGTCTCGGTTGGTTCGTCGGTATTGCAATCGTTTCAATGCTGGTCGTGGCAGCGGTTGCCTATGCGCTGCGGGCAATGCTCTTTATTGGCTGAAGCGCGCCGCCATCCAGTTGGTCACTTCCTGGACCGCTTTGGGCAATAGGTCAGGCCGCTCAATATAATAGTGATCAGCGTCCTTGATCGTCACCATCTGCTTGTCTTCCGAGCCGACAGCATCGAACAGGCGCTGCGCATGGCTCGGTGTGCAGGCGAGGTCAGCTGAGTTGCTGATCACGAGAACAGGACAGGAAACGCGCGAAGCATTGCCGGTGCCATCTGCCCGGCTCTTGTCATAGCTCCACTGTGATAGCCACGACCGCAGCGTGGTGAACCGCCCAAGCCCCACCGGCCCGTCATTGGCAATGCGCGGATCGCCGAGATAACAGGTGCCCGGCTTGCGGTCGGAAGGGTCCTGCGTCGGGTCCAGCCAGCGCACATCGCTCATCGTGCCCTGCACCACAAAGCAGCGCTCCGCGTCCGGGTCATCGCTCGCCTTGATGGCGGCCAGCTGTGTCAGCACGCGGTCGGTGATCCGCCGGTTGCGTGCCACCTGCGCCGCACGGAATAGCGTCACGAATTCATCGGAGTAGGGCGGCTGGTTCGGGCAGTCCGCTGCATAGATGTTCAGCTCCCGGTCGCGCTCGAAAGGCTTGTCTTCGTCAAGGATCGACGGGTCGATCCATTCCGTCATCGTGTGCGACCGGCTGATATGTGCCGCCAGCAGCAGGATCGCATCGGCGGGGATCAAGCCCGCGCCGGCAATGTCCACCGGGTCGCCTGCGGGCGTTTCCGTAATGGTCGGGTTCTCGGCCTGGTCCTGATAGAACAGCGACAGCGACCCGCCGCCGGACCACCCGCCCAGCACAACCTTCTCATAGCCGAACCGCTTCTTCGCATCGGCAATGCACGCGCCGAGGTCCAGCACGCATTTCTCCATGATGAGCGCCGTGTCATTTCCGCGATAGCGCGGGTTGCAATAGATCACGTGATGGCCTTCCCGCGCGAGCGCCGTCACCAGCGGCAGGAAGCTTCCCCCGCCAATCGGGTGACTGAACAGGATGACGGTTTTCGACTCCACATCGTCCGGCCGGATGCGCATGCACTCCACGAAAACCTGCCCCGCCGGGCCGCCATAGGTTTCCTTCAACCGCCCCGAATCTGCGTGCACAAACCCGTAGGGTTCCCTTGCGATAGCCATTTGCGTGTTTCCTTGCCCTTGTTTTTTATGAAGCGCATACTTGCGCAAACACTCTCAAGGGGAAAGCAGGAAAGGCCCGAGGAATGACTGAACAGTCCCGGCCGCAGCCAAGCGGCATACACCACATCGCCATCATGTCGTCCGACATCAAGAAACATATCGCCTTCTTTTCGGAGGTCATGAACTTCCCGCTCGTGGCCCTGTTTGACATGCACGGCGTACCCGGCGGTCTTCACGCCTTCCTCCGCATGAACGATCACAGCTTCTTCTCGATCGTGCAGTTGCCGGATGTCGACAAGATACCCGTCACGCTCGGCATCACCCATTCCGGCAATGGCGCGCTGCCCAGTGCCGCCGGCACGATGCAGCATCTCGCCTTCCGCGCCGACGATGAAGAAGGCCTCCTCGGCATGCGAGACCGCCTGCGCAGCCACGGCATCAACGTCATCGGCCCGCTCGATCACGGCTTCTGCAAGTCGATCTATTTCGCCGGGCCAGACCAGATGACGCTGGAAGTCGCGGCGCCCGCAACGCCCGTCGACCCGAAACAATGGATCGATCCCACAGTGCTCGAAAAGGCTGGCATCTCGGCGGCAGAAGCGGAAAGCTACAAGGCGCCAGCGCCTTATACAGGCAAAGGTAACGAGCCCCAGCCACCTTACGACCCGGCCAAGCCGCACATGGTCTACCCGCCGGAAATGTATCAGGCCATGCTGAAGACGCCGGATGATGTCATCGCCAATGCCGCGAAGTTTCCCGGTCCGCCCGTGCCCGTTCCGGCCTAGGAAGGTCGCCCCAACCAGCGCTCAAGGATCGCTGCCGTATCCTCGCCCACACTGCGCGGCGCCTGCTTGCGGATCGATCCCGGCGTAGCCGAAAATTTCGGGAACGTGTTCTGCATCTTCACCGGGCCAAGCTCGGGGTCGTCCACCGTCACGATGGCCTCGCGCGCCGCATAGTGCGGATCAGTCACCATGTCGGCGGCCGTATAGATCTTGCCCGACGGCACCGCGTGTTCGAGCAACAGTGTTTCAAGCTCCGCCACGGTCAGCGTGCGCGTCCAGTCGCTGATGATCCCGTCCAGCTCCGCCTGATGTTCACCGCGTGCGAGGTGCGTCGCATAGCGTACATCCGTCGCGAGGTCCGGCCGCCCCATCGCATCGCACAGTCGCTTGAAGATCGGATCCTGGTTGCCGCCGATCAGGAACTCTCCATCCCTGCACGGATAGACATTTGATGGCGCAATCTTTGGCAGGATAGCCCCGGTCCGCTGCCGCATGAAGCCAGACGTTGAGTAATCCGCCACATAGCTTTCCATCACCTGCAGCACGCTCTCATACAGCGCCACGTCAATGATCTGCCCTTCGCCGCTCTGGTTGCGGTGGTGCAGCGCCGCGAGAATACCCATGGCGCCGTAGGAGGCCGCCAGCGTATCCCCGATCGAAATGCCCACGCGCGACGGCATCCGGTCCGGCTCGCCGGTAATCCCGCGCAAGCCGCCAAAGCCCTCACCAATCAGGCCAAAGCCCGGCCTGTCCGCATAGGGCCCCGTCTGGCCATAGCCCGACATCCGCGCCACAATCAGCCCCGGATTGGCCTCGCGCAGCTTCAGCGGATCAAGCCCCCACTTCTCCAGTGCGCCCGGGCGGAAATTCTCGACCAGAACATCGGCCTTGCCGATCAGGTCGCGCGCCAGCTGCTGGCCTTCCTCGGTGCGCAGGTCCACCGCCACCGAATACTTGTTGCGCCCGATCACGCGCCACCAGGCGGGCTTGTCGCCCTGGCCCCATTCGCGCATGGGGTCGCCCTTGCCGGGCGGCTCGATCTTGACGACTTCCGCGCCCATGTCGCCCAGCAACTGGCCGCAGAACGGGCCTGCAATCAGCTGGCCCATCTCCACGACGCGCAGACCATGCAGCGGTCCATTCGGTTTCGGTGTATCGATCATGCCTGCCTTTAGCGCATTCGCTCACGCCACAACAAGCGCGCCGTCGGCCTCAAGCCTTCCCGGCCTGCTCAACCGCGAACGCCTTGATCGTCTTGTAATCCGCCTTGCCGTTCACGGCGCGGCCAAGGTCCGGCTTGAAGAAGATGCGCTTCGGCGCCTTGAAGCGCGCAATCTTGGTCGCCACGAACGCGCGCAGCTCATCCTCGCTGACGTTGCCGTCCGTCGACACAACCGCCGTCACGGCCTGGCCCCACTTGTCGTCCGGCAGGCCGACGACCAGCGCGTCGATCACCGCATCATGCAGCTTCAGGGCCTCTTCCACTTCTTCCGGATAGACCTTCTCGCCAGCGGTGTTGATACAGTTCGATCCGCGCCCCAGCAGCGTCATCGAGCCATCTGCCTCCACCGTGCACCAGTCGCCGGGGATGGAATAGCGCATGCCATTGATCGTCGGGAAGGTCTTCGCCGTCTTCTCAGGGTCCTTGTAATAGCCGAGCGGAACCGCGCCCCCGCGCGCCACAAAGCCCGCTTCGCCGCTGCCCGGCTGGATTTCGCGATGGTCCTCGCTGAATACCTTGCAGTTCGGGCCGAGTTCGAATTTCGACGTCTTCACCTCGCCATCAGCCGTCATCGCCGACGAACCAAAGCCCACCGCTTCCGACGCGCCGAAACTGTCCATCATCGCCGCCTGCGGCATGTGCTTCAGCAGCCCGCGCTTGATCTCCACCGACCACATCACGCCGGATGACACGATGCCCACAACCGTCGACAGGTCATACTTGCCCTTGTTGTCTTCCAGTTCCTTCAACATGGGCTTGCCGAACGCGTCGCCAACGATGGCCATATTGGTGACGCCATTCCTGTCGACCGTTTCCCACAGGTTCTGCGGGCTGAAATTCTTGTTCTCGGTCAGCGTCACCACGGTCCCGCCGTTCAGCATCACGCCCATCGCCGTGAACAGGCCCGTGCCGTGCATCAGCGGGCAGGCCGGAATGATCCGTGCGTGTCGGCCGAGTTCGAGCGCATTGGCGACATGCGCGTCCAGGTCCTTCGGCACAACGCCGCCCGCCTTGGCCACGCCTTCCATCCCCGCCTGACGCCATATCGCGTGCGACCACATCACACCCTTCGGCATGCCCGTCGTGCCACCCGTGTAGAGAAACAAGAGGTCGTCGCCGGACCGTTCGATGCCCAGTGGCGAGGCATCGCCCTTGCTGGCGAGGTCTTCGTAGGCCACCGCAAAGTCCGGTACGCTGTCGCCGCCGATCTGCACCCAGGCGATCACGCCCGGCAGGCGCCCGCGCACGCGCTCCACCTGTTCGATGAACTCAGTGTCGTAAAACACGACCGTCGAATCCGAATTGTCGAAAATGTAGACCAACTCGTCGTCGAGATAGCGGTAGTTGACGTTCACATGCGTCAGGCGCGCCTTGAAACACGCGGCCAGCGCCTCGACATATTCCGGCTGGTTGCGCAGGTAGAAGCCGGCCTTGTCGCCGGTCTTCGCGCCCATCTCGCGCAGGTTCCGCGCCAGCCGGTTGGAGCGCGCCGTCATCTCCGGCCAGCTCACCACACGGTCGCCATGGATCAGGGCAGGGGCATCATCGCCCAGTGCGGCGCCCACCGCATCCAGCATATCCCCGAAATTCCAGTCAAAAGCCTTGGCCACGGTGTTTCTCTCCCTGATTATATCTTTTCCGAACTCTACGACCTTGCCGCGAGGTCAGCAAAGCCCGAAACGTAAGCCGACGCGACGTCGCACCGGAGATCCCCATGGCCCTGCTCAGTTATGCCACTGTCGGCTCAAACCGCCTTGAAGAGGCGAAGACCTTCTACGACGCCCTGTTTGCCCCGGCCGGCATCACATTCCTGTTCGAACATCCGTCCGGCGGGCGCATCTACGGCCACGAAGGCATTCTCACCTTCGGTCTTGTCGGCCCTTTCGATGGCCAGCCAGCCACGGTCGGCAATGGCAGCATGTTCGCCTTCCATTGCGACAGCCGGGAGGAGGTGGATGCTTTCCACGCCCGCGCAATTGCCCTCGGCGGAAAAGACGAAGGGGCCCCCGGCGTGCGCGGCGGCCCCTATTACATGTCCTATTTCCGCGATCTCGACGGCAACAAGCTCTGCGCCTTCCATATCGCTGATTAGCTCAGCGCGGAGCCATCCGGATTGCGCCGTCGAGGCGGATCGTCTGGCCGTTGAAATAGCCATTGCGGGCAAACTCCATTGCCAGCGAGCCGAATTCCTTGGGATTGCCGAGGCGCTTGGGGAAGGGCACGGAGGCCGCGAGACTGTCCAGCACGTTTTGCGGCGCGCCCAGCATCAGCGGCGTCGCAAAGATGCCCGGCATGATAGAATTCACGCGAATGCCAAGGTCCATCAGGTCGCGTGCCAGAGGCAGGACCAGCCCGTTAACGCCCGCCTTGCACGAGCCATAGACCACTTGGCCGATCTGCGCGTCCATCGCGGCCACAGACGCCGTCAGCGTGATACAGCCGCGCTCGCCATCTTCGGTGATCGGCTCGGCATTCGCCATGCCCAGCGCAGAGATGGAAGCAACGCGATAGGACGAAATCAGGATGCCCTGCGCGCCAAACGCGTAGTCTTCTGTCGGCAGGCGCTTGAAGGCGTGGCTCTCTTTGTCGAAGCGCAGCGTCTTTCCGCCCTTGGCCGTCATGGCGCAGTGCACGGTCACGCGCTCCTGCCCATGGGCCGCACGGGCTTTCTCGAAGCCATCCAGCACGGACTGTTCGTCGAGAATGTTCACCTTGCAGAACAGACCGCCAATCTCCTTGGCGACGGCTTCGCCCTTTTCTTCATTGATGTCGAAAATGGCGACAGGCGCGCCCGCCTCGGCAAAGGCTTCGGCCGTGGCCCGGCCAAGGCCGGATGCGCCGCCGGTGACAACGAGCGGTGTGGATTTGCTGATCTGCATGGGGTCTTCCTCCGGTTCATGTTTTGCCGAATTTGTAGACCCACTCTTTCATCCTGAAAACGCCTGCCGCAGCGACAGGCCGTAACGTCAGCTTATTCCGGCAGCGCTACTACCGGCAATTCGATCCGCGAAAGCGCCATGGGCCCATGATGCACCGCATTCGTCGCCACCGCCGTTTCGGTCGTCGTGTACGGGTCGCCCCCCGTGTTCAGGCTACGCGCGTAAGTGGGGAAGTTGCTCGAAGAGACTTCCACCCGTACCCGGTGTCCCTTGAGAAACACGTTCCCCGCCAGCATCGGCGGCGGTGAAATAGAATATGTCTCGCCCTCCGTCATGAACACGGCATGGTCCATCCCTTCACGATAGCGCATCCGCAATATCGTGTCGGCAATGTTCCACGCCGTGCCGTCCGGTGCGACATCGACCAGCTTCACGGTAAAATCCGTATCCGGTGCATCGGAAGATACAAACAGCTCGGTTTTGATAAAGCCAAACACTGGCAGGTCTTCGTCCAGCACGTCGCTCGTATAGACGAGCACGTCCTCGCGGGCCTCGATCCCGCGCTGGTCGAACGCGCCGTCTTCCTGCTCAGGCCCCATGCCCGAAATCTCGCCGCCATGAGAGACCACCGGGTCCGCCGGGTCATATTCAAACGTATCCGTCCCCGCTGCCACTGGCGCATCAGTCACTAGCGCTCCGTCGCCCTCCAGCGTATTCGCATTGCCGCCGCCCGAAAGATAGAAAGTCCGCGTCTCACCCGTTCCGGCCTCCGGCACCGCATCAAACGACACCCACCGGTTCACGCCCGCCATGTAAATCGTCACAGGCTGTGCGGGCAGGGGCGCTTCGGCTTCGCCCTTCACCCAATGGTTCAGGAAGGCCAGCTCCCGCGCCGTATAGTCAAAGCGCATGTCACCAATCGGCCGCTCGCCGATCGTTCCGTCTTCCGCCTGCCGCCGGTAGGAACAATGCTGGCCATTGATCAGCATCAGTGCCTGCGTGCCGGGCGCGCTCGCCTTGCGCGTCTGCTCGAAGCGAGCCGTGCCCGACCGAGCCGAAATATCGTATAGCGCCTCTGCATAGAGGCCTGGCACTTTCGGCGTCTCGCCATTCGTGATCCGGTCATCATCCCATGCCGGGTCAGAAGGCCCTCGCCGCAGATAGTCTTCCAGCTCCGTCTGTGGTGCCCCCAACACCTCGCCCAGCTCGATCACCGGCAAGTGCATCCGCGCGTTCAGGTAATCTTCCTGCGTGATGGCGGTGTCCTGCTTGATAGAGAAATCCCGCATCAGCCGCTGGCGTTCTTCATCCGAAAGCCCCATCGGCAATTGCGGCTGGTTCACCTGCATCTCCGCGAAGAAATAGTTCGCCCAGCCCATCTGCCACACACCGCCGCGCCAGAAATTTCCCTGTTCGTCATAGGGTCCAACCTCGGCAATTCCCACACCTGAGGAATAGGCGATCACCGCCTTGAGGGCCGGATGCCCAAGTGTCGACAGCTTCAGCTGGTTCTCCGCCGACGACGAACAGCCCGACGTCGCCACGCTCCCGTCAGACCAGTCCTGCGCCGCAATCCAGCTCAGCGTATCCCAGCCATCCTCGTCGGCATTGCCCAGCATGCGCATCTCGCCTTCCGACAGGAAGCGCCCGCGCTCATGCTGTTGCACCACGGCATATCCGGCATCAAGAAAGGCATCATACTGGTTGCCCTTGAGGCTCAGCTCACGCTCATAGGGCGTGCGGATCAGAACTGTCGGGAACTTGCCCTCCGTTTCGGGCAGGTACACATCCGTATCCAGCCGCGCCCCGTCGCGCATCGCCACCTGCAAATGCTGCATCCGCACCTCAGCGCCGGAAAGCACTTCCGGTGCCATCGCAGGCGCCGCAGCCGGTTCGGGCGCTTCAGGCGCAACCGCAGGCTCCGGCGCGGCCACGCAAGCGCCCAGCGCGAAGGCAGAGCAGGCAGCCATTAGCCGACCAAGACGGATATTTTGCATCAGGTCATCTCCTACAAGTTCACCGGTAAAACCCTAGCGCCAGTCGGCAATCAGCGTCCAGTGCCTGACCATGCGGCACCCATAGGCAAGCGCCTGCTAACGCCTTAGCCTCTGCTCCAGAAAAACAGGGAGTAAATGACAATGGCCATCGATTTCACCATTCCGGACGACGCAAAAGAAGTTCGCGAGCGCGTGCGCCAATGGGTGCAGGATGAATGCATCCCCGCCGAAAAGGAAATGTCCGCCGGCAAGGCCTACAAGACCGTGCTTGCCGAGCTGCGCAAGAAGGCCCGCGCGCAAGGCCTCTGGCTGCCCTTCATCCCGGTCGAGCATGGCGGCATGGGCCTCGGCCCTCTCGCCAACGCATTGGTTCAGATGGAACTCGGCCAGAGCCATCTCGGCGCCCTCTCGATGAACTCGCAGGGCCCCGATGACGCGACCATGCTCACGCTGCTCGCCCACGGCACCGATTTCCAGAAAGAGAAATACCTGAAGCCGCTCTTCAATGGCGAAAAGCGCATCTGCTACTCGATGACCGAGAAGGCCGCCGGCGCCGACGCGACCGGCATGCAGACCAGCGCCGTCAAGGACGGCAAGGGCAACTATGTCCTGAACGGCGAGAAATGGTTCTCCAGCGCCGCCAGTGCCGCTGACATCGCGGTCGTCATGGCGAAGACCAATCCCGACGCGCCGCGTCACCAGCAATACTCCACCTTCATCGTCGAGCTGCCAAACCCCGGCTACAAGATCCTTCGCGACATTCCCACAATGGCCGTACACGGTGCACATTACGAGGAAATGGGTGGCGGTCATGCCGAGGTGAAAATCGATAACCTCATCGTGCCGGAAGAGAACCTGCTCGGTGGCGAGGGCGGCGGTTTCTCCATGGGTCAGCACCGCCTTGCGTATGGGCGCCTGCGCCACGGCATGCACAATGTCGCCATGGCCCAACGCGCGCTCGACCTTGCGACAGAGCACGTCACCAAGCGCAGCACGTTCGGCAAGGGCCTCGAAGACCGTCAGGGCGTCCAGTTCATGCTCGCTGAATGCGCCAGCGAACTCTACATCGCCCGCCTCATGCTGATGCACATTGCCTACAAGGCCGAGAACGGCATGGACCTGCGCCAGGAGAACGGAATTGCAAAGGTCTTCCTCGCCAACATGGTGCACAAGGTCGTCGACACGGCCATCCAGCTCCACGGCGCCCTCGGCTACAGCCTCGATACACCGCTCGCCGCCTGGTACACGCACATCCGCTCCCAGCGCCTCGTCGACGGCCCGGACGAAGTGCACAAATGGATCACCGGCAAGAATGTCATCCGCGCCTACAAGAAGGACGGCACGACCGCCGCTGCCGCTGGCGGCGACCTGCTCTAGCGCCCACGCATCGCGGCACTGGCGCTCCACATCATGTCGAGCGCCAGTGCTGCAAGCAGCGTCACACCTGCCATCGGCAGGAATAGCGCCAGCGCAACAACCAGTATAATGACACCCGCCGCGAGCCGCCGGTCTGCCGGCATCGGCGGCACGCCGACATGTCCCTTCGGCCTGCGCTTCCACCACATCACGCCGCCGGTCACGCTCAGCATCACCACACCCAGCGCCGCGATCACGCCGAGCACCTGGTTCGGCCAGCCAAACAGCGCGCCTTCATGAAAGGCCACGCCATAGGCCATGGTCCGGTCGGCCACATTCTGGTCGGCAAAGCGTATGCGCATCACTTCCTCGCCGGTCCATTTGTCATAATGCACGGTCTCGTAGCGTGGCCGGTATTGCGGCATCGCCCGGACAGTCCAGACACCATTCTCGCCGCGCGGCGGCTGGATGTTCACCGGCGCCCACAGACCTTGCGGCACTACCTTGTCGACCACATCCTGCAGCGAAATGCCCGCCGGCGCCATCTCGCCCATCCCGGCGATCATCGCATTCTCGTCTGCGTCGCTGCCGGTCGTCCAGAGGTCCGCGCCGCCCATCTCATGCCCCGCATGAGGCCCGCCCGATTGCAGGGTCACAAACCATTCCTGTCCAGGCGATTTCAGGCCCGCCAACGCCTTGGCACGTGTAAAGCCTGCGCCCCAAACTTGCGTCCACGGCAAGCCCGACAGCAGCATCACCAGCACCAGCGCGCCAATCCACGCCCCCGCCGCGCCATGCGCCTTCTTCCACACATCCCGCCGTCCGACACGCACCGAAAAGTTCGGCACGAACACGCGCCACCACGCAACGCCGCGCGGCCACCAGAGATACATTCCCGTCACGATCAGGATGATCGTCCAGGAGGCCATCATCTCCACCACGAGCGACCCACGATTGCCACCCAGCAGTGTGCCATGAATGCGCGACACGAATGTCATGATCCGCGCGTCGGACTTCACGTCATGCAGGATGGCGCCCGTATGCGTATCGAGCCAGAGATAGCGCGCCGGTCCGTCGCCAACGATCTCCACTTCTGCCGTCAAATCCTCCGGTCCGTCCGGCAACACATAGCGTTTGAGGACATAGCCCTTATGGGCAGCGAGCGCAGTCTCGACCAGCGTGTCAGCCGGCACCATGGCGCCAGCCTCCTGTGACGCCTTTGCATTGATCCCGGCCTCGATCGCGGCCTCCACATGCGGCTTGAACAGGTATGTCGACCCCGTCAGGGCAAGGATCACGACAAAGGGGATCACCACCAGCCCGGCGATGAAATGCCAGCGCCAGACGCGGTGCTGAAGTCCTGATCGGAATGCGCTCGCCATTGGCCTAGAACCTCGCCCGAATGCCGCCAAACACGGCCCGGCGTTCCACCGGATAGTAGATCGACGATGTCGGGTCCGCCGTGATCACGGCGCTGACATCCCCGATGGCTTTCTCGCCGCCGAGGTTCCTTGCATCGAGGAACAGGTCCATCCGGTCATTGACACTCCAGCTGGCTGTTGCGCCCAGCAGCACGTAGCCATCTACCTTCTTCGTATTGTTATAGTCGGCATAGGGTCCCTCGGGTACCCATTCCAGGCTCGGTGCAATATGCAGGCGCTCGGTCCCGATGCGCAACTCGGCGCGGTAGACATGCTCCGGTACAACCGGCAGCTGGTTATCGCCATATTGCGCATCGCCATCAAACTTGAAGTCCGAATAGGTATAGACCTGCCGCAGGCGCAGCCAGTCATTCAGCTGTAGTGACAGGCCCGCCTCGATGCCCTGGTGGATGGTCTCGTCGCCATTGAAGGTCGAAGCGGGGATTTCCGTATTCACCGTATACTGAAGCAGTTCGCCATCAATCTCTGAGCGATAGACCGAGACATCCCATTGCGCGATGCCCTTGCGGCCCCGTGTGCCGGCTTCCAGTGTCCACGCCGTCTGCTTCTCGACCGGTACGAACGCCGCCACCTGCGCCAGCTCGCCATAGCCCGGGAACTCGGCTGACTTGCTCAGATTGCCATAGACCTGAATGTCCGGCGTCGCCGCATAGAGCATGCCCAGCTTGGGCGAGAACGCGTTGAATTCCTTCTCGCCCTTCACGCCCGTCGCGCCACCCGAGAACATGTTGAACTTCTCGAACTGCTCACGCTTGCCATTGGCATAGATGCCACCGCCGATCAGCGTCAGACGGTCGGTCGCGTGATAGCGCACTTCGGAATAGATATTGCTCGTATAGGCTTTCTGGTCGGCATCGAAGGCCAGCGCGCCGCTCGCGCCATTATTGTTGATATAGCGCTGGTAGTCGACATCGCCGAAACGCGCCTCGCCGCCAATCGTGGCTTCCCACTTGCCGCTCGCCCAGTCCCAGCGCGCAAAGGCGCCCCGGTCCTGCGTGTCCTGCTCCAGCACCTGGAAGATCGGGTGGTGCAGTGACTTTTCATTCAGGAAAACGCCAAGCTTCAGGTCGCTATTGTCGAAGGCAATTGTGGTCTGGTTCTGCAGGCGTACGGAATCGATATCCCGGCCCTGATCATTCACAAAATTTCCTGTCTTCGGGTCATTCAGCGCCACCGCCTCGGTCAGCGCGCCTGGCAATTCCTGGTTCAGCTGGTTCACGCTGGCATAGAAGCGCGTCGTAATCCGGTCCGTCACCGCATAGCCCACATTGCCATTGAAGCGCACGGACTCACGCTTTGCATGGTCGCGGTCGCCATCGGATGTGTCGGTGCTCACCGCGCCCCAGGCATCCAGCCGGTCACCCGCCATGCCACCTGACACCAGCAGGCGCGCCGTATCATTGCTACCGACATCAGCCCGCACATACAGGCCCGGCGCCGTGCGGCCGGTTGGTGTCACGCCATTGATCGCGCCGCCCAGCGTGCCCGATCCATAGCGCAGCGCATTCGACCCCCGGAACACTTCGAGATGGTCGAAGAAGATCGGCTCCAGTTCCTGGAAGTCGCCATTGTCATCGGCCAGATTGATCGGCACGCCGTCCTGCAACAGCGTCAGCCCGCGCATGTGATAGCCCCGGCTGAGGCCAGATCCGCGGATGGAAATGCGCACTTCCTGTCCGAAGCGCGGCTGCGTGTAGACGCCCGGCGAGAAGGCCAGCGTGTCCCGCAGCGAGACCAGGAAACGGTCGGCATAGTCCTCATGCGGCACCACGTCTGCGCCGCCCGGCGTCTTGGCCACCAATGCTTCTGCTTCCAGCGTGCTGGCATTATCGGTGACGATGATCGTGTCCTGATAGAGTGTTGCATCATCCGCAGCAGCGAATGGCGCACAGCCGAGCATGGCGCCCAGCGCGAAAAGGCTCACGCGGGAGCCCGATTTGAGATGTTTCATGGGAAAGGTATTTCTCTTCTGGCGCGGCCACGGGCACGCGCTTTGACTGACAAGGCTAAGGGTTCAGTGTCAGCTGAAGAGAGGAGGCCCGCGTGCGGGCAGAGGGGCCGTAATGACGCGCGATGCAGGCGGTGCCCGCAGTGGCGGCAGAGTGCGGTCATTGTCGCGGCGCAGGGCAGGCGCATCGAACACATGGCCCGCATCCGCCTGCATCAGGATCGACGCGACCGCAAACGGACACGGCGCCATATGGCCCGGGTCGCCATGGTCGCCATCAGGGGCGCTGTCGGAAGGCTGGTCCGGCGTTTCGTCGCCATGCAGCCCAGTCACCTTGCGGCTCACCGGGTCGACCACAACGGTCCGCCCGGAACACAGCTCGATGGTAAATCCCGTGCCGCTCTCGGCTGGCGCAATCATCCAGCCGGTCGGCACAGCGGCGCGCACCATCATCGCCACAAGCATCAGCGTGGCGACAGCCCGGAACATGGCAATACGAGAGAGCAGGCCCTTGCGCATGCCGCTCCCTTAGCCAGCCGCCATGAAACCGGCAATTGCGCTAGTGTCGCACATAGCAAAACGGCCCTCCGTTTCCGGAGGGCCGCCTGTTCGTTTCGGTAGGCTTGGGGCCTGGACTAGAAGCCCATGCCACCCATGCCGCCCATGTCAGGCATGCCGCCACCGCCGCCAGCCGATTCTTTCTTCGGCGACTCGGAGATCGAGCATTCCGTCGTGATCAGCAAGGCTGCGACCGAGGCTGCGTTCTGCAGGGCAGAGCGGACAACTTTCACAGGGTCGATAACGCCCATGGCAACGAGGTCGCCATATTCTTCCGTCTGGGCGTTGAAGCCGTAAGAGCGCGACTTGTTCGACAGGATCGTGTTGACGACAACCGAACCTTCGACGCCAGCGTTCTCGACGATCTGGCGAAGCGGAGCTTCGAGCGCCTTGCGAACGATGTCGATACCGGCTTTTTCGTCGTCATTGAGGCCAACAACGTCGATGTTCTTGGAAGCGCGGAGCAGGGCCACGCCACCACCAGGAACAATGCCTTCTTCAACGGCTGCGCGGGTCGCGTTCAGCGCGTCGTCGACACGGTCTTTCTTCTCTTTCACTTCGACTTCGGTCGCACCGCCAACCTTGATCACGGCAACACCGCCAGCCAGTTTGGCCAGGCGCTCTTGCAGTTTCTCACGGTCATAGTCGGAAGACGTGTCTTCGATTTGCGCGCGGATCTGCGAAACGCGTGCTTCGATGTCTTTCTTCTTGCCGGCGCCATCAACGATGGTCGTGTCGTCTTTCGTGATCGACACGCGCTTGGCTTTGCCGAGCATTTCCATGCCGACGTTCTCAAGCTTGATGCCGAGGTCTTCGGAGATGACCTGGCCGCCCGTGAGGACAGCGATGTCCTGCAGCATGGCTTTACGACGATCGCCGAAGCCCGGTGCTTTGACAGCAGCGATTTTCAGGCCGCCGCGCAGCTTGTTCACGACCAGCGTGGCAAGCGCTTCGCCGTCGACGTCTTCAGCGATGATCAGCAGCGGCTTTTGCGACTGAACAACAGCTTCGAGGATCGGCAGCATTGGCTGGAGCGAGGAAAGCTTCGACTCGTGAAGCAGGATGAGGACGTCTTCGAGTTCGACGTTCATCTTGTCAGCATTGGTCACGAAGTAAGGCGACAGGTAGCCGCGGTCGAACTGCATGCCTTCAACGACATCAAGTTCGGTTTCGAGCGACTTGGCTTCTTCAACCGTGATGACGCCTTCATTGCCGACTTTCGCCATGGCTTCAGCGATCATCGCGCCGACTTCAGTGTCACCGTTTGCGGAGATCGTGCCGACCTGGGCGATCTCTTCATTGGTTTTCACTTTCTTGGAGCTGTGTGCGAGGTCGCGAACGACTTCGGCAGCGGCTTTCTCGATACCGCGCTTCAGGTCCATTGGGTTCATGCCGGCGGCAACGCGCTTCATGCCTTCGCGAACGATGGCCTGTGCGAGAACCGTGGCAGTTGTCGTGCCGTCGCCGGCAACGTCGTTGGCCTTGGAAGCGACTTCGCGCAGCATTTGTGCGCCCATGTTTTCCAGCTTGTCTTCAAGCTCGATTTCTTTGGCGACGGTGACGCCGTCCTTCGTGGTGCGCGGTGCGCCGAAGGATTTTTCGATGACCACGTTGCGGCCTTTAGGGCCGAGCGTGACTTTCACGGCGTTGGCCAGCGTGTCGACGCCTTTGAGCATCTTTTCGCGGGCGTCGGAGCCGAAAACTACATTTTTGGCAGCCATATTAAGTTACCTCTTTGAATGGTTTGGATATTTCAGGAGATCGAAGCAGGGGCGGAGGCCTATTTGGACTCCAGCACGCCCATGATGTCGCTCTCTTTCATGATGAGCAGCTCTTCGCCTTCGACGGTCACTTCCGTGCCGGACCATTTGCCGAACAGGACACGGTCCTTGGCTTTCACGTCGAGCGGGATGCGCTTGCCGTTATCGTCAAGAAGGCCTGCGCCAACGGCGACAATGACGCCTTCCTGTGGTTTTTCCTTGGCGGTGTCGGGAATGATGATCCCGCCTTTGGATTTCTCTTCTTCCTTGACGCGGCGCACGACAACGCGGTCGTGGAGGGGACGAAGTTTCATATTGAGCCTCTCGCTTTTCTACGTAGGTTCGGGGTTGAATCTGGGGCGTCGGCCCTGGGACGGAGGGTGCTGTTAGCACTCACCCGTCCCGACTGCTAACGCTGCAGCGGAGTTAGGAGGGCTTGAGGCGCGCGTCAACGGGCGAACCGTGAATTTTTTGTTCATCAATGGCCGATGGATGCTATGAAAACAGGCATCTAAAGGGGAGGGGGCGGGATGAAACTGGCATATGATGCTTCGGGGAAGCCGATTAAAGTCCCCGCACTGGAAGCGATTGCGCTCACACGGCCTGAATTCTTCTCCGGCCCGCGCATCTGGGGCGAAACCCTCGCGCCCGCCCTTCAGGCCCGCGAAGCCGACCGGCGCACCACGGTTAAAAAGGCCTGGCGCAAGACAATCATCGCCGCCGTCCTGCCCATGCTCCTGCTGCTGGTCCTGTCGGTCCCGTTCCCCTTCCTGCTCGGCGGCTGGCCCATCGTGCTGTTCTTCGGGTCCGGAATCGCCATTGTCCTCGTCGCCGGGCTCGACTGGCTCAAGGTCTACCACATGAAGGCCACCACGAAGGAACTCGTCCTCGGCGCGGCCTGCCAATGCTTCGGTTTCACCTACGAAACCCTCTCGCCAGACGTTTCCCGCGTCACCGACCTCAAAAGCTTCGTCGCCGTCGGCCGCGCCTACCAGAAGAAATACGGCACGCCGGGCGCAAAGACAGGCAAGAAACGCAAGCGCGGCGGCCAGACGCGCATCACCACGCCCTTCGGCAGCGCCAGTTTCGGCAGCTCCAACGCCACCGGTCCGGACTGCCCAACCCCCGCCTATGACATTCTCGAAAGCGCCAGCCTCCTGCCGGGCCACGATTCCCGGGCCTTCGAAGACCTCATCAAGGGCACGCGCGCCGGGGCCGACTTCGCCTTGGTCGAATGCCGCCTCGAAACCAGCGGCGACAATGGCGGCACCGTCTTCCAGGGCCTCCTCTTCCATGTCGAATATCCCCAGCGCTTCTATGGCCGCACACTCCTCGCCCGGTCCCGCTGGTGGAAACGCGGCAAGGCCTCGAAAGACCTCACAAAGGTCCGCCTCATCTCCGTCGAACTCGACAAGGCCTTCACCGTCTATTCAAACGATCAGGTCGAGGCCCGCCTCCTGCTGACGCCCGACCGCCTCGAACGCCTCCTCGCGCTGGAGCGCCACTTCTCCGGCGGAAAGCTGCGCGGCGTGTTCGAAGACGGTCACATGACAATCGCCCTCGAAGCGCCCAACCAGTTCGAGGCCGGCTCCATCTTCAAACCCCTTGTCGACCCGGCCCGCTTCACCACCGCCCTGATCGAACTCGGCCTCGTCTGCGACGTCATCGACGGCTTCCTGACGCGCGACTGGGTACAGGACAAATTGTAGGAAAGAGGCTCCCTTCTCCGCCCCCGCCAAAACCGTGCCTACAATGCCCGCATGTTTCCGCTCGACGAACAGGACATGGAGATCGTGGCGCCCGAAGGCTGGGCGCGGCTTGATCGCG
>Ga0181375_1000045_pt1 | contig 78084 bp, 57 predicted proteins | sample LowvirmetaG_FD_130090 | JGI IMG/M metagenome (GOLD analysis project Ga0181375, IMG submission 130090) | Marine viral communities from the Subarctic Pacific Ocean - Lowphox_11 viral metaG | ecosystem: Environmental > Aquatic > Marine > Oceanic | place: Subarctic Pacific Ocean | collected 2015-12-09 | reverse complement strand
TTCCCGTAGCCGTCGAAGGTCTGGTAGTTGAAGTGGCACTGGTCGGTCTGGACGCCACGGCCGCTGGCGACGTCCATGCCCTGTACGTTGAGGACGTATTGGAGGTTCTGGCCGTTGATGCCGCCGCGAATGTTGATCGGTGTGCCGTCGGCGCTGCGGCCGGACCCTGTGAAGGCGCCGTTGTTGCTGAATTGGAGCCTGTAATAACCGCCGATCCCGTCGGCCCATGTACCGTTGTAATAGGCGAAGGGAGCGGCCGGAGGTGGCGGCGGAGGCGGAGGCGGAGGAGGAGGGGGTGGTGGCGGCGGAGAGAAGGGGGTGATGGGTTCGTCGGGACCATCAAGGCCGCCAGGATTTTTGGTAGTCTGGGGATTGCCGAGGCTGTCAACAATGACGCCAACGACAACCAGGCTCAATACGACAGCCGACCCTGCAGCGACCCAGATGAGCGGCTTTGCAGATGTCTTGTTCGGGTTCGGTTCGATGGGCTTGACCGGGATGCGGTTGACCGCGCCGATCAGGGCCTGGCGATACTCTGCCGCCGATTGGGGACGGGAGTCGCGATTGTCGGACATGCCCTTGAGGATGAGCGCGTCGACTTCGAGCGGCACATCCGAACGTCCACCCGAAGGGGGCTGCCAATGGCGGCCGGGGACCACGCCGACGAGGAGTTCGTAGAGCATGATCGAGATGGAGTAGAGGTCTGCCGAGGGGCCAGCTGCATCCGGATTGGTGCGCTGTTCAGGGGCCATATAGTCCGGTGTGCCGAGGCCTGTGCCGCTGGAGGCACTGGAGAGGTTTCCGGCGGCGCGGGCGATGCCGAAGTCAAGCAGCTTCAGCGGCGCGGAGCGGTCGGTCGGTTCATGCAGGAGGATGATGTTCTCGGGCTTGAGATCGCGGTGGATGACGCCGGCATCGTGGGCGGCGCGCAGGCCATCGAGGATTTCCACGATGATGCGTGCGGCGACGCGGAGCGGCACCGACTCGCCGCGCTGCATGACGCGGCCATGCCAGCTGCGCAGGGAAATGCCGTCGAGATATTCCATCGCCACGAAGGGCTGATCGCCCGCGAGACCGACATCATAGACGGCGACGACATTGGGGTGGCGAATATCGCGTGCGGTGACGCCCTCTTCGATGAGGCGCTTGATGGCGCGCTCGCCGCCCAGGTGGGAAGCGTTGATGAGCTTCAGGGCGACGGACTTGCCGGAGACCTTGTCGGTGGACTTGTAGACAACGCCCATGCCGCCGCGCCCGATGACGCTATCGATCGTATAGCGGTCGGCGAAGACCTGGCCGGGCTGTAGCGTTGGCGTCGCCTTGCTCTCCATGCCGGTCGGACTGTCGGGGTCGGGCGTGATCAGGCCGGTCATGGGGGTGAACTGATCCACCGCGCCGGAAGCGTAGCCATCGACATCATCGCCGCGAACAGGTTTGCCGCAATTGGGGCAGAAGATGGAATCGGACGGCAGGTCTGCGCCGCATTTCTCGCAAGGCTTCATGACTGGCCTCCAATCAGGCGTTTCAGGATGATCCGGTCGACTTCGTCGTGCTGGGTTTCGAACTGGACCTTGAGGGCAATGGCATCTGGGCTGCGCACGAGAGGTCGGATCATGTCGCCATCGCGCAGAGCCACCATTTTGCCGCGCCGCAGGGCTTCGTCGCCGACAAGGAGGCCATTCTGGCTCTCCACGCGGAGCATGAGACGATCATTTTCTATGAAGAGCTGGAAGTGACGGCGCGAGATGTGGATGGAGGCATCCTCATCGATCTTGCCGTTACGCGAGATCAGGAGGCGGACATCATTCATGCCGCCTTCGGGCGCATTCGAGGCGCGGCCGATGCCGAGGACGCCCGTGTGCGTGCGGATGGGGCCATCATACGGCGCGTGGCCCTTGTCGAAGCCCTGCCAGACGAGGGCGGTGGACTTTGTGACGGCGAGATTGGCTGCGTAACCACGATGGCCGAGCGTGCGTTCGAGCGTGTCCGCACGGCGGAGGGTCAGGCGGATCGGCTCGGCATGGGTGGCAATGCCGGCCTCGCGTTCCTTCTGGATACGGGTCGGGTTGTAGATGGTCATGCCGGCGCCGATGGCATCGGCCTGGATATTGTAGTTCTGGACGATCTCGGAGGGGCCTTCCGGATCGACCGGAATGGCGATGGATGTGGTGAAGACGTAGCGTTCCTCACGCCAAAGATAGCGGGTGGCGACGGTGAGGTGGACGTCGAAGCGATGGAGACCGGCAGTTTCGAGCACGCCTGTGCGCAGGCCGACTTCAGCTGTGCCGCCGGAATTCAGCCGCTGGAAGGTGAGGTCGACGGGGCGGACCTCGCCATCATCGCCGCGAATCCACATTTCCTCTACGAAGAGGGGACGGCCGACAGGCGAATTGTTCGATACGACCAGCGGGAGGGCCAGCGTGCCGCCGACCTTGATGCTGGAAGCAGAGCCCGCGTCGAGGCTGATCTCTGGTGAGACGCAGACCGGGCAGCAGCCCGCCGCATCGAGCAGGCCGCCGCATTCGTCGGTGGCCATGCAGCGTTGCAATGGCGAGCCGCACTCGTCGCAGAAGGTCGCGTCCCGGTCGAGCGATGCCCTGAAGCAGCACTTTCCGGGATAGACGGTGGAGGGCTGGGGACGGGCCATCAAATTCATGTCCGCAGCTTGTGGCCGCACTGTTTGCAGAAGTTCGCCTTGGCGAGATTCACGGCCGAGCACTTGCTGCATTCGATCGTGGTGGCCGCCGCAGAGGACGAGCCGCTGCTGGCGGGGGCGCCGCCTTCCTTGCCGCCTGCGCCATGGGCCACGCCGACGGCGCCGTCCATGCCCATGCGGAACATTTCGCGGGCCTGTTCCTCGGACCGGATCTGCGCAGCCGTTGCAGCCTCGACCATGTCGCGCATGGCCTGCATTGTCTCGCCGGAGGATTGCCCCTTGGCGCGGGCCTGTTCGGCGAGCACGGCGGCAACGTCTGTCGAGAGGCCCGCATTGATGGCGAGGATCTGTTCGGGCGACATGGACTTGAAGGCGTTGATCTCGTTCGCCTTGGCGCGGGCCTTGGCGTCCAGAACGGAGATCTCGTTCTGGGTGGTGGCGCCGGAGAGGCGGATGGCGAGATTGGCCTCGGCGTCGTTGGCCTGGATCTCGATCTGCTGCAGGCGGGCGATATGGTCGGCCTGCTGCTTCTGGACGGCGCCGGTGATTTCAAGTTCGGTGAAGGCACCGGACTTGCGCATCTGGTCGGCCTGGCTCTGCTGGATAAGCGCGATATCGCGTTCGACACCGGCCTGGCGTTTGCGGATTTCGAGCAGGTCGACATCATTGCGGGCCGTGGCGAGGGAATCCTCGAAGCGGGCGCCGCGTTCGATTTCGAGCGTGTTGATCTCGTGACCGAGGGCTTCGAGTTCCTGCCGCCGCTTGGCCCCTTCGCGGGCATCGAGGAATTCGATCTCGCTGTTGAGGGCCATGTGCTTCAGTTCGTCTTCCGACGCGCTTTGGAGCTTGGCGAGATCGACCTGGGATTTGAGGGTAATTTCGGTCGCGTCGTTCTCACGTTCGATTTCGCGCTTGATGATTTCGAGCTGGTGATCGAGTGCGTCCTGCCGACGGTCGGCATCGGCGCGTTCCATGGCGGCGACTTCTTCGGTGTTGACCGCCCATTCGAGGGAGACGGCGCGGACGATGAGGCCGAGGTCGCCGACGATGCGCTCGACTTCGAGCATTATGTCGGCCTGGATCTTGTCCTGCAGGCCGGTCTCGCCGCGGATTTCGGCTGCATTCATGCGGCCGATGGCGGCCTCGAAGACGCGGTCGGACAGGTGAGGGCGGATGCGGTCCAGCACGTCGGCTTTTGAGAGGGCCTTGCGGCCGGGTGTCTGTTCATCGCCGTTGGAGCGGCTGACACCGTGCATCATCCCGAGAATGTTGGAGGGCTTGTCGGGATCGACCTGAAGTTCGAGCGTGGCGACGCCGGCAATCTCGACCTTGTCCTTGGACATGGCCTTGAGGGCGGTCTGCACGGAAAAGGGTTTCAAGTCGGCAATCATCATGCCGATATGCGTCGACCCACCGACGAGGCCCTTGAGCTTGTCGACGACACCGCCGACCGAGAAGTGGCCACCCTTGAAGGCGTCGATCAGCTGGCCGTTCTTGAACAAGAGCGCGGCATAATCCGGGGGCACGGCGAAGCGTTTTTCGAAAAAGGCCTTGAATTCGGACTGGCGCATGAATTCAGCCAGCATGCGTGGGTCGCTCAGGACGATTGGCTCGGATGCCATGACTATTTCTCCTCCCATTTGCGGTTGGTGACGAAGGTGACGAGGTTGTAGAGAATGACGACAACAGTGACGCCGACGCCGATCGGGTGGGCCGTGACGACCGCCATGAGGCGCTCGCTGGCAGAGTATTTTTCCCAGATGGCGCCCATGAAGGTGACCTGGAACACGGTGCCGGAGATCATTGTGGCGAGTGAGAAGAGCGCCATGAAAAGGGAGATCAGGCGGGCGATGCGGCTGATCCGTGTCTCCTTGGCACGGGCGAGGCGACGGGCGTGCAGCTCGTCTTCGCGCTGGCGCTTGTCGAGATCCTTGTCGAAGCTCTCGCCGCGCTTGATGGCCTCAGCGCGGGCCTTCTTGTCGACGGACAGGAAATCCGGCTGGGCCTTGCGGTTGGGGCTGGCCGAGCTGGCGGTCGTCAGGTTTGAGGCTGACCGGCGCCAGAGGACAAAGACGGTCCAGGCAAGCCAGACGGCGGTGACAACGCATGTCGCGTTAAAAAGGATGTCGATCAGCGGCCACGCTTCGGCCGGTATTGATCGCAGGGTCTCGTCCATTGGCTTGCTCCTTGCATCAGGCTTCCAATGACAGAGGCGCGGGGACGCGACGTTTCGGTTCAGACGGGTCAATTTTATTTTTTGGCTTTGATCGGCCAGGGCCCTGTGCTTCACTGAGTGCGGGGACGACAACAGGATGCGGGTGGTGGCAGACACAGACGGGATTGAAGCCAAGCAATTGCTGACAGCATGGCGGGCCGGCGACATGGTCGCGCGCGATCAATTGTTTACGCTTCTGTACAGTGAGTTGAGGCAGGTTTCGGCGGCTTTGCTCAGGTCTGAGCGCAACAGTTCCCTGTCGACCGGCGACCTTGTGAACGAGGCCGTGATGCGGCTGGTTCAGATGGACCAGATCGAATGGGCCGACAAGACGCATTTCCTGGCGTTATCGGCACGGGCCATGCGCCGTATCCTGATCGACAATGCCCGCAAGAAGCACACCGACAAGCGCCACCATCACAAGGTGACACTGGTAACGCGGCTGGGCGGCGTGACCAGTGAACGGATCGATTTCGATGTGCTGGAAAAGGCGCTGATCCGGCTGGCGGCGATCGACAAGGAAAAGGCCGATATTGTCGAACTGCGCTATTTCGCCGGGATGAGCCACCAGGAGATTGCCGAGGTGACGGGATCGTCGGAGTCGACCGTCAAGCGCGGCTGGCGCGCGGCGCGGGCCTGGCTGATCGATGCGTTGCAGGAAGACCGCCGGGTGCGCAACGCGCCTTCCTGAGCGTTATTCGCTATATAGAGAGCGTTGCAATCGTCTCCCGGCGGTGTGCTTAATCTGACAAGACAGCGCGGATGACCTTGCGGAGATAGCGGAGCAGGGCTTCGCGATCGAGGTCAGGATTACGCAGGATGCGTATCGGCAGGCCTCCAAACAGGGTGAACATGAGTTCAACGCGGCCTTCGGCGTCGCTGAGACCCAGTTGTTCGCCCAGCAGGCGCTTGAAGGCCTCGCGCGTTTCGGCGTCGTTCGCCCGCAGTTTTTCGGCAATGGTGGGGTTGCGCTGGGCTTCGGCGATGATTTCAAGATTCAAGGCGGACTGGAAGGGGTCTGTTTGCGTGCGGACTCCTTCATCAGCGCGCTCGACCAGTTCATGCAGCAATTGGTCACGCGGAATGTCGTGGAAACCCATCATCTTTTCACTGTGTAACTCGGATTCCCGATCCACGATGGCCTCGATGATCGCATCCTTATTTTCAAAATAGTGATATATATGCCCGGCGCTCATACCGGCCTGTTCGGCAATTCGCGCCATGCCTGCGCCGTGAAACCCTTGTTCCACAAAGCAAATTGCCGCTGCGTCAAGGATTTGCGTGCGCCTCACCTCTGCGCGCCGGGACAGTTTTGCGGTTTCGCTCAGTGGGCTCATCAATATGTCGACCGCTTATTCATGAAAAATTCTGCCTTTAGGGGTTGATTTGTTGCAGCGCAGTATTATTTCGAACGTTCATTCTAACATTTCAATCACTACCTACATAGCGGCGATTGATCAAGGTGAGTTTAATGCCACATTTTTCCAATAATATCCGGGCGTTGTTTGCAACTGCGCTTTTTGGCGCAGTTGCAGCGTGTGGTCCTTCGGGACAAGACGCCGCCCCACAGGCGCCGCCCGCTCCCGCCGTCGACATTGCCGTTGTCCATAAGACGAGTGTGGAAAGTACACGTGAACTGCCAGGGCGTGCCCGCGCTTATCGCGAGGCTGAAATCCGCCCCCAGGTGACAGGGCTGATCCAGTCGCGCCTCTTCACGGAAGGCCAGATGGTCACGGCCGGCCAAGCCCTTTACCAAATTGATGCATCCGAATACGCCGCCAGCGTGAACAGTGCAAAGGCGGCCCTTCAGCGCGCCGAGGCGACAGCTGAAGCCGCCCGCCAGACGGCCAGCCGTTATGAGCGCCTTGCCGAGATCAACGCCGTCAGCCGCGAGAATTACGACCAGGCCGTCGCTGCGCAGCGGCAGGCCGAAGCCGACGTTGCCATGCAGAAAGCCGCCGTGCAGAGCGCCAGCATCAATCTGGCCCGCACCAAAGTGACGTCGCCCATTGATGGCCGGATCGGCCGCTCGACTGTGACGCCGGGTGCGCTCGTGACCGCAAACCAGGCAACCGCGCTGGCCAATGTGCTGCAACTCGATCCGATCTACCTGGACCTGACAGCCGGCAGCTCGAAAATTCAGGAATGGAAGCGGGATGTTGCCGAAGGTCGCATTCAGTCGACCGATGGCGAAAGCGTCGAAGTGAAGATCAAGCTTGAGGATGGCACGGTCTATCCCGAGCCGGGCAGGCTGGAATTCAGCGAAGTCAGCGTCGATGAGACGGCCGGTTCGGTGATCATCCGCGCCGCTGTCGCCAATCCGGACGGGCTGTTACTGCCCGGCATGTATGTGAACGCAAGCTTCAGCGCCGGTGCCTATGACGACGTTTTCGTGCTGCCACAGGCCGCCGTGAACCGCGATACCAAGGGCAATCCGACCGCGATGGTCGTGTCCGCAGACAATAAGGTCGAAGTGCGCAACCTGAAGATCATTGAGGCCTCCGGCAGTGACTGGATTGTTTCCGGTGGTCTTGAAGACGGCGACCGGATGATCGTGAGCGGCTTCCAGAAGATCCAGCCGGGTGCATCCGTGACCGTCAAGCAGCCAATGGCCGAGACGGCTGGTGGCACTCAGCAGCCCGGCGCCAATATGGCCGCGGGCAAACCCTAACAAGAACGCGGGCTGATCCCTTATGGCTAATTTCTTTATCGACCGCCCCATCTTTGCATGGGTTGTGGCAATCATTGTCATGATTGCAGGCGCGATCGCACTGCGCTCCCTTCCGGTTTCCCAATATCCCGAGATCGCCCCGGCGACGATTTCGATCAACGCTCGCTATCCGGGGGCTTCGGCCAAGGCGGTTGAAGATACGGTTACGCAGGTGATCGAGCAGCAGATGACCGGGCTTGATGGACTGGACTACATGTCCTCGTCGTCGAGTTCGCAAGGCGCCGCCTCGATCACGCTGACCTTCAAGACCGGGACAGACCCTGACATTGCGCAGGTCCAGGTGCAAAACAAGCTGTCGCTGGCGACCCCGCTTCTGCCGCAACAGGTGCAGCGTCAGGGTGTCGTTGTGAGCAAGGCCTCTGCAGGGTTCCTGATGGTCGTCGCGCTCGTTTCGCCCAATGGGACGTTCGATTCCATCGACCTTGGTGACTATGCGCGGACCAATATCATCGATCCACTGAGCCGGACCGAGGGCGTAGGCAACGTGCAATTGTTCGGCTCGGCCTATGCGATGCGTATCTGGCTCGATCCCAACAAGCTGAACCAGTATCGCCTGATGCCAAGTGACGTCATCGCGGCCATCACCGCACAGAACGCTCAGGTGTCCACGGGCTCGCTGGGGGGCGCTCCAGCCGTCGAGGGCCAGTCGATCACGGCCACGATCTCGCTGCAGACCCTGCTGTCGACGCCTGAGCAGTTTCGCGACCTCCTGATCCTGACCACTGCGGACGGCGGCTCTGTCCGCCTCGGTGATGTGGCGCGGGTCGAAATGGGCGGCGAGAACTATCAAACGGTTGCCAAGTATAACGGGCAAGCAGCTGCGGGTATGGCTGTGGCGCTGGCATCCGGCGCCAATGCGCTGGATACGGCGGAAGCTGTACGGGCGCAGGTGGAAACACTTTCGGCGAGTTTCCCGGACGACCTGACAGTCGTGTACCCGTTTGACTCCACGCCCTTCATCAGCACATCGATCCATGAAGTCCAGAAGACGCTTATGGAAGCTGTCGTTCTGGTCTTTATCGTCATTCTCGTGTTCCTTCAGAGCTTCAGGGCTGCCTTCATTCCAATGATTGCCGTGCCGGTCGTTCTGCTGGGGACGTTCGCGGTGCTGCTGGCCTTTGGCTATTCGATCAATACATTCACGATGTTCGCCATGGTGCTCGCCATCGGCCTGCTGGTCGATGATGCGATCGTGGTGGTCGAGAACGTCGAGCGCGTGATGACGGAGGAGGGGCTTTCGCCCCGTGAAGCGACGCGCAAGTCGATGAACCAGATTACGGGTGCGCTTATCGGCATCGCGGTTGTGCTGTCGGCCGTGTTCATCCCGATGGCATTCTTCCCCGGCTCGGCTGGTGTGATCTATCGCCAGTTCTCGGTGACCATCGTTTCGGCCATGACGCTTTCGGTGCTGGTGGCGATCATTCTTTCCCCGGCCCTTTGTGCGACCATCCTGAAATCGCATGACAAGGACGCGGCGCACGGCAAATCGATTGTCGGACGCGGCGCCGCCCTGTTTGACCGAGGTTTTGACAAGTTGCGCAGTGGTTATGAATCCGTGGTGGAGCGCATCGTGCGTCGGCGCTGGATTTTTGCGGGCGTGTTTGTTCTGATGCTGGCGGCACTGGGTATTGGTTATACGAGCCTGCCATCATCCTTCCTGCCTGACGAAGACCAGGGATCCGTGATGACGGTCGTCCAGTTGCCAGCCGGTGCAACGCTTCAGCGTACCGAGGATGTCATGGATGATGTCTGGGATTATTACAGCACAGCGGAAGCCGACAATGTGGCTGGCGCAATGCTGGTTTCCGGATTTGGCTTCGCAGGTCAGGGCCAGAATGTCGGCATGTCATTCATCCGCCTCAATGACTGGGAACATCGCACGGCGAAAAAAGACTCGGCAGCGAGTATTGTCGGCCGTGCGTTTGGCACATTCAGCCAGCGTACGGATGCTTCGGTCTTCCCGGTGCTGCCGCCGCCGATCCGCGAGCTGGGCACGGCCAGCGGCTTTGATCTCTACCTGAAGGATACGGGCGGTATTGGCCATGAGGCTCTTGTCGAGGCCCGGAACCAATTGCTGGGCATGGCAGCGAGCGATCCGAGCCTGGATGCCGTGCGGCCAAACGGCCAGGAAGACAGCCCGCAGTTCAAGCTGAACCTTGACTACCAGAAAGCCCAGGCACTCGGCGTCAGCCTTTCAGATGCGACCAATCTTCTGTCGGTTGCGCTCGGTGGTTCCTATGTGAATGACTTTATTGACCGTGGACGGATCAAGAGAGTTTACGTACAGGGCGATGCGCCTTTCCGTATGCAACCGGAAGCGATTGGCAATTGGCGCGTCCGCAACAATTCAGGCGAGATGACGCCGATGTCGGAACTCCTGTCGTCTGACTGGCAGTATGGTGCCTCTCTGCTCCAGCGCTATAACGGCGTGCCGGCCCTGAACATTCAGGGACAGGCCGCTCCGGGTGAAAGCTCGGGTGTTGCCATGGACAAGATGGAAGAGCTGATCGGGCAATTGCCGAATGGTACCGGGTTTGAGTGGACGGGCATCAGTGCGCAGGAGCGCAGCTCCGGCAACCAGACGACGCTGCTCTATACGCTCTCGGCCCTGTTCATCTTCCTTTGCCTTGCCGCTCTTTACGAGAGTTGGACAGTGCCGGTCTCGGTTCTGCTGGTTGCGCCGATTGGTGTGATGGGCGCGGTGGCGGGTGCGCACTTTGGCGGACTGTCGAATGACGTGTTCTTCCAGGTCGGCCTGCTTACTACCATCGGTCTGGCATCGAAGAACGCCATCCTTATTGTCGAGTTCGCACGCGGACTTGAGGCGGAAGGCAAGGAGCTCATCCCGGCCACGATGGAGGCGATCCGAATTCGTTTCCGGCCGATCATGATGACATCGCTGGCCTTTGGCTTTGGTATCCTGCCATTGGCCCTGAGTTCAGGCGCCGGTGCAGGGGCCCGGTCGGCGCTTGGCATCACGGTGCTGGGTGGTATGGCGGCCGTTACAATGCTTGGCCTGTTTGCGGCGCCTCTCTTCTATGTGATCGTGCGTAAGCTGACGACACGCAATCCGAAAACACCCGCGCAAGCAAATGGAGCTGCATCATGAATAACGGAATGCGCGTTGCGCCATTGATGATGTCTGCCTTTCTGGCGGGGTGCGTGAACCTGTCGCCGGACTACAAGCAGGCCGATGCGCCTATGCCGACGGGGCTGCCGATTGCGAGCGACCAAGGTGCGGATGCCGTGTCTGTGAGCGGCTGGGAGGACCTTATCGTATCGCCGGAGCTGGAGCGGGTTATTGGGCTGGCACTGGAAAACAACCGGGACCTACGGGCGGCAACGGCGCGTATTGCTGTGGCGCGCTCGCAGTACGGGATCACGCGTGCTGCACGCCTGCCATCCGTTTCGGCATCGGGCGGGGTGACTGAAACCGGCACGTTTGGTGATCCGAGCGCGGCAATCGAGCAGGCCGCCAATGCGCAGGAAGGTGTCAGCGCCCAGCTAGGCGTGACGGCATTCGAACTCGACTTCTTTGGCCGTGTGGCGAGCCTCAACGAGGCCGCGCTGCAAAGCTATCTTTCGACGGTTGAGGGTGAGCGCAGTACGAAGATCGCGCTGATCTCCTCCGTGGCTCAAGCATGGCTGACGCTGGCGGCGGATCAGGAGCTACTGCGCCTCGCGCAGGATACGATCGACAGCCAGACGGAATCGCTGAACCTGACCAATCAGATGTTCGACAACGGCGTCGTGACGGAAATCGATGTGCGCCGTGCATCGGCCAGCGTTGAGACGGCTCGTGCGCAGCTGGCCCAGTATACAGGGTTGGTGCGCCAGGACCTGAATGCGCTGCGCTTCATTGTGGGCACGGATCTGCCGGATAATATTGCCGAATCGGCGCAGCTGTTGCCGTCGCCTGTGGTGAACAGGGTGGCGGTCGGGCAGTCGTCAGCGCTGCTGCTGAACCGGCCGGACGTGCTGGCGGCCGAGCGGTCGCTGCGTGCGGCCTATGCGAATATTGGCGCCGCACGCGCAGCCTACTTTCCCAGCATCTCGCTAACGGGATCGGCTGGCTATTCGAGCAATGAACTAGACGGCCTGTTTGATGGTGGTATCTGGAGTGTCGGACCGAAAGTTTCGCTGCCGATCTTTGATGCCGGCAATCGCAAGGCCAATCTCGGTGTCTCCAAGGCAAACCGTGACCTGGCGCTGGCGCAGTATGAGCGGGCGATCCAGACGGCTTTCCGCGAGACGTCCGATGCGCTGGCAACCGCGCAGACCGTTGACGAGCGGATCGACGCCTTGCGCCGTCTCGTCGAGGATACGTCCGTGACGCTCAACCTGTCCCAAGAGCGGTTCCGCGTCGGTATCGACGACTATCTCTCGGTGCTGGATGCCCAGCGGGACGATTACACATCGCGCCAGCAGCTGATCAGCGCCGAACTGGTTAAGGCGCTCAACGTGGTGACGCTGTTCCAGGCGCTCGGCGGCGCATCGACCCCGGCTGCAGCGCAGTAAGCTTTCATCAGCCTGTCCGGTGACCCGGGCAGGCTTTTCCACCCTCAGGGCAAGACAAACGCGATTTCGCGGTTAGTATCGCACATCTGCTGCGAACGAGCCCCTGAATGATGCGTCCTCATGCCTGATACAAAGACAGACCGGCGCACGGCTATCCTGGATGCGGCCGAGGGCCAGTTCGCGCGGCACGGCTATGATGGCGTGAACCTGCGGGCCATCGCGCGTGAGGCAGGTGTTGACGTGGCGCTGGCCAATTATCATTTCGGCAAGAAGCAGGACCTGTTTGATGCCGTGCTGATGCGCCGTGCGGATGTGCTTAACGGGTGGCGTCTGACAGCACTGACGGATGCGATTGGGGAGGCGAGCCCTGCTGCGCCGAGCGTGGAGGCCATCGTTCGCGCCTATCTCGGACCCTTGCTGACGGGACCGCATGTCGCCGAGCCGGGCTGGAAGCATTATTACGCGCTGATCGCCTATGTGAACAATTCGCCCGAGTGGGGCGGTAAGCTGATGACGCAGTTCTTTGATCCGCTGATCCGGCGCTTCATCGATGCGCTTCGCATGAGCCTCGCCCCGGTGGACGAGAAATCCCTGTACTGGGCGTATCATTGCTTCTCTGGCGCCCTGACGCTGACCTTTGCGCAGACCGGACGCATCGACCAGCTTTCGCGCGGGCTCTGCCACTCGGATGATCTGGATGATGCCTATGAACACGTGGTGCAATTCATCACGGCGGGATTTGAAGCGCTGAAGGCGGATCGATAAATTTGGATGGCAGGCGCCTGCCTTGCAGGCTTGGCTTCCAACCCTTACCAGAAGACCCATGACCAATCCTTCCGACCTCCTGAAATCACTGCGCCAGATCACGCAGGCCATCGACCTCTATTCCAAGCATTTGCTGAAAGAGACCGGGCTGACATCACCGCAATTGCTGGTGCTGCACGCCGTCAATGCGCAGGGGCGGGAGAAGCCTACAGATATCGCCAAGACGGTGAACCTCTCTCAGGGCACAATCACGTCCATCGTGGACCGGCTGGCGCGGGCAGGGCTGGTTGCGCGCGAGCGCAGCGCGGAAGACAAGCGCGTGATCGAGGTGGTGGTGACCGAGGCAGGGCGCGCGCGCCTGAAGAATGCGCCGGAGCCGCTGCAGCAGAACTTTCTCGCCGCCTTCAACGCGCTGGCCGAGTGGGAGAAGACCCTGCTTGTCTCCTCCGTACAGCGCATAGCCGCAATGATGCATGCGGACGGACTGGACGCCGCACCGATACTGGAAATTGGTGACCTCTCGCCGGAAGAGGCGAAAGCTCAGGACGCCTAGCGAGTCACAGGCTCCATCTCGTCTTCGGCGGGGCTGTCCCATGGCAAGTGACGTTCGTCGAGCACCACGAGATTGTCACGCGACACGAGCGTGGCCTTTGTGTGGTAGCCGAGCAGCTTGGTCGTTTCCGTATCCAGGTTGCGGGCGAGCAGCATGGTCTCTTCCGACGAGAAGTTCGTCAGGCCACGGGCGCGTTCAAGGCCCTCCTCATCATAGATGTGGATGACATCACTGCGGACGTATGGCCCATGAATGGACTGGACGTCGGCGCGCTCGACCCCGCGCTTGCCGGCGGCGAGAGCATCCGCTGCTTCATTGGTGATAACGAGACTACCGGCCATTTGCAGGCGATCGGTAAGCCAGGCAGTCCATGCGGAGGCAGGCTCGGTATTCGCGATGCACTTGGTGTGCGGGCGCTGGTTCTTGAGCACGGACGAGACGGGATTATCGGCTTCGCCATTGGCGATAAGCGTGGTGCAGCCGGCATTCTGGGCCATGTTGGCGGCTTGCATCTTGGTGAGCATGCCACCGCTGCCGAGGGCGCTCGTGCCTTCGGTAACGGACAGGTACTCGGACACATCGTGCAGCTCTTCCACCAGCTTGGCGCCGGGCTCGGACGGGTCTTTGTCATAGAGGCCATCGACGCTGGTGAGGATGACGAGATGCTGGGCCTGGATCATCTGGGCGATGCGGGCGGCAAGACGGTCATTGTCGCCGACGCGGATCTCTTCGGTCGTGATCGTGTCGTTTTCGTTGACGATCGGCATGACGTTGCCATTCAGCAGGCGGTGAACCGTGTTCTTGGTGTTCAGAAAGCGGCGACGTTCTTCAAGGTCGCCGCGCGTGACGAGCACTTGCGCGATGTCGAACCCGAATTCATGTGCGACCTGTTTGTAGGCGTTGAGCACGATGGGCATGCCGCAAGCGGCAGCCGCCTGCTTGTCACGCAAACCGGCATTTTCGGGCTTTACATTCAGTGTGTTCAGGCCGAGTGCAACTGCACCAGATGATGTCAGAACGACTTCGTAGCCTTCTGAACGCAGCAGCGCGATGTCTTCAAGCAGCCGCTGGATGAATGCCCATCGCGGGGTGAGCAGGTCTGGATTGGCCAGCAGGCTTGATCCGACTTTCACGACGATCCGTTTGGTTTGGGACAAAATTTCGCTCCATAGGTTTGTGGCCTCGAACTAGGTGTATTTTGAGCAGGAAACAACATGCCAGACTCAAAAACCTCGATGTTATTGCAGCGAGAGGCCTGCAAGGCGGTAAATACATGTTATATAACAGGGTATTGAATAAAGAGTTACACTGCGCGGGGACCCGATCTATCTGAATTTCCTGTCATTAAAATTTGAATACAAAACAAAAATGTCTAGGAAGGCAGAATACAGGATCCAACGCGATTCCACTAACAAGAGCATGATGGGAACAGACTATCGCAATGAAGGCACTTTTGATCGGATGCGGAAAAATGGGCGGTGCGCTGCTGGAGCAGTGGGCGCAGTCGCCGGACTGGGATTTTACCGTTGTGGACCCCTATACCGAGAAGGTGCCGGATGGCGTCCGTCTCGTGAAGGAGCGCAGCGCGATTGAGGCCGAGCGCTTCAACCTGCTGATCGTGGCGATCAAGCCGCAGATGGTCGACGACGTGATGCCGGATTATCGCGATCAGCTGGAAGAGGGCGGCGTTGTCGCCTCCATCGCAGCGGGTTGTTCGGTCAAGCGGCTGCAGACGGCGACGGCGGCGGGCCCGGTCATTCGCATCATGCCGAACCTGCCCGCCCTGATCGCCAAGGGTGTCAGCGGCCTGTTTGCCAGCCCGGAATGTTCAGACCAACACAAGCAATCGGTCGAGGCGCTGATGGCGCGGGCGGGTACGGTTGTGTGGGTCAATGAAGAAGACAAGCTGGACCGCGTAACGGCCGTTGCCGGCAGCGGGCCAGGCTATGTTTTCGAGATTGCCCGGACCTATATCGAAGCGGCCAAGGCGCTGGGCTTCACACACGAGCAGGCACGGGACCTCGTGCTGGGCACGATGCAAGGCGCGATCGAGATGGCGCTCGGCTCGGACGACAGCGTCGAGACGCTGCGCAATTCGGTGACGAGCAAGAATGGCACGACGCAGGCAGGGCTTGAAGCGCTGAACGCGGACGGCGCCCTGACCGAGCTGATGCGCCGAACGACGCAAGCGGCCTATGACCGGGCCGTGGAGCTGCGTTAGCCAATTCCCGCCGCTTCTGGCATGACGGTCCCCAATCATCGCAGATAAAGACGACAGAGAAGAAGGTTTACATGAATATAGCAGCCATCGTTTCACTCGGCGCCTATTTCGTCCTCATGATGCTGATCGGGCTTTATGCCTATCGCAAATCGACGAGCGACGTTTCCGAATACATGCTTGGCGGACGCCAGCTGCACCCCGCTGTGGGCGCGCTGTCTGCCGGGGCGTCGGACATGAGCGGCTGGATGCTCATGGGCCTGCCCGGAGCTGTGTTCGTGACGGGCTTCAGTGCGGCGTGGATTGCTGTCGGCCTGGTGATCGGCGCGTATTTCAACTACCGCCTCGTGGCGCCGAGGCTGCGCGTTTATACAGAACTGTCGGAAGACTCGATCACGATCCCGGACTTCTTCGAGAAGCGGTTCAAGGATCGTTCGCACCTGCTGCGTGTCCTCTCGTCCGTTGTCATTGTCATCTTCTTCACGCTCTACACATCATCCGGCGTTGTGGCTGGTGGCAAGCTGTTCGAAGCCTCGTTCGGGCTTGATTACACGCTGGGACTGTTTGTAACGGCGGGCGTTGTGGTGGCTTATACTTTGTTTGGTGGGTTTCTGGCGGTCAGCCTAACGGACTTTGTGCAGGGGTGCATCATGTTCGTGGCACTAGTTCTGGTGCCGATCGTGGCGATCAATGCGGTTGGCGGGTTTGATGCGACGCATACCGAAGTTCTGGCGTCGCCGCCTGCAAGCGTTGCCGATGCGCCGAGCCGTGCGAACTTCTTCAGCTGGTTCCAAGGCCTCTCCATGATTGGGATCATATCTGCTGCCAGCTGGGGGCTGGGATATTTCGGCCAGCCGCACATCATTGTGCGCTTCATGGCGATCCGCTCGCTCAAGGACATCGCAACCGCGCGTTATATCGGCATGGGCTGGATGCTCGTGACCGTGCTGGGCGCAGTGGCCGTGGGTGTTGCCGGTGTGGCGTATGTCAACGAGCAGGGCATCAATGACCAGCTGATTGATCCGGAAACGATTTTCATCCTGTTCTCGCAGGTCCTGTTCCATCCGCTCATCACGGGCTTCCTGCTGGCAGCCATCCTCGCGGCCATCATGAGTACGATCTCGTCTCAGCTGCTCGTTTCATCAAGCTCGCTGACGGAGGATTTCTACAAGACCTTCCTTCGCAAGGACGCGAGCCAGAAAGAACTGGTACTCGTTGGGCGCTTGTCTGTGCTTGTCGTGTCGCTGGTTGCCATTGTGCTGGCTTTTGACCGGTCGAGCAGCATCCTCGCGCTGGTCAGCTATGCCTGGGCCGGATTTGGTGCCGCATTCGGCCCGATCATCCTCTTGAGCCTCTACTGGCGCCGTATCACGCGCATTGGCGCGCTGGCCGGAATGATCACCGGCGCGTTGACCGTGTTGTTCTGGCTCTATGCGCCGGTGACGATCGACGGGAAGTCGCTGTCAGACACAATCTACGCGCTCGTGCCGGGTTTCTTCCTCAGCATGCTGGCAACGATTGTCGTCAGCTACATGCGCAGCGAGCCACGGCCCAAGGTGCAGGAAGAGTTCGACGAAATGATGGTTGCGATGTCAGCCGAGAAGCAGCCGTTCTTCTAGGCGACGCCAAGGTCTCATGTGGTGCCCGTGGAGTATTGCTGCTCGCGGGCACCATAGTGATCCACGACCTTTTCAAGGTCGCGTGGTGAGTTCAGCAAAGCAAGCATCTCCTTGGGTGCCAGCGCGCTGATATATTCCTCAATAGTCGGCAGGCGTTCTGCGCGTGCGCGGGCAAGGGCCAGCGGTGTGTGCACGTCGGTGCGCTCGAGCGGCCAGTAAGTGTCGACGAGATGTGAGCGACGCGTGCGCAGGTTGCTGTCGGCGAACAGGCCGGCGATGCTTGGTGCAGTAAGGCCTTTGTAGTGCGCGCGGTCAGCAACCGAGTCGAGGAAGGATATCGGCGGGTCGATCTCGTCCGGGCTGTGCAGCAGATTCATGCGGTTGGCGGCGTCACCGCTGCGCTCGCGGCCGGTCCACCAGGAAAGGGTTGCCGCCAGAACCATACCGATCGTGGCAGGCGCGAGCCAAGCCGCGAAGAGGGGCGAGATGGCGAAGGCCGAGACCGTCAGCAGGACGCCGAGCACGATGGCGGGCGTGTGATGACGGAACGTATCCTTCAGACTGTACTCGTTGGAGTCGCGATGTTGCGGGTTCCAGCCGCCATCACGACCCGTGAACACGCGGTAGACGGCGACAGTCTGCTCCACCAGCAGAACGGGTGCCAGCAGCACCGAGATGATCGTTTCGGCGAGGACACCATAGAAAGTGCGCAGCAGGCCTACCGTGTCACGCCAACGCGGCGCCGCAAAACCGTAAATCATGCCGTAAAGCTTGGGCGCAAACAGGATGGCCATCGTAATCAGGAAGAGGTGCAGGGACCGTTCGGAGTCGATGACGGGCCATGAGGGGAAGAGGGCGGCCGACTCGCCGAAATATTCCGGCGTCAGGAACATGTTCTGCAGGGACAGCATCATACCGATGGTGATGAAGAGCAGCCAGAGCGGGGAGGCGAGATAGGAGAAGATACCGATCATAAGGTGCATGCGGCTTGTGAAGGTCAGGCCATTCGTCTTCAGGAGCACGGCCATATGCTGCATGTTGCCCTGGCACCAGCGACGGTCGCGAATGGAGAGGTCGATAATCGAGGGCGGGCCCTGCTCGTAGGAGCCGCCCAATTCAGGGGCGATCTGGACGTTCCAGCCGGCGCGGCGCAGAAGTGCGGCCTCGACAAAATCGTGGCTGAGGATTGAGCCGCCGAATGGCGCGCGGCCGGGAATTTCGGGAAGGCCCGCTGCGCTGGCAAGCGCTTCGATCCGGATGATGGCGTTATGACCCCAGAAGTTGCCCTCGTTCTGAGCCCACCAGGCAAGGCCGCTGCCCAGAACCGGGCCATAAAGGGCGGCAGCGAACTGCTGGGTGCGGGAGAAGAGGGTACGACCGCCAACCAGCTGGGGAATTGTCTGGATAAGGCCTGTGGTGGGCGAGGCCTCCATGCGGCGGGCCAGTTCGATGAGGGTTTCGCGGTCCATGAAGCTGTCGGCGTCGAACACGATCATGTAATCGTAGCGGCCGCCCCAGCGCGTGATGAAATCGCGAATGTTGCCGGACTTGCGGTGCACGTTCATCGTGCGGCGGCGATAGTGGACGAGGACGCCGGGCGAGAGGCGGGTGCGCATCAGCTCGAACGCGGCTTCTTCCTGCAGGGCGACTTCGGGATCATTTGTATCGCTGAGAATGAAGCATTCAAAACGGCCGGGGGCATTCGAGAGCGACTCGGCGGTGGATTCGACGGTGGCGAATACGCGATCGACGCTTTCGTTATAGATCGGGAAGACGATCACGGTGCGGCCGGTGAGCAGGGCTGGGCCGGGCGTGGCGCGGCGTTTCCGGAACAGGCCGACCATGGCCGCGAGAAAGCCAATCGTGCTGCTGACGAAGGCGTAGGCGATCCAGCTGATGTTGATGCAGAAGACAACGAGCAGCAATTGCTCAAGCGATGTCACGCCGGACACGTTGAGCACATGGTACATTTCGATCGTTGCCCAGCCCGCCAGCAGTATGGACAGGCCGAAGAGCGTCACCTTGCGCCACATCTGCGATCTCGGAGCGTTGCGGTTGACCGTTGGCGCTGTTTCGAATGCCTGATCAGGCATTGCGACGGGAAATTCGGCAGGACGAGCGCGAAATGTGATCATCAAGGTCTCCAGCGATAGAGCCAGGTTTCAGAGACCGGGCGGTCGGCCTTGGTAAGGCGAGCGCGCAGTTCCGAGAGGCTGGCATCCTTGGAATCCAGCTCAAAGCTGAGACGCATCCCGCCTGTATCCGGATTGGGGCGCACAACAGGCGCAATGATGGTGCCTGACGATGTCGAGACTTCCGGAATGGCATCTCGCAGAAGGGCGTCATTGTCGGTTTCAAAGTCGATCAGGAAGACCGGACGTTTGCTGCTGGGTGAAATGCCGACTTTCGTGGCGGTGATCCGGGCGACAGGCGCGACAACCGGCTGCGGCAGACTCCACGTCATCTGGTAGGCCAGACGGACAGGTTTGCCCGCATCCCACGCGGTCGAGGGGCGCCAGGAGACGACGATGTTGTCGTTGTACTCGTTGGTCGTGGGAATTTCGACGAGGGTGAGATTGCCGCCACCCCAGTCGCCCTTGGGGGCGATCCAGACATTCGGACGACGTTCGTAGCTGGCTTCGAGATCATCATAGTCCTTGAACTCGCGGTGGCGCTGGATGAGGCCAAAGCCGAGCGGCGGTTCTGTCGCGAAGCTGGAGATTTCGAGCTGACTGGGATTGACGAGCGGACGCCAGACCCATTCGCCATTATGCATTTCCATCATCAGGCCTTCGGAATCATGCACGGCGACGCGGTAATCCCGGTTGCCGCGATTGATGCTGTGCGGCGAGAAATAATACATGGACGTGATCGGCGCGATACCGACCTCGGTGAGCTTGCGGCGCGGGAAGAAGACGGCTTCGACATCGATCATCGTCGCGGTTCCGGGGGTAATGACGAAGCGGAAGGCGCCCGTCATGCTCTGGCCGTTGAGCAGAGCATAGACGGTCATGGAGTGAGCGCCGGGCTCAGGCTTTACCAGCCAGAACTCGCGAAAGGACGGGAATTCTTCACCCGATGGTGAGGCCGTGGAGATGGCGATGCCCCGGGCCGAGGCGCCATACACTGTTCCGGCGCTGAGAGCGCGGAAGAAGCTGGCACCCTTGAAACTGATTAGGTCGTCCCACTTACCGGACGAATTGAGCGGCGTGGTGACATGGAAGCCGGCAAAGCCGAGGGCTGTCTTGTCTTCATCCGATAGCGGGAGGTCGAAGAATGAGAAATCTGCTTCACTGTACGGACGAGGCTTTGCGACGCCGTTCTCAATGATGTTGAGCTTGACCTCGTCGTTGAAGAGGTAGCCGCGCGGATCATAGTGGACGCGGAAGGGAACCGTTTCGTCCGGCGTCCATTCGGCGGCTTCGCGTTTGAATTCGACGCGGCGATACTGGTCGTAATTGAGCGCAGCGGCGGACGAGGGAACGGGTGGAGATTTCTGGACTTCGTGTTCAGACAGGGCCTGAGCCTTGTTGATGACCTGCTCGAAGCTGAAAGAGGCTGCGACTTGCGCAGGGGCAGACGTCGGCGTGGCGGAAGCGACCTTTGCACTGTCTGCGGGGATTTCCGCGAGCGGTTCAGTCGTGATGTCCGCGACCGAGTCGAGCGGTGTCACTACAGGTGCCGTTGGGGGGAGATCCATACGATCTGAATTGCCGGATTGGATGTCGGCGCCCTGGGCTGCGCCATCGGTTGCGACCTTGCGCGAGGGGCTGGACGACATGGAAACAATCAAGGCGCCACCCGCAAGGATGAGCGTCGCTGCGCCGAGGGCCACAGCGGGAATGAAGTAAGGACGTTCAGTCAGTTTCAAGGCAACCTCATTGTCGGCTACGCCATGCTATTCCAAAGCGTTACGAATTTCCTGAGGCAAACAAAAACGCCCAGCAGATTGCTGGCGCTATCGACAGCGCCTTCCAACCGGGCATTACGCCTCACCTCAGCTTTCGTTTCACTGAGAATTTTGGTTATTTTGCGGCGCAGCATTACCATGCTGCAATGACGCCCCTGACAACCGACCCATGTAACCAATGCTGCACCTTGCAATTTGTTGCAAGTGCTCAAATGCTGTAAGCGAATGTAGGCGCCGATTGCACACGTCCTGCTCAGATATTCTTGTATCTTAAGCAAGAAATCGTCCTAAACCGGGTAATTGGGGAAGACATGAGCCAGAAATTGCCGTGCGGTGGATTGGGATAAAAGATGGAAAAGGATGCAAAGTTACAGCCTGTGTCCCCTGTCCAGTCATTCCTGAACGTGGCGACAGGGCAGCTGAGCATTGAGGCGACTTTGTGCGACAGCTCAACCTGGGCGGAAGGTTTGGGCGACGCGATTCCCCCGATGCACGAAGACGAGTCCAGGCGGGCGTTGAAGTTGGTGGATGCGAGGGCGGCCAATCGTCTACGGGATTCGCTTGTCTGCGCGCGGGCCATGATTGCTGAGAGGCTTGGGTCAAGGGCGGACGAGGTGCGCTTTGCCCGGTCAGATGAAGGGGCGCCCCGACTGGAGAACGCGCCAGAGCGGAGCGTTTCCGTTTCCCGCAGTGGTGACTGGACACTTGTGGCGCTCGGCGATGGACAGGCTATTGGCGCGGATGTGGAGGTCATGCGCGAAATCGACTGGCGCGCCATGTTGGGCATGGTCAGCAGCGAGCTGGAAGCTGCGGCTTTTCTCGCATTGGCGAAAAATGAGCCTGAGCAGACGCTTCGGGCCTTCTTCACGCTGTGGACCATCAAGGAGGCCGTTTTGAAAGCCACAGGACGCGGGATGCGCGCCGGGTCGAAATCGGTGCAGGTGCCAGTTGAGGGGCTCGTCAAAGATACGCAGCCGCTCCGCGAGATCGAAGTGGCAGGTGTGACCTATACCGTATGGTCCGGCTGGGAGGGCGACGTGGCCCTGAGCCTCGCGATGGCGCGCGACTAGGGACGATCTTCCAGAGCGATTGTCAGCGGGCTCGCCTCGTAGATGCGCAGGCCGTCGCACCAGAGGCTGCCCTTGCCGGTGATCAACGTGCGGTCGCCGGAGGGCACGATGGCCATGATCTCCATCACGGTGGTGACTTCCTCTTTATCGGGCGCAACCTGACCGCGATACATCCATTTGACGGGGGCGCCTGCAGCGACAGTTTCGAAGCGCGGCGCGGTTATGCCGTTTGCGAGGCCTTTGAGGCAAGCGGTGTGGGAAAGGAGCTGTACGAGGGCGTCGAGACCGAGGGAGCCTGGCTGGACCGGGTCCTGGAAGAAGTGGGCCTTGAAGTACCAGGCGTGCGGATCGACGGATTGGCGTCCACGCGCGAGGCCGAGCCCTGCCGAGCCACCATTGGCATCGAAATAGTCGAGCCGATCGAGCATGCGCAGGTCGCCGCGTGCCACAGGTGCGGCGGGCAGTTTGCCATCAAGGTTTGGGGCGAGGTTCAGGAGGGCGCGGTGGGCGTCCGTGACGGCAAGGCCCGCCTGGCGGACGAGCGCAGCGGCGGGGAAGAAGCCGAACTGTGTCTTCAGGTTCATGACCGGGCGGCCATCGGCAAGCCGCGCCTTTAGCGCGAAGGCGACGATGGTCATCGGGCCGACCTTGGAGAAAGAGGTCAGCGTCGTGTCGACAATGATGGTGCCATCCTGCGGGCCGACTTCCATGAAGACTTCCCCGTCGCCGTCGAGGTTACGGAAGCGCTCGCCGCCTTCGAGGGCGAAGCCGCAATGGCTGGCAAGCCAGCCGCACGGCTGGAGGACGATTTCGGAGAGGACGGCGAAGGGCATGGCGCCATTGGCATTGTCGCGGAAATACCAGGCGTCTGCGGGAATGTCGTACTCGCCGGTGATGTTGGCGCCCGCCTCTTTGACGCCGGGACGGGTCGAGACCTGCGTGACGCGGGTCATCATGTGATAGGGCGGCTGGGGCAGGCGCGGCGCGCGGCCGGCTGTGTCGAAGGGGCGGTAGAGTTCGCCAAAGGCTGAGGAGGGTGCGCTAGCGGCGCAGTTCAGGAGGGCGGCATGGTCGCCCCGGCTTTCGCCCATCGGGCCGACGCGGAGGGGCGTGTCGGTGTTGTGGGGGGCTGGCCAGTCCTTGCGCAGGCGAATGGCGAAGCGCGGGCAGTGGAAGACTTTCTTCCCGTCAGAGCTTGCGAGGAGCGAGGCGTAGAGGACCGGGCTTTCGCCATCGACGATGTCATCGATGAAGACTTCATAGGTCACTTCATGGGCGCGGTCGGGGATGACCTGTCCGCGGCAGACGAATTTCGCGGTCTCGCCGGGCATGGGTTCGAAGACATAGCCATCGCGTTCGATGGTGAGACCGGCAGCGGCGGCGTAGAATTCCAGTGCCTGAACGGTGGCTTCGGCCATCAATGTGCCGGGCATGCACGGGTCTTCGTGGAAGTGGCCCTGATAGAACCAGGCATCGGTGGGTACATGGGCGCGGGCCTTGAGATAGCCGCGTCCCCATGGGCCGCCGGTCGGATCGAAGGCTGTGATCTCGTCAAAGAAGGCGAGTTGGCCGTCCGGCAGATGAGGTGTGCGGGAATGGGCGGCGCAGAACTCGAAGCCTTTGCCAAAGCAGGTATAGGCATCCCCAGCGCGGAAGGCGGCGAGGTCTGTTGCAGAGAAGGCGCGCTTGGCGCTGGCGCGTGACGTGTCGAAGGAGTGTGGCGCAGCGATGGAGGGCGCGTTAGTGGCGGCGTCCCAGATGACGCCCTTGCCGGAGGCGAGTTCGTCGTCGGTGAAGAAGCCGGCCTGCCCGTTGCGGACGGAGAAGACCTTCCGGTCACCGACCATGCAGTCATACTGGAAGAAGAACATGCGTACGCCCGCGAGCGTGGCGTGGCCGGTGATCTCGATCTGAAAGGCGAGCGTGTCGCCGGGGCCGGGCAGGCCGCCATCGTGGAAGGTGATCTCGCAGCCGAGGAGTCGGTAGACACGTTCGTTGCGGTTTTTCAGGTCGGCCCCCATCCAGCCGATCAGGGTGAGATCTGCCTGCCCGCATTCAATCAGCGGGCCGGGGCGCACGCGGCCATTGCGGACGTGCCAGTCGTCTGATTTGAGATCGGTTTCGGTCCAGATCACGCCAAGGCTTTCGACACCGGCTTCGGCATCAATGCCGGTGATGCGGTCGACGAGCAGGAGCGGTGGGGCGGGCAGTCGGACCTGACGGGCGAACTGGTCCTGGCCGATGAATTGGGGTCCGAAGAAGTCTGACATGAGGCCGCGCGAGGCGGCTTCGATTGCGGGACGGGACCAGTCGGGGCCCGTTGGTGTGCGCGGCGTGAGCGGCTCGTTGCCGGAAATGACTTTGCGCGGTGGGACGCCGGGTGTGCGCGGCTTGGGGCCGGAGCAGGGGCGCGGCGTCGGCGGGAGCGTAACGGCGCCACTGTGGGCATATTGCGGGACCGGCAGGGTCGGGGCTGGCGGCAGACCGCCTGTGGACGCTGCGCGTGTTTCCGGGATTTTGGGGGTTGGATAGTGAACCGGCGTCGTGAGGGGCATGGGGTCGGTTCCTGTCCAGGGATTGTTGCGAGATGCATCGAGCCTTTCGGCGACGCGGGCAATGTTGATGTGTCGGCCATCGGCGAAGAGGGTGGCGGTGAGGTGGGCGATCTGGGCGAGGTCTGATGACACGATCCGGTCGGTGGCGACGGCGACATGCGGCTTGTCGCCGAGGATGCTGGCGATGGCGCGGGTTAGCGTGGCGCGGGGGCCGAGTTCGACAAATGTGCGTACGCCATCTTCATAGGCCTGCAATACGGTTGGCGGGAAATCGACCGTGTCGACCGCCTGGCGTGTCAGCATATCGGCGACGCGCGCCTTGGTGGGCGTGTAGCTGGTATTGATGGCGTTGGCGTAGAGACGGATGCCGGAGACGCGGGAGACAGGGCGCGTGTGCAGCGTGCGCCACTGGACCTCGAATGGTTTCATCGCCTTGGCATGGACGATGAGGTGTTGGTGCATGGCGGCACCGGCGCGAGGTCCGAGGGAGTCCGCTACTGCGCGACAGGCTGCCGATGGCCCGCCGATCAGGCAGTCATTGTCGGAATAGATGATCGTGATTTCGACGTTTGGGTGGTCGGCGATGGCGGCGCGCAGCTTCTCCAAAGGGGCCTGGATGTGCCAGTTGGCCCAGTCGGAGGGAACGTTGGGCCCCCAGGCGGCTTGCGCTGTTTCAAAGTCGCCACCGAGATGGCGTTCGTACATGGCGGCGTCTTCGATCTCGTCGAGCAGTTTGCCGGGATCTTTCCAGAAGCCGAAGGCGAAGAGCGCGTTGGTCTCGCCGAGTGACAGGCCGAGGGCGGCGGTTGGCGTGATGCCGAGAACGTCGCGCAGCAGGATCGTGTGAGCCTGGCTGACCAGCGTACCGGCGCAGAGCTGTTCAAATTCGGTAAGCTCGGAGCGGGTAAGCAGGGCAGCCATTTCCGTGGCGCGGGAGATGGTGGCGAGTTGCTCCCCGAGTTCAGGGAAGGCCATGAACAGGCCGCGTGACATGCGCGGATAAACGGCAGCAGAGCCTGTGAAGACGAAGGCAAGCTCACCGTCCGGCTCGCCCTCGCCGTAATAGATGCCGGGGCCTTTGGGCGAGGTGCCGGATTCGAGCGCTGTAGCGGCAGTTTCGATGAGGGCGTCGCGTTTGCTTTCGTCGGTGGCGAGCAGGGCAATGCGGCACTTGCCCTTGCCGCCGGTCCTGCCGCTGCGGAGTTTCTTCGCGAGGGAGGCGGGCGTTGCGCCGGAGGCCCATACCAGGTGCGGCGGGGCACGGAGCGGGTCTGGGCTCGGCTTTGGCAGGGTGCCGGTGAGTGAGACGCTGGCACCGTGCGATAGGCACGTGGCGGGCGCAGTCACTGTGTGCGTTGCTGGTTCGCCCGTCAGGTTCGGGATCGCGGCGTCGGGTCTGATGATCTGGTCGCGGGCCATGAGGAGGGCGGCGGCGGCCAGTTCGAACAGAGGCGCAGCAGTCGGCGCTGTTCCGTAGGCGGCGGTTATAAGAGGGGCGGCTGGGTCCCTCGATGCGCTCCACGTGACCTTGCCGAGTGTGGCGAGGATCGGGTCGCCCGCGGCTTCGGCATCGGAGCGGCGCTTGAGGATGAGGGCGGCGGCCATGTCGCCGGGGTTTTCGGTGCCCAGTTCTGCGAGGGCGGCCTTTGCGACTGTCTCTGTGCCGAAGTCTGCTGCGGCGACCACGGCCATGTCGAGGCGACCCGCGCGCAAGGCATCGCAGGCAACATCAAGGGCGGCGAGGCCGGAGGCGCCTTCGGAGGAGATGGCATAGCCTTGGCCGCGAAGGTCTTCGGCGGACGTGATGCGGTTGGCGGTCATGTTGGCCATGGCGCCGAGAACGGTAGCGGCCTGGAGCGTTGGGGCGATGCCTTCCTGGGCTTTCGCATGTTCCAGTGTCCCGGGCGTGAGGCCGAAGGCCTTGGCGGCGCGTTCGCGGAGTAGCCAGCGTGCGGAGTCGGCGGCGCAGCCCATGCCGACGAAGACGCCGGCGCGTTCCGGATCGGGCCGTGTAACTTTTTCGAGGACAGAGCGGCTGAGCGATAGCACTGCGAGTTGCTGGGCTTCGGCCTGGAGCAGGTCGTTCGGCGGCGTGCGGGCATGGCGTGGGTCGGCGCCGCCGGTTTCGCAGGGCTTTGCCGGGGCGGCCGGGTGGTTCATCAGGCGGCGGAGGACATCGCGCTCGCCGCTGTCCGCGCCGCCCATGAGCGCGGCGCTGCAGATGACGATATCGTCTTCCGGCATGTTCGGCAGGGCAACCTGAACGGCGCCAGATGTGGGCTTGTACTCGTCGAGGATCAGGTGGGCATTGTTACCGCCGAAGCCGAAATTGCTGATCGCGGCGCGGCGCGGGCTGCCTGAGGTTTTCCAGTCTTCAGGCTTTGAGAGCGGATGGAGCGCCGGTGAGGAAAGTGCGTCGATCAGGTCGCCATTGAGGGGCATGGGCGGCAGGGTTTCGTTCGCCATGGCCTGTGTCAGCTTCAGGAGGCTGGCGAGGCCCGCGACCGTGATCAGGTGACCTGTATTGGCCTTGAGTGAGCCGATGGGGAGCTTGCGGTCTGTACCGAAAACGCTGGAGGCGGCGGTGATCTCGACACTGTCGCCGACTGGCGTGCCGGTGGCGTGGCATTCGAGGAAGTCGAGGCTGTCCGGAGCGATGCCTGCATCGGCATAGGCCCGCTGCATAGCTTCTGCCTGTCCTGTGGCGTCCGGCGCGAGGAGGCCCTTACGCTTGCCATCATTGGAGAGGCCAATGGCGCGGATAACGCCGTGGACACTGTCGGCAGCTGTGACATCGCTGAGCCGCTTGAGGACAACAGCGACGGCGCCTTCGGACGGGACGAGGCCGTCGGCCCCCTTGATGAAGGGGCGGGAGCGTCCGGTGGGGCTGAGCGCCTGGAGCGCTTCGAAGCCAATGTGGAGGATGAGGTTGTCAGCGGCATTGACCGCGCCGACGAGGGCGATGTCGATCTGACGGGTCTGGAGTTTGCGGCAGGCGATTTCGAGGGCGTAAAGCGACGAGGCGCAGGCCGCATCCAGAGCCAAAACGGGGCCGGTGGCGCCTATGCCTTGCGCGAGGACGTGCGCCGGGAAGCCGGAATTGAAGGCGTCTGTGGCGGGGCGGCTTGATGTGCCGTGCGTCCAGATATCGGCGGCGTAGGCTGCCTTGGCGCGGCTTGGATAGGAGAGGTTGGCGAGGAAGACGCCGCGCCTGTCGGCGGCGGCAGTTGTCTTGCCCGCTTCGTCCCAGGCTTGCATCGCGGCGTGGAGGGGCCATTGGCAGACGGGGTCGAGCGCGGCAGCATTCAGGCCGGGGAGTTTGGCGCGGGTTGGGTCGAAGATGGTGTCGAAACCGGTGACGAAGCCTGCGACGTAGCGGGAGGCGGCTTCTTCGGCATCTGTGAGACCGAAGGCACCTTTGGGGGCTCGCGTGATGAGGCATTCATTTCCGATAACGGCTTTCCACAGCGCCTCTGGCGAGAGCGCGCCGGGCAGGACGCAGCCCTGGCCGACAATGGCGATGGGCTCGAAAGCTGTCATGCGCCGCTCCATGCATCACCGACGAGGAGTTCGACGATCTCGCGGTCGCCGCTCAGGAGCTGGTCAGCGAAGATGCGCGCGCCATCGGCCTGACCGATCAGGGATATGCCTTGCTGAGCGAAATGGGCGGCGAGGCCGGCATCTACCATCCCGCCATCCCATGGGCCCCAGTTGAAGGATTTGACCTGCGCATTGGGGAGTTGCGTGTGGAGCTGGCGGGCCAACTGGTTCAGGCACTCATTGGCCATGGCGTAGTCGGCCTGGCCTGCGTTGCCGAAGAGGGCGGAGGCGGAGGAGAAGAGGCCGATATGGGTGAGTTGCGTGGTGTTGATGGCGCCGAGGAGTGCGAGGAGGCCGTCGACCTTTGGACCGAAGACCTTGCGGACTTCGGCTTCGGTCTTCTCCATGGCGAGCTTGTCGGCGAGGACGCCGGCGCCGTGGACGAGGCCGGTGATCGGGCCGTGCTGGGCCTGAATGGCGGCCATGGCGGGGACGAGCGTGGCGGTGTCGGAGAGGTCGAGCTGAACGTAATGGGCTGTTGCACCTGCGGCGGCGAGGGCCGTGAGCGTGGCGTGGATTTCCTGTCCGGCAAGAGCGGCGCGGGCTGTGCGGTCAATGTCGGCGGGCTTGGCCTTTTCGCCGCTGGCGACGGCCTGTTGGGCGAGCGCGGCGCGAAGGGTTTTCAGGTCTTGCGTTGGTGCGACGGCCTGCGGCCATGGGCTGAGAGCTGAGCGACCAGCGAGCAGGAACGTGCCGCCGGTGCGGCGGGCGAGTTCGATCGCGCAGGTGGCGGTGACGCCGCGCGCGCCACCTGTGACCAGCCAGAGGGCTGGGGCGGTGTATGCGGAAGAAGTCGGCGGTGCCAGCGTTGGGGAGACATGGGTTTCGCGGGACTGTCCATCAATGGTCAGCAGCCGGTCTGTGAGCGGAGCAGACAGTGCGGCAAGCGTATGCGTGGCGCGGGTGGCGGCGTCGGGCGCGGAGAGGGAGAGCGTGATCACACTTCCGTCCAGCCATTCCTTGCGGAGTGTGCGCGAGAGGCCGGGTAGGCCGGAGACAATGTCTGCACTTTGCAGGAGGATAACGCGGGCGCCGGGCGCGCGGGCGGTGCGCGCCTGGGCGAGGGCTGACCAGTGGCGGTCGGCTGGGGGCTGGTTTGTCAGGCCTTCTGTGAGGATCACGGTTTGGGCGGTGCCGCTGGGGATAGCGACGGAGGTTGCCTGTGGACCGATTAGTGCGGCAAGCGCGGAGGCTGTTGAGGGATCGGCATTTGTGACTTCCACGCGGCCGAGGCTTGCCGGGTCAGCCAAAGGCAATGGTTCCGGCGCGGTTAGGCGGACCGGGCAGACGTCGCTGCCATAGGCGGCGACGGGCTGAACCATGACTGGGGAACGGTGAGCTGAGGACGTATCCTCACCGCCCCTTAGCTGAAAAAATCGGCGATTTTCCGTATCGTGCGGAGTTCGGCGATAGCTTCGGGATCGACTTCCGGCAGCGAAGGATGCTGGTCGCGCAAGGCCGAAAGGATTTCGACCTGCTTGATGGAATCGACGCCGAGTTCGCCTTCCAGATCCATGTCGTCCTCGAGCATGGAGGACGGGTAGCCCGTCTTGTCGGCGACGAGGGCGCGGATGACGTCTGGCGTGATGCCGTTGCCGTTGGAGGCCGGCGCTGAGACAGCGGCGGGCGGTGCGACGGGCGCAGGTGCTGCGGCGACTGGGGCAGGCGCAGACGGTGCGGGTGCCGGGGCGGAGCCGCCGATCATGGTGGCGATGGCATTGATCGTGCGCAGTTCGACGAGCTGTTCGGGATCGATTTCCGGCAAGTGGGGCATGCGCTCACGCAAGGTGGAGAGGATTTCGACCTGCTTGATCGAGTCGACGCCGAGTTCGCCTTCGAGGTCCATATCGGCGTCGAGCATGTCGACAGGATAGCCGGTCTTTTCCGAAACGATGGACTGGACGAGTGCGACCGGGCTTTGGCCGGAAGCGGCCTGTGGCGCAGGCGCGGGTGCAACGGGCGCAGGTGCGGCTGGCTGAGGGGCGGGTTGTGGCGTGGGTGTTGCGGCGCCGTTCGCGTAGGGCTTGGGCGCGGGCGTGGCGGCAGGCATGGGCGCTGGAGCTGGAGCTGGCGCAGCTGGCTGGGGTGCAGGGGCCGGTTGCTGCGTGGGAGCCGGGGGCGCCAGGCGCTGGATAGGTGCCGGGCTAGGCTGTTGCGAGACAGGCTGTCCGCTGAGCAGTGAGGCGGCGGCATTCAGGAAGGCCGTGTGGCTTGCGGCCATGGTGGCGAGATATTCGGAATGAACCTGGGACACGTCGCTCCAGATGCGTTCTGCAGAGGAGGAGGCCGGCGCGGGGGCGGTATAGGTCTGGGGCGTGTCGGTCATGAGAGAAGTCCTGCTGGGAGTCTGAGCGGGTGAAGCGGCGGTGGGAGCGGGCGCCGGTTGTGGTGTGGGCGGAGGCGTGGACGGGGCGGCGGCGATGGCGGGTTGTATCGGGGCTCGTGCCGCATTGGGAGCGGCCCGGCCTTCTGCGCCATTCTTCGGCGGGTAGGGCTTGTCGTAGTTGGCGCCGTTTATATAGACGGCATGCTTCGACGGTGGCGGCGCGGGCACTGGCGGCGGCGTGTCGACAAAGAGCGCGGCGAGATCGAGCGACTGGCCGGAGACGGCAAGTTCGCCGACGGCCGAGAGGAACTGGCTGAGGCCATTGGCGCGCTTGTTGTCGAGCGAGACGGCGCGGAACGGGCGGTCGCCAAGGACATCGCGGACAAGGCCTGTAACGATGTTGCCGGGGCCGACTTCGATGAAGAGGCGGGCGCCTGCTTCGTACATGGCTTCGACCTGGTCGCGGAAACGGACGGGCGTAGCGATCTGGCCAGCGATCACGGCGGGCAGGTCGGCGGCCTTCACACTGTAGGGGGACGCTGTCGCATTGGCGTAGACGGGCAGTTTCGGCTTGCGAGGGCGCAGGGTGGTAAGCTCTGCCGCGAAAGGCTCCACAGCTGCATGTACGATAGATGAATGGAAAGCCGTTGCGACAGGCAGGCGGCGGGCTTTCAGGCCCTTTTCTATACAGAGCGCTTCGGCGGCTTTGATGGCGTCGACAGGGCCTGACAATACGACCTGGCTCGGGCCGTTGTCATTCGCGAGGACGACATTGGCGACCTTGGCAACGATGGGCGCGATGGTTTCGGAATCGGTTTGCACGGCCATCATTGCGCCGGGCGTGGACCTGGCGGCTTCAGCCATTAGGCGTCCGCGCGCGGCGGCGACGCTCAGGACGCTTTCGGCGTCGAAGCTGCGAGCCACATGAAGAGCCATCATCTCGCCGAAGCTGTGGCCGCCGGCCATGTCCGGGTCGATACCGAGGCGTTCGAGCAGGGCGAGCTGGGCCAAGGCAACGGCAGCGATAGCCGGCTGGGCGTGCTGCATCTCGGTGAGGCGTTGAGTCTGCTCGCCGAATTCGACCTGGTCGAAGGCGGCGGACGGGAAGGCGAGGCGGTGCAGCTTCAGCGGGCCTGTTGTCATATGGCCCGCGGCCATGTCCCACGCTGCGCGGGCGGCGGGGAAGGCCATGGCGAGGTCTGAGCCCATGCCGACATATTGGCTGCCCTGACCGGAGAAGAGGAAGGCTATCTTGCCGTTCTCTGGTGGCGTGGTTGATGCGTGGATGCCTGCGCCGAGTGGGGCCGTGCCGAGCGTGCCAGACTCAATCTGGCCGATCAGGCGGGAGGCCTTGGCGGCAAGGTCTTTCTGGTCGTCGGCGACAATGGCGGCGCGGACGCGGGCATCGGATTCGAAAGTCTCATGCGTCGACGCGGCGAGGGCGGCGAAACCATCTTCCTGCGTCTCGGTGTGAATGAGCGCTTCGAGTTGCTCGACGAGTCCATCGGGCGTGCTGGCCGAGAGGAGGAAGAGTTCCGACGGAAAGACTCGCGGCGGCTTGAGGGCGGAAGCGCCCGTGTATTCCTCAAGGGTTGCGTGGAAGTTACTACCGCCAAAGCCGAATGAACTGACGGCAGCACGGCGCGGACGGTTCGGTGCCGAAATCCAAGGGCGTGATTCGCTGTTGAGATAAAAGCTCTTGCTGTCTTTCAGAACGTCAGCCGGTTCGGCGATCTTGATCGTGGGCGGAAGGGTCTTGCGGCTGAGAGCGTGGACCGTCTTGATCAGGCTGGCTGCGCCTGCAGCGCCCTTGGCGTGTCCGATCTGGGATTTGACCGAGCCGATGGCGCACCATGGCGTGCCGTCGCCCTTGCCGTCAAAAACGAGGTGCAGGCCGGCCAGTTCAGCCTTGTCGCCTGCCTTTGTGCCAGTGCCATGAGCCTCGACGAGATCAACCGCTTCCGGGCCGTAGCCAGCCTGGACATAGGCGCGTTCGATGGCGCGGGCCTGACCGGACGGGAGCGGCGTGTAGATGGCCGTTCCCTTGCCGTCAGAGCCGCCGCCCATGCCACGAATGACGGCGTGGATGCGGTTGCCATCGCGCTCTGCATCCGACAAGCGGCGCAGGGCGATGATGCCGACGCCTTCGCTGAGCATCGTGCCGTCTGCGTCCGCCGAGAAGGGGCGGCAGTCGCCTGTTGGCGAGAGAGCCGGTGTTTTCGAGAAACACATATACATGAGAATGTCGTTGAGCGCGTCGGCGCCGCCCGCCAGCACTGTGTCGGAGTCGCCTGCGCGCAGTTCCTGCACAGCAATGTTCAGGGCCGAGAGGCTGGAGGCGCAGGCAGCGTCAGTGACAAAGTTGGCCCCGCCGAGATCGAGCCGGTTGGCAATACGTCCGGCGACAACATTACCGAGCAGGCCGGGGAAGGTGCTTTCCTTCCACTCGATGTAATGCGCTTCGATCCGCTTGACGATTTCCTGCACTTCGGGCTCGCCGATGCCGGACTGGCGCAGGGCGTTGACCCAGACGGGGCGCTGAAGGCGGCCGGCCATGTGAGCTGTAAGTTCTGTGGCCGAGGCGACGCCCAGCATGACGCTGGTGCGTGTCAGGTCGATCTCGCAGCCATTGGTGCTCTGGATGTCGTCGAGCGCGTTCTTTGCGGCGACGAGCGCGAGCAGCTGGGCGCTGTCGGTGTGTTGCAGGGCATTGGGCGGGATGCCGAAGGCCATGGGGTCGAATGGAAGGGGCGCGATGAAGCCACCGCGCCGACCATAGGTGCGATCGGGCGTGAGCGGATTGGCGTCGTAATAGTCTTCGATAAGCCAGTGGCTGGCGGGTGTTTCGGTCAGCAGGTCGCGGCCCTGGAATATGTCGCGCCAAAAGCCGGTATTGCCGCCCCGGCCGGGGAAGATGGAGCCCACGCCAATGACGGCGATCGGTTCGGGGGACGTGCGGGTCTCAGTGCTCATGGATTTGTCTCATTGGGCGTCTGCAAACTGGCGGGGCACATAATTGAAGTCTGTTGGTGCAACTGGCAGGCCAAGCGCTCGCAGCTGTCCGGCACGCGTGATATTGGCGGCGCCTTCAAGCAGGTTCCAGGCGATCTGTTTGACGGTGCGATTCTCGACCGGTTCAAGGAAGCTGCCGGCGACCCATTCATTGAAGACGCCCATCGCTGGGCCGCACCAGACCTGGTAGTCCATCTCGCGGCCGGGCGTGCCTTCGCGGGCCCATTGGGCGCCCATGAAGAGGTAGCGGCGTGCCACAAGGGCAAAGCGCTTGTTGCCATCCGTTTCGGCACGTTTGGCCTCGGCGGGATTGGCCTGCGCGATATAGGCGTGAGTGCGGGCCCATGCGGCGTCGAACGGTTCGCCGAGGACGTCGTCGATCCAGTCGCGATCCTTCTGTGGAAGGTTTTCGTAGCTGGCACCGGAACGGTAGATGGCATGCAGGCGCTTTCCGCGCATGGCGAAGAGCGTGCCGCGTTTCAGAACCTGAACTTCGACGCCCTGCTCGAACATGTCGGCGGCTGGCGCCATAGTGACATCGGCGGGCCCAGCCTTGGCGAGCAGGCGACGGCCGGCTTCGGACAGGCCGGATTCAACGGCGGACTGGTTCACGGAGCCTGTGAGCACATAGGCGGCGCCCATCTGGAAGGCTGCGGCGACGGCCATCGGCGTCGAGATGCCGCCAGCTAGGCCGATGCGAATGGCATTGGCGTCGACGCCTGTGCGGCCAGCCACGCGGTCGCGGGCAAGGACGAGAGATGGGAAGAGCGTGCTGGCCGGCCGGTTGTCGGTGTGGCCGCCGGAATCGGATTCAGCGGTGATTTCGGCAGCAACCGGGACTTGGGAGGCGAGTTCTGCCTGCTCGGCAGTGATGGCACCGCTGGCGACCAGATCCTGCAGTATTTTTGCGGGCGCGGGGGCCATGAATGGCTCAGCGACTTCCGCGCGGGAGACCTTGGCAAAGACGTGATTGGCTCGATGAAGGGTGCCGTCCGGCGCGCGGGAAAGTCCGACGGCGGTGTATCGAACCAAATCAACCGAAAGTTTCATGAAAGCCGAGGCGGAGACGCGTCGCACACCCTTGGCGAGGAAAAGGTCGACAACGCGCGCTTCATAGCCAGGCTGCTGCGGTGAATGGATCAGGTTGGCGCCCCAAGCTGTCTGGTCGGCCGAGAGATGGGATTTTATCTCTGCAATTCCGGCCTCGATCACATCCGGGGAGAGGCCTGCGCTTCCATAGAAACCGACACACCCTGCTTTTACTGCCTCAATGACCATTTGCGTCGTCGCAATTCCGCGGGCCATTTCCCCTACTACGTAGTTGAATCTACAGCCGTGGGTGTGGCCGAAGAGGCGGTCGCCGAGCCATTCGGGATAGATTGGGGGCAGGATCGTCGGTTTCACTGCCGTGTTGGCGCTATCTTTTGAATCGAGAATGGCGAGACCATTGAGCGGCGTATGCGACAGGGCCACCTGCTCCCGTGGGAAGGCGATGGCCCTTTTCAGGTTCTCTGAAACACCCATGTCTGTCCCTTGCGAGCTTGTCTGCCGAATGGAAACAGGCTCTCCCGATCCGCAAATTCTTTGCGGCCTTTTCAATTTCTAACTGCGCAATTTATCCCGACTTGTACAGGGGTAGTATTGCGACAGTCCCTTAGAACGGGTTGTCCTGCCCAGACAAATTTCACTTAACGTGGTTAATAGCACAAATAGGTCGCGGCAGGCGGACGCACAGCAGTGATCAGGCGTTAAGGGCCGTTTCATAATCTTCGATCGCCTGAAGCCAGTCGACCTCGGTGGATTCGGCTTCGGCCGCGAGATCAGCGCGCTGACGGAGCAGGTCCTGGATCTTTTCCGAGCTATGTCCGGGGCGTGACAGATCCGTATCAATGGCGCCGATTTTGGCGTTGATCTTTTCGAGCCGCTTCTCCGCGTCATCAGCTTTCCGCTTCAGGCCGGAGGCCGCTTTGCGGGACTCGGAGGATTTCTGACGCTGATCGGCCTTGTTCAACTTTGGAGCTGGTTCAGCTGGCTCGGACTTTGTCTTTTTTTGATTATTATCGGATTTATTGCGATCCGCCTGCAGGACGAGGGCGCGATAATCCTGAAGGTCGCCATCATAGACGTCTGCCTTGCCGTCTTTGACGAGCCAGAGCTGGTCAGCCGTGCCTTCGGCAAGGAAGATATCGTGGGTGATGAGCAGGACGGCGCCCTTGAAGTCATTCAACGCGTAGATCAGGGCTTCGCGGCTGTCGATATCAAGGTGCGACGTCGGTTCGTCCAGGATCAGGATGTGGGGCTTCTCCATGGCCATGAGGCCAAGTAGGAGACGCACTTTTTCGCCGCCGGAGAGCTTTTCAACCTTGGTTTCCACCTTTTCATGGCTGAAACCCATTTGGGACGCCGTCGAGCGCTGTTTGGCGACCGGTGTTTCCTTCGGCATGGCGTGGCGTACGTGGTCCAGTACGGTTTCGCCGGGTGTCAGTTCGTCCAGCTGATCCTGCGAGAAATAGCCGATGCGGACCTTGCTGTGCGTCACGCGGGCGCCGTCCATCAGGGGCAGGCGTTCGGCGATGGATTTGACCAGCGTTGTCTTGCCCTGCCCATTGGTGCCGACGATGGCAATCCGGTCGTCCGGGTCGAGGCGAAGGGTCACGCCGCGCAGGATGCTGGCATCGGCGCCATAGCCAAGTTCTGCGCTGCGCAGTTCGAGCAGCGGCGGGGCCATCTTGTCGCCCGGTTCAGGGAAATGGAATGGCACCGTGCGTTCGGCCATCGGGATGGAGATGTCCTGCATCTTTTCGAGCATTTTGACGCGCGACTGGGCCTGGCGTGCCTTGGATGCCTTGGCACGGAAGCGGTCAACGAACGCCTGAAGGTGGGCCTTGTCGACTTCCTGCTTGGCGCGCTGGCTTTCAAGTTGGGCGTATTTGGCCGCGCGTAGGCGGAGCCATGCGTCATAGCCGCCGGGCACGATAGCCAGTTTCTTGTGCTCTAGCGCCATTGTGTGGGTGACACAGCGGTTCAGCATTTCGCGGTCGTGGGAGACGATCAGCACCGTATGCGGGTATTTCTTGATATAGCCTTCAAGCCATGCCGCGCCCTCGAGGTCGAGATAGTTGGTCGGTTCGTCGAGCAGGAGCAAGTCAGGCTGGGAGAATAGGACACCGGCGATTGCGGCGCGCATACGCCAGCCGCCGGAGAATTCGCGGGTCGGGCGGTCAAGATCAGCCTGCGTGAAGCCGAGGCCCATCAGGACTTCAGCGGCGCGGGAATCTGCCGACCAGGCGTCGATATCGACGAGGCGGGTGTGGATATCGGCGATCCGCATCGGATCTTCGGCGGTGTCGGCTTCCTGCATCAGCTCGTGGCGCTCGGTATCGGCTGCCAGCACGACCTCGAGGATGGTCTCGTCTGTCGGGGCGACTTCCTGCGCGACCCAGCCAAGCTTGGCGCCTTGGTTGAGGCGGATTGAGCCGTCATTAGTCGGATGCGTGATCTCTTCGCGGATCAGCTTCAGCAGCGTGGATTTGCCTGTGCCGTTGCGGCCCACGAGCCCTACTTTCCAGCCAGCAGCAATCTGGGCGGAGGCGCTTTCAAACAGGAGGCGCGCTTCAATACGATAGTCGAGGTTCGAAATGGTCAGCATTTCGTGGGGTTTAGCGATGAGGCCCATGAAGGCAAGGGCCTAAGCTCCGTTCCGGGCCTTTGGCCCTGCCTTTATTCCGCTGGCACGGGGGCGATCTCTTCCAGTGCCTTCATATCGAGCTGTGCATCGAAGGCCGGATAGTGCTTGCCGGTTATGAGATGGGCGAAGAACCGTTTGATATCAGCGCCGATGCCATAGAGCGCCGGGACGAAGAACAGGGTGACGAAAAGTGCAAACAGAACGCCGAATGCGAGGCCGACACCGATTGGGATCAGGAACTGGGCCTGGATGGAGCGCTCCAACATCAGGGGCAGGAGGCCAACGAAAGTAGTCAGCGAGGTGAGCAGGATCGGGCGGAAGCGGCGCGTGCCGGCCTCGACCAGTGCCTGCGCGCCGTCCATTCCGCGATCACGCAGCTGATGTACATAGTCAATCAGGACGAGGTTGTCGTTCACGGCGACGCCGGCCGCTGCCATGATGCCCATATAGGACAGGATACTGAGCGGAAAGCCCATCACGAGGTGACCGACCATGGCCCCGGTGAAACAGAACGGGATAGCTGCCAGCAGGATCAGGATAGGTTCGGCATAGGACTTGAACGCCACGGCGACGAGGAAATAGGCGACGCCGATAGCGATCAGCAGGAGCGTCATGATCTCGGCGAAGAATTCCGCCTCGCCTTGTGCCCGACCGATATTGCCGCGCCGAACCAGTGGATGGGCCTTGTCAAAGCTCTCAAAGAAAGTGCTGTCGAGTTCGTTGCGGATTTCAGTGATCCGCTCGGCCGCGACCTCTGCGCTGACCACAATGGCGCGCCGTCGTTCCCGGCGGTTGATCTGCGAAATGCCTTTCTCGAAGCGAATGTCCGCAACGGCATAGAGCGGCAACTCACGCCCATCGGCGGTGCGGATGCGGATGTTGTTGAGAAAATCCAGGGATTCGCGGTCAGAGCGGGGATAGCGTACGAAGACGCGCACGTCTTCGCCGTCACGCGGCAGGCGCTGGACTTCCTCCCCATAAAAGCCCTGCCGAACCTGACGGGCAACATCCGCGGTGGTGATACCAAGGGATTCTGCACCGGGTTTCAGGTCAAACTGGATTTCATCGGTCGCGCTCTCGACATCGTTCACGACATTGTAGACGCCATCATAGGAGCGGAGCTTTAGCATGAGGTCTTCAGCGGCTGCGTTTAGCGCGTCCAGGTCTGTCGAATTGAGCATGTACTGGATCGGCGGATCGGTGTCGGCATTCTTGTAGTTGACCGTGATGGTCTCGGCATCCGGCACTTCGCCTATCAGGGCGCGCAGGCGTTCGGCAGTTTCCTTGGCGGTGAGCGTTCGTGTTTCGGGGGGCACAAGCTTGACCAGCGCGAGGACATTATTGTCACGTGAGCGAGTGTACCAGTTCTCGATCAGCTTGCCTTCGCCATTGGTCGAGGCATTGATCTCGTCTTCGAGGGCTTGCTCGCCAGCCTGGATCTGGGCCAGAACTTCGAGTGTGCGAGAATAGGGTGTGCCCTCGGGCAGCTCAACCGTCACGGCAATCTGATCGGATTCTGTTTCTGGAAAGAATATCGTCTTGACGAGGCCGTTGGTGAGGAGGCCGACGGATAGCACCATGCCGCCGACAAAGATTGCTGCGGTCAGGTAGCGTTGGCGCAGAGCCGCCACCATAAGCGGACGGTAGAGGTTGCGGGCGACCCAGACGATGGAATTCGCGATCGTGTCCTGGAAGCGCGCGAAACGGCTGTCGCGATTGGCGGGTTTCAGGTGCGAGAGGTGAGCCGGGAGGATCAGAAGCGCCTCAACGAGCGAGAATGTCAGGGCGAGGATCACGACGAGGGAAATGGAGCGCGTGAATTCGCTGGTGCTGCCTGAGAGCATCATCCAAGGGGCGAAGAAGATCATTGTGGTGAAGACGGCGAAGATGACCGGCTTGATGACCATCGTCGTGCCGTTGATTGCGGCGGTCAGGCCTTCCTCGCCATCTTCCGTGCGAGAGTGAATTGCCTCTCCGACAATGATCGCATCGTCAACGATCACGCCAATCACAAGCAGGAAGGCGAAGGTGGATATCATGTTGAATGAGACGTCCATCAGCGGCAGTAGCGCGAGGCCGCCGGCGAAGGCTGTGCCGATGCCAACCGCGACCCATATGGCGATCTTCGGGCGCAGGAAGAGAAGGAGCGTAATCAGGACCAAGCCTAGGCCCATCAGGAAGTTTGAGCCGATCAGGCGGATGCGGCTCATATAGTCGATGGACGAGTCCTGCCAGATCGTCATCGTGATGCCGGGGGGCGTGTGTTTGACGGCCTCATCGAAATAGCCGCGCACATTCTTCGCCATCTTCGCGATGTTCATGTTCGGCCCGTTCATGACCTGAACGAGGATCGTGCGTTTGCCGTTGACGGTGGCGAGCAGGTTCACTTCTTCGAAGCCGTCAATGACCTTGGCCATGTCGGAGACGCGGACCACAGCGCCGTTCGGCATCTGTTTGACGATGATGTTCTCGAATTCGGCCTGCGTGTCCGCCTGTGAGCGGGTGCGCAGCTGGACATTACCGCCATCACTGCGGACATTGCCGGCTGAGATGTTGACGGAGGTTCCTCCGACCGCATTGGCAACGTCGGAGAGGCTGACGCCATAGCGGCGCAGGGCTTCTTCGGAGACCTCAATCGAGATTTCCGCATTGCGCACGCCAAACAGGTCGACGGACGGCACATAGGCCAGAAGTCCGATTTCCCTGCGAGTTGCCTCGGCGTAGCGCTTCAGCTCTTGTTCGCTGACCGTGTCGTCGCCTGAAACGGCGATGCGCATGATTTCATTGCGGCTGCGGAAGACGTCGATCTGGGCGGGCTCGGCCGCCGACGGGAAAGTGCTGATGGAGTCGATCTGCCGCTTCAGTTCCTGCAGGAACTTGCCTTCGTCCAGGTCTTCATTGCCGACCACGACCAGTCGCGCGACGCCTTCATAGGAACTGGATCTCAGTTCCTTTATACCCTCCACCGTGCTGACGGCTTCTTCCATGCGGACCGTGAGCTGTTCCTCGACGTCCTGGGGCGAGGCGCCGCGCCATACCACGGTGATCGCCGCGCCGGGGAATTCGACATAAGGCTCAAGCTCGCGCTCCATGCGGAGATAGGCGACGATGCCAGCAATGATCAGGGCGATCATAAGGAGATTGGCGGCGACCTTGTTGTCTGCCCACCAGCGGATGAATCCTGACATGCCCCCGGTTCCCCTCTAGTCGTTCGACGCACTGGCTTCAGCCGCAAAGGCTGTTTCCAGTCGGTCGACAGATTTGATCTTCATGCCCTCGGCGACGGCGCGCACAGGCGATGTGATGACTTTTTCGCCAGCCGACACACCACTTGTGAGGACAAGCCGCTCCCGATCTGAGAAGGCGACGTTCACGGGCCGGATTTCGAGCGTGTCATCATTGCGTGCGACATAGACCGAAGCCTTGCCGCGCAGGGCGGTCCGCGGGAGTACGACACTCTCGCTGAGCGCGCGGCCGGCGATCACGGCGTCAACATAGAGGCCGGTGGCAAGGGGCGTGCCGTTGTCAGCGCCTTTGCCATAAGGGTCCGCGACCTCGACATAGGCAAAGAGAACCCGTGTTTCGGGATCAAAACCGCTATCGGTACGGGTGATGCGTCCCGACCATTTATGAGGCGCGCCTGCAACAGTGGCTTCCAGAGTAACAGGTGGTCCTTTTTGGCCGGAGGCTTCCGAAAAGCCGATTCCGAGGCCCAGGTTTTCGAGATCGGAGTCGGTCAGCGCAATGGCGATTTCGACCACATCGCTCGCATAGATGTCGCCAAGACGTGCGCCGGGAGAGACATAGGCGCCGACATTGACCGACTTCTGGCGTACACGACCTGAGAAAGGCGCGACGATCCGCGTACGGGAGAGCTGGAGGCGCGCTTCGTCGAGGCGCGCTTCAGCGGAGGCGAGCTGGGCTTCGGCCTGAGCGCGTTGAGGGCGGCGGAGTGTCAGGTCAGAGACGTCAGAGATGCCAAGTTGCTCGGCGCCCTGACTTGCGATCTGACCTTCCGAGATTTCCTGCATAAGGGCTGTATGCGCCTGGGCGACGGCGGCCTCGGCCTGGACAATGCCAAGTTCGTATTCGCGCGCCTCGAGCCGTACAAGTGTTTCACCTTGCTTGAATTGTGCACCCGCAAGAAAATTCGGGGAGACATAGGCGACCCGGCCGGTGATCTCGGCGGCAAGGCTCACTTCGGAGCGGGCCTTTACGGCGCCCTGGCCGTGGACCGTGATCGTGACAGATTCCTTGCGTGCTGTTGCGGTGAGCACAGGGAGCGCTTCAATGATGGTTGCTTTCTCCTCGGGAGCGGGCTTGAGGGCGCTCATGCCAATGAAACCGCCGGCTGCACCGATCAACACCAAGACTGGCAGGACCAGAAAAATGAGGCGCTTGATCAGGAGACCGAGCCGGAAGGGCGGTTTTTGGGCTGTTTCGGCATAAGTCATCAGCGAAATGCTCATCTTGTGTCTGGCGTGAGGTGCGATGCTGTGCGCGCATCCTCTTGTGCCTTGATGAGTCTTGGTAACACCGAAATTATTGAAAAACAATATCTCATGGTTGATAAACAACGAAAGATTGCTGTTTTTCGGTCTTTGAATTCATGCGTAAAGCTTTATGCGCGCCCGCCGAAGACGGCACTTGCACTTTTTTGGATCGGTTTCATTGCCTTTCGCGGGCCTAAGAACCTGCTCGGTGCTAGGCTTGGCTCAGCGGCTCTCCGGCTGGCAGGCCGATAGGCCAAAGACGGGGATCATGGTCTCCCAGCCATCCTTGGCTACAAGCGAGAGACGGCCATCCTCGATGCGTTGACCGCCGTCAAGCATTTCACCGGCGCTGAAGCTGACGCCGACATTGCCCTGGTCTGACGCGTAGGTCATGCGGGTCATGAACTGGCCAAACAAATCACCCTTGGAAGACGTGAGCCGCAATGCGCGCTGCTCGCCGTCAACGTCCATCACTGCCGTGTCCGTGCCGGCTTTTGCGAAGAAGATGAAGCGGAGCGGCTCCCCATTGGTCCAGAGGAAGAGGCCGCAAGCGCCTGGGGGAAGCGTCTGCGGCGGCAGCTCGCCGGTCCGGTTTATGACATCCGATGCGCTTGTTGCGGGCGTTTCTGGTGTGGGCTTGCTTGTGCAGGCGGTGAAGACAGCCCCGCCCAGGAGGATCATGGCCAAGTGGCTGAGACGCAGGCTTGGCATGATCAATTCTCCTCGGTCCGGGCGGCTTCCCTGCTCAGGGTGTACCCGTTCCCTGATTTTGTGAAGCCAAGTGTGGAAAGGGCCACGGTTGCCTGTGGATCAAGCTTTTCGACATGCACGTCCATGCCCGTACGCCCATCCGGCAAGGTGGAGAGTGTGATCTCAAAATGTTCGCCATTCTGGCCGTCGCCGGAAAGCGGCAGTTTAAGCGTTCCGTCAGTGCAGACGGGAGAACCAGTAAGCATGGGCCAGTCGCGACCATACTGGACACCGAGGCGGCTGACGAGATCCAGCTGTGCCGAGCCGTTCGCGCTGGTGCATTGTCCATTGCGGCCAAGGCGAATGGCGGTATTGGACAGTTTGAGCGTGCCGCCGACGCGTCGCAGTTCGTCATGGACGCCGTCCAGCCGACTTATATCCACTTCAGCGCCGAGATTGGAGAGGTCCACCGACGATGGTGAGATTGCGACTCTCAAACGCGCCCTTCCGGTTGGGGCGCCCCAGTTTATGTCTGAGGCAATCGATCCGGTGAAGAGGGATAGCGGGGATGACCGGATATCCAGAGCGCCGGCAGGCGTGCCGCGATAAACGAGCCCTGTGACTTGTCCGTGCCAGATGGTGCCGCGCGCCTGTTGCCAGCCTATGCCTTGTTCGATCAGGCCGGCGTTGCGCATGGCGAATGACAGCGGAATGCCTGAAACCAGACCCACTATAAGCGCCCCACCGAAGACGAGGATGAGTGCGATCCGCTTCATCCCTGCTTGCCCCCAAACTCGAAACTTGAGCGAACAAGGCCTCCGCCCGTGTCATTCATGGTAGCGCGACTGGCCTCGAGGGACGCTGTGTTACGCAGGTCAAAGAGCCAGGCGAAGATGTTCTCTGCATTTGTATCGTCAATCTGGACCGTAATGACGCCTTCAGCGCTAACCTGAATGCGTGCGATGGCCAGACCGCGCCTTGTGGCAGCTTCGAGAATAGCGCGGCGACTGCTGTCTGGATCGAGTGCAGCGCCCGACTGAGCGCCATTCGCGGCTGCAGGCGACAGGCCGCGCGATGTCATGATATCCAATGTACGAGAAGCCTGATCAGCCTTGAGCGCAGCTTCCGCCCTTCCGGCGAACAGGGGAACAATGATGAACTGTAACAGGAGGATAAGCGCGAGCAGGATGGCTGCCGCAGCTATAAGGCCTTGCTCGCGCAAGCTGCGTTTGTCCCACCATTCAATCATTGGGCTGCCTCCAGTGTCAGGTCACCGATAACCCGGTCATCCTGCTGACGGGAGTCGCCTAGCGAAACGCCGAGACCCTTGGCCTCAAGTTCATTCTTGAGGTCGGCGTCGCTGCCATATTTTGGATAGACCATATTTGCGATAAGCCGCCCGGTCTGCCGGTCATAACGCAGCCCCTCAATTGAAATGCCGCTTTCGGCGGGAATGGCTTCATAGAGGAGTGCGGTGGCATCAAGGAAGGCCAGCCGGTTGGCGGCGGGAGCGGCGTCCTGGTTTCGCACCGCTGCGTCAAGGTTGCTAGGTACCGGCGTCCCGGGAAATGATGCTGCATAGATTCCACGCGCATGCTGATCGAGCACATCGGACAGACGCGAAAGCGACCAGCTCTCCAGCCCGACCATCGCAAGGAGAGCGACGGCAACGGCCGCGCCCAGTAGAAGCGTTGAGCGCCACGCGCCGATACGGATATCGGCTTGCTTGCGGCTGATGAAGGGGCCCTGGCGAAGGTCGGTCAGTGGGCCAACTGTCTCGGCCCACTGGGCGAGTTGCGCGAGAACCGGCAGGTACGACGCGCTGCTTGCTGACACACCGAGCCGATGCGCGAGTGCGGCACTGGATGTTGCAAGCGGCTCTTTTGACGGATTCGCGAGGGCTTTCAGGGCGTCGTCTGGCAGCGCGGCATCAATGGCAAACCGTTTTTCGCCTGTGGAAACGAGGACGTGGTCTCCGGCGTCTACGGCCATGGGGGCTGCGGGCAGGACAGAGACGTCGGCCACAAGTTTACCCGTCTTCAAGCCATAAGCGTTCAGACGAGCAACCCATTCTTCCATGAGCGCCGGCTCAACCACATGTACAGGGCGCAAGCCGCTGTCGAGTGTCTGACCAATCGCGACATGGGCTTCTTCAACAGGAACGGCGACTTCATCTTCAAGGGCAAACGCGGCAGACCGCCGAATTTCGGCCGCGCCCTGTGCCGGAATGCGTACTTCGAAACAGCCGACGTCTGTACCGGAGACGAACACGACCACATCATCACCAGAGGAGACATTCGCGTCGGCGGCAGACAGGAGATTGATGCTCTTGTCGTTGACGAGCGCGAATTCCGTGGGCGCGCCCGAAGGTGGCATAAGAGTATAAAGGCGCCGGGCCATCAAAAGTCTCCCGTCGTGCGCTGGATAAGGCTGGCCTGGCCGCCTTTATCCATCGCATAGACAAGCTGGAGGGTTTCCTGTGTTGAGCCAGACACAATGCGGGCTGTCAAACGCAGGTTGCTGGGTTTCAGCGAGAGCATGGAGTCGTCGCGTGCGGCGACGGCGATTGTCTGGATGTGCTCATTTTGCAGGAATGTGTCCAGTGTATGCCACCCGCCGAGTGGTTTTGCGCGGATGACCGACTGGGCTTTGTCCAGGGAAAGTTCGCCGGAATACAGTGCGACCAGGAGTGGCGCATCTTCTTCTTCAAGCGTCTCGATGTTGAGGGCGGCCTGGAAACGGTCGGGCCTGACACAGACCATTGGCTCGATCATCGCGATGATCTCAGGGGTGAAGCCTTTTATTGCTCGTAGCTCCGTCAAGTTCGCGAGCGGTGCGTTGGCCGGGCGGTAAGGTGTTTCGAGGGTGCCATAATAACCGGCCTCTGCGCCATATGCGCGGGGCGAGGAATCCTGGTCTATCCAGTCAGCCAGGCTTTCGGAAAGGGCCTGAGCATCAGAGCGGAACACATCCATGGCTTCGAGCAGGCGCTGGAATTTGATATGATTGACGTCATTGGCCTCGCCCGTGACGGTATTAAGGTTGAAGCAGTTGGAGGCGTCAGAGAGTGTTGCCTGTATCACGCCGCGATCAAACGGCAAGGTCATGTTCTGGCCGGTTTCGAGTGCTTCCCGGATGGCATCGTCGCCCAAGGCCTTGAGCCGGGCCACGGCAAGGACGCCGAGCGCCTCTGTTGATCGACCGGCCCATATGGTCTGGGACCGTTCTGACGAGACACGCGCGAGGCTGAGCGAGCGTCCAAGCGCCTCGACAGCAGCAAGTGCCGCAACTGACATCACGGCGACGATCATCAGGATCGACAGAAGCGCGGCGCCGCGATCTTTCGGGGAAACGTGGAGCGTCATGACATGGCACCAAGCATATAGGTGAGGGTCAATTCATCCTGGTCAGCGAATGTCATCCTGAATTCAATGAGATCAGGATAGTCGCCGCTCGTCGTCGCTGGCCACGCATCGAACCAGGCGCCCTTTCGGCGGTAGCGGATGTCGAGCTTGTCTATTCCCTCCATCAGGACGCGCTCGACAACAGGCGTCGTGCTGACCGGATCTGGCCGGAGCCATGCCTTTCGAACGAGTGTGCCCTTGTCATAGGCATACGCCACGCGCTGGAGGTCGCTGCGTTCGCTATCGATCCCGGTGGCTTTCCACCCTGAACGGACGAATGTGATCAGCTCTCCGGTTTTGTCGCTCTTCAAGCCCTGAAAACCGATGGGCGGGTAAAGGTCATCTGGAGCGGAGGAAGGACGGTGCGTGACTTCAGTGAAATCCGACCTCATCAGGCCGAAGGCTGCCTCGAGTGAGCGCGCCTCGTCCATCCGTGTGTTCACGGCGCGGCTGGCCTGAAGGGTCTGCAGCATCATGAGTGTACCAGCTGTTGCGAGCGTCGCTGTGACCGTCAGCGCAACAAGGGTCTCGACGAGCGTAAAGCCGGCGCTGGAGCGGTTCATTGGCCGACCCTCAAGCTCTGCAGCTGTGCAAGAACCTGTCCGCTTTCTGGTGCGGTTACAGTGATTTCAACGAGGAAAAGGCCGCTTTCCTGTGTCGGTGTGACGGTGCGGTTCCAGTCAAAGCTGCGGCCGCGCTGGGTGGATTCGCCCGTAATAACTCCGGTAGGGAGTGGCGGGGGCGTGGTGAGCGCGTCGGCCATGCGATTATTGGCCTCGATTTCGGCGAGGGCGCGCATGTCGACCTGACGGGCGCCGGTCATGGTTTCGCTGCTGAGATGGATCAGCCCGATGGCGGAAATCGAAAAAACGCCAAGTGCAGCAAGGACTTCGACGAGGGTGAACCCGGACTGCCGATGGGGGTCAGGCATTGGGCGCCTCCCATGTCACTTTGCCGTCGGGCGCAATTGTCAGTTCGATTGTCTTGTTGCCGCGCTCAAGGATCAGCGGGTCGGCTTGGGCGGTACCTGTGGTATCGAGGATGACCTCGGGGGGTGTTTCATTGGGACTTCCCGGACCATTCCCAGACCGCGGAGGGGGCGTGCGGGACCTCTCGAAGGCCACATTTCGGGTGAAGGTGACCGTTCCGCCGGCAGCTGGCATCCATGCCCGGTTGCGCCAGGTGACATGCTGATAGCCTTGCTCGGTGAGCTTCAGTCCCTGCGGGGCGCCGGTGACCAGCGCGCGGTCCATTGCCGAGGTGATATCGCGTTCAAGGCGGGCTGCGGCTTCCCCAAGCGGGTCGGCTGGCGCGCGCATGGTCATGGTGACCATGCCGGCGGCAAGGCCCATGATGAACACTGCGACCAGCACTTCGATCAGGCTCATGCCTGCATCGCGTGTCATGGGAAGGTCGCGGTTCGGGATCATGGATCAGGTCAGTTCCAGTTGCCGATGTCGTCTTCATTGCCGGGTTGACCGTCGGGGCCGGCCGAGAAGACATCATAGGCGCCAGCGGAGCGGACGCCGGGCACGGTGTAGATGTAATCATTGCCCCAGGGGTCTTGCTGGATGCGCTTGATGTAGCCGCCGGGACGGTACTGGGCGGCGTTCGCGCCCGAAGGCGGCGTCTTGAGGGCAGCGAGACCCGTATCGGCGCCCGGATAGTTGAACATGTCGAAGCTGTATTGTTCGAGGCCACTTTCCAAGGCGGCGATGTCGGAACGTGCGCGGTCGACGCGGGACTTGCCAAGCACCGGGCCGACGGAGATCACGACAGCGGTTGCGAGCAGCGCCATGATCGATACGGTCACCAGCAGTTCGACAAGCGAGAAGCCTGCATCCTTGCGGATGGCTTCGGGGGATTGGTTGTCCTGGTCCTGTGTCATGGAGGCCTCCTGATTGGGGTGCGGCGCTATTGGAGCGCGAGTGTGTTGAGCTGGATGATGGGCAGCATGATGGATAATACGATTGTCCCGACCAGACCGCCAAGGACAACGATGATGATCGGCTCCATCAGGCTGAGGGCTGTGGACGTCGCGTTCTCGAACTCTTCCTCGAGGAATTCGGCCGCGCGCGTCATCATGCCGGGCACATCGCGGCCCGCTTCACCACTGGCCACCATATGCACCATCATGGGCGGGAAGGCGTGGGTGTTCTTGAGCGCGGCGGCAAAGGAGCCGCCTTCGCTGACCTTTACGGCAATCTCGTCGGCCGCCTTGCGGAAAACGCTGTTCGCCATCGCGCCGCGGGCGGCCTGAAGTGATTCCAGCACCGTTGCGCCGGAGGAGGAGAGCGTGGCGAAAATGCGGGCGAACCGGGCAGCCGAAACCGTGCGGGCGAGATTACCGATGACAGGCAGGCGCAGGATGAAGCGATCCATGGATTCGCGCACGCCGGGCGCACGCAGGAGGCGATTAAGCGCAATGACACCCAAGACCACGGCAATGGCGATGAGCCAGCCCCAGTTCCGCAGGAGATTGGATACCATGATGACCTGCTGGGTCAGCCAGGGCAGTTTGGCATCGAACATGTCGAACTGTTCGACAAGGCGCGGCACGACGATGATCATGAGCGCGATGACCATGCCGATCGCGAGTGTGGCGAGCAGAGCGGGATAGATCAGCGCGGACTGGACCTTCTGGCGCAGGCGCCATGTGTTTTCCAGATAGATCGCGAGACGCTCCATCACCTCGCCCTGCCGGCCCGACATTTCACCAGCGGCGACAACGGACTTGAAGAGGGGCGGGAAGGCGCGCGGCGCTGTCGCGAGGGCGTCGGCAAAGCGCGAGCCTTCGGTCACTTCGTTGCGGACGCGGTGGAGGATGGCGACCGTTTCAGGCTTCGCATCGGCTGCAACGGCCGTCAGCGCCTGTTCAACGGTGAGGCCGGACTGGAGGAGGACAGCGAGTTGGCGCGCGAGCAGGGCGCGATCCTTTTCCGAAATGCGGCCACCGGCGCCCTTGCCGCCTCGTGCGCTCTTGGCGCTGAGCGGGGAGACTTCGATGGGCATGAGTTCGCGCATCCGCAATTCCTTGCGGGCGGCGCGCGGACTGTCTGCTGAAATGACTCCGCGCATGCGTTTGCCGCCAGTGTCGACGGCGACGTACTCAAACGCTGCCATCGCGGGCCTCCTTGCGGCAGACGCGCAGGACTTCCGTCACGCTTGTCTCGCCGGAGAATACATAGCGGCGCGCATTCTCGATCAGGCGGTGATGATCGGCGAAGGCAACAGCTTCGATGGCATCTTCCGTGGCATCGGCATGGAGCAGATTGCGCACGGCATTATCGATGACCAGCAGCTCATAAATGGCGATGCGGCCATGAAAGCCCGTATTGCCACAGGCCATGCAGCCCTTTGGCGTATAGTGGGTGAAGGCCTGGCCATGTGGCAGGTCGAGGGCTTCGTATTCGGCCGTTCCGGCCTCGGCGGGCTCCTTGCAGACATCGCAGAGCTTGCGCACGAGGCGCTGGGCCATGACGGCACGCAGCGTGGACGCCATGAGATAGGTTTCGACGCCCATGTCGCGCAGGCGGGTAATGGCGCCAGCCGCGCTGTTGGTGTGCAGGGTCGAGAAGGCGAGGCGGCCAGTGGACGCGAATTCGAACGCGGCTTCGGCGGTTTCAAGGTCCCGGATCTCACCCACCATGACGATGTTGAAGTCCTGACGCAGGATATTGCGGAGGGCCCGGGCGAAGGTGAGGCCGACTTTGGAGTCCATCTGTGTCTGGCTGATGCCCGGCAGGCCGTATTCGACCGGGTCTTCCAACGTCATGATGTTCACGTTGCCGGTGTTGAGGCGCGAGATGGACGAGTAAAGCGTCGTTGTCTTGCCCGAGCCGACCGGGCCGGTGACGAGGATCACGCCGTTTGGCTGGCTGAGCACCTGATCGAAGCGCTGATAGGTGTCGGAATCCATGCCGAGTTGCTCAAGCGTCAGCAGCGCGTTCTGCGTGTCGAGGAGACGCAGGGCGACGCGCTCGCCAAAGCGTGTGGGCAGGATGGCAACGCGCACATCGATGGAGCGGCCGCCGGCCTGCAGCGAGATGCGTCCATCCTGCGGCAGGCGTTTCTCGGCAATGTCGAGGCGCGCCATGACCTTGATGCGGGAGACCAGCGGCGCCGCAAGCTTGCGTGGCGGCGTGATGACTTCGACGAGATCACCATCGATGCGATAGCGGATCGACAGTTTGTCCTCAAACGGATCAATATGGATATCAGACGCGCGGCGCTTCATGGCTTCGTAGATGAGGCCGTTGATGAGGCGGATGACGGGCGCATCATCGCTGCCGCCGAGGAGGTCGGCTGCTTCAGGAATATCGTCGATGAGACTTTCGAGGCCGCCGCGGCTGGCGACAGCCGCCTCAATGTCGGTGGCGCCGAGCGGCCCCTGGCTGAAGGCATTGGTGAGGGCGCGGTCAAAACTGGCCGCGTCCATGGATTCTATGGCGTGGGAGCGACCAAGCGCGCGGCGTGCTTCAACCAGGGAGAAAGCGTCAGCACCCATACGCACGCCGACCGTCAGCGTATCGCGATCAGGCAGGACAATGAGGCCCTTGTCCTTGGCGAAGGCATAGGTGAATTGCCGGGAGGGTGCTGCGTGTGTGCTCATCGAATTATTGCGGAGGCGGCGAGCTCAGAACCTCGCTGACAAAGGCGTCGAGCGAGTTCACTTTGTCGTCCTTGCCGTTCCAGAGCTCCTCTGCGCGGATAAACCGGTAGCTGCGTGCGGTAACGTCCCGCGCGCTTTGACGGTCGCGGATAACCGTGGGGCGAATGAAGACCATCAGGTTTGTACGCTTGCTGGCCTTGCCTTCCGAGCGGAACAGGCGGCCGGCGACCGGCACGTCACCAAGGATAGGCACTTTCTCGTTTGCAATCGTGTCCGACTGCTGGATCAGGCCGCCGATAACGATGATTTCACCACTGTCGGCAAGTACATCGGTCTGGATCTGGCGCTTGTTGAAGATGAGGTCAGAGGTCGCCGTCGAGATGGCACCGGCAATGCTCGAGACTTCCTGGTTGATCTCAAGACGCACGGCGTCGTCAGACGAAATGCGCGGAGTCACATCCAGCCGCACACCGATTTCCTTGCGGTCCACCGTCTGGAAGGGATTGGTGTTATCATTGCCGAGGACCGAGCCGGTAATGATCGGCACTTCCTGGCCGACGAGGAGGGATGACGTTCCATTGTCGAGCGTCATGTTGAACGGCTTGGAGAGTACGCGAGAATTTGTGTCGCTTTCCACCGCCGTCAGGATGGCGCCAAAAAGTGTATCGCCGTCCTGTCCGCCGATGCCCACGCTGAGGCCGGTGAGGCCCAGCAGGGAGCTGACTGCAGAGGCTGCGAACGGATTGCTGTCGCCCGTGTTGAAAGGTGTATCACCGGCGACGGCGCCTGCCAGTGCAAGCAGGTTTGGCGCCGACCGCGAATAGTTGGTGGACGCGAACGGCACGGTGGAATTGCCTGTGCCGCTGAGCAGGAACTGGAGGCCGAGCTCGCGTGCCGTGTCATCCGACATTTCGACGATGATGGCTTCGACCAGGACCTGGGCACGGCGTTTGTCGAGATCCTGGATGACGCGTTCGAGCGTCAGGAGCGTTTCGCTGGGGGCGTTGATGACGATGGAATTGGTCGGCGCATGAAAGGCAATCGTGCTGGGCGTGACTTCACCGCCGGTTTCAGCGCGGCGGAAGGCCATGGCACCTGCGACCTTTTCAAGGATCGGGACGATTTCGGAAGCGTCGGCATTCTTGAGCGAGATGACGCGCAGTGTGTCCTCGACGCGGTCCGTCGAATCGAGCTGCTCGATCACTTTCAGGGCGCGGTCGATCGTGACGTCATCACCGCGTATGACGATGGAGTTGCCTGTCTGGGAGGCAATGGCCTGGAAGTTGGAGGCTGCGGAATCCTCGCCGCCATTCTTCTGGAGGGCCATGAGGATGGATTCCATCTCGCCTGACGGGATGTTCTTCAGGCCAATGGTTTCTGTCCGGGTCCGGTCCTCGTCAATGCCTGCCACGAGCTGGCGGATGCGAGGCATATTGGATTCGTAGTCGACGACGACCAGTGTATTCGAGCGCGGGTTGGCGATGACCTGTCCTTGCGCATCGACGAGCGGCTTGACCATTTGCGCCGCTTCAAGCGCGTTGAAATTGTTGAGATGAATGATTTCGGTCACGAAGCTGTTGGCGCTGGAAGAGCGTGTGCCGGCCTCGCTGACGGCCGACTGTTCCGGGATGATGCGGTAGGTGTTCTTACCGGCGGGAACTGCCGTGAAGCCCTGGACACGAAGCGTCGAGAGGAAAACCTCAAACACGCCTTCGCGCGTCAGCGGCGTGGAAGACGTGACCGTGACGCGTTTGCCCCGGACCTCAGGATGAACAATGAACGTGTAGCCGGTCACGATCGACACATCGGCGATCAGGGAGCTCAGCTCCACATCGTCGAAGTTCAGAACGTGGCGCGCAGCCGGAGGCGTGGCCTCGCTCGCCTGCCCGAAGGCGGGTAGGGCGGTCGTAGCCAGCAGGACGGCTGTAAGGCCGAAGCGGAAGTTCATTCTATTCTCCCTCGGGGAAACGAAGTGTGACCGGCACATCGGCGTTTCCGCGCTTGACGGTCATGGAAATTTCGGGCGCCTGAGCCAGTCGCTCGGTAAGGCTTTGAATGTCGATATCCTTGACCGGCGTCCCGTCCAGACTTGTCAGGATGTCGCCCGATTCAATTCCTGTGCCACTCAAGGCGGCAGGCGAGCTAAGGCGATATCCGACGAGGTTGCCGTCTTCCAGAACGGGCGCGACGTTGAGTGAGGCGAGCAAGGCGCGGTCGACAGTGGCGGGCCTGGATTCCACAACGCCTGGGCGCTTTTCCCCCTGGATCATGCCTTCCTGTCCTGGCAGGGAAAGGACAGCCAGGGTGTCGGCATTGCTCTCCATCATGAGCGTTTCGAGACCGCCGCCTTTGCGCAGCAGCACCCGGTCGGGCAGTACCCGGTCGAGCGTGACGCCATCAACGATCGTGTCGCCGGGACCGAAGCTGCGCGCTTGCTTGTCCGACATCTGGATGATGGCAATTGCGGCCGCATCGGTTCCGTTCGCCCCGGATTCACCTGTCACGGAGCGAACGCCTTTCAGTTTGAGGTTCAGTGTTGTCGGGGGCGCGCTGGGCACAAGTGCGGTGCCAGATGCGGAACCGTCCGCGCGTTTGAAGTAATTTACCCTTGTGAGGATTGTTGTGTCGCCGCGTGGGACGCGGGCATTGGCTGAGCCCGATTGGGAAATGACGAATTGCGGAAGGGGCTTGCTGACCGCGCCGGACCGGTCGATGGCGATCCACAGGATGCGCGCGACCAGTAAGCCAAGAAGGGCAACCAGCAGGATATCGAGCACTATGCGCACGCGCGGCACGATATGCATTGTACTGGCTGTGAGTTTCGCTAGCGGGTTCATGTATTACGCAAACAGTCTACTTCTGTAGTGATTAAGTATATTTATCGGCACTTCTGCGCCGCTTACCTTGCAAAAAGGAGGCGCGTTAACGGTTGATGCAGCAATCGGGCCACAGTGCCAAACAGATTTACAGTACATCATTGTAATGGTTGGGAACATGGCGGCTATTCAGCCATCACTGACGCCTTCATTCTTTCCGTCGCTGCCGCCCCTATACTCAAAATAGCAGGCTGGCGGGCACATTCAGCGCTTCTGACAACCGACGAGCCGTTTTGAGACCGAAAGTCTGCCCGCGTTCGATTGCGGAAATATGATTTGGGCGAATACCGCAAAGCTCACTCAACTGGCTTTGAGTCAGCAGACGCAACTCGCGTATGACGCGAACAGGATGCTCACCCGCATCAATCCTGCGCTGCGCCTCATCAGGAATCTCCGGTTCCGCTTTGGGAATTTCGGACATCGCCTTCTCGAGCTGTGAAACCTTTGTCTCAAGATCTATCAGCCGGCCTTCCAGTCTATATAGCAAATCCTGGTCACTCACCGATGCAGCCCCTTAAATTGCGCCGTTGGCCCTGTCTTTAATGTCGGACGGATATTCTGAAATTAACGCGCTCACATGTCGCTTTCGCGAAAGTTTTATGACGTTCCCCGAGGTTAACAGGTGCCACTGTTGCAGACGGCACGAAGGGGCGAGCGGACTGTCTTTAAAGTGCAATATTTCCGTTAATTGAATGTCATGCCCCGCCGCTATTGAGCGGCTGACAGCCCGCGATTCAGTTGGGCTCGATCGATGGTTTCAACGAGGGGTTATCATGATTTTCCGCACTTCAGTGAGCGCGCTTGCGCTTTGCCTACTAGCTGCGTGTTCGCAGGGAAGCGACATCGCATCACCAGGGCCCAGCAATCCTGGTACACCTCCCGGCGGTGGCGGCGGCGGCGGCGGTGGTGGCGGCGGCAGCACTGCAGAGTGCCCGACCGGCTTCACTGAAGGCGACGCAGTTGGCGGCCTGACGACATGTAACCTTTCTGGAACATACCTTGCCGACTTGACACTCCCCTATGTCGCGGGCGTTGCCTACGCGATCGACGGGCGGGTTGATATCGGTGTGGATCTCGGTGCGAGCGGAACGGCTACCAGCGGCACCGCTGCGACGCTGACGGTCGAACCAGGCGTAACTGTCTTTGGTCGCTCGGGCGCAGACTACATTGTTGTTAATCGTGGTTCGGAAATTGATGCAGACGGTACTGCGTCCAACCCAATCATCTTCACCAGCGCAAACGATCTGGTACGTCGCGCGGCCAATCCTGATGATTTCGGCGGTGACAATATCGGCGAATGGGGTGGCCTCGTCATTCTCGGACGCGCACCGATCAACCGCTGCCGTAATGCTGCTACGCCCGGGACGGTCGATTGTGACAACGTCATCGAAGGCGTGAGCAATCCTGATGCTATTTATGGCGGCGCAGATGCTACCGACAGCAGTGGTACACTGCGCTACGTGTCGCTCCGCTTCTCCGGTTTCGCTATCGGCAATGGCAACGAGCTCAACGGCATTTCGCTTGGCGGTGTCGGATCGGGCACCACGATTGACTATGTGCAGGTCCACAACAGTTCGGATGACGGCATCGAGTTCTTCGGTGGAACGGTAAACGCCAAGCACCTTGTGCTGACCGGCAACGATGATGACTCGCTGGATACAGACAATGGTCTGGCAAGCAACATTCAGTACGTGGTCGTGAAACAGCGTGACCTCAGCGGCGACAACATGGTTGAAGCCAGCAGCGTCGCCGGTGTGACACCTGCGTCCAATGCAAAGGTTTCGAATTTCACCTTCATCGGCAATGCCACGGGCAACGCCTTCCGCCTGAACACAGGAACGGTCGGTACGTATGTGAACGGGGTCGTGAACAACCTGTCCGAATGCTTCCGTTGGGAAGAATCTGCTGGCAACGGTACGGCAGGCTACCAGGCTGGCGTTGATCCGGCCTTCGCCTCGGTTCTGTTTGACTGTGCGGCTGGCCTTTCAACGGACGGATCCGATGCCGCAGCAGCAAGCGCTGCCGTCGCAGCCGACGCCAATAATACGACAACAGCAGGCAACACGCTCGCGGCCTCCTACTTCCCCGGCCCTAACGAAGCTGCTGTAACGCCATTCAATACGGCGTCGCTCGGCTCGTTTTTTGAGCCGACCACATATATTGGTGCATTCAGCCCAGAGGAATCCGAGACGCAAAACTGGGCAACTGGCTGGACATTCGGTCTATTCCCGGATCCGAGCTGCCCTGCAGGCACCGCAGATTCCGGTATCTCGATCGACGATCAGACGGTCTGCCGCATTTCCGGCACCATTCTTGACGACGTGCGCCTGACGCGCGGCAACTATTATGAAGTCGTGGGACGTCTCAATGTCGGCGTCGATATCGGTGCTGATGGCAATGATGCCGGCGGTGACCCGGCTTCCCTGACCATCGAGGCGGGCGTGACCGTATTCGGCGGAAGCGGGCTAGACTACATCGTCGTCAATCGCGGTTCGCAGATCTTCGCGAATGGCACCAAGGAAAACCCGGTCGTCATGACATCCGAAGCCGATGTGACAGGCACCCAGGTCAACGAAGCCGAGGCTATCGGTGAATGGGGCGGGCTCGTAATCCTGGGTCGCGCACCCATTAACCGCTGCCGCAATGCCGCCACACCGGCCACACTCAATTGCGACAACGTCGTTGAAGGGGTGAGCAACCCTGACGCTGTCTATGGCGGTGTCACTGCTGACGATAACAGTGGTTCGCTGCGCTACATGGTCCTGAAGCATTCCGGCTTTGCGCTTGCTCCAGGCAACGAGCTCAACGGTATCAGCCTTGCGGGCGTCGGTTCGGGCACGACGATGGACTATGTGCAGGTCCACAACAGCTCGGATGACGGCATCGAGTTCTTCGGTGGCACCGTGAACGGCAAGCACCTCGTTCTTACCGGCAACGATGATGACTCTCTCGATACGGACAATGGCTACAATGGCAGCCTGCAATACGTCATCGTGAAGCAACGCTCGCTTGGCGGTGACAACATGGTTGAAGCCAGCAGCGTCGCCGGTGTCACACCAGCGTCCAATGCCAAAGTTTCGAACTTCACCTTCATTGGCAACAATTCGGGCAACGCGATCCGCCTCAACACGGGCACGATTGGTACCTATGTGAACGGTGTCGTCAGCAACCTGTCTGAATGCTTCCGCTGGGAAGACTCGGCTGGCAACGGTGTCGCTGGTTACCAGGCAGGCGTAGATCCGTCCTTTGCCTCGGTCCTGTTCGATTGTGCAGCGGGCCTTTCAACGGATGGATCCGATGCTGCAGCAGCAACCGCTGCCGTCGCAGCTGATGCCAACAATTCGACCGGAACGACCAATACGCTCACGTCCACTTTCGTGAACGGTCCTGCAGAAACGGCCGTCACGCCTTACGACGTAACGGGCCTTTCGAGCGATCTTGAGCCCGTCGACTATATCGGCGCCGTCAAGGACACCACCGACACCTGGTGGCAGGGCTGGTCGTGCGGCCTCGAGGCCAGCGACCCTTGTTGAGTTGAGAACAGCCGGGATGGCCGCATAGCGCGCGTCGTCCCGGCACTTCCCATTTTCGGCCGACAGCGAAGGCTTGATTGAAAGCCACTGAATTACGGCAAGCTAGGTTCAAAAAAATGTCCAATATTCCAGTCAGATACAAATGGTTGCTGTCGACGGCGATCGTCTTGGCTTTGGTGCCTCTGGCCGTTGCCCAGGAGACTGGCAGCGCCAATGACGCTCCCGAAGACAGCCGTACACTCCAGACCGTCGTGGTTCGTGGCCAGTTCATCCCGGAGCCGCAACGCGAAACCTCCCAGGTCGCGACCTTCCTCTCAACCGAAGACCTGACGCGCCAAGGCGACTCGAACGCCGCGCTCGCGCTGACGCGTCTCAGCGGTCTCAGCATCGTGTCGGGTAAATTTGCCTATGTGCGCGGTCTGGGCGATCGGTATTCGTCGGCCCTGCTCAATGGTTCACCGCTTCCGAGCCCAGAGCCACTGCGCCGCACCGTTCCGCTTGATCTGTTCCCGGCGAGCGTTCTCTCGGGTGCTGCCGTTCAGAAAACCTATTCCGCAAATTATCCGGGTGAGTTTGGCGGCGGCGTGATTGACCTCCAGACGCTTCGCCAGCCGGCAGAGAATTTCCTGACGATCAAGGCGGGCGTGTCTGCAAACACAGAGACCACGGGTTCCGATGGTCTCTTTGTTCGTGGGGGCGACCTTGATTGGTCAGGTTATGACGATGGCCTTCGTGACATTCCGGGCCCACTCGGCGCACTGCTTGCGTCAGGTGAGCGGCTCAACGACCAGACACCTGCACAGGTCGAAATCATCGGTGAGAGCCTCGTCAATTCGCCGCTGTCCGTTATCCAGCAGGGCAAGATGGATCCAAATCCAAGCGGTTCGGTTGAAGGCGGGCTGATCCTCGACAAAGGCCAGTATGATATCGGTCTGATTGGCGTAGTCGGGTTTGACTCCGGTTGGACAACCAGAGACGCGACACGCCAATATGTTGAAGGCGGCGTTCTGGGCAGTGACCAGCGCCAAGTGTCGACCGCCTATGACGCGACAGTCAATGCACTCGGCTCTGGTTCGGTCGGCTGGGGCGACAACGAAATCCAGGCCACGCTTTTCTACGTCCACACGACGACCAAACAGGCCGAGATCACAACAGGGACTGACTTCAACGCACCGGGCTCGACGGGCGAGATCTTTGATGAATCCTCGGGCTGGTTCGAGCGCGAGCTGAGCTTCCTGCAGCTGCGTGGCGATCACAAGGTGAATGGTATCGACCTGTCCTGGCGCGGTGCGTATGCCGTGTCCACACGCGATGCGCCTTATGACCGTTCGCTACGCCGCACGCCGGACGCTGATGGTGTGCCACTTTACTCCACGGCGAACAATTACGGCATCCTGTTCTCCAATCTTGAGGACAAGATTGGCAGCTTTGGGGCTGATGCGTCCTATACGGTCGACATTGGCGATGCGCGTGAACTGGTCATGTCCGGTGGCTTCGATGTTGCGTCGACCGAGCGCAGCTATGACTTCCTGTCGCTGCGCTTTGTCGGGGGCAACGCCATTCCGCTTGATGTGCAGCAGGCGCGTCCTGACTATCTGTTCTCGCCGGACAATATCGGGCCTGGACGTTTCGTCCTGCAGGAAATCACGACACCGAATGATTCTTATTCTGCCGGCCTCGATGTGAATGCCTTCTATGTCCAGACTGATCTCGACATTCTCGACTTCGTGCGGGGTACGGTTGGCTTCCGCTACGAGGATGCAGAAGAAACGGTCAAGACATTCGACCGCTTCGGCAACCAGGGGGCTGGCGATGTGAATCTCAGCAATGACTATGTCCTGCCGACGTTTACGCTGACATGGAACTTTGCTGACGACCTGCAGCTACGCGCTGGCTACTCGCAGACGATTGCGCGTCCGCAATTTCGTGAACTGGCCTTGTCTTCGTTCATCGATCCTGAAACCGACCGGGTTTACCGGGGCAACAGCGGTCTCGTGGACAGCGAGCTGAAGAACTATGATGCGCGTGTCGAATATTATCTTGGGCGCAACCAGTTCATCACGGCTGGGGCCTTCTACAAGGACATCAAGAACCCGATCGAGGAAGTGCAGTACTCAACCGCTTCCTTCGTTTTCGAAACGACGTTCATCAACAGCCCGAAAGCCGAGCTGTATGGTGCGGAGCTGGAGTATCGCACGAATTTCAGCATGCCGATTTCGAATGCATGGTTTGATGCGCGCGAGTGGCTGTTCTCGGCCAACTACACCTACACTTCGTCGGAAGTGCAGGCGAATGACGGAGATCAGGTATTCGACCCGATCTCGCGTTCGCGCCGTGATGCTGCTTTGTTCGGGCTGGACGGTTCCGACCTTCAGGGGACGCCACAGAATATCCTGAACATGCAGTTTGGCTGGGAGAGCGATGTCGACCAGCTGACGCTGCTTCTTGGCTGGGTTGATGACAGGATACTTCAACGTGGCTTCGGGGTCGGGGCTGCCGCCCTACCGGATGTTATCGAGGAGCCAGGTGCCCAGCTTGACCTCGTCTTCAACCGGACACTCACGCTTGGCGGCCGCGACGTGGAGCTCGGCCTGAAAGGTCGTAACCTGCTCGGCACGAAACACTCCGAGTATCAGATGACGCAAGGCGACGTGGGGCGCACCGAGTTCAACACTTACGAGCGCGGAACAACAATCTCGGCGAGCCTGTCGACCACGTTCTAGATTTGTAGCGTACCCAAAAGAATACCCTGCGAGGCATTATGCTTCGCAGGGTATTTTTATACCAGTTTTTAGCGGACTATGCCGCGCCGAAGACGCGTTCGAAAATCGTGTCGACGTGCTTGAAGTGATAGTCGAGATCAAACAGGTCTTCGAGTTCTTCATCCGTCAGTTTGGCTTTGACGTCGGGATCGGTCTTGAGCAGGTCGAGCAGGTTGCCTTCGCCGCGCCATGTGCGCATCGCGTTGCGCTGGACGAGTGTGTAGGATTCCTCACGGCTGACACCATGTTCGACAAGGGCCAGCAAGATGCGTTGCGAATTGTGCAAGCCGCCCATGCTGTCGATCGTGCGCATCATGTTTTCCGGATAGACGACCAGGTTCTCTACAACGTTCGCCAGGCGATGAAGGGCAAAATCCAGATGGATTGTTGCATCCGGGCCGATGCCGCGCTCGACGGAAGAGTGCGAGATGTCGCGCTCGTGCCACAGGGCGACGTTCTCGAGGGCTGGCGTGACCGCCGACCGGACGAGGCGGGCAAGGCCCGTCAGGTTTTCCGTGAGGACCGGGTTGCGCTTGTGCGGCATGGCCGACGAACCCTTCTGGCCGGGCGAGAAGAACTCCTCGGCTTCCAGCACTTCGGTGCGTTGCAGGTGGCGCACTTCGGTGGCTAGGCGTTCGACGGAAGAGGCGATTACGCCAAGCGTGGCGAAGTACATTGCATGACGGTCACGCGGGATGACTTGGGTCGAAACCGGCTCGATGGCGAGGCCGAGTTTCTCGGCGACATGCGCTTCGATCTGCGGATCGATGTTGGCGAATGTGCCAACAGCGCCGGAGATGGCGCAGGTTGCGATTTCCTCGCGGGCAAGTTCCATACGGGCGCGGGCGCGTTTGAACTCGGCATAGAAGGTGGCGAGCTTGACGCCGAACGTGGTTGGTTCGGCGTGAATGCCGTGGCTGCGGCCGATCGTTGGCGTGAACTTGTGCTCGCGGGCGCGTGTCTCGAGCGCCTTCAGGACGCGGTCGAGGCCCGCAAGCAGAAGGTCAGCGGCGCGGACCATCTGGACGTTAAGGCAGGTATCGAGGACGTCTGAAGATGTCATGCCCTTGTGCAGGAAGCGTGCTTCCTCGCCGACATGTTCTGCCACGTTCGTGAGAAAGGCGATCACGTCATGCTTCACTTCGCGCTCGATGGCGTCGATGCGGTCAACTTCGAAGGCGCCCCGCTCGCGAACGGCCTTTGTAACGCCTTCAGGGATGATCCCCAGGTTTTCCATGGCTTCGGCGGCGAGTGTTTCGATCTCCAGCCAGATGCCGAAGCGTGTTTCGGGAGACCATATTTCGGCCATTTCGGGACGGGTATAACGCGGAATCATGGGAAGCCTCTCTGCTTGTGAGGCCCGTATAGCTTGGAATCGCCCGATTGCCAGTGTCTGCACGCCGCAGAAGGCTTGTTCGCGCCTTGACTGAACAGGCTGGCAGGTCAGGCCCGGCTGGGTTAAAACGGATTCAGGAACATAAGATCGGGTGGGGTTGCTGAACGCAGCCAAGGGGAATGATGATGAAAAGACTGCTCTTGACCACGGCCCTGGCCATGACGCTAGTCGGAATGGCGAGCGCGCAGGGTAGCGCGGACTATCCGCCGACATCCGATACGGGTTCCTGTTTTGCGCGCGTATTGATGCCTGAAACCACAGAGGTCGTGACCGAACAGGTGCTGGATGCGCCTGAGCGGACGGAGATCAAGGTCATCCCGGCAGTTTACGAGACCTACACGAAGGAGATCATGGTGAAGGAGGCCACGACGGCCTACACGGTGATCCCCACAGTATACGACACACAAACCGAACAGGTTCTTGAATCGCCGGAGCGGATCGAGACCGTCGTTATTCCCGCAGAATATGAGACCTATTCCGAGAAAGTGCTGATCCGGCCTGCCTATACGACATGGAAGCCTGGAGCAGGCCTCTATGGACGCAATGTGACGGCGGCCAGCGCTGATGCAAGCTCGGTCGTGTCGACGGGCGAGCTGCTTTGCCGCGTCGAGGTGCCGGCGCAGTATGATGAGGTGAAGCGGACCCGCCTGCTTCAGCCCGAGCGTACCGAAACGAAGATCATTCCGGCAAAATACAAGACAGTTACCAAGCAACTGGTGAAGACGCCCGCGCGCGTTGTTGAGGAGGCCGTGCCTGCTGTCTACGAGACACTTTCGCTGCAGAAGCTTGTGACGCCCGCGCAGGAGCAAACAATGGTCATTCCGGCCAGCTACAGGACCGTTGAGAAGCGCGTCGTGACAGGCGGCGGCAGTGTCGAATGGCGCGAAGTGCTTTGCGACACCAATGCATCAGCAGAGAAGATTGCGGAAGTGCAAAAGGCGCTTACGGCGAAAGGCTACAACGTGCCTGCCGATGGTGATTTCGGGCCAGCCACGCTGAAGGCCATGGAAGCGTATCAGCGTGCCAATGGACTGCCTGTTGGCTACCTGACGGTGAGTACCGTAGAATCACTAGGTGTTTCCGTCGAATAGCGGCCTATAAGGTCATGCTCAGTCACACACCGCTTGCGGCAGAGGATAGTCATGGCCCGGTCCCATCATCATGTTGAACGCCATCTCGTGTCACGCATCGGCTGGATGCGTGCGGCTGTGCTCGGTGCCAATGACGGCATCGTGTCGACGGCCAGCCTCATCATCGGCGTCGCTTCAGCGTCAGCGGCGCAGGGCGAGATTCTTATCGCTGGCGTTGCGGCGCTTGTAGCGGGCGCAATGTCGATGGCAGCGGGTGAATATGTGTCCGTGAGTTCGCAGTCGGATGCGGAGCAGGCGGATCTTGCGCGCGAGCGCAAGGAGCTGAAAGAGGGGCCCGCAGCCGAGCATGCCGAACTGGCAGGTATCTATGTGGAGCGGGGCCTGACGCTTGAAACGGCGAAAGAGGTCGCGCGGCAGCTAATGGCGCATAATGCGCTGGAGGCCCACGCACGCGACGAGCTTGGCATTACGGATCTGACGGCGGCGAAACCTGTGCATGCGGCGTTCTCATCTGCCGTTTCGTTTACCGTTGGCGCAGCCTTGCCGTTAGCTCTTGTATGGTTCGTTCCGGTGACCAGTCTGATATGGGTTGAGGCTGTCGCCTCACTTGGCTTCCTGGCGCTTCTGGGCGCAGTAGGCGCGCGGGCAGGGGGCGCAGATATGCTGCGGCCGACCATACGTGTGACATTCTGGGGCGCTCTCGCGATGGCGATCACTGCCGGTATTGGCCATCTTATAGGAGGCGTCATCTGAGACCGGCAGTCTCATATTGTTTATGAAAAGCCCCGGCACCTTTCGGCGCCGGGGCTTTTGATATTTTAGCGCTGCAGCGCAAGTCTTAGGCCTTCGCCATCTCGGCTTCGAGGTTCTGAGCGACCTTCTCGATAAAGCCTTCAGTCGTCAGCCATTCCTGGTCTGGACCGACCAGGAGCGCGAGATCCTTGGTCATATCGCCGGCTTCGACGGTCTTCACGATGACTGATTCCAGCGTCGCAGCGAACTTGCTGACTTCCGGCGTTCCGTCCATGCGGCCTCGGTGGCTGAGGCCTTGCGTCCAGGCGTAGATCGAAGCGATCGAGTTCGTCGACGTAGCTTCGCCCTTCTGGTGGTTACGGTAGTGGCGCGTAACCGTGCCGTGCGCAGCTTCAGCTTCGACCGTGTTGCCATCGGGTGTCATCAGAACAGAGGTCATCAGACCGAGCGAACCATAGCCCTGTGCGACGGTGTCAGACTGCACGTCGCCATCATAGTTCTTACAGGCCCAGACATAACCGCCGGACCATTTCATGGCAGCGGCAACCATGTCGTCGATCAGGCGGTGTTCGTATGTGCCGCCGAATTCCTTGAACTTGTCAGCGAATTCCGCATCGAACACTTCCTGGAACAGGTCCTTGAAGCGACCGTCATAGGCTTTCAGGATGGTGTTCTTGGTCGACAGGTAGACCGGCCATTTGCGCTGAAGGCCATAGTTGAAGCTGGCACGGGCGAAGTCGCGGATCGACTGGTCGAGGTTGTACATGCCCATCGCGATGCCGGCTTCAGGGAAGTCAAACACTTCTTTTTCGATTTTCTCACCGTTCTCGCCAACCCAAGTCATGGTCAGCTTGCCCTTGCCGGGAACGAGGAAGTCGGTGGCCTTGTACTGGTCGCCGAAAGCATGGCGGCCGATGACGACAGGCTTCGTCCAACCGGGAACGAGGCGCGGGACGTTCGAGATCACGATAGGCTCGCGGAAGACGACGCCGCCGAGGATGTTGCGGATCGTGCCGTTTGGCGACTTCCACATTTTCTTCAGCTTGAATTCTTCGACGCGCTGCTCGTCAGGCGTGATCGTGGCGCATTTGACGGCGACGCCGTACTTCTTGGTGGCTTCTGCAGCGTCGACGGTGATCTGGTCGTCTGTCTCATCGCGCTTCTGGATCGAGAGGTCGTAATATTTCAGGTCGATATCCAGGTACGGATGGATCAGCTTGTCCTTGATGAGCTGCCAGATGATGCGGGTCATTTCGTCCCCGTCCATCTCGACAATCGGGTTCTTGACCTTGATCTTCGCCATGTTTTGAAATCCTTGCGGTTGGAGCTATTGGAGTGGCCTATAGCAGAGCGGGTCGCCGCGTCAAAACAGGTTCCTACATGTCAGATCAGCGCAGACCATGCGTCATCCTCCATTCTCCCCAACTTGGTGAAAACATAGGCGCTGCCGCCCGTGTCATGCGCAATTTCGGGCTAACCGATCTGCGGCTCGTGAGCCCGCGCGACGGGTGGCCCAATCCGGCGGCCGATACGATGTCAGCGGGCGCTTTTGATGCGGGCGTGAGCGTCAATGTCCATGAAACACTGCAGGATGCGCTGGAGGGTGTGGTCTATCTCATCGCAGCGACGGCCCGGCTGCGCGGGATCGAAAAGCGCGTGACGGATGCAGTGGGGGCGGCAGAGGCGGCTTTTGCGCGTTCGGCTGGCGGCGGAAAGGGCGTTGCTGCTGTCATGTTCGGGGGTGAGAAGGCCGGTTTGCCGAACGAAGCGGTGGCATTATCGGACCTTTTAATGACCTATCCTGTCGATCCGGACTTCAAGAGCCTCAACCTGGCGCAGGCTGTGTGCGTGTTCGTGCATGAGTGGGGCAAGTTGGACGCAGCGGAAAATCCGTCCAATTTTCCCTCTCAAAGCCAGGTAAAACCCCTGGAAGCACAAACAACGGGGGAGGCGAACCCGGCCACGCGCGATGATGTGTTCCGGATGTTCGAGCATTTTGAATTTGAGCTGGAACGGGCTGGCTATTTTTTCCCGCCGGAGAAGACACCCCTCATGAAGGACAATCTGCGCTCGGCGCTGATCCGCGCAGACTGGACGGAGCAGGAAGTGCAGACTTTCCGCGGCGCGATAAAGGCGCTGGCTATCGGCCGCGGAAAGGCGCGTGTGGTACGGGAGGACTAGGCTATTTGCCTTTCCAGACCGGCGCCCGCTTCTCGATGAAGGCACGCGGGCCTTCCTTGAAATCTTCTGTGGTGACGAGGCCGGCAAAGGCGGTGCCGCTGGCTTTCCAAAGCTCATCGTCGCCCTTCTTGAGCGCATCCACGGTGACCGTGCGGCTGGCCTGAACGGCGAGCGGAGCGTTGGCCATGATGCGGTCGGCGAGAGACGTTGCTTCGGTCATGACGTCAGCTTCCGGGACGACCTTGTTGACCATTCCGAGTTCATAAGCGCGCTGCGAGGAAAGCGGATCGCCCGTCAGGATGACTTCCAGTGCCATGGGCATGCCGATGACGCGGGGCAGGCGGAAAAGGCCGCCAGCGCCGGCGACCAGCGAACGCTTCACTTCGGGCAGGCCAAAATTTGTCGTGTCGGCGCAGACGATCATGTCGCAGGAGAGGGCAATCTCGGTGCCACCGGCAAGGGCGCTGCCCGTGATCGCGGCGATGAGCGGCTTGGTGCGTTCGCGCCGCGCGATGCCGGCAAAGCCGCCTTTTTTTGTGCTGAGCGCAGCGCCATTGCCTGCGCTGATTTCCTTCAGATCGGCGCCGGCGCAGAAGGCCTTGCCGTTGGCCGTCAGGATCGCCACCCAGAGGTTCGGGTCTTCCTCGAACTTGTCGAGGGCCGACTCGATGCCTTGGGCCATCATGCCATTGATTGCATTCCGGGCATCGGGGCGATTGAGCGTGATGATGGCCATATGGCCTTTGGTTTCAAATTCGACTGACATCTTGGCATTCCTCCAGATTGATTTTGACCAGACTAGGAGGGGTTACGCTGCGTCCGCCAAGCGCAAAGACGGCTGATGTCGTTAAAGGCGAGAGCACCTCTTGGCGGACCCAAGGGAAGGCCTGCCACTGTCTTCAAAAATCAAGGAGACATGTCCAATGGACCTTTCATTCAGCCCGGAATACGAGGCCTTCCGCAAGGAAGTGGCAGGCACACTCGCTGCCAATGCCCACCTCGCGCCGACACCGGAAGACCGGGGCATGAAGAATGCGAAGCGACAGGCCTGGCAGAAACTGCTGATCGAGAACGGCCTCGCGGCGCGGACCATTCCCACTGAATATGGCGGCTATGGCGCTGAACCGGACATCCTTAAGTCCCGCATCATCGCGGAAGAGTTTGCCCGCACCGGCCTCCCGCGGGCGATGTCGAACCAGGGCATTTCCATGCTCGTGCCAACCCTCCTGGAACTCGGCACGCCGGAACAGAAAGCTGCCTACATCCAGCCGACGCTCCATGGCGAGATGATCTGGTGCCAGGGCTATTCCGAGCCGGGTGCGGGATCTGACCTTGCCGCGCTGCGCACCGCGGCCGTGAGCGATGGCGACGATTATGTGATCAATGGCAGCAAGATATGGACGTCGACCGCCAAGCAGGCAGACATGATCTTCTGCCTCGTGCGGACCGATCCGAGCGCCAAGAAGCATGAAGGCATTTCCTACATCCTGTTCTCCATGGACACGCCCGGCATCGAGGTTCGCCCGCTGGTCGACATGACCGGCACAGCGAATTTCAATGAAGTCTTCTTCACCGATGTGCGCGTGCCGAAGAGCGGCATCGTGTTTGCCGAGAACAAGGGCTGGCAGGTGGCCAATGCTACGCTGACACATGAGCGGGGGATGCTGGGCGATCCGAACGCGACCAAGGCGCGGCTGGTAGAGCTGGTCGAGCTGATGAAGATAGAGCGCGTGAATGGTGAGCGTCTGATCGACAATCCGATCCTGCGTGACCGCCTGCTGAAGCTGCAAGGTGAGGTCTATGCGATGCAGGCGAACGGCTTGCGCATCACGACGCACAATCTGAAAAAGGAAAGCGCTGGGCTCGCAGGACTGGTCGTGAAGCTGATGGGCTGTGACCTGAACCATGAGATTGCGCGGCTTGCGATTGATGCGCTTGGCGAACTCGGCATCATGTATGAAACGGGTGAGCATTTGCGGGCTGATGGTTCGTGGCAAGCGCGTTACATGTACGACCTTGGCCTGATCATTGGCGGCGGTACGGCCCAGATCCAGAAGAACATCATTGCGGAACGGGGCCTCGGCCTGCCGCGCGAACCCAAGCTGGCCAAGGCCTGAGAGGAGAAGATCAATGGAATTTGCACTCTCAGAAGACCAGCGCATGTTGCAGGACAGCCTCAGCGGCTTCCTTAAGGACGCAGCACCGCTGGATACGATCCGCAAGATTGCGACAGGAGACAAGGCGGCGACCGACGCACTGGTAACAGGTCTGGATGATTTCGGGCTGTCGGGTCTTCACGTTTCGGAAGATTACGGCGGATTAGGGCTGGGCCTGCTGGATGCCTGCCTTGTGCAGGAGGCGTTGGGATATGCCATTGCCCCGAGCCGTTTCATGGCGACGACTGTGACGGCTCATGCTTTGCGGCACGCCAGCGACGCTCACCTTTCGGCCCTTGTCGCCGGTGAAATGCGGATGGGACTTGCGCTGACGGAACTCTCATCGCGGCGCGATGGCGCGGGGGTGACGACTGAGGAGGGCAGGCTGACCGGCACGGCGCTACTCGCGGTGTCCGCTGAAGACTCCACGCACATACTTGTGGCAGACATGGGTGGTGGCCTGCAGATCGCTGAGACGCCTGATAATGTTGCCATGCAGACAATAGACCGCACCCGGATATTCTCTGAAGTCAGGTTTGCCAACGAAAAAAGCGCGCTGTCGCTGCGGTCGGATGACGAGGTTCTGGCGGTTGCCCGCCTTCTCACGGCCGCCGATACGCTGGGCGCGGCGCAGGCCATGATCGACAAGGCTGTGGCCTATGCGGCCGAGCGTCAGCAGTTTGGGCGTGTGATCGGATCGTTCCAGGCCGTGAAGCATATGTGCGCCGAGATGGCGGCGCGTCTGGAGCCGTCGCGCGCTCTGATCTGGCATGCCGCGCATGCTTTGGATACGGGAGAGCCGGAAGGTCTCGTGATGGCGACGCTGGCGAAGTCGCATCTCGCCGAGGCTGGCACCTTCATTGCCCGCACATCAACGGAAGTGCATGGCGGCATGGGCTTTACCGATCTTGTCGGGTTGCATTACTGGTTCAAGCGGATTGGTGTGAACCGGCAACTCTTCGGCAGTCCGGAACAGTGCCGGATGGATGCAGCACGCCTGCAGGGCTGGCTGGAACCGGCCTGATCGCGTGAGCTTAATCGCCTATCGATAGGGCAGGGACGAGTCAGGTAGGATCAGGGTTTCACGGAACCAGTAGGCGTCGCTTGGATCAAGCGATGCCTTTAGCCAGTCTATGACGGCCTGCCCACGCTCAAGGCGGCGGATACGCTCCGTATAGGTCATCCAGAACTGTATTGACGCGACTTCGGGCAGGGCGAGGGGGACGAGCTGGGGATAGGCCGCGCCAATATAGGTGGGGAGGATGGCGATGCCCCCATCGGCGAGGCATAGCGCAATCATGGCGGCCGCCGAATTTGTGACCAGTGCAAAAGACATGAGCTGGCGTGCGAGGTATATGCCATCGGCCCAGCGCTCTGACTGGTTGATATAACCTTCATGCAGCAGGCAGCGATGGCCATGGAAGTCCATCAGTGTCGCGGGGTGGCCGTGGCGCTCCAGATAAGGCGCTGTGGCAAAGCAGACATAGTGCACGACGCCCATGCGTCGCCCGATCAGCTCACTACGCGTCGGGCGCTCGAACTGTATCGAGATGTCTGCTTCGTTGTTGAGAAGGTCGCGGCTGTCCTCTGCTACCGTCAGGGTGAGTTCGATGCCTGGATGGGCGCTATGGAAATCCGTCAGGCGCGGGGCCAGCCAGTAGGGACCAATGCCGTCGCCGGTGACGAGGTGAACCGGACCGGTGTCCGGCATATCGCTGTCGGAAACGTCATTGTGCGCAGCTGAAACAATATCAGCCATCACATTAGCGTGGCGCAGCAGCATCTGCCCAGCAGCCGTCAGGTCGACGCCGCGTGTAGAGCGTTTCAGGAGTTCTGTGCGAAGGGCCGCTTCGAGTTCGGTGATACGGCGACTGATCGTTGGAACGGAACCGCCGAGCCGTTCGGCAGCCGCAGACATGCTGCCCAGCTCGGCCACTGTGCGGAAGATACGGATCCTGTCCCAGTCAAATGTCTCCGCGAGCACGCGTGTGTCCCCTTTCACGGGTGTAAGCCCCCGTTTCACCAGTTGGTAAAGCCACGCAGCAATGCCTGTGGCATCACACAAGTACGCTTGTAGTGGTAAACAGATATGAAAACAATCACAAATAGTATATCGGCGCGGGGCATGATTGATCTTGATCGTGTTGCGGCAAAGGCAGCGGAATTCGGATTTCGGCGGGCGACATTTCGCGAGCTGGAACAAGGCGTTGCTGTGGCGGAGTCCCTGATGCAATCAAAACTGGCGACGCCCGAAGCTGTTGTCGAAATGGACAGAATTACTGGAATGACGGCTTGGGTGACGGGTGATCCGGTTGACGGAATTTTCCTGTCACTGCCACTGACGGCCGCAGGCGAGTCGGCCGTGCGCAATGGCACATATGCGCCAGCCTCGCCCGATCCGGCGCATCTCTGTGCGGACGGGCAGGGCTGTGCGGCTTTTTATATAGGTGTTTACGCGGGCGCGAACCGGGATGCGCGACGGAAGGTGATGACGGCTGCAGCGGTAATGCGCGTGGAGCTGTTCAGCGCCTATCCATGCTTCGCGCGCGGGGCCACAGAAGATGGGCGGCGTTCAATGGACAGCCTGGGATTCAAGCCCTTCGAGGGCGGCTTGCCGGATTTGTATGTTCAGGAAGCCTTGGACCAATCGGGACGGTCTGCAGCATGAATAAGCGCCCAGTCATAGGTGAACAAGTGCTCTGCCGACGTGTACCGGAAGGTGCCTTCGAGCGATACTCGGCGCGGCCTGTCAGGACGCTGGAAGACTATCAGAAGATGGCGGCCATCAGGGCGGCCGTGTTCATGTCGGAGCAGGACTGCCCCTATGAGGAGGAGTTCGACGGCAACGATCTTTGCGGCACGCATTTTCTTGTCTTCGACGGCCCGCATCCCGTTGGCACTTTGCGGATACGCTGGTTTGCCGGGTTTGCGAAGCTTGAACGCGTCGTGCTATTGCGCAGTCAGCGCGGCCGCCCGGCGTTGCAGGTCATGCTGGCTGAAGCGTTCGAGCTCGTAGCGCGTAAAGGCTACAGGAAGATGATTGCTCAGATACAGGCCCGTCTGTGGCCGGTTTGGTCGCGCACTTTCAAGTGCCGTATCGTGCCCGCGCGGCCGCGTTTCTGGTTCTCGGATTATGAATATGTCGAGATTGAAATCCCGGTACCGCACCACCCGCAAGCCCTCTCGGCAGATGAAGACCCGATGGTCATGATCCGGCCGGAAGGACTGTGGGACAAGCCGGGCGTACTGGATGCGTCTGTCGGGCGGTCGGGCCAACCTGATGTCGCCGCCTGACCTAGATCACCTCTGACCATGGTTTGCTGAGCAGGGCGGCGGAATTGATGATGCCCACCATGCAATAAGTCTGGGGGAAGTTGCCCCAGAGTTCGCCTGTCGACGGGTCGAAGTCTTCCGAGAGTAGACCGACATGGTTGCGGCTCGAGAGGACCGACTCGAACATTTCGCGTGCCTCTTCGACCCGTCCGACGCGATAGAGCGCGTCAATGTGCCAGAACGTGCAAGCCGTGAAGGCAGTCTTGGGGCGCCCGAAATCATCCTCCGTCTTGTAGCGATAGACGTGATTGCCTTCGCGGAGTGTACTGTCGATTGCGTCCACTGTTGCGACATAGCGCTCGTCGCTCGCGGGCACGAAGCCGATTTCGGCCATTAGCAGAACGGATGCATCGAGCGTCTCTCCGCCGAAAGAGGCTGTGAAGGCGCCGACCCTGGGGTTCCAGGCCTTCTCCAGGATGGTCTTGTGAATGATGCTGGCGCGTTCCGACCAATAGGTTGCCCTGTCCGGCAGGCCGAGATGCGCGGCGATCTTCGACAGGCGGTCACAGGCTGCCCAGCACATGATCGCCGAGGATGTGTGCACTTCGGCGATGGTGCGGAATTCCCAGATGCCAGCGTCGGGCGTGTCGTGCACAGCGAAGGCGCGCTCTCCGACGGGTTCCAGCTGACGAAACTCAGCGATGCCAGGCCGCGAAATCAGGCGGCTGTCAAAGAAGGATTGCGAGACGCCGAGTACAACCTGGCCATAGACATCATGTTGGATATGCTCGGCGGCCTGGTTACCGCGGCGAACCGGGCCGGTATGGCGGAAGCCGGGCAGATGCGTTGCGTGTTCCTCGGTGAGGTCTGATTCAAGGCCGATACCATAGACAGGCTGGATATGTCCGCCCTTGGATTGGGCCACGATGTTGCGGACCCAGCGCATATAATGTTCCAGCGTTCCCATAGCGGACAGGCGGTTCAGCGCAGTGACCGTGAAATAGGCATCCCTGATCCAGCAAAAGCGATAGTCCCAGTTGCGCTCAGAGCCTTCGTGCTCTGGGATTGATGTCGTAAGTGCAGCGACAATGCCGCCTGTTTCCTCAAAGACGCACAGTTTCAGGGTGATGGCGGCGCGTATGGCGGCTTCCTGCCACTCATAGGGCACAGCGAGACCGCGCGCCCATTTTGTCCAGTATTGGCGGGTGCGTTCTTCCCAGTCGAGCGTGATCACATCGACTGTGTCCGTTAGCGATTCGTCGGCGCCGAGGATGAAAGAAACATCCTGTTCCAGCAGGAAGCTGGTGCCCGAGAGGACATAGGAAACGGGCGCATCGGTGGTGACGCGGAAAGCCAGCTCTCCATCATTGAAGCGGATATGGTTGACGCCGCGCACAGTTGGCAGCTTGCGGTCGCCCCAGTCTGTTTCCGGTGTCAGCGTTATGCGGATACGCGGTGTGCCGGAAACGACATGGAAGCGGCGGACGACGGAAGCCGGACGAAAGACTCGTCCACGTGTTTCAAACCGTGGGGCGAAGTCGATGATTTCCACCACTGCGCCATCCTCTGATTCAAGGCGTGTGCGGAGGATAGCAGTGTTGGTGTCATAGGATTGCGAGCGTGATACCAGCCCATCCATCCAGATGTCGAACTGACCGCCGCCGCCGAGCAGCTTGTTGAAAACCGGCTCGCCATCAAAACGTGGCAGGCATAGCCATTGATAATTCCCAACAGAGTTTACGAGTCCTGCAATTGTTCCATTGCCGACAACTCCCAGATCCAGTCCGTTCATGATGATGCAAACTCCCTGAGTAGTGCGTGAACGTCTGCAACAGACGCAAGCCTGTGATGTGCCACTGTTGAGCCTTCGCCGACTTTAATGGCCAGACCGCGCAATGATTGCGCGGCGGAAAAAGCGTCTTCGTCCGTCGTATCATCTCCAATCATGACCGGACGCCGGCCCTTGAATGGCGCGCTGGACATTGCTTCCGTCAGGCAGACGCCCTTGTTGGCAGCACTTGGTTTTGCCTCATAGACCATCTTCCCATGCTGAATCGAATAATCAGCGAACGGCGTGATTGCATGGTTTAAAGCTTGGCCAAGCTCATCCTCAACACCCGGCGCCGCGCGATAGTGTATTGCGAGGACAGGCCCTTTTGGTTCAAGCTGGACGCCGGGATTGCGTGTTGCGATTATCTGTAGCGCGGCGACCAGTCCGGCGGGGGCATCGGCAGTGGTACTGGTGGGTGTTTCGTTTGGCGCTGCGCGCCGGAGGCCGTGATTGCCGAAGCGCCACAGATTTCCAGGCACGCGTTTTGAAAGATCTGACAGATCGCGGCCAGAGAGGACCGCCAGCGCCCCGCCAACGCGTTCCGCACATGAAACGAGCACATCTTCCATCCCGGAAAGGAGGCTTACGGTGTCGGCATTATCCTGCAGGCCAGCCAATGTCCCATCGAAATCAAGGAACAGGGCGTCACCAGGCGCCAGCGCAAATTGTCTGTCGGTTGTTTCAGCCATACGCTGCACTAGTCGGCGGGTTCAGATGTGTCAAACGCCGCCAGAAAGTGGTCTCGCCACCAGTTGATGTCCTGCTCACATATGCCTCGATACAAGGCACGCCAGCGTCTTTGGCGCTCATCTAATGGCATCTGAAGGGCTTTGCGAACGGCCTCTGCCACGGCGTTGCGGTCGTGCGGATTAATAATCAGGGCTTCGGTCATCTGTTGTGCCGCGCCGGCAAACTGAGAGAGGACAAGAACGCCCGGATCATCGGGGTCCTGCGCGGCGATATACTCCTTCGCAACCAGGTTCATCCCATCCTGAAGGGGCGTTACCAGTCCCACCCGCGCTAACCGGTAAAGTCCCGCCAGTTCTTCGCGGTCATAACCGCGGGCCAAGTAGCGGATGGGAATCCAGTCCAGATCGCCATAATCACCATTAATTCGCCCTGACAATTCATCGAGCTGCTGTCGCAACTGGGCATATTCCTCGACGACCGAGCGGGACGGCGGCGCGATCTGCGTGAAGGAGATATTGCCGTGCAAGTCGGGATACTTGTCAAACAGCGTCGCCATGCCTTCGAAGCGCTGCGGCAGGCCTTTGGAATAGTCCATCCGGTCAACGCCGATGACGAGATTACGATTGCCGAGGAAGCGTGAGAGACGGTTTGACGCCTTCTCAGCGACTTCACTCGTCGCACTCAAGCTGAAGCCTTCTGCGTCGATGCCGATCGGGCACAGCCTCATCGTAAGGACATGGTCGCCGATGCGGTAGCGCTCATCATCTATTTGCTCGGCACCCATCTCTTCATGCAGGTATCGGCCGAGGTTGGCGCAATCGTGAGGGCTTTGAAGGCCAACAACATCAAAGGCGCAAATGCCTTCCGCCAGAGCCATGTGGTTGGGGATCGATCGGAAAACCTCCGGTGCTGGAAACGGAATGTGAAGAAAAAATCCAGTGCGCCGCCTACAGCCCGCATCCTTCAGATGCCGGGCCAGAAGGAAGAAATGGTAGTCCTGGACCCAGACAATGTCCGTCTCGCTTGTCTGGGCCTCAACGGCTTCGGCAAACCGGCGATTGATCGATTCATAAGCCGCGAAATAGTCGCTGTCGAAGACGGCGAGGTCGAGTCGGTTGTGCATGACCGGCCAGAGAACGCTGTTGGCGTAGCCGAGATAGAAGCCCTCATATTCGGCTTTCGACATATCAACGAGCGCGAACGAGACCCCGTCTTCCTCCACGAGCTGAACCCGGCGCCTTGGAACGTCGAAGATCTTGCCGCTCCAGCCGATCCACAAGCCACCTGATTCTGCGAGCGTATCCCAGAGGGCGACCGCAAGACCGCCAGCGCGGGTCTGGCTCCCATAGGCCGTGCGATTGGATACGGCGACAAGGCGCGGTGGTGATGATTGCTTCAAGTCTGTCATGTGAACCCACTCATGTTACCCGTGGCTTGTGACAAAGGTTCCCGCGATCAAAAGAAATACCGGATAATCCGCAAGTTGCACGGATCGAAGGCGCTTTGCGACCCTGTGGAGACGGCTTCAGCGAAATCGGCTGCGTGGAGGACGTGGGTTGGCGCTTCACGTCGAAGTACGTGCGCAGATTCGTTCTTTCTATGGGGTTCCGGCTGGCGAGACCGATATCAAATGGTGCCCGGGGGCGGAATCGAACCACCGACACGCGGATTTTCAATCCGCTGCTCTACCCCTGAGCTACCCGGGCGGGCCAGCAGGGAAGGCGGGTTCTAACCAAGGCAGGCACGCTTGTCCATCGTGTTTTCAGTCATCATCTGTGATGTCTTCAGACGGTGATGTGTCGCGGGGGTTTTCCTCGAGTTCTGCTGGTGCTCCGGGGATCGCATAACCGCCCTTCAACCATTGTCCGAGATCGATATCGGCGCAGCGTTTGGAGCAAAAAGGCCGGTATTCCGGTGAAACGGGCTTCTTGTGGCACTGGGCGCATTTCGGGGTGCGTTTCTCGGGGGCGATCGGTGTGCTCATGTCTGGAAAATGTCCGGTTTGGATTGGTCGTGCGGCAAAATAGTCAGGCGTGCGCCGAATGTTTCATCGAGTTGCTGCTGCAGGTCCAGTCGACTCGCTGTCATCCACTCAAAGGCCCGTTGGGGCAGCGAGAGCGTCAGCCGCGCCATGGGCTGTGATCTTGCTTCGCGCTGGAGCTGCCGCAGAGACTCCATACAAAGGGTCTCGTCTGTTGGCTCGCCGTCTGACTTTAGTAACCGGTCAGCAAGCGGCGCGGCGCCCCAGGCGACCGAGGCTTCCATCAGACCGAAGGTCGAGGGTGCCAATGCGCGCACATTGCGATGCGACAGCGCCTTGAAGGCAGTTAGAAACGAATCGCGGACCTTGATTCCCGCGTCGCGATTGATGGGGGAAACGCAATCCAGAACCACGGCGCCGCCGAGATTTCTCAGGCTGGCCTGGCGGGCGAGTTCCTGCGCCGCTTCGGTGTTTATCCGCAGCGCTCTGGCCGCTGCACGCCCCGGATCACTGCGGCCGGATGTGTCCAAGTCGACGGCGACGAGAGCGTTTGTTGGCTGGATATGCAGTTTCCCGCCACCTGGCAGCGTTACGGATGCCGATAAAGCCTCATCCCATGCGGCGGAAATTTTGCTATCGCCTATGGAGACGTCCTCAACGGATGCCGCCCCTGCGCCGGGCAGCGCCAGGCGCCATCGTTCCCCCCGATTTTGATTCGCTGTCGCGGAGGAGGACTTCTGCACCCGCGCAAGCTTGTCACGCCGCGCTTCAGCGACAATTTCAACGTGCAAATTCTGGCCTTCCGTCAGGCCATGGCCCTCATCAAGGCGCATGAAAGCATTCTCGCCGGAAGCAAGTTCTACGAAACCTCCACCTTGGCGCGGGTGAATTGCTCGCAGCCGGGCGTCAAGCGAGTCGCCAAGATTGGCCCGCGTCTCCCGGTCGCTTGACCGCTCTAGATGGAGCGCCACAGGACGTCCCGTATTATCTAGGGCGACCCATCGTGTCTCGCCGATTGCTGTTTCGCGCAGGATGCGGGCAATCGGCATCAATCAGCGGAGCGCAGCAATCAGGGATGCAGTGACGGGATCATCCGCCGATGCGTCGCCCGTGAGCGCAGGCTTCAGACGACCGGCCATGGTCTTGCCGCGCTCGACACCCCACTGGTCGAACGAGTTGAGGCCCCAGAGCTTGCCGGCAAAATAGGTGCGGTGCTCGTACATGGCGACGAGGGCGCCGAAAGACTCAGGGCCGAATGCGGCATGTGTCATGAAGGTTGATGCACGCCCCCCTGCATGAACCTTTTGGCGCGCAACGGCGTCAGGGATGCCTGGTTCTTCCTTCTTTACCTCATCAAGCGATCGGCCATTGGCGAGCACCTCGGCCTGTGCGAGCGCGTGCGCTGTCAGTGCGGCAAGACCTGCTGAGTCGCGACCGGCATCAGGTGCGAGAATGAACTCGCAAGGCACGGCCTGAGACCCCTGATGCAGCCACTGGTGGTAGGAGTGTTGGCCGACAGAGCCTTCGCCGCCCCAAAGGGCAGGCGCCGTCGCCACCGCGATGGTCTCGCCTTCGGGTCCGACGCTCTTGCCGTTGGACTCCATTTCGAGCTGCTGGAGATAGGTTGGCAGCATGCGCAGGCGGTTTGCATAGGCCAGCAGCACCCGCATCCTGTCGCCAAGGATCGACGTGTTCCAATAGTCGAGAAGCGCGAGGCGCATAGGTGCGTTCTGCGCAAGCGGTGTTTCACGCGTGTGGGCGTCCATCGCGGCAGCACCTGCAAGGATGCGTTCGAATACATCGGCGCCGAGATAGATCATACAAGCGAGCGAGGCCGCAGACCAAAGCGAGAAACGCCCACCCACGGACAGTGGCATGTCGAAGACATGCGCGTCACGGCCATCGAGCCAGGCCTTTGCTTTTTCAGGCGCAGCGGTGACAAGCCCAAGATGATGCGCGGCATCATCGCCAAGGACACGCTCGAGCCATTTGCGGGCGCGAGCCAGATTATAGAGCGTTTCCTCGGTGCCGAATGATTTTGATACACCGATGACAAGGGTGGACTTCGGATCGAGGCCAGTCAGCGCGCGGTCGAGATCAAGCGGGTCAACGTTGGCACAGAAACGCAGGTCTATGCCTGCGGGCGCCATGTCCTCAAAGGCATCGGCGATAAGGCGGGGGCCAAAGTCCGAACCGCCAATGCCGATATGGACGATTGATTTGAAAGGCGCGCCGTTTGATGTTTTTACCTTTCCGGACCGCAGGTCGCGGGCGAATTGCAAGGCGGGCTGTATGCTCTGGCGTACCGTTTCAGCCTCCCCCTCAAGTGATGAGCCGGCGCGTAGCGCCCAGTGCAGCGCAGGACGGGATTCGGACGGGTTCACAATGGCGCCACCGAAGAGGTCTGACGCGGCGGTTTCGAGGGTGTGGGCCTCACCGAACGCCAGCAATGCCGCCTCCGATTCCGGGTCCAGATATTGCCGTGCCATGTCTATGCGCCAGCCAGCAGCCGTCAGCGTTGCTTGGCCTGCGCGGCTTGCAGCGATGGTGCCAAGGGAGCGATTGCGCAAGCGGTCGCGATGAACAGACAGGTCAATATCCATGTTAAGGCCCTCGGTGGCGAAGTTGAGCTTTGGCATATCCGGCCTTGGGGCAGGTAGGCAAGTCGCGCCCATCTTGGCAGCCAGGATACAATTGCCTGCTTGAAACCCGCGTCACACATGGGTATGAGGCGCGTTTAACGGGCAGTCCGCCTGCCAAATCTACATGAAACCCTGTCCGGCGGGCCGGACGACAGACACCTAAGGAGAGGCCCGATGGGCAAGGCAAAGTTTGAACGCAACAAGCCGCACGTGAACATCGGCACGATTGGACACGTTGACCACGGCAAGACGACGCTGACGGCGGCCATTTCGATGGTGCTTGC
>Ga0181375_1000044_pt1 | contig 80243 bp, 68 predicted proteins | sample LowvirmetaG_FD_130090 | JGI IMG/M metagenome (GOLD analysis project Ga0181375, IMG submission 130090) | Marine viral communities from the Subarctic Pacific Ocean - Lowphox_11 viral metaG | ecosystem: Environmental > Aquatic > Marine > Oceanic | place: Subarctic Pacific Ocean | collected 2015-12-09 | reverse complement strand
ACGACAGATTTGATATAGGCCGCCAAAGGCATCGCCCCGGCCTGCGCTTCAAGCCGGGTGCGTTCCTCTTTGGACAGTCGCAATGAAAACGGGGCAGCACGGCTCATGGGCGTGGCCCTCGCAGCTTGGGGGCGGAAACAGGCGCAACTTGTTCGCCTGCGCCATCCCCAGAACCAATTTCTTCCGCCTCACGCAACCACTGATCAAACGCAGGTTCCGCCCGGATTTGGGCTTCCCAGTCTTCCAGCATTTGCAGCACAGCTTCGGCGTCAATCGGTTCTATAGAGTTCCGCTGCTGTGCACCAACACTTTCCGATTAGGACTGTGTTATTTCCCCTCCCCCTTTTTTACACAATGGGCCTGTTGTCTTTACACAATGGGGCTGTCGTTTTCGACCAGATCAACTGTGTTGGATCGCGCACGCTTGTGCCGTGCCCAGGCCGCCAAAGGCCGTATGCCGCACGCGAATTTCCCGGACAATTCGGCGGTTTTGTCATGAAATCGTGACCCGTATCCACATAGCTGGCACAGCCCTTAAAGCGTTTCGGGACAAACTCGTTATTCAAGTTAATCCCGAAACGCTTTAGGGGCGCGGGCTTTCATTGTGGTGGATAAAAGATATACTGAAAATAAAGCATAAAAGCACCTAAATCGGCTCTCACTTGAGATGGATGAAAGCGTCACGTCTTTCACCTGAGACAGGGGAAAGCGGAACGCTTTAAGGAATGTATCACAAAGTGACTATAAACAGAGCAATAGCAGCGCCAGCGACCGTCTAGGATTTGCCATAGCTTGCTTTTCTAAGCGGATGTGGCTTAGGAAAAATGACCCTCTCCTTGAGATCCGTTTTGGGTCTTAACATAATTTAAGGTGACCCATGGCCGGCAAAGCCCCTACGTCCTCCCAAGATTTCCGCCACGCCCTCCTGCAACACCTCACCTATACGATGGGCAAAGACCCTGAACATGCGCAGTTTTTTGATTGGCGGATGGCATTGTCCCATGCGGTGCGTGACCGGATTGTCGATCATTGGGTCGCCTCCACGCGCAAGACCTATGAACAAGACGGCAAGCGGGTCTATTACCTGTCGATGGAGTTTCTGATCGGGCGTTTGCTTGAGGACGGGATCGTCAACCTTGGGCTGGCCGAGGAGGCGAAAGAGGCGCTCGACAGCTTTGGTCAGGACTACCGCACGATTTTGATGGATGAACCGGACGCAGCACTTGGCAACGGCGGCTTGGGCCGGTTGGCGGCCTGTTTCCTTGACAGTCTTTCGACCATCGGCTGCCCGGCCTATGGCTATGGCATCCGCTATGAAAACGGCCTGTTCAAACAAAGCTTTGTTGATGGGCGGCAAGTGGAGGCGGCGGAAACATGGCTACAAGAGCCGCATCCGTGGGAATTTGAGCGCCCCGAAGTGCGTTTCACCCTTGGCTTTGGTGGCGATGTGATCTCTGAGAGCGGCAAAACCATCTGGAAACCCTCCGAGTTGATTCAGGCCGAAGCCTTTGACACGCCGATTGTCGGCTGGCAGGGGCGGTGGGCCAACACGCTGCGGCTTTGGGCCGGGCGCGCGGTCGATCCATTTGATCTGGGCCTGTTCAATTCCGGTGACTTTGCTGCGGCGTCCGAACACGAAGCCTTGGCGCGGTCGATTTCGCGCGTGCTCTACCCCGAGGACAGCAATGAGGCGGGCAAGGAGCTGCGCCTGAAACAGGAATATTTCTTCTCCGCCGCCTCGATCCGCGACATCCTGCGCCGCTTTGACAGCAAACATGATGACATCCGCCTGCTGCCGACCAAGGTGGCGATCCAGTCGAACGACACCCACCCGGCCATCGCGGGGCCAGAGCTTTTGCGCATCTTGCATGACGAACGCGGGCTGTCCTTTGAGGAGGCGTTCGACATCACCCATCACTGTATGAATTACACCAACCACACGCTGTTGCCGGAGGCGTTGGAGCGCTGGGATGAGCGCCTGTTTGGCCGCCTTTTGCCACGCCATTTGCAGATCATCGACCGGATTGATGACGCCCATTACAAAGCCCACCCGCATCGCACGCTTTCGGCGCGCTCGGACGGACAGGTCAAAATGGGCGAGCTGTCGTTCATGGTGTCAAACCGCGTCAACGGCGTCTCGGCACTGCACACCGATCTGATGAAAAAGACCGTGTTCAAAGAGCTCAACGCACTGCACCCCGGTCGGATTGTCAATGAAACCAATGGTGTGACCCCGCGCCGTTGGCTGCATTCATGCAACCCGAAACTGTCTGCCCTGATCACCGAGACGATTGGCGAGGACTGGGTGGCCGATCTGGAACAGCTCAAAAAGCTGGAACCGGCGATTGAGGATGCGGGCTGGTTGGAGCAGTTCACTCAGGTGAAAACCGACAACAAGGCGGCGCTTTGTGACTATGTGTCCAAGGCGCATGGAATCAATCTGAACCCAGAGGCGATGTTCGACATTCAGATCAAGCGGATGCACGAATACAAGCGTCAGCACCTCAATATTTTGGAGACCATCGCGCATTGGTTGGAAATCAAAGACAACCCGTCGGCTGATTGGGTGCCGCGGGTCAAACTCTTTGCCGGTAAGGCGGCACAGGGCTATTATTTCGCCAAGGACATCATCCGCCTGATCAATGATTTCGCCAAAGTGGCGAATGCCGATGTGGACACGCGCGATGTGCTTCAGGTGGTGTTTTTGCCGAACTACAACGTCACATTGGCCGAGCGGCTGATCCCGGCGGCGGACCTGTCCGAACAGATTTCGACGGCGGGCAAAGAGGCGTCTGGGACGGGCAACATGAAATTTGCCCTCAACGGTGCGCTTACGATCGGCACGCTCGATGGGGCCAATGTCGAAATCCGCGAACAGGTCGGCGCGGAGAATTTCTTTCTCTTTGGCATGTTGGCCGATGAGGTGATGCAGCGCCGGATGATGCATGACCACGCGCAACAGGCGATCCATGCCGATCCGCGTTTGGCGCGCGCGCTCGATGCGCTGCGTTCGGGCCGCTTTAACCCCGAAGATCCGGGCCGCTACACCCATATCGCCGACAATCTGACATGGTCGGATTACTTCCTCGTCTGTTCCGATTTCACCGACTATTGGCGCGCCCAGCGTGAGGTCGATCAGGTCTACACAGAGCCGCAAACATGGGCCAAAATGGCGGCCCTCAATGTGGCGCGATCCGGGTGGTTTTCCTCTGATCGCACCATTCGGGGTTACATGTGCGATATCTGGGGGGCCAAGAGCCTTATCCCCTAAAAATCAAACAGTTGATTGGTTCCTGGAATCCCCTAAGATGCTTTTGAATAAAGGAAAATCAGATGGCCCAGGCAGATCAGAAGAGTTTCGCGGATGACACGGTTCTGGCGCAGATCTGTGCAGGCCGGTTTGATGACCCTTTCGCCATTCTAGGCCCCCATAAAAAGGGCCGGATTCGCACAGTCACCTGTTATGATCCGGGGGCGCAGACGATGTCGGCGCTCAGTGCGGGCAAGCTGTCGCCTCTGGCGCAGGTCTCGGGCCATCCCGGCCTGTTTCACGGGGCCGTATCTGGCACCAAACCCTATGTTTTGGTCGGCCAAAAGGGCAAGGTCGAGTGGCAGGTCGAAGATGCCTATCGTTTCGGTCCTGTGTTGGGCGAGCTTGACGAATATCTGTTGGGCGAGGGCAATCACAACCGGCTCTGGACCGCGCTTGGCGCGCATGTGATGACCCATGAGGGCGTCCAAGGCACGCATTTCGCCGTCTGGGCGCCGAATGCCAAACGGGTCTCGGTGGTTGGTGATTTTAACGCCTGGGACGGGCGGCGGCATGTGATGCGCAAACGCGGCGGCACCGGTGTTTGGGAAATTTTCATGCCGGGCGTGGGCGAGGGCGCGGCCTATAAATACGAGATTTTGGGCGCGCAGGATGCGCTGCACCTCAAGGCCGATCCGGTCGGTTTTGGCGCTCAGCACCCGCCCGAAACCGCCTCTGTCGTGCGTGATATTTCGGGCTATGGCTGGTCCGACGGGCCGTGGATGGAGCGCCGCGCCGAGGCGCAAAAGCGCGATCAGGCCATCTCGATCTATGAGGTGCATCTTGGCTCTTGGCGGCGCAAGGACGACGGGCGTCCGATCTCTTATAAAGAGGCCGCCATTGAGCTGATCGACTATGTGAAATACATGGGGTTCACCCATATCGAATTGATGCCGATTTCTGAGTATCCGTTTGATGGCTCTTGGGGCTATCAACCTGTCGGGCTTTTCGCCCCCACCATTCGCTTTGGCCCGCCACATGAGTTCCGCGATCTGGTTGAGGCGGCGCATGAGGCCGGGCTTGGCATTCTGCTCGATTGGGTGCCGGGGCATTTCCCGACCGATGTGCATGGTTTGGCGCAATTCGACGGCACGCCCCTGTACGAACATGCCGATCTGCGTGAGGGGTTCCATCAGGATTGGAACACGTTGATCTACAATTACGGCCGGCACGAGGTCGAAAATTTTCTGACCTCGAATGCGCTCTATTGGTTTGAGGAATATCACATTGACGGGCTGCGGGTCGATGCCGTCGCCTCGATGATCTACCGCGATTATTCGCGCAAAGAGGGCGAATGGATTCCCAATATTCACGGCGGGCGGGAGAACCTTGAGGCGATCCATATGCTGCAGAGCATGAACACGCTGTCTTATGGTGAAATGCCCGGCATCATGACCGTGGCCGAGGAAAGCACCGCCTATCCGGGCGTTTCCGCGCCGGTGGATGCAGGCGGGCTTGGTTTTGGTTACAAATGGAACATGGGCTGGATGAACGACACGCTGTCCTACATGGCGCTCGACCCGGTGCACCGCAAACACCATCATCACCAGATGACCTTTGGTCTGCATTACGCGTTTTCGGAAAACTTCATCCTGCCGATCAGCCATGACGAGGTGGTGCATGGCAAAGGCTCGATGATCCATAAAATGCCGGGCTCGGAATGGGAAAAATTTGCCAATCTGCGGGCCTATTATGGGTTTATGTGGGCGCATCCGGGCAAGAAGCTTTTGTTCATGGGGCAAGAATTCGCCCAATGGCAAGAATGGAACCATGATGGTGAGATTGATTGGGCCTGTCTGGTCTATCACATGCATCAAGGCGTCCAGGATGTGGTGCGCGATCTGAACGCGCTCTACCGCGCCACGCCGGCGCTTTACGCCAAGGATTGCGACCCGGACGGCTTCCAATGGATTGAGGCCAATGACGCGGCGCAGTCGGTCTATGCCTGGATCAGGCGCGGCGAACCCGAGGATGCGGAGGTGGTTGTGGTGTGCAATTTCACACCGCTTGAGCGCAGCGCATATAAACTCGGCTTTCCGCAAGAGGGCGTCTGGCGCGAGGCGATCAACACAGATGCAGAATGTTATGGTGGCGGAGGCCGTGGCAATCTGGGGCGGATCACCGCCACGCGTGGCGAGTGGCACGGACAGCCTGCGGGCGCAGAGATCACCGTGCCGCCGCTCTCAACAATGGTCTTTATCAAAGACAAAGCATAACGGGCGGGGCCGAAAGGCGGGGGCTCGGGTTGCGGAAAGGTGGAGGAATGACACAGACACAAACACAGACGCGCAACAGGTTGGCCAATCGGACCATGGCGTTCGTTTTGGCGGGGGGGCGCGGCTCGCGGCTTCAGGAACTGACCAATTCGCGGGTGAAACCGGCGGTCTATTTTGGTGGCAAAACCCGCATCGTCGATTTCGCGCTCTCCAATGCGCTCAATTCCGGCATCCGCAAAATGGCGATTGCGACGCAATACAAAGCCCATTCACTGATCCGCCACATCCAACGCGGCTGGACGTTTTTCCGCGCTGAACGCAACGAATTTTTGGATATTCTGCCTGCCTCACAGCGTTACGAGGAAAGCACATGGTATCGAGGTACAGCCGACGCCGTGGCGCAAAACATCGACATCATCGACAGCTATGATGTCGATTACATCCTGATCCTCGCGGGCGATCACATCTATAAGATGGATTACGAGTTGATGATCCAACATCACGTCGACAGTGGCGCGGATGTGACCATCGGCTGTCTGACCGTGGACCGCAAACAGGCCTCGGCCTTTGGCGTGATGGCGGTGGATGGCACGGACCGGATTACCGAGTTTTTGGAAAAACCTGCCGATCCGCCGGGTATACCGGGCGACGAGAAAAACGCGCTCGCCTCGATGGGCATCTATGTGTTCAATTGGAAATTCCTGCGTGAACGCCTGTTGGAAGACATGGAGGATCAAACCTCCAGCCACGATTTTGGCAATGACATGATCCCCGATCTTGTCGCCAAGGGCAAAGCTCAGGCGCATCGCTTTACCGACAGTTGTATCCGCCACCCGGACGCGCCCGCCTATTGGCGCGATGTCGGCACGATTGATGCCTATTGGAAGGCCAATATCGACCTGACCGATTTCACCCCCGAGCTTGATCTGTGGGACCGCAGTTGGCCGATCTGGAGCTATTCCGAGAACACGCCACCGGCAAAATTCATCCATGACCGCCCGGATCGGCGCGGTACGGCGGTGAGTTCGATGGTCTCGGGCGGCTGCATCATTTCGGGGACGGAAATCCGCGAAAGCCTGTTGTTCACCCATGTGACCACCAATTCCTATGCCTCCTTGGAGGGGGCTGTGGTCTTGCCCTATGTCAACGTGGCGCGTCATGCCCGGCTTAAAAACGTGGTGATTGATCGCGGCGTGCACATCCCTGAGGGGCTGGTGGTGGGCGAAGATCCCGAGGTCGACGCCAAATGGTTCCGGGTGTCGCCGGGCGGGATCACCTTGATCACCCAGGATATGTTGGACCGGAGGGCCAAAGGCGTATGACACGGGTTCTGTCGGTCACGTCCGAATGTGTGCCCTTGGTGAAAACCGGGGGATTGGCCGATGTGGCGGGGGCTTTGCCCGGCGCATTGGCGGTGCATGGCGTAGACATGCGCACGCTTTTGCCGGGCTACCGCGCGGTTTTGGCGGCCCAACCGGACGCTGTGCCGGTGTTTGACATCCATGACTTTTTCGGCGGTTCGGCCCAAATTCGGCGCGGAACATTGGGCGATACCGTGCTTTATATTCTGGACGCGCCGCATCTCTATGACCGTGACGGATCGCTTTACACCGGTCCCGGCGGCTATGATTGGGGCGACAACCCACAACGCTTTGCGGCGCTTTCTCTGGCGGCGGCGATGATTGCCGCCCATGGGATCGAAGGCTGGACGCCAGAGGTGTTGCACCTGCATGATTGGCAGGCCGGATTGACCCCGGTGTACCTGCGCGAATTGGGGGCGGCGGAGCGGGTCAAGACCCTGATGACCATTCACAACATCGCCTTTCAGGGCTGTTGTTCGGCCGATCTGATCGACACGCTGGGCCTGCCGCGCCCCGGATTTAGCCCCGGCGGCTATGAATATTGGGGTCAGATTTCGGCGCTCAAAGCCGGGATCGTGGGGGCCACCAAGGTCTCGACCGTCTCGCCCACCTATGCCGCCGAATTGATGACGGGCGAGTATGGCATGGGGATGGAGGGCGTTTTGGCCGCGCGCGGATCGGATTTTGTCGGCATTCTCAATGGCATCGACGAAGAGGTCTGGTCGCCAAGTTACAAAACCCCGAAAGGCAAAGCCAAATTCAAAGCGGCGCTGCGCGACGAGCTTGGCCTGCCAAATTCCGGTCCGGCCAGTGAGGGACCGCTGTGCGTGGTGATCTCTCGATTGACCGGGCAAAAGGGCTTTGATCTCTTGCTCGAAGCGCTGCCGACCCTGTTGGAGCAGGGCGGGCAGTTGGCGCTTTTGGGGTCGGGCGACAGCGCGTTTGAATCCGCGTTTCGTGATGCCGCCTTGCGCCATGCGGGCGTTGCGGTGCGGATCGGCTATGACGAAGCTTTCGCCCGCCGTCTGATCGAAGGCGGGGACGCGATTTTGGTGCCGTCGCGCTTTGAGCCCTGCGGCTTGACGCAAATGTACGGGCTGCGGTTTGGCACCTTGCCGTTGGTCTCGCTGACCGGCGGGTTGGCCGACACGGTGATCAATGCCAATGCCGCCGCCTTGGCGCAAGGCGTGGCCACGGGCATCCAATTTCACCCGGTCACAGCCTTGGCACTGACCCAAGCGCTGAACCGTCTTTGCGCGCTCTACCGCAAGCCCGATGTCTGGACCAAAATGATGGACAATGCCATGGCGCAGCCTGTGGGGTGGGACAGCTCTGCGGGCACCTATGCCGATCTTTTTGAGACGATGACAGGAGCTGCGCAAGCTAAATGAGGCAATATTCGATCCTGGGCGGCCATGCCGCGCCGCTGGGGGCCACAGTGGATGGCGAAGGTGTCAATTTCGCGGTTTTCTCCCAACACGCCCGCCGGATCACCCTGTGTTTGTTCTCGGACGACGGTCAGACCGAGACCCAGAGGATTGATCTGCCGGAACGGGATGGCGATGTCTGGCACGGGTTTGTGCCCGAGTTGCGTCCGGGGCAACTGTATGGCCTGCGCGCCGATGGACCCTATGCGCCGGACCAGGGTCATCGGTTCAATTACAACAAACTCTTGATGGACCCCTACGCCAAACGCGTGACCAAACATCCTGACTGGCATGACGCCTTGATGGGCTATGAGGTCGGGCACGAGGCCGCCGATCTGTCTTTTGACACCCGCGACAGCGCCAAATACATGCCGCGCTCCGTCGTCGAAGATGTGCTTTTCGCCTGGGGCAAAGATCAACCGCCGCATCGGCGCACCTCGCAAACGGTGATCTATGAGGCCCATGTCAAAGGCCTGACCGAGCTGCACCCGGATGTGTTGCACAAGGGCAAATTCTTGGGGCTCGCGTCCGATGCGATCTTGGATCATCTGGTCAATTTAGGCATCACCGCGATCGAGCTTATGCCGGCGCAGGCCTTTCTCAACGATCGGTTTCTGGTTGAAAGGGGCTTGGTGAATTACTGGGGCTATCAGACGCTCAGCTTCTTTGCCCCCGATCCGCGCTACCTCGCCTATCACCAGATCGCTGAGTTCCAGCATATGGTCGCGCGGCTGCATTCGGCGGGCATCGAGGTGATCATGGATGTGGTGTACAACCACACCGGCGAGGGCAATGAACAGGGGCCGACGCTGTCGTTTCGAGGTCTCGACAACAAAAGCTATTACCGCCTTACCGACAATCCGCGTTATTACATCAATGACACGGGCACCGGGAATACGCTCAATATTGATCACCCGATGGTGCTGCGCATGGTCTTGGATTCCTTGCGCTATTGGGTCGAGGTGATGCATGTCGATGGTTTCCGCTTTGATCTGTGCACCACGTTGGGCCGCACGCCCACGGGGTTTGACCGCGGTGCGTCTTTCTTTGATGCGATCCGGCAGGACCCGGTTCTGACCAAGGTCAAACTTATCGCGGAACCATGGGACATTGGCCCCGGCGGTTACCGCGTGGGTGGGTTTCCTCCGCCGTTTTTGGAATGGAACGACAAGTTTCGCGATGGTATTCGCCGGTTTTGGCGCGGCGATGCGGGCCATGTGCCGGTCTTGGCCGACCGCCTGACTGGATCGGCTTTGCAGTTCGATCATTCGGGGCGTCCGGCCACATCATCGGTCAATTTTGTCACAGCGCATGACGGGTTCACCTTGATGGATGTGGTCAGCTACACCGGCAAACACAATGAGGCCAATGGCGAAGACAACCGCGACGGCCACAATGACAATGCTTCCGACAACATGGGCGTGGCCGGGCCGACGGAGGATGTCAAAATCAATGCGGCGCGCGCGCAACGGCGGCGTAACCTTTTGGCCACGCTGTTGTTTTCCCAAGGCACGCCAATGCTTTTGGCGGGGGATGAGCTGGGCAACAGCCAGCGGGGCAACAACAATGCCTATTGTCAGGACAATGAGATCGGTTGGATTGACTGGAGCGTGGTGGACCCGGAGTTTTTGGAGTTTACCAAACGTCTGATCGCCTTTCGCCGCGACCACCCGATTTTGCGTCAAAAGCGGTTTTTGCATTCGCGCGAACGGTTGATGGACGGGATCGAAGACCTGTTTTGGTGGCGACCTGACGGGGTTTTGATGCGGGATCAGGATTGGACAGCACCGGAGTTGAAAACGCTCTGTGCCGAAATGCGCATCGCCTCCGGCACACCGCTTTATGCCCAACGCGAAGAGGCTTTGTTCCTGATTTTCAATCGGGGCGAGGCGGTGAGTGTGCATCTTCCGGCCTGTATGCCGGGGCGGCGCTGGCGGCTTTGGATCGACACCGGCCACCCGGACATTGACGGCGAGGTGATCGACGGGTCCCTCATCCTGGCCGGGCGCGAAACCACTTTGGCGCTTGAACTGGAGGCCTTTTGATGACGGATTTGCGGCTTGAACTCTCTGCCCGGATCGGCATCCATGGCCAGTTTTATGATCAATTGGGCGTATTGCGCGAAACCTCGGTGGAGACCGCCGTGGCTCTGATGCGCGCGCTCGGGTTTGAGGCCGAGACTGAGGAGGCCGCGCGCGCGCATCTTGAGGCGGGTTGGGATGCGGGCCTGCCGTGGGACGTGGTCTGTGAGGCGGGCACCGCGCCTTGGGTCGATATTGGCGACAGCGCGTGGGTGTTGACCTATGAAGATGGTCAGACCTGTGAGGGGCGGGGCGGGGACAGCCTGCCAAAGCTGCCGATGGGGATCCATCATCTGGCCGCCGGGCCGATCCGCATCACGCTTTTGGCCGCCCCCGCGACCATTCCGCTGCCGGAGCGCTGTTGGGGGCTGATCGCGCCGCTTTATGGCCTGTCCGAACGCGGCATCGGCACTTATGAGGGCCTCAGTGCGCTGGTGCGCGGGCTTGGGCCGCATGGTGCGGCATTTTTGGGCATCAACCCGGTTCATGCCGGGTTTCCGACCGTGCCAAATATGTTCAGCCCCTATTCGCCGTCGCATCGCCGCCGGTTGAATGTTCTGCATCTGGCGACAAAAACCGGCGTGGCGGGGGCGTTGATTGACTATCACACCGACACGCCCGCACGCATGGCGGCGCTGCGTCAGGCCTTTGAGGCTCACTCGACATCGCCCGAGTTTCTGGCCTATCTGGCGCAAGAGGGGGCGTCGCTTGAAACCTTTGCCCTGCATCAGGCGCTGTCTGTCATTCATGGCCCGTTTTGGTGCGATTGGCCCGAAGAGTTGCAATGTCCCAACAGCGTCAGCGCACAGGCCGCGCGCCGCGATTTGCGGGATGAGATTCTGTTTCATGCTTGGCTGCAATGGCGCGCGGATACCGATTTGTCCGGGGCGCAGGCACAGGCAAAAGCCGCCGGGATGGCGCATGGGCTCTACCTCGATTTGGCCGTGGGGACCCATCCGCATGGCGCGGAAACTTGGGAAGATCGCGACAGTTTCGCCTATGGTGCCTCCTTGGGGGCACCACCCGATGCGTTTTCGGCCGAAGGGCAAAACTGGGGTCTTGCTCCGTTTAATCCTTTGAATTTGCGCAAAAATGCCTATGCGGCCCTGCGCGACACCTTCGCCCGACAACTGCGCTTTGCGGGTGCGATACGGATTGATCACATCCTTGGGTTTGAGCGCACCTTTTGGGTGCCGGAAAACGCCCCCGGTGCCTATGTGCAAATGCCGCGTGACGCGATGTTGGCCGTGGCGCGTATGGAAGCGGCACGGGCAGGCGGCCTCATCATTGGCGAAGATTTGGGGCTGATCCCGGACGGGTTGCACGATGCTTTGGCCGCATCGGGGGTTTTGGGCTGTCGGGTGATGATGTTTGAGCGCGACAATTGGCATGACCCGGAGTTCAAGCCGGCAGAGCGCTATGACGAGGCGGCGATTGCGTCGTTTTCGACCCATGATTTGCCAACATGGCAGGGCTGGCGTCAGGGCGCGGATGTCACGGCGCGGCAAAAAGCCGGGGGGCTGGATGCGGCGCAGACCACGCATGAATTGGACCATCGGACGCGCGAAGTGGCGGCGATGGATCGACTGTTGCCGGACGCGGGTTCAGATACGGGACAAGACGCGCTGCACGCGTTTTTGGCCCGAACACCCTCGCGATTGGTTGCGGTTCAGGCCGAAATCATGCTCGACATGGTGGACCAGCAAAATCTACCCGGAACCACCACCGAATATCCAAATTGGCGCATTCGTTTGCCCGAAACTTCTGATACCCTCACCATGAACAGTGACATCGTGCGCGTGGCCGAGATCATGCGCGCACACGACCGATAGGAAGGACATCATATGACCCGCCACATGGTTGAAACCCATGCGATTGACGGCCAAAAACCCGGAACTTCGGGGCTGCGCAAGAAAACTCCGGTCTTCATGCAGCCGCAGTATCTGGAAAATTTCGTTCAGGCGATTTTCAACGGGATCGGGGGCGCTGCGGGCAAAACCTATGTGTTGGGCGGCGATGGTCGGTATTTCAATGACCGCGCCGCGCAGGTGATGTTGCGCATGGCCGCCGCCAATGGCGCGAAAAAGGTGATCGTTGGGCAAAACGCATTGCTCTCTACGCCTGCGGCCTCGCATTTGATCCGCAAACGCGGCACGGATGGCGGCATCATCATGTCCGCCTCGCACAATCCGGGTGGGCCGAAAGAGGATTTCGGGGTGAAATTCAACACGCCAAACGGTGGCCCCGCCGCCGAGGGCGTGACCGAGAAAATCTTTGAAGCCACCAAAACCATCACCGAATATGCCATCATGGACGCGCAGGATGTGGACCTCTCCACCATCGGCACCACGTTGTTGGGCGAGATGGAGGTCGAGGTCGTCGATCCGGTCGCCGATTACGCGCTGATGATGGAAGAGATTTTCGATTTCGACAAAATCCGCGCGCTGTTTGCCGGTGGCTTTACCCTGCGCTTTGATGCGATGCATGCGATCACCGGCCCCTATGCCAAGGCGATTTTAGAAGACACGCTGGGCGCGCCGAAAGGCTCGGTGGTCAATGCCGTGCCCTTGCCGGATTTTGGCGGCGGGCATCCTGATCCAAACCCGATTTGGGCCAAGAGTTTGATGGATTTGATGTTTTCGGGTAAAGCCCCGGATTTTGGTGCGGCCTCGGACGGTGACGGTGACCGCAACATGATCGTGGGCCGCAACGCCTATGTGACGCCCTCGGACAGTTTGGCGGTTTTGGCGGCCAATGCCACTTTGGTCCCGGCCTATGCGGGTGGGCTTAAGGGCGTGGCGCGTTCGATGCCAACCTCGCGGGCGCTCGACCGCGTGGCCGAGGCGCTGGACATCCCGTGCTATGAAACACCAACGGGCTGGAAATTCTTTGGCAACCTGTTGGATGCGGGCCGTGCGACGCTGTGCGGCGAGGAAAGTGCGGGCACCGGATCAGACCATGTGCGCGAGAAAGACGGGCTTTGGGCGGTGTTGTTTTGGCTCAATATCCTGGCCGAACGGAAACAATCCGTGGCCGCGATCATGGCGGATCATTGGGCGCGCTATGGTCGCAATTACTATTCGCGTCACGACTATGAGGCGGTCGACAGTGCGGCGGCCAATGGGGTGATGGAGGCGCTGCGTGCCAAGTTGCGCCATTTGCCGGGGCAGGTGATCGAGGGCATGACCATCGAGGCCGCCGATGAGTTCGCCTATGACGATCCGGTCGATGGGTCGCGCTCTGAAGGGCAGGGCATTCGCATCCTGTTCGTTGGCGGTGGGCGCATCGTGTTCCGGCTTTCGGGCACAGGAACCGAGGGCGCGACGCTGCGGGTCTACCTTGAGCGGGTGGAAACGGCGGCGGCAGTGCTTCAGGACAATCCGCAACATGCGCTCTCGGCGGTGATCGCAGCGGCGGACGGGTTGGCCGAAATCCGCAGCCGTACGGGCCGCAACGCACCGAATGTGATCACCTAAACCGCGCAAGAGTTGCGCAATACACGGCCGGGGCACGTTCCCGGCCATTTTTTATGAGAGGAAAGGCTATGAGAGCGAGCCTTCGCGCCAAGATCATCGCCACCTGTGACGCCAAAATTGCGCAAAAAGGCGCGGGGGTCGGCCTGTCGTTTTATGCGTTTTTCGCCAATAAAAACGACGACCCCGAGACGCTGATGGAGGCGGCAGAATGGTGGATCAAAACCCACCAGTTGGATCATTTTGAGAAGGCGGTGAAGGTGCGGCAGATGGCGGTGAAAGGGATGTGAGGGGGCGTTTGAGCGTCTCCAGACAACCAAAAACGGCCGGGGTTTGACGCCCGGCCGTTTCCATATCTATGTGTCGCGCCTGAACCTCAGGCGGCGGGTTTTTTACGGCCAAAGACTTTCATCACCAGCACAAAGAACAGCGGCACGAAGATGATGCCAAACACTGTGCCGGCGATCGTCCCGCCCAGAACCGCGGAGCCAACCGCGCGGCGGCCACCGGAGCCTGCGCCCGAGGACAGGACCAGCGGCACAACCCCCAAGGAGAAGGCCAGCGAGGTCATGATGATCGGGCGGAAACGTTGGCGCGCAGCGGTCAGCACCGCGTCGATCACATTGGCCCCGGCGTCATATTGTTCGCGGGCGAATTCCACGATCAAAATGGCGTTTTTCCCGGTCAGACCGATCACGGTCAACAGGCCGACCTGAAAGAACACGCCGTTTTGGAAGTTGAACAGATAGGCCGTGGACAGCGTGCCCAAGATACCAACTGGCAGGGCCAACATGACCGAGAACGGGATCGCCCAGCTTTCATAAAGCGCCGCAAGACAAAAGAAGATCGCGGCCAAAGAGAGCGCATAGAGCATCGGCGCTTGCGAGCCGGAGTCGCGTTCTTCCAGCGACAGACCAGTCCAGGCCACGGCAAATCCCGGCGGCAGGTTGCCGACCATACGCTCGATTTCCGCCATGGCTTCGCCGGTGGAGACACCGGGGGCGGGGGAGCCCTGAATCTGCATCGCGGGGATGCCGTTGTAGCGATTCAGACCTTGGGGACCATAGACCCAACGTTCAGAGGCGAAGTTGGAAAAGGCCACAAGGTCGCCGGTGCTGTTGCGGACCCGCCATTTTTGCAAATCGGTTGGGGTGGCGCGGGCATCGGCTTCGCCTTGGACATAGACGCGTTTGGTTTTGCCATTGTCATCGAAATCGTTGACGTAGGTCCCGGCCATGGCGATCGAAAGCGTGTTGCCAACATTGGTGGGAGACACGCCCATCGCACCTGCAGCACGCCAGTCAATGTCCAGTTTGAACTGGGTCGCATCCTCAAGACCCGAGGGGCGCGCGGAGGCGATCAGCGGGCTTTGCGCCGCCATTCCCAGCAACATGTTGCGGGCTTCCAGGAGTTGTTCATGGGTCTGGCCGCCGGGGGCCTGCAGGTAAAAGTCAAAGCCCGAAACGTTGCCAAGCTCGGTGACCGCAGGAGGCACGATCGGGAAAGCCATGGCTTCCTGGATGCCCATGAAGGCACCATAGGCACGGCCCGCAATGGCCTGAACCGATTGCGCCGGGCTGAGACGCTCGTCCCAATCTTTCAGGCGCACAAAGGCCAAACCATTGTTTTGCCCGGCACCGGCAAAGGAGAAGCCGACGATGGTAAAGATCGAATCCACGGCCTCTTTTTCGGCGTTGAGGAAATACTCCTGGATTTGCATGTTGGCTTTGGCGGTGTTTTCGGCGGTGGACCCCGCCGGGCCTTGCACCAGCGCCAACATGATGCCCTGATCCTCATCGGGCAAAAAGCCGGTGGGGGTTTGCAGGAACAACCACACAATGCCGCCGCCCATGACGGCATAAATCATCAACATGCGCAGTGGACGCCGCACCGTATAGCCTACGGTTGCGCCATAGCCGCCGGTGATTTTTTCAAACATCCGGTTGAACAGGCCAAAGGGGCCGCGTTTGGTGTGATGGGCGTCTTTGCCACGCAACAAGGTGGCGCAAAGCGCGGGCGTCAGGGTCAAAGCCACAACGACAGACAGCAACATGGCCGAGACGATGGTGATCGAGAACTGGCGGTAAATCACCCCGGTGGAGCCACCGAAAAAGGCCATCGGAATGAACACGGCAGAGAGCACCAAGGCGACGCCGATCAGCGCGCCGGTGATCTGATCCATGGATTTGCGCGTGGCCTCGCGTGGGCTGAGGCCCTCTTCTTCCATGATCCGTTCGACGTTTTCGACCACCACGATGGCGTCATCGACCAAAAGACCGATGGCCAGAACCATCGCCAACATGGTCAGCACGTTGATCGAATAGCCAAACAGCGACAAGATCGCGAAAGTCCCAAGCAAAACGACAGGCACAGCCAAGGTCGGGATCAACGTGGCGCGCAGGTTTTGCAGGAACAAAAGCATGACGAAGAACACCAAAACGATGGCTTCCATCAGGGTTTTCTGGACTTCGTGGATCGAGATTTCGACAAAGGGCGTGGTGTCATAGGGGATGACGTAGCTCACGCCTTCGGGGAAATACTGTGCATATTCGCTAATCTTTTCACGCACCAATTTCGAGGTGTCGAGCGCATTGGCACCGGGGGCAAGCTGGATCGCCATGCCGGAGGCGGGATTGCCATTGTATTGTGCAATCGTAGAGTAGTTTTCCGCGCCGACTTCGACACGGGCCACGTCTTGCAGCAACACAATGCCGCCGCCGCCTTCGGAGCGCAGGATGATATTGCGGAAATCTTCCGGCGTTTTCAAAAGCGATTGCGCCGTGATGGTGGCGCTCAGGGCCTGACCCTCGGGGGAGGGCAGACTGCCAAAGGCCCCCGCCGAAATCTGGGCGTTTTGCGAAGAGATCGCGCTGACGACATCGGAGGGCGTCATGTCAAAAGCGGCCAGTTTGGACGGATCGAGCCAGATTCGCATGGCATATTGCGCCCCAAAAATCTGGGTGCCGCCGACACCTTCGATCCGACTGAACGCGTCGACAAGATTGGTGTTGAGATAATCGGCAAGATCAGCCTGATCCAACTGGCCATCTTCGGAAATCAGACCGATCACCATCAAGAAACCTGCCGAGGATTTTTGAACGGTCACGCCTTGGCGCTGCACCGCTTCGGGCAAAAGTGCCGTGGCCTGAGCCAATTTGTTTTGCACCTGAACCTGCGCGATGTCCGGGTCAATCCCGGTTTCAAAGGTCATGGTGATCGAGGCCGACCCCGAGGAGGTCGAGCTTGATGACATATACCGCATCCCGTCCAACCCGGTCATCTGTTGTTCGATGACTTGGGTGACGGTGTTGGCCACAGTTTCGGCCGAGGCACCCGGATAGGTGGCGTGGATCGAGACCGAGGGGGGCGCGATTTGCGGGTATTGGGCAATGGGCAGGGTGACGATCGACAGCGCACCAATGCCCATGATCAGGATCGAAATAACCCAGGCAAATACCGGGCGGTCAATGAAAAAACGGGCCATGAGGGGTCCTTCCGGGCTTTGCTCAGTTGCTGTCGCTGGAGGCGGGGACGGCCTCTTGCGGTTGCGGGGCGACGGTCATACCGGCGGAGACTTTTTGCAGCCCGGCCACGATCACCATCTCACCGGAGGCGACACCCTCGGTCACCACCCAATTCGCGCCTTGATCGCTTTGCACCGTCAGCGTGCGCTGTTCGACGAGATGTTCGGGCGTGACGACAAAGGCCATCGGGCGACCGCGCCGATCCCGTGTCACCGCCTCTTGCGGCACCAGGATCGCGTCCTTGATCAGACCTTGCGGCATCTCGACCTGAACATACATGCCGGGCAGCAGGAAATGATCCGGGTTCGGGAAGGACAGGCGCAACAGGATTGAGCCGGTTTGTTCATCGACATGGGGCTCTGCGGCGGACAATTCGCCTTTTTGTTCATAGGTGCTGCCATCGGTCAGCCGCAGCTCGACCGTTTGGCCGATGTTGCCGGCAAAGACTGCATCGCTTCCGGCACGCTGCCAGCGCAGCATTTCTGCCGCCGCCTGGGTCACATCGACATAGACCGGATCGAGCGCGCGGATCACCGTCAGCGGGCTAGCCTGACCGGAGGTGACAAGCGCACCTTGGGTGATTTGGCTCAGACCAACCACGCCAGAAATCGGTGCGCGGATCGTGGCGCGGTCCAGATCAATTTCGGCGGACAAAAGATTGGCTTCGGCCAGTTTGATCGCGGCTTCTGCGGAATCGCGGGCGGCAATGGCACTGTCGAGGTTTTGCTGTGCCACGACATTGCGCGATTTCAATTCTTGCTGACGATCATATTCGATCATCGCCGATTTCAGCGCGGCCTTGGCCTGGGCCAAACCGGCCTCGGCCACTGCCTTTTGCGCCTCATAAGAGGCCGCGTCGATTTCATAAAGCGCATCGCCTTTTTCAACCGGACGACCCTCTTCAAACAGACGCGCGCGGATGATGCCATTGACCTGCGGACGCACTTCGGCGGCACTTGAGGCGGCAACACGACCGGGCAGAGGGGCCGTCAGGGTGATGTCTTTGGCCTCCAGCGTGACCACGGTCACGGGTGTCGGCGGGGGTGATTCTTGCGCAAGGGCGGGCATCGCGGCGCAGAGGGCAAATGCAAAGGCGGTGGACATCCGGCGCAGCGACACAGGCAGGCTTTGGGGGAGGAGGGTGTTAGGCATGGAGGTCTCCGGCAAGGGGATTGGGGCACGCGTACGAACGGCCCAGTCTCAGGAATGATGCGTTTGCGATGGCTCTGTTTATCACACAGGTGTATGTCGCTCTTGAATTTTCATTAAAGAAACGGGATGGTTTTGTAAAGTTCGTGATCGGCGCCCTCTCTGTGCACAAATGCAGGACAGTTGTGGGCGAAATGGGGGCGATCATGGCAAGCAGGAGGAGCGCAAATGGCGAAAGAGACAGATATGAACGCGTGTGAGCCTCACCGCCGTCGCGGCCGCCCGGTTCAAATGGACAGTGCCGCGCGCGAAGAGGAAATTGTGCGCGCCACCAAAGCGCTGTTGATGAGTTCGTCCTTGGACGAGGTCACGATGGCGGCGATTGCGCGCGAAACTGGCATGTCAAAGCGCACGATCTACGCTCATTTCGACAGTCTCGAAGCGCTCCTGCGCCGCAGCATGGCCGAGATTGGCAAGGTGATTTTCCTGCCCTTGAATGAGGTCGAGAAAACCAAGCCTTTGAAGGAGCGTTTGTCGCTCTTGCTCACGCTGAACAAGCCGCCGGTCAGTGAAGACCGCAAGCGGGAGTTCCTGCGCACCCTGATTGCCAAGGCGCATGTTTACCCCAATCTGGCGCGTGAAATGTGCCAGAATGGCCGCGGCATCTTGCGGGGGTACATCTGTGCCGAGTTGGAGGAGGCGGTGCGCGAGGGCGTGCTTGAAATTGCCCCAGATCGGGTGGCGCTGGCGGCGGAAATTTTGATGGATATGGCGTTTTGGGACCCGGTGCCAAGCCTGCTCGACCCGGACTATGCCTATCCGGTCGCGGGCGATATGGCCCTACGCCGGGAGGCCGCGATTGAGATTTTCCTCAACGGCTGTCTGAGACATGCGCCTTAGGAGACATGCGCCTTAGGGCCGGCGGAAAATTATGCGCCTGTGCCTCATTTTAGGGCGCAGACGAGAATGCGCGATACGGCCATTGGGTCAGGGGCGGTTTTCGCGGGGCTTTCTCAACAGGGCGTTTTAGGTCTTGAGGGGATCGGATGTGAGAGGGACCAATGAGCCGTTTTCAAACCATTTTGGCAGGCGAACTTCACGCCTTTGGCACTCTGGCAGAGGTGATGGCCAAGGCCACGCCTGCGCGCTCTGGCGATGCTTTGGCGGGGGTGATGGCCGAGAGCGATGTCGAACGGGTCGCGGCCCAAATGGTGCTGGCCGATTTGCCGCTCAAGCTGTTTTTGACCGACCTGCTGATCCCCTATGACATCGACGATGTCACCCGGCTGATTGTTGACAGTCACGATGCGGCGGCCTTCGCGCCGGTGTCTCACATGACCGTCGGTCAGTTTCGCGATTGGCTGTTGTCCGATGCCGCAGACGCGCCCACTCTGAGCGCGCTTGCGCCGGGAGTGATGCCGGAAATGGTCGCCGCCGTCTCGAAACTGATGCGCAACCGCGATCTGATTGCTGTGGCGCGCAAAATCCGCGTGGTCACGGCGTTTCGCACCACCTTGGGTCTTGAGGGCCGCATGGGCTCGCGTCTGCAACCCAATCATCCCGCCGATGATCTCAAAGGCATTGTTGCCTCGACGCTCGACGGGCTGTCTTTTGGTGTGGGCGACGCGGTGATCGGGATCAACCCGGCCACCGACAATATCCCCACCGCCATGGCGCTGTTACAAATGTTGGATGATCTACGGCAAAGCTACGACATCCCGACCCAAAGCTGTGTGCTGACCCATGTGACCAACGCCATCGAGATCATCAACCGCGGCGCGCCGGTTGATCTGGTGTTTCAATCGGTGGCCGGAACCCAAGCCGCCAATGAGGGCTTTGGCGTGACCCTGCCGATGCTGGCAGAGGCGCATGAGGCGGCGCTCTCATTACGGCGCGGCACGGTGGGGCAAAATGTGATGTATTTCGAAACCGGACAGGGGGCGGCGCTCTCCGCCAATGCCCATCATGGCATTGATCAACAAACCCTTGAGACCCGCGCCTATGCGGTCTGTCGTGCCTATGATCCGTTGATTGTGAACACGGTCGTCGGCTTTATCGGCCCTGAGTATTTGTATGACGGTAAAGAGATCATCCGCGCCGGGCTTGAGGACCATTTTTGCGGCAAACTTTTGGGCCTGCCGATGGGCTGTGACGTGTGTTACACCAATCATTCCGAGGCGGATCAAAACGACATGGATGTGTTGATGACGCTTCTGGCCCAAGCGCGGGCGCATTTCCTGATCGGGGTGCCGGGGGCGGACGACATCATGCTCAACTACCAAAGCCTGTCGTTTCATGACATCGCCTATCTGCGCAACAGCCTTGGGTTAAAGGCCGCGCCGGAGTTTGAAACCTGGCTCATGGCGATGGGGATCGTGTCTGAGACCGGACATTTGGTTGAGAGTAGTGCGGGGGCGCTGCGGCTTTTGGAGGCGGCACAATGAGTGATATCCCGAGCCATGATCCTTGGGCGAAACTGCGCGCCGCCACGGTGGCGCGGATCGGGCTGGGCCGCTCTGGTGCGGGTCTGCCGACCGGGGCGCATCTGACCTTTCAATACGCTCATGCCCGCGCCCGCGATGCGGTGCAATCGGCGCTGGATGTCGATGCTTTGGCGCGGGATTTGGCACCGCAAGAGGTGGTCCGCGTCGCCTCTGCAGCGCCAGATCGCGCCACCTATCTGCGCCGCCCGGATTTGGGGCGAAGGCTGGCATCAGGTGAGGCGGAAACCCTCAACGCCCGCGCCCCCTGTGACGTTGCCTTTGTCATCGCCGATGGGCTGTCTTCGGCCGCCGTACAGGCGCATGCGGCGGCGGTGGTTCATGCCTGTGTGCCGAAAATGTCGGGGCTGAGCATCGGCCCGGTTGTCATCGCCGCGCAGGCCCGTGTGGCGATTGGCGATGAGATCGGCGATCTCTTGGGCGCGCGACTTGTGGTGGTCTTGGTCGGTGAACGACCGGGGTTGAGCGTGGCCGACAGTTTGGGCGCTTATCTGACCTATGATCCGCGTGTCGGACGGCGTGACAGCGACCGCAATTGCCTGTCCAATATCCATGCAAAAGGTGGGATGAGTCCGCAGGAAGCAGCGCGAAAAATCGCCTGGCTGACCCACGTGGCGCTCACATTGGGCCTCACGGGCACAGGGCTTAAAGAGGACAGCGGACAGATTGAAACGGAAAATGCCCCGCGCATTGGCGGGGCATAGTTTGTTTTAGATCAATATTTTAGATGAGACTGTTAAAGTGCCGCCTCAACGGTGGTCAAGCCGTTGTCCACCGCATCCAAAATCCGGTCGATCTCGGACGGCCCGGAGATCAGCGCCGGTGAGAAACACAGCGTGTTGTTGAAACCGGGGATCGAACGCATGGTCGCGCCGATGATCACGCCCTGCTTGTCGCATTCGGCCACAACCGCCTGCACCAGCTTTTCGGCCAATGGCTCTTTGGTCTCCCGATCCGCCACCAATTCGGCGCCACAGAACAGGCCCTTGCCGCGAATGTTGCCAATCAGCGGGTGCTTGTCTTCGAGCATCGCCAAGCCCTCCATCAGGCGCGCGCCCATGGCTTTGGTGTTGGCAAGCAAGCCCTCTTCCTCAATGATCGCCATGTTCTCGATCGCTGCCGCCGGTCCTGCCGTACAGCCACCAAAGGTGGAAATGTCGCGGAAGTGGTTGAGCGGGTCTTCGGGGGCATCTTTGAACATCGAAAACACCTCATCCGTGGTGATCAACACCGCAATGGCGGCATAGCCCGAGGCCACGCCTTTGGCGGCGGTGATGAAATCCGGTGTGATGCCGTAGTTTTGGTAGCCAAACCATTCGCCGGTCCGGCCCATGCCACAGACCACCTCGTCGATATGCAGGAGGATGTCGTATTTTTTACAGATCTCCTGGACCTTTTCCCAATAGCCAACGGGGGGCGCGATCACGCCGCCGCCGGCGGTCACCGGTTCAAGGCAGAGCGCGCCCACGGTGTCCGGGCCTTCGCGCAGGATCACCTCTTCGATCGCCTCGGCGGCACGTTCGCCGTAATTCTCCACATCCCATTGTTTGCGGTACTCAAGGCAATGCGGCACCTGGACGAAATCGGGCACGAAGGGGCCGTAATGCGTGGCGCGTTGTTGTTGGCCACAGGCCGACAGCGTGGCGATGGTGGTGCCGTGATAATCGCGGTCGCGGTAGAGGATTTTGGATTTCTTGCCGCCATAGCGTTGATGCGCGATCTGGCGCACCATTTTAAACGCCTTTTCATTGGCTTCTGATCCGGAGTTACAGTAATATACGCGGCTCAGACCGGGGGTTTTCTCGGTCAGTTTTTCGGCAAATGTCGCCGCAGGGATCGACCCCGCAGACCCCGCGAAATAGTTCATTTTGATCAATTGATCGCGCACCGCATTGGCGATCCGTTCGCGTCCGTAGCCGACGTTGACGGTCCAGACGCCGCCCGACACCGCGTCCAGGAATTCGCGGCCATTTTGATCCCAAACCAACATGCCCTTGCCCTCGACGATGATCCGAGGATCGCGGCTTTCAAGCAGTTGGTGTTGAAACATATGGTGCCACACATGAGCGCGATCAGCGCTGACGACGGCAGAGAGATCATTGTCATACATTGGGGACTCCGTGGCAAAGTGGGGTGTTCAAACCGGCCTCTTGAGGCGGTGCATGTGGCCAGCGGAAACGATTTGGCGCTCCAGTTCAAGGCAGAAGCCAATCTGGCCCTATTGAATCATTTGGCTGGCTCTGTCCGGGTCTGATTTTTCCGGCAATGGATGGGGGATGAACAGCATCGCATCCACTTTCCCCGACGCCACCGCCGTCATCGCGGCTTACCACAGCCTCAATCTTGTGGGCGGCAAACGTGTGCCTGTGGGGGTGGGGCTGGATGTGTTGAACCCGGCCACAGGCGCAGTTTTGGGGCAAGCCGCCGCGTCAAAAGCCACCGAGGTTGACGCCGCTGTACAGTCTGCCAAGGCCGCCGGGGGCGCATGGGCCGCGATGCCTGCCCGCGAGCGCGGCAAACGGGTCGCAAGCGCTGGACGTGCCTTGGCCGAACACGCCGAGTTGGTGGCGCAGGTCTTGGCCCGCGAGACCGGCAAAGCCATCCGCACCGAATGCCGGGGCGAGGTCGCGGTCTCCGCTGACATCATGGAATTTTACGGCGGGCTGGGGTCGGAACTCAAAGGCGAAACCATCCCGTTCAACCCGCGCATGTTGACGATGACGGTGCGCGAACCTTTGGGCGTTGTGGCGGCCATTGTGCCGTGGAACGTGCCTTTGGTGTTGATGATGCTGAAAATCGCACCGGCTTTGGTGGCGGGCAATACGGTGGTGGTGAAGGCCTCTGAGGAAGCGCCCTTTGCCACCTATTTGGCCGCAGAGATCGTGATGGAACACCTGCCTGCGGGCGTGTTGAACGTGATCAACGGCACGGGCGTGGACTGTGGCGCGGCGCTGACGGCGCACCCGGATGTGGCGAAAATCACCTTTACCGGATCTGAGGCCGTGGGCGAAACCGTCTACAAAGCCGCCGCCGAACGGATCGTGCCCGCCTCCTTGGAATTGGGCGGCAAAAGCCCGATGATCATCTGCGCCGATGCCGATCTGACCAAATCCGTGGCGGGGGCGATTTCGGGCATGCGGTTCACCCGCCAGGGCCAAAGCTGCACCGCCTCGTCGCGGATTTATGTGCATGAAAGCCTGTATGACGGGTTCCTCACCGCCTTGACCGCCAAACTCGACGCGCTGGTGATTGGCGATCCCTTGGATGAAGCCACCGACATCGGCACGATCATCAACGCCAAACAGGCCAAGGTGGTGGCGGAGTATGTGGCTTTGGCCGAGGCCGCGCCGGGGGCAAAGGTTGTCCGCTGTGGCAAGATGCCAGAGGGCGCGGGCCTGTCGCCCGATCTGTTTGCGCGGCCGACGCTGTTGCTCGGTCTGCCCGAAGATCACCCTTGCGTGCAAAACGAGATTTTCGGCCCTGTGGCGGTGATCCAAACATGGTCCGGCTATGAGGACGTGATCGCGCGCGCCAATGACAGCCGCTATGGTTTGGCCGCAACGGTGTGGACCCAAAGCCTGTCCATGGCCTTGGATGCGACGGCGCGGCTCAACGCGGGCTATGTGCAGGTGAACCAAAACCTGACGATCCAACCCAATGTGTCTTACGGCGGGTTCGGGCGATCGGGATTGGGCAAAGAGGCGTCCTTGGAGGCGATGCTCGCGCATTTCACCCGCTCAAAGACCATCGTGATGAGTTTCGATTAACGCAGGCTGTCAATCGCCAGTTTCAATTCGCCGATCCCCGGCGCAATCTTGGCCAGATCAATCGCCCCAAACCCCAGTCGCAATTGATTGCGCGGCGGGTTGGGGCGCAGGTAATGCAGCGTGCCGTTTTCCACCAAAACCCCGCGCGCCTCGGCAGCGGTGAACACGTCGCCTGCATCCATGCCCTCGGCCAGGGCCATCCAGACGCCGGAGCCGCCAGTGGTCATCGTCGCCTGACAGTCGGGCAATTGCCGGTCTATTTCGCGCAGCATCATGTGCCATTTCTCCGACATGGCGCGGCGGTGGCGGCGGATATGGGCGTCATAATGCCCCTCAGAGAGAAACAGCGCCATCGCGCGCTGCGCCAGCGCCGAAGGGTGACGATACATCAATCGCCTCAGCGCGCGCAGCTCTTTGATCACCGCCCGGTCGGCGGCGATAAAGCCAAGCCGGATGCCCGGAAACAGCGGTTTCGTGAGCGAGCCGACATGGATCACCCGACCGCAGGGGTCAAGCGCCTTCAAAGTCGGATGTTGAGCGCCCAAAAAATTCAGCTCATGTTCGTAATCGTCTTCCAGGATCAGGAAATCATGGAGTGAAGCCGCCTCGATCAAGGCCAAACGCCGCTCCATCGGCATGGTCACATTGGTCGGTGATTGATGCCCCGGCGTGACGTAAACCATATCGGCCGTTGCCAATTCTGGTCCGGGTTTCAATCCCTTGCGATCCACCGGCGTGGGCACAATCCGCGCACCATGAGCGGCAAAGATGTTGCGGGCATCGACATAGACCGGGTCTTCGATATGGATTTCCTTGCTGGCATCGGCAAACAATTCCGCCACCATCCACAGCGCGTTTTGCGCGCCCACCGTGATCAACATCTCGTCGGGATCGGCGCGAAAGCCGCGCTGCGGTAGCACGCGCCGCGCGATCTGTTCCAACAAAAGCGGATCGTCGCTGTCGACCAAATCATCGGCCCATGTGCCGACATGGCGCGAGGTACCCGCCCGGCGCAAACAATCGCGCCAGCGCGCCACCGAGGTCTCATCGCGCCCAACCTGACCATAGACAAACGGGTAGGGGAATGTGCGCCAATCGCTGCGTTTGGCGATATTGGGTTGGGTGGTGTAGCGCCGGGCATAGGCGCGGGTGAAATCGGGGGCAACGGCGCGGTCTTGCGAGCGGCGTGGCGGTGAGACGTTGAGTTTTTCGCGCACGAGGTTTTCGTCGATGAAATAGCCGCGCCGGGCTTTGGCGGTGATGAACCCGTCTTGGTTCAGCCGCTCATAGACGATGGAAATGGTGTTGCGTGACACACCGATGGCGGCCGCGAAGGCGCGCGAGGAGGGCAGCGGATCGACGGGGGAGAGTGCGCCGTCGAGGATCGCCTGAATGAGCCGCTCTTGGATCTGATGCTGCAAGGACGCGCTTTGATCAAAGGCGGGGGTAAAATAGCGTTCCAACATAAGGGCGCACCGTTTCTTTCATTGTCTCATTCATCGCGTCTCTTTCACCGCCGCTGTGTTTCGCGAGGGCGATGACACCTCCGCCCGCAAGCTGTGCAGGGGCGACCCGATAGCGCCACTCTATTGAGCATCACGGTAAGGTACAGGGGCGAAACGCGCTCTGGACCCATAATTTAGCACAACTGGCTCTAAATACGCCAGACAGGCCGCCCCTAGGCTTTTCTCATGAGCGGCGATGGGATGATCCTGCGCCGTGGTTCGACCGAATGACCAAAGAAACATGACGCAAAAGCGCGGCGAGCCAGCCAACCAAGTTCACGGGGAGTGACATGAAGACACCCAATTTTACCAAATCCGAAGGCGTCGCACGACGCGGTTTCCTCAAAGGCTCCGCCGCTGTGCTGGGCGGTCTGGCGGCGCCTGCGCTGGTCAGCCGCTCCGCGCTTGCCTCCTCGGGCGAACTCAACGTGATGATGTGGTCCGATTATTTGCCGGAAAGCTTCGTGACCGCCTTTGAGAGTTCTACGGGCATCAAGCTCAACTTTACCGGCATCGGTTCCAACGATGAGATCATCAACAAACTCAAAGCCACCGGCGGCGAGGGGTTTGACATCGTCTCCCCGACCGTGAACCGCAATCTGTTGTGGGCCGAACTGGGTCTGTTGCAGCCGTTTGACATGTCCAAAATCGCCATCGATAAAGTCAACCCGGCGATGGCTTTGGGTGAGAAACATTGGAATTTCGAAGGCAAAGGCACGTTCTGGGTGCCGCATATCTGGGGCACCGAAGGCGTGGCGTGGCGCACCGATCAATTCACGCCCGCGGGCGCATTTCCGTCCTATTACGACATCTGGGATGATGCGAACGCGGGCAAAACCATGGGCCGGGGGCATTCGATGATGTTGGGGCTTGGTCTGGGCATGGAGCGCCTTGGCCTGATGGAGCCGGGGTCGATGTGGGCGGCCTATACCACGCCTGAGAAGATGGCCGAAGTTTGGGATGTTGTCCTTGCCCATGCGATTGAAAAGAAAGGAAATATCAAGCTGATTTGGAACGATTCCGACACTCAAAAGAACGGTCTTTTGAACGAAGGCGTCATCGTCGGTCAGACCTGGGATGGCCCGCCGATTGCGCTGAAAAACGAAGGTGAGCCGGTGATGTACCGTGCGCCGATTGAGGGCGCGATGGCGTGGGTTGATGGCATGGCGATGCCGACGGGCGCGACCAACATTGACCAAGCCTATGCCTTTATCGACGCCTGTTATAACTCGGAATGGGCGGGTGAGGCGATCAAAACCCACGGGTACAACTCGCCGGTTCTGGGGGCGGATGCCTTTGGCGGCGAAGTCTACGCCAAAAACTTTGCCGATGCCTATCCGGGCGATGCCTTGGCGAATTTGAACGCATGGCCAGCAGAGGCACCTTGGTATTCGGAAATGCGCACCGAATATACCAATAAATTCCTCTCGGCCTGATCTGGGTCACGGGCCGCTCTGCGCCTTTTGGCGTGGGGCGGTTTTCATTTTGATGACCCACAATAACAAGGCGATACCATGCCAGAGACCTCCCCAGTCAGTTCCCCCGACCGCTCTGTTCTCCTCGATCATGTCTCCATCCGCTTCGGCAATTTCACCGCCGTCGACAATGCCAATCTCAAAATCAATTCCGGCGAATTCTTTTCCTTTCTTGGCCCTTCCGGCTGTGGGAAAACCACGCTGTTGCGCTGTATTTCGGGGTTTTCCGAACCCACCGAAGGCCGGGTTTTGATCGGCGCGAAAGACATGAAAGGCGTGGGTCCGAACAAACGTCCGACCGCTTTGATCTTTCAACATCTGGCGTTGTTTCCGCTGATGTCTGTGGCTGACAATATCGCGTTTCCACTGGAGGTGCGCGGCGTGGGCAAAAAGATGCGTCGCAAGCGCGCCGAAGACCTGCTTGATATGATTGCGCTTCCGGGGATTGGCGACAAGAAGGTGTCGGAACTCTCTGGTGGGCAAAAACAGCGCGTGGCGATTGCCCGCGCTTTGGCGGTGGAGCCGGATATTTTGCTGTTGGACGAACCGCTCTCTGCGCTTGATCTGAAGCTGCGCCAACATATGCGCACCGAGCTGCGCGCCATTCAACAACAGGTCGGCGTGACCTTTATTTACATCACCCACGATCAGGGCGAGGCCTTGACCATGTCGGATCGGGTGGCGGTGATGAGCAAAGGCGTGATCGAACAGGTCGGCGCACCGGATCAGATTTACAACCGCCCGCGTTCGTCTTTTGTGGCCTCTTTTGTTGGTGAAAACAATGCATTGAAGGGTATTGTTAAGGCGCAATCTGAAGATATGGCAGCGCTTGAAACCCCGATGGGCACTTTTGAGGCCCGCGTCGGTGGCGGGCGCAAATATAAGCCCGGCGATGAGGCGTTGCTGTTTGTGCGGCCCGAACAATTGGTGCCCGGCAAGGTGGAAAACGCGTTTCAGGCCACGCTGTCGCGGCAAGAGTTTGAAGGTGCCACCAACCATGTGTTTGCCCGTGCGGGCGACACAGATTTGCGCATCTCCATGGTCAATGCGGGCCTTGCGGGCAGCGTGGGCAGCACGGGCGACACGATGTCACTGGGCTTTGCACCGATGAATGCCACGATCCTTCCGGTGGGTCGGATCGCGAGCGAGGCATGAAACATGTGACACGGGCTTATCGCGCGCTGGCCAATCGGCATGGCATGGGCGCGGCGCTGTTTGTCGCCATCGCGGTGACGCTTTGGGTGGTGGTGTTCATCACCCTGCCGCAACTGTCGATGTTGGATTATTCGTTCCGCTTCAACCTGCCCGCCGATCAGATTGGCACCGAGGCGGATCACTACACGCTGTCGAATTTTCACAGCTTTTTCTTCAATGCCGATGGGTCTTTGAACAGGTTGGATTTGGTCATTTTGGGGCGCACCCTTTTGGCCGCCGCCATTGTCACATTGATTGATGTGATCATCTGTTACCCCATCGCCTATATCCTTGCCCACGGGGCCAAAGGCGTGGCCGCGCGGTTGATGGTGATCGGGTTGATCATCCCCTATTGGATCAATGAAATCCTGCGCGCTTTTGCCTTTCGGGTGTTGTTTGGGGCCACGGGTGTGGTCAATACGGTGGGGATGCAGATGGGGCTTTGGGACGTGCCGGTGGATTTCATCCGCGCCGATGTCGCGCTCTATTTTGGCCTGTCCTACGCCTATATCCTGTTGATGATCTTCCCGATGTACAACGCCATCGAGGCGCTCGATCACACTCAGGTCGAAGCCGCCCGCGACATGGGTGCGCCGCTCTGGCGGGTGCATTGGCGGGTGGTTTTGCCGATTGCCAAGCCGGGGATCGTGTCGGGCGCGACCATGGTGTTTATGCTGACAGCCGGGGCCTTGGCCGCGCCGCAAATTCTGGGCGGGCCGTCAAACCTTTGGTTCACGCAGGTCATCTACCAATGGTTCAATGAAAGCTCCAACTGGCCGCGTGGTTCGGCCTATGCGGTGGTGTTGCTGCTGACCTGTATCTCTTTTGTTTTGCTGATGATGCGGGTGTTTAAGGTTTCTGTTGGGGAGATCGGCAAATGAGCCGGGCGGTTGTTTTTGGCGGCGCTTACGCCATCGCGTTTTTCTCCTTTCTGTTTGGCCCGCTGATCATCATGGTGATCACGGCGTTCAACTCGTCGAAATTCCCCCGCATTGTGCCGTGGGACTGTTTCACGACAGGGTGGTTTGTCGAGTTGTTCGGCAACCAACGCCTGATGGAGGGGTTGCTGAACTCTGTGATCATTGGGGTCGGTGTGGTTGCGCTGGCCGTGCCGATCGGGCTTGCGGGGGCTTTGGCTTTGTCCGAATTGCCCTCGAAACTGCGCGCCATGCTTTACACCGTGTTGATCCTGCCGATCCTGATCCCCGGTGTGGTCTTGGGCATCTCGACCATCGTGCTTTGGGGCCAAATTTCGCGCGGGCTGGGCGGGGCGGTGCAGGCAGGGATGTACAACGGCTATTTCCTGACCATCGTGGGTCAGATCACCTTTGTCTCCGCCTATGCGATGTTGGTGTTCATCGCGCGGTTGCAGCGCTTTGATGCGACCCAAACCGAGGCGGCTTTGGACCTTGGCGCCACGCCGGGTCAGGCATTTCGCAAAATTTTGCTGCCCTTTATGGCCCCGGCGATTGGCTCGGCGGCCTTCATCACGCTTCTGGCGTCGTTCGAGAACTACAACACCACGGTGTTCACGGTCCTCTCGGAAAGCACATTTACCACGGCACTTGCCTCAAAGGTGCGTCATGGCACGGACCCGTCGCTCTCTGCCCTCGCCGTGATCATCATCACCATCACGCTGGTCGGAGCCTTGACCAACGAGGCGGTGCAACGGCGCAAAGAGGCGGAACTGGGCGGCAAAGCGTCCCGTTCGCCGCTCTACGCCAACCCGCTGACGCGCGCGCTGACCCATCCGGGCGTGGTGTTTGCGATCCTCGTGGCGATTGTGGCGACGGTGTCTTATGTCGGCTCCAAACACGACAGCTCGGTCTGTGAGGCGGCGATTTTGCAAGACAAACTCGACCGCCAAGCCGAATTGCGCGCCGCGCAAAAGGCCAAGATCGAGGCGCAAGAGGTGGAGCAAGGCATCACCGTGCCAAAACCCGAAGGCGGCTTTGGTGGGGCGTTCGGTGGCCTGGGCGGTGCGGCACCGGTTGCACCCGCAGCGCCGAAACCCGAGGGCGGCTTTGGCGGCGCATTCGGCGGTATCGCACCGCCCGCGCCAAGCGAGTGAGGTCCGGGGGATCAGGTGAGACAAGGCTCCCGAAGGGGGTTCGGGGGTCTTTTTAAGATGGTGGTGGTTTGCGGACGAAACGCCATTTCGCTGCGATTGAGCCAATGGTGCTTTTGTAAGACGAGATTTACCTAACCAACCATTTTGCCATGATCGACCACAGCAACAGGCCCAGAAGGCCGAGTAATGCCGTTTGTGATAGAAATCCAGACCACGCGTTAATCAGAGCGTAGGTTTCCATGAACTCTGGAAAGTCGATGTATCTGCGCGGCTTTGGCACAACAAAGGCGAGCGGGCCTTGGAATGCAGTGCTGCCGATCAGTGCGATATGTAAAACCCAGAAGAGAATGTTGGTCAGGGCTGGGTACCTCATCGCCCCGAACCGCGTTTGCACCCATGTTATCACCCCGAAGACAGCCATTGCGATGCCGATGTTCGCTATAAAATAGCCATGGCTTACAACATAGTAGGTGTCGTGATATGCAGGTCCTGTTTGTTTGATTTGGCTTAGACCGATTTGGATTTGTGCCAAACTCGCGGCACCAAAAATTCCGTAGATGACCGCAGCAGCAAAGAATAATGCAGCGGGCTTCCAGCCTCGGATATGAGCCATAAGCGGAGCAACGATCAAACCAAGCAGAAACGTTAAAGAGTAGATTGCGATCATTTCTTCTCGATTTGATATTGCATCTGCCATTCTTCCAATGAAGCCGACATTGATCAATGTCGTAGTATCAGTCAAGCTGGGTTCCAACCCGCCCTTCGCGTCATAACAACACTCCAACAAAAAGGGGACCAATCGGCCCCCTTTGTCATCGCATCTCACTCGCGGGCTTACTCCGGTATCGTGCGCGCGTAGCCCTCAGAGGACAGGTCGCGGAACTCTTTGAGCATCTCGATAAACCCCGCCACTTGATGGGCGCAGGTGGCGATGCCTTTCTCGGCGGTGGCCAAATGCGCTTCGCCGACCGTGCCTTTGGGGTTCAAATCTTTCGACACCCACGCGAGGTTCACCGGACCAATCGGAGAGATCGGTGCGGTTTCTGCCGTTGAGCGGAAATCTACGGCTTTGGACATATCCACCAGATGCGGTTTGAAATGCAGCATCAGCGAGGTCTCAAGATCGCCGCCATGGATGCCGTAGGTGTTCTCTTGCGCCGAATACAGGCCCTCGGGCTTGCCGAAATTGCCCCATTGGCATTTCACCACCATCATCCCGGCCTGCACCCGCAACTCGCGGCCCAGGATCGAGATCAGGTCCAAATTGCCGCCGTGGGAATTGACGATCACCATTTTTTTCAGGCCGGCACGCGCCACCGAAAGCCCGATCTCGGTCCAGGCGTCGAGCGCGGTTTTGGCGGTGTAGGTCAGTGTGCCTTTGGCGTGGATGTGTTCGTTCGATTTGCCGACGGCTTGCACCGGCAGGATCAGGATGTTGATGTCCTCGGGGCAGGTGGCGCGCAGATGCGCCAACATGCCTTCGTTGATGTACTGATCGACGCCGACGGGCAGGTGCGGCCCGTGTTGTTCAATGGCGGCGGTGGGCAGGATGACGATGGTGTTTTCCGGGTCCATATCGGCGAATTCCGTGGTGCGGAACTCGGCCCAGTCATACCTTTTTTCGGCAAAACGTCTCATGTGATGTCCTTTGGCGTATAGGTCGCGTCCAGGCGCGAGCGCAGGTAATCGGCGCCGGTTATGGCGGCGTATTTGGCCTCGCCGGTGCCGGGCAGGGCGGTGATCACGCTGTCCGGGTTCGGGTCGAGGAAAAAGGCGATGGAGCGGCGGGCAGTTTTGGGCGGCAAGACCCGGTGCGGGGTCGAGACATAGATGTCATTGCTCCACCGCATCAAACAGTCACCGATATTGACCACATAGGCACCGGGCACATGCGGTGCGTCGATCCAATCCTGACCGCGCGGTTTGACCTGAAGTCCCCCCACGCCATCCGTCATCAACAGGGTGACAGAGCCGTAATCGGTATGCGCGCCCGCGCCGATGCCCGCCCCGTCCGTCGCGGCCGGATAGGAGAGCACGCGCAGGGTCGCCAAGGGGGCGGTGAAATGCGGGGCGAAATAGTCCTGTGGCAGGTTCAGATCCAGTTCAAACGCCCGGTGCAACGCGCGCGACAGGGCCCAGATGTGATCGTAATAGGCCAGCATGGTGTCGCGAAACCCCTCAACCTCGGGCCAGATGTTGACGCCCCGGAAAGGCTCACCATTGAGAACGCGCGGATCGTCGGCGGCCAGATCAAGCCCGACATTAAAGGCCTCTTTGCGGTCCATTTGGCCGGAGGTTTCGTCCAAGCTCTCAGAGCCTTCACAGGCCCAGCCGCGATTGTGCGGGTTGTTGCGAATGTCGACTTTTGATTTTTCGACCATGGGACGCGCGAAAAACATGTCGCCCTTGGCAAAGACATCCTTGATCAAGTCGTCGGGAATGCCGTGGCCGGTGATCAAAAAGAACCCGGTTTCGCGACACGCCCGGCCCAGATCGCGCACGAAACCGTCGACATCCTCACCTGTGGTAAAACGTTGCCAATCCAGAACAGGAATTTCCATTTGTTATCCTTCCTTTGGGGCTGGGGCGGAGATCAGTTTATCAAGCCGCTTTTGCACCCGGTTCAGGTGCTTGGAGCGGCTTTCGGGCGTCGAGCTGTCCATCAGGAAATGCGCGGCAAAGGCAGTTTTACAGCGTTTCGCCAAGATGATCCGCAGCCCGCGCATCAACGTGCGCTTGCCCGGCGCGCCGACCAGAAAGGTCAGCCAACGGGATGCGCCGCAGGTCGTAAACACGCCCAGTTTGGTGATATGGGTGAGGCCGGGTTTGATGTCCTCGCCGGGGGCTTTCGGCATGATAAAGGCCACATCGGGCACCAAAGCGCGGTCCAACCAGCCCTTGAGCATCGCGGGCAAGCCGTACCACCACGTCGGGTAGACAAAGATCAACGTGTCGCACCACTCAAGATCGGCGCAATCGCGGTCGACCCGTTTGCGGTTCTCCGGGACGGTCTCGTAGAGTTCGTGATCCTGCGCCGACATGACCGGATCAAAGCCTTCGGCATAGAGATCGCGCAGCCGCAGCTCGGCCCCGGCGGCTGTGAGCCGTGCGAGGACCAAATCGCGAATGCTGCGATTGAATGAGGTCTCGCGCGGGTGGCAATAGATGACAAGCGCGCGCATTTAAAACGCCTCCATCTCGCGCCGCACCCGTTCGAGATGCGCTTTGAGTTTTGGCGCGGTGTTGCGGTTCATGTCATAGAGGCCGATGTATTTCTTTTTCGGCATGCCGCAAGCGTACCACACCGCGCGGGTCACGGTTTTGCGGGGCGGATCGGCGTTTTGGATCGCGCGCCAACGGGTGCCGCCATAAGTGGTGCAGGCGTAGAGCTTTTTGATATTGGTCAGGCCGGGGCGAACCTTGCCGTTGATCAGTTTGAAACTGATCCCCGGCAAGAACACCCGGTCCAAAAAGCCTTTGAGGATCGCGGGATAGCCGAAATTCCACACCGGAAACACCATGACCAAAGCGTCGGCGGCTTTGACGCGCGCGACATAGTCTTTGACCGGTTCGATGTTTGCGGGTTCCTCGTGGTAACCCCGGCGCTCGATCTCGGTGAGCACCGGAGAAAAGCCTTCGGCGTTGAGGTCGCAATCATCGACCTTCCAGCCGGATGTGGTCAGTGTGCCCACGACCACCTCATGCACCGCCGCGTTAAAGCTTTCGGGGCAGGGATGGGCGTAGAGCACCAAAACCCGGCCTTTGGAGGCTGTGCGGGTTTGGGTCATTCGGCGGCCTCAGGTTTTGGGCGGATGCCTTTGTAGGAATACATGTCCGAATAGTCGAAATCCGGTTCATCCCAGGTGATCATTTTGCCGGGGTTCAAAAGGCCTTTGGGGTCGGCTTCGCGTTTGAAATCAAGCTGACGTTGGTCGGCGGATTGCCGTCCACCTTCTTCCAATGTGTAGCGATGCGGGTTGAAAATCATACAGCCCATCGCCTCGTGATCGGCGACCAGTTGATCCAGCTCCGCCTTACTCATCGGTTGCACGATGGGCAGACCGGCGTATGAAATCCCGCCGCCTTCGCGCATCACTTCGAGGTGCATGTAGAGCTTGCCCTCGAAGGCCTCAGAGGCGGCCATGACCTTGTCCACATCGCCACCGTAACGGACCTGGAGATAGGTCAGGTCTTTCTCAAATTTCAGCGCCCGCAGCGTGGTGTGGTTCCAGCCATATTCATAGATCGGGCCGGGGTGACGGTCCCAAACCACATCGTCGGAGCGGTAAATCACCTCACCCTCGTCAAACCGCGCCAGAAGCGTCAGGAATCCGTCCATGGAGTGCGGCGCGACCATTAGGCCGCAGAGGTGATCGTTCTCGGTGACATGGGCTTTGACGCGCTGGAAATATTTATGCGCAATCGGCGCGCCATAGACAGACGCGAGTTTGATCAGAATGCCCGGTTCTTTGGTGAGCGCCCCGGCAAATTCGGTCGCTTTGCGGAAGGTGTCAAAGCGCACAAACATCTCGACCCAGTCATAGGCGGGGGCGAGCGGCATTTCGAGTTCGGTGATGATGCCGTTGGTGCCGTAAGCGTGGCTGACGCGGTGCAATTCTTCGCCGGTGAATTCCAACACGCGCGGCTCGGCCTCCATGGTCACAACGCGCAGACGGTTGATGTTGCCGAGATCGCGCAGCGCGCCCCAGTTGGCCGATCCAACCCCGCCAGAGCCACCGGCGACAAAACCGCCAAGCGAGGCTTGGGAATAGGTCGAGGGGAACATGCGCAACTCCTGACCGGATTTTTCTTTCAGTTCGGCGTCGAGTTCTTTGATGATGATGCCGGGTTCGGCGACGACATAGCCTTGGCCGATCTCTTTGATCTTATTCATGCCGGTGATGTGCATGACACAGCCGCCCGCCAAGGGCATGGCTTGGCCGTAATTGCCGGTGCCGCCGCCGCGCATGGTGACGGGAACGTCATGGGCATAACAGACCTTGAGGACGTCGATGACCTCGGCTTCGGATTTCGGATTGACGACGAAATCCGCCTCCAAATGGTCCATTTCCGCCTTAAGAACCGGCGAATACCAAAAGAAATCGCGGGATTTGTTGCGGATGGTGACGGGGCTTTCGTCCATTTCAATGTGGGACAGCGCGGCCTTGGCGGCGGCGATATTGGGTGTCATGTCAGACATGGGATTTGCTCACAATTTGATCGAGTTCACTGTAGGACGGCAGGCTGCGGTCAATGGGATCTCCGTCCCGTAAAACCACCCGGTCGGCCTGTGGACGAGCGAACAGCTCGGTCCAGTTTCGTGCGTTGCACAGGACCAGATCGGCAGGGGCGCCGGTGGTCAAAGAGGGGGCGTCAAAGCCACAGGCGCGGGCCGGATTGGTCAAAAACGCCTCGGTCCAATCGGTGCGGCTATGATCCAAATGGCAAATCCGCGTGGCTTCACGCATAACCTCGATCATGTCGAGATCGCCGTAGCCGTAAAACGGATCGCGGGTGTTGTCCGAGGCAAAGGAGACGTTCACCCCCGCCGCTTTCAACTCATGCGCCATGGTCACGCCGCGCCACCGCGGTGTGCGGCCCGGAGTGCGGTCTTGCAGATACATGTTGCACATCGGCAGGGACACGACGTTCAACCCGGCCTTGGCCACCAGCGCGATGATCTCGTTCGCGGTTTCCTCCGGCATCACCGAGATCGAACAACAATGCCCGACTGTGACGGTGTTTTGAAAGCCAAGCGCCAAAACGGTTTCGGCAATGGTGCGCAGGGTGTCGGAGGTGGGATCGTTGGTCTCATCGACGTGAAAATCGACGTCCAGATCATAGAGCATGGCGAAGTGAAAGAAATCCAACAGCCGCTCTTTCAGGTCCGGCACCGGATAGGTGACCGCGCCAAGCGTGTGGCCGCCCTCCGCGACGATTTTGGCAATCGCCGGGAAATCGCCCTCATCGCGGAAAATCCGGTCAATGGCGACCAGACAGGAGGCTTGAAGGTCTATCTTGCCGCGCCATCTGTCCTGCATTTTGGCAATCACGCCAAAGGAGGAGGCGGCGAGATTGTCCAGGCTGTCGATATGGGTCCGGATCGCCTTGGTGCCATGGGCATAGGCGCAGCGCAGGGAAAAATCCATTCGCGCGGCGACATCCTCGGCCGTCCAATTGGCGTGATCCGCGCGCACAGTGTTGAGCGCGCCCATGAAAGAGCCGTCCGGGTTTGCGGCCCGAGGCCAAATATGCCCCTTGTCCAAATGCGTGTGCATATCGACAAAACAGGGAAAGACCATCGCGCCTTTCATATCAAATCTGGGGATCACAGTTTCGGCTGAAGCTCCAGCGTCCGTTGATGTGATCTTGCCATCTGCAATGGTCAGGTTGGTTTGGATAAGATCCCCCTCAAGGCCCATGAGGCAGGCCGGGAGGGTGACGTTTTCAAGTATCTTCGCGCCGCTGGGCAGAACGCAAAAGCTCATTCAGGTTCCTTATGACTCCCGTTTGATCGCACTTTCGTGCCATTTATGAAGCAGCGCATGGCTCAAAAGCGAGGCTGCGGTAAAGATCACGACGCCCGTGGCCGCGATCAAAAGAAGCGCCGCGAACATGCGCGGAATGTTGAGGCGATACCCCGCCTCAAGGATGCGAAACGCCAGCCCCGATCCGATGCCACCCGTGCCGGCGACATATTCGGCCACCACGGCGCCGATCAAGGACAGACCACCGGCAATGCGCAAGCCGCCCAAGAAATACGGCAGCGCGGTCGGCAATTGCAGATAGCGCAGCCGTTGCCACCGGGTCGCGCCATAGATTTTATACAGATCGCGCAGGTTGTGGTCGGTCGAATTGAGGCCCAGCGTGGTGTTGGACAGGATCGGGAAAAACGCCACGATCCACGCGCAAAGCAACAGGCCCGCCAGACGGTTTTCGACATAGATGAAAATCAATGGCGCGATCGAGACCACGGGCGTGACCTGAAGGATCACCGCAAACGGGTAAAACGACATCTCGAAATAGCGTGATTGGGTGAACAGGATTGCCAGTCCCACGCCACCGATCACCGCCACAGACAGAGCGGCCAAGGTGATTTTCAGTGTCACCACGAGCGCAGAGGACAACATGCCCCAATCGGCGATCAGAGTTGTGATCACAAGGCCGGGACCGGGCAAAATATAATGCGGGATGTCATTCCAGACCACGACCCGATCCCACATGAAAATCGCAAAAGCGATCACCACAACGGGCAGAACCCATTTGGCGATGCGTTCGCGGTTTTTGGCGCGGGCGTGGCGCAGTTCTTCTTCGTCCACCACAAGCGGCGTGGTCATATCGGTCACACTCATGCGGAAGCCCTCGCGCCATGTTGATTCATTGCGCCATGCAGCGCCTCTGAGGCCTTGCGGCACAGATCGGCATAGGCGGCGGAGGTGCGGAAGTCTTCGGTGCGCGGGTAGGGCGCATCGACCGTGACCTCTGAGGACACCCGCCCCGGACGCGCCGCCATGACAACGATGCGGTCCGAGAGAAACACCGATTCAAACACCGAATGGGTGACGAAAATCACCGTGCATTTCAATTTGTCTCTGAGGTTCAACAGATCGTTGTTCAATTTGTGCCGGGTGATTTCATCCAAGGCGGCAAAAGGTTCATCCATCAGGATCAACCGCGGCTCTGTGACCAAGGCGCGGGCAATGGAGACGCGCATTTTCATGCCGCCCGAGAGTTCGCGCGGATAGGAGCGCTGAAATTTCTCAAGGCCAACCATGTTGAGGGCCCACATGATTTCGTCCTGCACATCCGAAAGCGATTTGCCGCGCAGGCGAAACGGCAGCCAGACGTTTTGTTCGACCGTGGCCCAGGGCATCAAGGTGGGTTCTTGGAACACCACGCCCAAATCACCAGAGGTCTGACCGCCTTCCCAGGAAATCTGGCCAGAGGTCGGTCGCATCAGCCCGGAAATCAGCCGCAAAGCCGTGGATTTACCACATCCGCTTGGCCCCAAAAGCGAAATGAAATCGCCCTGATTGACTGTGAGGTTCATCTCTTTGAGCGCCACGACATTGCCGTTGAACACCTTGTCGATATTCACCATGTCCAAGAGCTTTTCGCGCTGGCCCATGGGCGGGATTGTGTTGGGGGAGGTCATGTTTACCTGCTGGTTTTAGAGATCACGAGGGCGGGACGAACGGATCGCGCCCCCGTGTGGGATGTCCGGGCGTGCTCAGGCCAAAGGCCTTATTTGAGATCCATCCCGACTTTTTTATTGGTAAAGGCCAGCGTGTACGCGGCGGAATAATCAAGCCCCGCCTCGATCACGCCCGCCTCGACCATTTTGTCGTAGAAGTCTTTGATCTTTTCATCGGTCATCGCCCCGATGCCCAGTTCAAGCGCGTCGCCGCTGTCGACGATGCCTTCGGATTTCATTTTCGCGATGGCAAAGTCGATCTTGTCTTGGGTCATGTCCGGGTTGGCCGCCATGATCATTGCATCTGCGGCCGAGTGATCGCCATAGATGTAATTGTACCAGCCCTTGGCCGAGCCATCGACGAAACAGGCCACAGCTTCGGGGCTTTCCTCAATGGTTTTCTGCATGGCTTCGATGGTGGTGGCATAGGTCGAATAGCCCGCATCCGCGATCAAGAACACGTCAGGGGTGAACCCGCCTTCTTTTTCAATCACATAGGGTTCGGAGGACAGGTAACCCTGCATCGCCTTGCCTTCATCGGCCAGGAACGGGGCGGGGTTGAAGGTGTAGGGTTCGCGCTGTTCGGCGGTAAAGCCATAGGCGGCCATCATCCATTGGTAATAAGAGGCAAAGCCGTTGTCGCCGATCAACAGCGTCAGCTTCGTCAGGTCGGCGAATGTGTCCGCCTGGCCGGGGTGGGCGATGATCACCTGCGGGTGTTTTTGAAACGTGGCGGCCACGGCCACAACGGGGATGCCCTCTTTGGCGGCATTGAAAGCCTGCAAAAGATCGCCGCCCATGTGAAACTGAATTTTATTGGCCAGCAACAAGGCGCGGTTGTTCACCTGTGGGCCACCAGATTGGATGGTCACATCCAGGCCGCATTCGGCATAGGTGCCATCTGCGACCGCTTGGTAATAGCCACCGTGCTCAGCCTGAGCCAGCCAGTTGGTGCCAAAGGTGACCGGGGTCAGATCGGCGGCCGTCGCACCCGTGAGGGCGGCGGTGGACGTGGTCGCGGCAAGGGTCAGCCCCGCGAGGACGCGTTTGAGTGTCATGTAAATTCTCCGTGGGTGAAATTCCGAAGACTATCCTAGCGAGCGGTTCCGGGGGGAAGGGTAGGGCGGGGCGGCGCTTTTGATTGGGCAAACGCGAATTGCACAATTCTGCGGCGATTTTCTGGCCGAATGGTCAAATATCATGCGATAGACGGGGATTTCGGATGCGCCATTGTACACAATTCGGGTCTTTTTCGGTGCAACCTGCCATGCAGAGGGCATGCGACCGAATCTCAAATGGATGTGCCGACGATGAAAAAAGCCCTGACGCCCCCGAGTATTGCCGCGCCTTTTGGCGCCTATTCGCATGGGATTGATGCGGGTCCGGGCGGGCGGATCATCGTGACGTCGGGTCAACTTGGCCTTGCCCCCGATGGCACCTGTCCCGAGGGCGTCAAAGCCCAGTCAGAACAGTGTTTCGCCAATATTGACGCGATTTTGACAGAGGCGGGTGCAGGACGATCCGATGTGATCCGCATCGCCGCGTTTGTCACCCGGCGTGAAGATTTTGCGACCTATATGGCGGTGCGCGATGCGTGGTTGGCGCAGGTCGCGGTCAAACCCGCCTCCACCCTGATCATCGTCACGGGATTCACCCGCGCAGAGTTTTTGGTCGAGGTCGAAGTCACGGCGGTCGCGCCCGTTTGAGGCGCGACCGGATTTGATTATTTTTTCGGCATTTTATAGGCCGGGTTGGGCATTGGATTGGACCATGCCCGTTTTCCGGCCCGGTCCAACACCGTCACACGCACCCAGGGGCTGTTGTAAAACCGCCCCATCGGCACCTGCGCCTGGGTCAGGCTTTCGCCATGGACGGCCGTGGCGGCGCTGCCATGGCCCTGAACAATCACGGAGGAGACGGCAGAGCACTGCACCGTCATCGCTTTGTCGCTGACCTCAACGTGGCGCAATTCCGGGCCTTGCGAGCTATAGAAATCGCCGCGTTTGAGTGCGTCCAAAAGCGCCTCAGGGCTGTTCTCTTCGGATTTGACCATGACCCAACCGCCGAAATGGTCGGGTTCGGAAAAATGCGCGTCATCGGTGGCGATCAGGGTCAGATCACGGCCCTCCGAGAGCAGCAAATCGGCATAAAACGCCCCATCTGCGCGGTCACAGCCCATGGCACAGCCGTGGTTGTAAATCTCGACCGCATGGGCGGCCTCGATCGAACGCGCGTCAGAGAGGGACATGCCGGACCATTGCGGATGTGCCACGGCGACAAAAGCCCCGGCGTCGCGGGCGCGTTGGGCAAGCTCGGGCCCGGTTTCTTGGTCGTCCACGGGCACAAAGGCCGGGCTGTTGGAGGGGGCAAAATCGGCGGGCAGGCCGACCGCGAGAATATGCCAAAGCTCGCCATTCTCCATCGCGCCGGAATGCAATTCGGCCCCAAGAATGGTGGTAAACGCGTCATCGCGAAATGGCACAGTGTCGGCCAGTGGATAGTTGTAAACGCCGACAAAATGATCGGTCAGGGCAATGAAATCATAGCCCTCGGCCTTATAGCGACGGCAGACCTCGGCGGGGGCCAATATCCCGTCGGAGAGCGTGGAATGGGTGTGAAGATTGCCGCGATAAAAGCGGCCTGGGGCGGTGAAGGCGGATGGGATCATGCGCGTAGTGTCCTCTAAGCGGTGTTGCATGGAGGTAGCGCCGAGCTGTGTCGCGAATATGACAGTCATGAATATGACCGTCGCGAATATGACAGTCGCGCGGGCGACCTGCCTTTGCCGGGGCAGATTTGCCGATTCTGACCGCTTCGTCATGCGGCCAGAGGGCAAAATCTGTGGGCCAGAGCGCCTGAATTTAGAGTTTGACACCCATGCGTTTGAGCACCGGCTGCCATTGCTGTTTGATCGGCGTGAATCGTGCCTGTTTTTGGTCGAAAATCGACAGGCCTTCGCGGGCCAAATCGACATAGGCGGCGCGTTCCGAGATCATGGTCACAAGCTCCTGACCATTGGCCGCCAGGAATTCCTTTAACAACCGTGCATCTTTGCGCCTTGGATCAATCCGCGACCCAATGGGCAGGATGTCGATTTTGTCTTTTTTGATCTGTTTGATGTCGCGCAGGGATTTCAAAAACCCTTTGGCCGCCAATTCGTCAAACATCGAGGCCATCACCGGGGTGACCATGACGTCGGCGTCTTTCAAAAACGGTTTTGCCTCCTCCACGCCAAACCCCGCACCACTGTCGATCACCAGCCATTCGGTCTTTTTGGGCACAGAGGGCCGCGCCGCGCCGGACCAATCAAGCAGGGGGATATGTGGCGCATAGGCAGAGCGGCGTTTGCCCCATTGGCGCGCCGATTGTTGCGGATCGGCATCGGCCAAAGCGACCTTGAACCCCGCCGCTTTCAACGCCGCGGCCAATGTGATCGCCGTCATGGTTTTGCCGGATCCCCCTTTGCTGTTGGCGACCAGTAGCGTTTTCACGAGGACGATCCTTTCTTGCTATTTTTCTTGATGAATTTCTGAATATGCTCGCGCAATTCGCGTGAGGCCGAGGTGCCGGTTTTCTCGCAAAGCGCGACAAAGTCATCCCGGTCTGCCTTGGGCAGGCGAATGATCAAACTGCTGTCTTTTTTGCTTTTGGGGGGCATGTGATATCTCGGTTCGGGTTGAACTTTGTATATACGTTTGTGGGCGTTCGTCAACCGCCTTTCCCGAAAAACCTTTAGAAAAGCCACAGATTAAATCGGCGCGCCGGAAATGTCGCCCATCGCCATCATGTCGCTGTTGAACCGGCCCATTTCCCAAATCAATATGCGCATCCAGAGTACCATGTCGGGCAGGTCGATCCCGACCAGTTCTTCGAACAAGGCGGCTCAGCGCAGGGGAAGCCCGAGGGGACATCGGGCAATTTGCGCTTTTCCTCGCCGTGATCAAATGACACAGTTCGCAAGGCCGCGCGCCATACATGCTCTCTCGTTTTGAAAAGGACCCGCCCCATGTCTGACCTGCGTCTGTCTGATCCTGTGACCCTTATTTCTTCTGACAGCTTCACCCCGGATGAAATTGCGCGGATCGAGGTCGTCGCCCCGGCGCTGCGTGCCGGAACCAAAGAGGCCCGCGAGGCCTTGCCTGCGGATCAGCGCGCCTCGATCAAAGCCATTGCCAACAAGGGCCATCGGCCCATTGATGGCGCGCAGATGGACCTGTTTCCCAATCTCAAACTCATCGCGCAATTTGGCGTCGGCTATGATGCGATCGACGTCGCGGCGGCGACGGCGCGCGGGATCAAAGTGACCAATACACCGGATGTGTTGAACGAAGATGTGGCGGATTTGGCGCTGGCGATGATGCTGGGCTGGGCGCGTCACATCCCGCAAGGCGACGCATGGGTGCGGGATGGCACATGGGCTTCGGGGCGCGAATTGCCGCTCAATCGCAAAATGTCCGGGGCCAAGGTGGGCATCGCCGGGATGGGCCGGATCGGCCGCGCCATCGCCGACCGTTTGGCGGCATTCAACATGGAGGTTCACTATTGCTCGCGGGGAGAAAAGGACACGCCGGGCTGGACCTATCACGCCGATGTGGTGGCTTTGGCGGCGGCGGTCGATTGGCTTGTGGTCGCCGTGGTCGGCGGGGACAGCACGCGCGGCTATGTCTCGCGCGCGGCCATCGAGGCGCTGGGGCCGCAGGGCGTGGTGATCAACATCGCGCGCGGTACATGCATTGACGAAGAGGCGCTGATCGAAGCGTTGCAACAGGGCAAAATCGCAGGTGCCGGGTTGGATGTGTTTTACAATGAGCCGCATGTCGATGCGCGGTTGATCGCGATGGACAATGTGCTGTTACAGCCGCATCAGGCGTCTTCGACGGTCGAAACCCGCCGCGATATGTCCATGGCTCAATGCGCCAATTTGGCGGCGTTTTTTGCCGGAGAGGCGTTGATCACGCCTGTGAACTGACACGGGTGACATCTGGCCCTCTGTCTTTCTCGAAAAAGGTGTGGCGTCTTTCTGCGGGACAGGCGAACCGGAAATGCCTAAAGGGGAGTTAAAGCGTTTCGCGACAAACTTGGCTTAAAGCTTTGGCGTGACACGCGCAAACCCTATAGATGGTGAACGTGTTTCGTAAATAAGTTGTGTCTCAGCTTGGTTTCGAAACGCTTTGGCGATGATTGAGGCAAAAGGAAAAAGTCGATGAAATATGGTTTTGTACTGGCGGGATTGGTGGCTTTGGCGGGCTGCGCGGACCCGATGACACAGGTGACGCCGGAGGGGTTTCTCAAAGAGGTGCCCGAGAGCGTCCTTGCCCTCGCGGCCCCGGATCAAAACCTCAATGCCGTTCAGCTCAACCCCAAAGACGGCTGTTTCTGGTATCAGCATGTTGGTCCGGTCGAGACGACAATGTTGCCGCTGCGCACCCCGCGCGGCAATGTGATTTGCGCACAGCAACAAGAGCCGCAGCTTACGGCGATGTGATCTGAGGGCGGGTCGTGTCAGCTTTGCGCTGTGACGACCCGTTCCGCCGGATAAAGATGGGCGGTGGCGCCGGTGTCGACCCGATCATAGAGGTCGATCACATGGGCCATGACCATCCGCACACAGCCCGAACTGGCGCGCGACCCGATAGAACGCGGGTAGGGCGTGCCATGGATGCGCAGATAGGTGTCGCGGTTGCCAACGTAGAGATAGAGCGCGCGTGACCCAAGCGCATTGCGCGGACCCGGTGCCATCCCATCGGCGTATTGCGCGTAGGTTTCCGGCTCGCGTTTGATCATGTTGGGAGTCGGGGTCCAGGTTGGCCATTTCACCTTGCGTTTGATCGCATAGGTGCCGGGTTCATAGAGACCGTCCCGCCCAATCGCCACGCCATAGCGCATCGCAGTGCCGCCCTCTTCGATCAGATAGAGATAGCGCGCAACCGCATCGACATGGATGTCTCCGGGGACGAGACCGGCATTGGCTTCAACCCGGCGCGGCAAAAAGCGATCGTGCAGATCCCAGGGGTTGGTGGTTTCAAGATCGAAATTCGCCGGTGTCACCTGTGCATCCCAGGTCTCCCAATCGCTTTTTGTCGCGGCCATGGCCGGTGTCGCCACCGTGCCGAGGGCGGTGGCGGAAAACAGCGCGGTGGAGGTTTGAATAAAATGGCGACGGGTGAACATATGCGTGACTCCTTTGGGCAGCAGGGTGCGGCAGCAACCCAACTTTGCCATACTTAAGCTAACCCCATAAAAACGCAAGTTTTTGAGGGAGCGTTCACGATCTCTTTAACTTTGCTGAAAGCGGGGGGTGTTCACCCGATCCTGTCTGGACCGGATGATGTGACGGTTTTTGTGAAACGCAGACGCTTCGTTCAAAACGACCCCGTGCCCATCACCCGGCTTGGGTCCGGGCCTTTTTCCATCTCGGCGAATTCCTCATAGGTGCGGTATTTGTCCAAGATGCCTTTTTGCGCCAAGGCCAAAAGGTCCGCCGCCTCTTCGGGGCGCGATTTTGTCAGGGCGCGATACCGCAACTCGCCATAGGCATAGTCTTTGAAGGCCAGGCTCGGGCGCGGGCTGTCGAGGCGGAAGGGTGGCTCACCTGAGCCATGCAGGGCCGGATCATAGCGCAACAGTGGCCAATAGCCGGATTTCACCGCCTTGGCTTGTTGGTCCATGCCTTTCGACATGTCGATCCCATGGGCGATGCAATGAGAATAGGCGAGGATGATCGACGGCCCGTCCCACGCCTCGGCTTCGCGGAAGGCGCGCAGGGTGTGTTGCGGGTTCGCGCCCAAGGCGACCTGTGCCACATAGACATTGCCATAGGCGATAGCTTGCAGCGCCATGTCTTTACGATTGGTGCGTTTGCCGGCGGCGGCGAATTTGGCAATCGCTCCCAATGGTGTGGCTTTGGAGGCCTGCCCGCCGGTGTTGGAATAGACTTCGGTGTCCATCACCAGAATGTTGACGTTGCGGCCCGAGGCCAAGACGTGATCAAGGCCCCCATAGCCGATGTCATAGGCCCAGCCATCGCCGCCGACGAGCCAGATGGCGCGTTTGACAAGGTGATCGGACAGCGACAACAGGTGCTCAACCTCAGAGGTTTGCGGCAGGCTCAATAGCTTGACCCGAAGGGCGGCAACCCGTTCGCGTTGGGTACGGATTTCACTTTCGCGGACCTGCGGCGCGGTGAGGATGGCGTCGACCAAATCCTCGCCGACCTCCTGCGCCATGCCGGTCAATAGGGCGCGCGCCACATCGGTTTGTTTGTCAACCGCCAAGCGGAAACCAAGGCCAAATTCGGCGTTGTCTTCGAACAGGGAATTGGCCCAAGCCGGGCCACGCCCCTCGGCGTTTTTGGTCCAAGGGGTCACGGGCAGGTTGCCGCCGTAAATCGACGAACATCCGGTGGCATTGGCCACCATCAAACGGTCGCCAAAGAGCTGTGACAGCAGTTTGACATAGGGCGTTTCGCCACAGCCCGCGCAGGCACCGGGGAATTCAAACAGCGGTTCCAAAAACTGCACGCCGCGCACATTGGCGAAATCGACGCGGGAGCGGTCATTGACCGGAAGGCTTTCAAAAAACGCAATATTTTCGCGCTCTTTTTCGGGCAAATCGCCCTTGATCACCATGTTGATGGCTTTGTGGGTCGGGTCATCGGCGGACACCGCCGGACAGGCCTCGACGCAAAGCGAGCAGCCGGTGCAATCCTCCAAATAGAACTCAAGCGCAAACTGCGCGCCGGGGTAGCCGCGGGTGTTGACCGGCGCGGATTTAAAGCCCTCGGGCGCGGCTGACAGCCACTCTTCGTCAAAATATTTTGCGCGAATGACCGAATGTGGGCAGATAAAGGAACACTGGCCACATTGGATGCATTCATCGGCAATCCAAACCGGCACATCCTCGGCCACATTGCGTTTTTCCCACGCGGCGGTGCCGGACGGAAAGGTGCCATCGACGGGCAAGGCGGACACCGGGATGTCGTCGCCGATGCCCTCCATCATTTTCGCCGTGACATCGCGGACAAAATCAGGGGCATCATGCGGCACCAAAGCGGGGCGCTCAAGTGTGCTTGTGGCATCATGCGGTATCGCAATTTCATGCAGCCCCGCCAGCGCGCCATCGACGGCGGCAAAGTTCATATCGACAATATGTTTGCCCTTTTTGGTGTAGGTTTTGTCAATCGCCGCTTTGATTTTGGCAATCGCCTCATCGCGCGCCAGGACGTTTGAGAGGGCAAAGAAACAGGTCTGAAGGATGGTGTTGGTGCGCGCGCCAAGGCCGACTTCGCGGGCAGCAGCCGAGGCATCAATGACGTAGAATTTCAACTGTTTGTCGATGATCGTTTGCTGCGCAGAACGTGGCAGGCGGTCCCATGTGGCATCCGCCCCATAGGGCGAATTCAACAGGAAGGTTGCGCCGGGGGCGGCGAGTTTCAACACGTCCATTTTCATCAGGAAATGGAACTGATGGCAGGCGACGAAATTGGCCGAAGCGATCAGATAGGGCGCGGCAATGGGGTCGGGGCCAAAGCGCAGGTGGCTTTCGGTGATCGCGCCGGATTTGTGGCTGTCATAGACGAAATAGCCCTGGGCAAAATGGCCCGGCTCATGGGCGATGATTTTGACCGAGTTCTTGTTGGCCCCGACCGTGCCATCCGCGCCCAAGCCGTAAAACACCGCGCGCACGATGGTGTCTTTTTCGATGTCATAGCTGGGATCAATGGGCAAGGAGGTAAAGGTCACATCGTCATGGATGCCGACGGTGAAATTCGGCTTTGGCGCGTCTTTGGACAGATTGTCGAACACCGCCTTGGCTTGGGCTGGGGTGAAGTCTTTGGAGGACAGCCCATAACGCCCGCCGATCACACGGGGCAGGGTGGCGCGGGTGCCTGTCGCAGCGGCCTCCATCAGGGTTGAGATCACGTCGAGGTAAAGCGGCTCGCCCGTGGCCCCGCTTTCTTTTGAACGATCCAGAACGGCGATTTTTTCGACCGTTTGGGGCAGGGCAGAGAGGAAATGCGCGGCTGAAAACGGACGGTAGAGCCGCACGGTGATGAGGCCGATTTTCTCGCCCTTGGCCACCAGATCCGCGACAGTGGCCGCGATCACATCGACGCCCGATCCCATGGCGATCACCACGCGGGTCGCATCCGGCGCGCCGAAGTAATCAAAGGGTTTGTAGGGACGCCCGGTCATCGCGCCAAGTTTCGTCATCTCCTGCGCAACAATGTCGGGGGTGGCGGCGTAAAACAGGTTCGATGCCTCGCGGCCTTGGAAAAACACGTCGGGGTTTTGCGCTGTGCCGCGGATAAACGGGGTTTCCGGTGACAAAGCGCGTTTGCGATGCGCGCGCACCAGATCGTCGTCAATCATCGCGCGAATTTGCGCATCCGGGATGAGGTTGAGCGTGTTGACCTCGTGGCTTGTGCGGAACCCGTCAAAGAAATGGATGAAGGGAATGCGGGATTTGAGCGTGGCGGCGTGCGCAATCAGCGCCATGTCATGGGCCTCTTGGACCGAGGCGGCGGCCAACATGGCAAAGCCTGTGGAGCGCGCGGCCATGACATCCGAGTGATCGCCAAAGATCGACAGGGCGTGGGTGGCCAGTGAGCGCGCCGCGACATGAAACACCGTGGGTGTCAGTTCGCCCGCGATTTTGAACATATTGGGCAGCATCAACATCAGGCCCTGCGAGGCGGTGAAGGTGGTGGTCAACGCCCCCGCTTGCAATGCGCCGTGGACCGTACCCGCTGCGCCACCTTCGGATTGCATTTCCTGAATCACCGGAATGTCACCCCAGATGTTTTTGACCCCCAAAGCGGTCCAATCATCGGCCAATTCGGCCATCGGCGAGGATGGCGTGATCGGGTAGATCGAACAGACCTCGTTGACGCGGTAGGCCACATGCGCCACGGCGGCGTTGCCGTCCATGATGGCGTGTTCGGGCGTGGTATGGGGGTGATCAAGCATGGCGAAGATCCTCCGGGATCATCTCAAGCGCATGGCAGGGACATTGATCGAAACAGCTTTGGCAGCCGGTGCATTTTTCCGGGTCGATCTCATAGCCCAAGCCCGTTCCCAGTTTGACAATCGCGTCTTCGGGGCAGGCGGCAAAGCAATTGTCGCATTCGTAACATGACCCGCAGGAGTAACAGCGAGACGCCTCATAGCGGGCTTCTTTTTCCGACAATCCGCTGAGGACTTCGTCAAAACTTTGGCGTTGGCTGGTGGCCAGGGCGGCTTGTTCCTTTGGATCAACATCGGAATAGACCGGCAGGTGCAACATGTCGCCGGTGACCAAGGCGGGGGCCTCGTCGGCCACATAAGTCGTCCCCGCAAGCCATGCGTTGATGTGGCGGGCGGCCAGTTTGCCGTGGCCTGTGGCGATGGTGACGCTTTGCTGGTCGGGGACCATATCGCCACCGGCAAAAATGCCCGCCGCACCGGTCATCCGGGTGGCATCAATCTTGACCGTGCCATTCCAACTGAATTTTAATCCGGGCACGTTCTTGAGGAAGCTGCTGTCGGTTTGCTGACCCAAGGCCAAGACCACCGCATCGGCGGATAATGTTTCAAATTCGCCCGTGGGAACGGCGCGCCCCTCTGCGCCGATTTCCATCCGCTCGACTTTCAAATCTTCCCCGTCGATCTCTTTGATCGTGGTCAACCATTTGATTTTAATGCCTTCCGCCATGGCCTCATCGGCCTCAAATTGGTGCGCGGGCATATGGGCGCGGTCGCGACGGTAGACGATTAAGGTCTCAGTTGCACCCAGCCGTTTGGCCGTGCGTGCCGCATCCATCGCGGTGTTGCCGCCGCCATAGACGATGACCCGACGGCCCAAAAGCGGCGCGTCGCCTTTGGAGGCATCGGACAACAGGTGCACCGCATCAAGGATTTTCGACGCTTCTCTCACAGGGATGTCGACATGTTTGCCCGCCCCGGCACCAATCGCCAAATAGACCGCGTCAAAGCCACCCTCGGCCTTTTCCGCCATCAGGTCGGTGACCTTATGATTGAGGGTGATTTTCACCCCAAGCGCCTCGATCCGGGCGACATCGCTGGCCAATTCGGCACGGGGCATCCGGTAGGCGGGAATGCCGAAATGCATCATGCCGCCTGCCACCGGACCGGCCTCGCGGATTTCAACCCTGTGGCCGAGACGGGCAAGGTGATAGGCGCAGGACAGGCCGGATGGGCCCGCGCCGATGACCAACACTTTTTTATCCGTGGGCGGGGCTATCGCTTTGAACATCCAGCCTTTTTCATTGGCCATATCGCCCAAAAACCGCTCGACCGCGTGGATCGACACCGAGGCGTCGACCTCGCCACGATTACAGCCGCCCTCGCAGGGGTGGTAACAGACCCGGCCATGCACGGCGGGCATCGGGTTATCTGCGGTCAGAATGTCCCATGCTTCGCGGTAGTCGCCCGTCATCGCGAGCGCCAACCAGTCGCGGATGTTCTCGCCTGCCGGACAGGCCGCCGCACAGGGCGGGGTCAGGGTCACATATTGCGGGATTTGGCGGCGCACCGGACCTGTGCCGCCGGTCTTGGTGTGATCGACAACGGGGGTAAAATCTTTGCGTTTGGTGCCGGGGGCTGTGTCGGCTTTTGGGTCTACAGGATGGGACATGTCAGATGCCTTATGAGGTCTGGCTTGGCACAGCATCGCGGGGATTGGCGGGTGTGGCGTTGACATAAATCAAGGCCCGCATGGGTTTGATCCGCCCCGCAACTCTATGATTTCATAGTGGCTTTCTTGGATGTTTTATGTCGCGTCCGATTGAGGTCTGGGGGGTGATCGGGAGAGGCCTTGTTGGCGGCGCAGGACTGTTGCGCAAAACCAGCCTGGCACGATTTATCTTTACTCGGCGGCTTAAAATAAATAAATGACTGGTCAGTTACTTATTTGCGACTCAACAGGAGCCTCCCGTGACACCGCAGCCTGAGGATCAGCCCGAGACAGAACCAAAATTCCGCCGTCGCAAAGAGGCGCGCCCAGACGAGATTTTGGACGCGGCACTTGATCTGTTCGCTGAAAAGGGATTTGACCGCACCCGGGTCGAAGATATTGCCAGCCGCGCCGGCGTCTCGAAAGGCGCGCTCTACCTCTATTTCCCGTCCAAAGACGCGGTGATCGAAGCACTGGTGCATCGCGCCGTCGGCAGTTTTGTGGGAAACATGACGGATCACATCACCGCGTGGCAGGGCGATCCGCGCCCGCTTTTGACCCGGCTCGTGCCAATCTTTGTCGAACGCGTCTCTGATCCGCGGGTTCTGGGCGTGCCAAAACTGATCATCCGCGAAGCACCGAGCCATCCGAAACTGGCCGAAATGTACCGCGAACAGGTGATCGGCACGGCCTTTCCCGCGCTCACCGCGCTGTTTTCACAGGCGGTGGAGGGCGGATTTATTCGCAAGATTGACCCGGAGATGGCGGTGCGCTGTTTGATCGGACCGTTTTTGATGCATGTGATGTTGGAGGATGTGTTTGGCATCCGTCCTTCGGGGGCTGTTCCGGGTGATATGAAATTCACCACACTGCTCGACACCCATCTGTCGATCTTTTTTGCCGGGCTTGAACCAGACCCATTGCCCGATCGCTCACCTCAAAAGGACATGTCCCATGGCTGATCTCCCAAGCTGGATTGTCGCTGTCATCACCGCGATCTATCCGGGATTCACCCCCGCGCCGCCCTATGTTTATGACGGCTATATCGAAGGCGATTACGTCTATGCCGCCGCTGCCGCCAGTGGGCGGATTGATCAAATCGCGGTGACAGAAGGTCAGGATGTGGCGGCGGGGGCCTTGCTTTTTGCCCTGGAGGATGACCAGGCCAAGGCCAGTTTACGCAGCGCCGAGGCGCAATTGGCACAGGCTCAGGCCGAGTTGGAAAACCTGTCCACCGGATCGCGCGAGGCCGAAACCGAGGTCATCCGCGCCTCTTTGCGGCAAGCCCGCGTGGCCTATGACATTGCCCAAACCCGGCTGGACCGCGCCAAGGCGCTGTTGGCCAAAGGCGCGACCACGCTAGCGGCGGTGGATGATGGCCAGGCGGCGGTGGACGAAGCGGCCGCTTCGGTTGCCAATTTTGAAGCGCAGTTGAAAGTGGCGGAGTTGCCGGCGCGCGCGGCGCAACGTGTGGCCGCCGAAGCGGGGGTTGAGGCGGCGCGCGCGCAGGTCGATTTGGCGCATTCCAACCTTGACGACCGACAGGTGCGCGCGCCTCAGGCGGGGCGGGTCGACAAGGTCTATTTCGACGCCGGTGAAGTGGCGGCAACCGGGGTGCCCGTGGTGGCGCTGTTGCCGCCGGGCGATCTGACGGCGCTGTTTTTCGTGCCGGAATCTGAGCGCGCGGATTTGCAGTCTGGCGATGTGGTTCAGGTGAGTTGCGATGGCTGTCCGATTGATTTGACGGCAAAAATCACCCGCATGGCCTCGGACCCGCAATACACCCCGCCGATCCTTTACACCCGCGAACAACGCGGCCGCTTGGTCTACCGGGTCGAGGCCGATGTGATCGAACCAAAGGGCGTTTTGCCGGGGCAACCAATCACGGTCGATGCCGCCTTAGCAGTGGGGAAATAGGCCATGGAAACGGGGTCTGATCACGCTGATGACATCGCCATTTCCGTGCATGGATTGACCAAGATTTTTGGCACCCGCAAGGTCGTCGATGGTTTTGATATGGAGGTTAAAAAGGGCGCGATTTATGGCTTTCTGGGGCCGAACGGGTCGGGCAAAACCACCACCATTCGGATGATGTGCGGATTGCTGACGCCGGATGCGGGGGCGGGGCATTGCCTTGGTCTCGACATCGTCAAACAGTCGCGCGAGATCAAAAAACGTGTTGGCTATATGACGCAAAAGTTTTCGCTTTACGAAGATCTGACCATCGCGGAAAACCTCGATTTCGTGGCGCGGATGTTTGATATGCCGAACCGCAAGCAACAGGTTTTAGATGCGGTGCGTGATCTCGGGCTTGAGGGCCGGGCGCATCAATTGGCGGGCACGTTGTCGGGTGGTTGGAAACAACGTTTGGCGCTGGCGGCCTGTATGATCCACGCGCCGGACCTGTTGCTTTTGGACGAACCGACAGCGGGGGTGGACCCCAAGGCGCGGCGCGATTTTTGGGATGAAATCAGACGGTTGAGCGCCAAGGGCGTGACGGTTTTGGTGTCGACGCATTACATGGACGAGGCGGTGCAATGCGACCACATCGCCTATATCGCCTATGGCAAAAAGCTGATCGACGGGGCGGCGTCCGAGATCCCCAGCCAGATCGGATTGCACACATTCGTGGTGACGGGGCCGGATTTGACGCCTTTGGAGGACCGTTTGAAACAGGACGCCGCGGCCGGGCAGGTGATCCGCTTTGGGTCGGAATTGCATGTGTCAGGCACGGACAAAGCGGCGCTTGAGGCGCTGGCCCAACGCGAAATCGCGCATGGAACGCATGCGTGGCGCGCCAAAAAGGCCGGGCTTGAGGAGGCGTTTATCTACCTCATGGCCGGGGCGCGCGACAATTTCGGCACAGAAATTGGTGCAGAGATTGGTGCAGAGCCGGAGGGGGCATCATGAGCGGGCGGGGGCGGTTCTTTTCATGGGCGCGCTTTGCCGGGGTTCTGGTCAAGGAATTCATCCAAATGCGTCGCGACCGTGTGACCTTTGCGATGATGATCGGCATTCCGGTGGTGCAGCTTTTGCTGTTTGGCTATGCCATCGACACCGATCCGCATCACCTGCCGACCTTGGTGGAAATGACCGAGGAAAGCCCGATTTTGCATGCGTTGACGACGGCAATGGACACCTCTGAATATTTTGATTTCATTGGGATTTCGACCTCTGAGGCGGAAAGTGATCTGGCGTTGCGCGATGGTCGCGCCACGGTGATCCTGACCGTGCCGCCGGGGTTTGATCGCGATATGATCCGGGGGCTACGCCCTGAGATTTTGTTGACGGTGGATGCCTCCGATCCGGTGGCGGCGGGGGGCGCGATTGGCGCGATCAACGGCGTGATCAACACCGCGATTGCGCAAAGCCTGACCGGGCCTTTGGCCTTTGCGGCGGGCGCGCCTGCGCCGTTTGACATGGTCATCCACCGGGCGTTTAACCCCGAGGGCAAGACCTCGACCAACATCGTGCCGGGGCTTTTGGCGGTGATCCTGTCGATGACCATGGTGATGATCACGGCGGTGGCGATTGTGCGCGAAACCGAACGCGGCACGATGGAAAGCCTGATCGCCACACCGGTGACGCCCGCCGAGGTGATGTTGGGCAAAATCATCCCCTATGTCTTTGTCGGCTATGTGCAAACGCTGGTGTTTCTGATCGCTGCGCGGGTGTTGTTTGACGTGCCGTTCGAGGGGTCTTTTTTGGCGTTCTTCCTGGGCTTCAACCTCTATATCGTGGTCAATCTGGCGATCGGGTTTTTGGTCTCGACCATGGCGCGTTCGCAAATGCAGGCGATGCAACTGTCGTTTTTCACCATTCTGCCGACCATTCTTTTGTCCGGGTTCATGTTCCCGTTTGCGGCGATGCCGGGCTGGGCGCAGGCGCTTGGCACAGCGATTCCCGCGACGCATTTTTTGCGGGTTGTCCGCAAGGTGATGCTCAAAGGCGGCGGTCTTCGGGAGGTTGCGCCGGATATGTTGGCGATTGCCGTGATCTTGGTCGTGGTGGTGATTGTGGCCTTGCGGCGCTATCGTCAGACTTTGGATTGAGGTGTGAAAACAAAGTCTTGTGGGGTTTCCTTTGAGTGTGTCGCAGGCAGGGGTGATCTAAATCCCAATTAAAACAATCGGGATTGACATAACATACTAAAAAAGTCAGTTATTGACCCGTGAGCACCCGCCTGAACGCGGGGGCAAATGGAACGTGATCTTGACCGCCCAAAGAGGTGGCGGGGCACAGGAAAGGGATAAGACTGATGAAACGCATGACGACGGCACTGCTCGCCGCCACCCTGCCGCTGGCACCGGCTTTTGCGGGCGAAAAAGAGGTGGTGGACACCTATGTCGAGATCGGCCACGCCACGTATGAGGACGCTTTGATCAAGGCGCAGGAGTTGCGCACAGCCATTGACACGCTGTTGACCGATCCGTCTGAGGCAAGCCTGACAGCGGCGCGCACGGCATGGATCGCCGCCCGTGTGCCCTATCAGCAATCTGAAGTCTTTCGTTTCGGCAATCCCATCGTTGATGACTGGGAGGGTAAGGTGAACGCTTGGCCGCTTGACGAAGGGCTGATCGACTATGTCGACGCTTCCTATGGCGGGCCGACAGACGAAAACGACTATGCCGCGCTCAATGTCATCGCCACGCCGAAATTTACCCTGTCGGGCACCGAGATTGACGCCACCAAGATCACGCCTGAGCTGATTGGCGAGACATTGCATGAGGCGGATGAGGTCGAGGCCAATGTTGCCTCCGGCTATCACGCCATCGAATTCCTGCTCTGGGGGCAGGATTTGAACGGCACCGAGCATGGTGCGGGCAACCGCCCCTACACCGATTATGTCGTGGGCGAGGGCTGCACCAACGGCAACTGTGACCGGCGCGGGCAATACCTTACTGCGGCCACCGATCTGTTGATGTCTGACCTTGAGTATATGGTCGGGCAATGGGCCGAGGGCGGCGAAGCGCGTGAAACGGTTCTGGCCGATCCGGCAGCAGGTATTGTGGCGATGCTCACCGGCATGGGGTCCTTGTCCTACGGCGAATTGGGCGGCGAACGGATGAAGCTCGGCCTGATGCTCAATGACCCGGAAGAGGAGCATGATTGTTTCTCCGACAACACCCACAATTCGCATTTCTATGACGGTTTGGGGATGCGCAATGTCTACACCGGCCAATATGTGCGCACGGATGGAACCTTGATCAGCGGCGAAAGCCTTGCCGATCTGTTGACTGCGGCGGACCCGGAGGCGGGTGCGGCGTTGAGTGCTGCGGTGGATCATTCGGTGGCCGAATTGGGTCAGATCAAAGCCGCCGCCGAAGCCGGGTTCTCCTATGACCAAATGCTCGCACGCGGCAACGCGGCGGGTGAGGCGTTGATCATGTCGGCGGTCGATGCCCTTGTGTTGCAAACACGCTCGATCGAGCGGGCCGTGACGGTTTTGCAAGCGGGCGAGGTCTCGGTTGAGGGCTCTGACAGTCTGGACAACCCCTCCGCCGTGTTTGAATAAACCCGAGGCAAAAACACATGCGTGGGGGGGGCTTATGGCCCCCCCCTATGGCCCCCCTATGGCTCCTCTGTAGCGCCGCGCGTTGAAACCCGCCTTTTGGCCAGGACATCTATGCTTATCCTTTCCCCACATGTGAAACAGGCCCCGCGTTTGATCGGGGCTTTGTGCGTTTTGTCGGTGTTGGCCGGGCAGGCGGGCGGGGCCGATGGAACCTCAAGCGACCCGGTTTTTCCGAGCCACGCCCGCACGGCGCAGGAGCAGGCGCGGATCAATGCGGTGACCGCCCCGGCGGTGGATTTCACCGCGCCAGAGCCGTTTGAGGCCAACCAAGGTGGCGCGGGCACCGTGGCCGATACGGGGGATGACACGGTGTTTTCTCTGCCGCCCACCACGTTGCCCTTGGACGATCAGTTCGATTTCGAACTGGGCCATGCGCTGTTTGCCAAGCTCTGGGTCTCGTCGCCGTCTTCGACCAAGGCGTCGGACGGATTGGGGCCGCTGTTCAATGCGCGCTCCTGCATGAGGTGCCATGTCAATGACGGGCGCGGGCATCCGCCAGAACACGCAGACGACAGCCGCGTGTCGATGTTTTTGCGCCTCTCTGTGCCCGCGCCCCAAACTGCGGCTTTGACCGAGATCGAGGCCTATTTGGCCGATCTTGACGGGGCAAATGCCACGCCACGCACCCGCCCTGCGCCCGGATATGGCGGCCAGTTGCAGGATTTTGCCGTCACCGGCCAAGTTGCCGAAGGGCGGATGGAGATCACCTATGCCGAGGCCCCCGTGACCTTAGCTGACGGTGAGGGTGTGATGTTGCGCAGGCCGGATTACGCCATTTCAAATCCCGGCTACGGTGCTTTGCCCAAGGATCTGCAAATCTCGCCACGTGTGGCCACTCCGATGATTGGTTTGGGCCTGTTGGAGGCGATCCCGGCGCAGGATCTTTTGGCCCATGCCGACCCTGAGGATCGGGATGGGGACGGGATTTCGGGCAGGCCGAACGTGGTTTGGTCCGAGCGGAAGGGGGCGCCGATGCTGGGCCGATTTGGTTGGAAAGCCGGGGAGCCGAGCGTCGAACACCAATCCGCCGCCGCCTTTCATGGCGACATTGGCATTTCCACGCCGCTGTTTCCCACGGCCTTTGGCGATTGCACGGCGGAACAGGTCGCCTGTCGCACGGCCCCCGATGGCGCGGGGGATGCACGCGGCGATGAGATTGATCAATCCGGCCTTGATCTTGTGAGTTTTTACGCCCGCAATCTGGCCGTGCCCGCGCGCCGCGATGTGGATGATCCCGAGGTCCTGCGTGGCAAGGAGATGTTTTACACCTCGGGCTGCACGTCCTGTCATGTGCCGAAATTTGTCACCCACCGGCTTGAGGGCGCGACCGCCGCGCCGCAGTCGTTTCAACTGATTTGGCCCTATAGTGACCTGCTTTTGCATGACATGGGGCCGGATTTGGCGGACAATCGCCCCGAGGGCCGCGCCACCGGGCGCGAGTGGCGCACGCCGCCGTTGTGGGGGATCGGTTTGACGGCGCAGGTGTCCGGGGTTACGAGCTACCTCCACGATGGCCGGGCGCGCTCGCTTTTGGAGGCGGTGCTGTGGCATGGTGGGGAGGCGCAAGCGGCGCGCGATGCCGTGAGTTTGATGTCAAAATCGGATCGTGCCGCTTTGATCCGGTTCCTGGAAAGTCTGTGAGGACATATGCGTATGAGATTTCCTGCCACTTCCCTTGTCACCTCGACCCTGGGGCTGTGCCTGTCCTTGAGTGTCGCGGCACCGGTTCTGGCTGACCCGCTACAAGACGCGCTCACACGGGCGGTGGATCTGCATGCGACTCCGGCGGTTGCGCGGTTTGATCACGCCGCCACGGCCCTGTCGGATGCCGCCGCCGCAGATTGCACGCCCGAGGCTGTCAAGCCCGCCTATAACGCCGCGTTTGACGCGTGGATGGGGCTGCAACACCTGCATATGGGACCGCTTGAGACCAATGGCCGTATTCTGACCATCGCCTTTTGGCCCGATAAAAAGGGCCTGATCCCGCGCGCTCTGGCCGATATGATTGCGGCCAAAGACCCGGTGGTGCAGGACCCACAGGCGTTTTCGCAAGTTTCCATTGCCGCACGCGGGTTCTTTGCGCTCGAATATATGCTTTATGACGACGCGTTTGAGGGCTATGCGGCGGGTAGCTATTCTTGCGAGTTGGTTCAGGCGATCACCCATGATCTCGGCCGGATGGCACAGGTGATTGACGCAGAATGGACCGCACCAGACGGGTTTGCCGACACGTTACGCGAGGCGGGGGCTGCGGCGAAACCGCATTATTTCACGCCGCAGGAAAGCGTTCAGGCGCTCTATACCATGCTGATATCAGGGCTGGAAAACACCAAAGATCAACGCATTGCCCGCCCGATCGGCACGTTTGACAAGCCGCGCCCGACCCGTGCCGAGGCCTATCGTTCGGGGCGGTCCGAGCGCAATGTGGTCTTGTCGCTGAGTGCCGCGCGCGATTTGGCCCGCGCCATGGCGCCGGGGGATATGAGCGAAAGCGAAGAGATTTTTGCCGAGGTGATCGGCCTGGCCGAGGCCTTGGATGACCCGGATTTCTCTGGCGTCGTTGACCCGGTGCAGCGGCTCAAAACCGAGATCGTTGGCCAGCGGATCGAGGCGCTGTTGGGCGCTTTGGCCAATGATGTCGGCCTGCCTTTGGGCGTCTCCGCCGGGTTCAACGCCTCTGATGGCGATTGATCGTCGTCACTGCCTCTCTCCCTCTCAAAGGACATCCCATGACCTCCCGCCGCACATTCATCAAAGCCGCCATCGCCGCCACATTCGTTCCGCGTCTGAGCTGGGCCGATGCCGGGTCTCCGGCCTATTTGGGGGCGGCGCGTGATGCCTCTGGCGATTATGCACTTTACGGTATGGATGGGGCGGCGCAAATCCTGTTTCGCGTGCCTTTGCCCGCTCGCGGTCATGCCGCCGCCGCCCATCCACGCAAACCCGAAGCGGTGGCCTTTGCCCGCCGTCCCGGCACCTTTGCCGTGGTGGTGAATTGCGCCACCGGCTCTGTCACCCACCGTTTGGATGCGCCTCAAGGCCATCATTTCATGGGCCACGGGGTGTTTGTTGGCGAGGGCAATCTGATGCTGACGCCTGAGAACCATTATACTGAGAAAAAAGGTGTTTTGGGCATCTGGGACCGGGCGAAAGGTTATAAACGCGTTGGCGAAGTGCCAAGCCACGGCATCGGCCCGCATGACATTCGCGAACTCTCGGACGGCAGCCTTGTGATCGCCAATGGCGGAATTTTCACCCATCCAGAGATTGGTGAGGGGCGCGAAAAACTGAACATCGCGGAGATGAAGCCGTCTTTGACCTATCTGAACGCGGATTTCGGCCTCGCAGAGCAGCATGTTCTTGCGCCTGAGTTGCACCAAAATTCGATCCGGCATCTGGCCGTGGGCCCCGACGATCAGGTCGGTTTTGCGATGCAATGGGAAGGTGATACGGCGGAGCCTGTGCCGCTTTTGGGGCTGCATCGGCGCGGTGAAGAGGTGGTCTTGGCCGAGGCGGATTTGGCCGAGCATTTGATGATGCAAGGCTATGCCGGGTCGATTGCCTTTTCCGGCGATGGGTCCGAGGTGGCGATCACCTCGCCGCGTGGGGGCCGGTTACAACGTTTTACCTCTGATGGCACGTTTTTGGGCGCGGTTTTGCGCGCCGATCTCTGTGGTCTTGCGCCTTTTGGCGCGGGCTATCTTGGCTCAGATGGGTTTGGTGCGCTTTTGGCACTCAAAGACGATATGCGGCCATTGACGGCGGTTCCGGGGCTGGCTTGGGACAATCATTTGGTGGCTTTGCCCGCGCACGTGGCCTGACAGGTTTGGCGAATTGCGGGACGCAGGTTTGGCGAATTGCAGGGCGCAATGTGCGGCGGATGATTGGAAGACTTTGCCTAAAATTTTATCTAAGTGTGAGGCAAACTGGCAACACAGCAAAATCACACATCTGTGCGCCCCCGCATAAGCTCCTGTGGAGATTTTCGCATCCATTTGACGCACAAAGGAAAAATAACAAATCCGCAAAGGAATTTGGGGCAAGGTGCACCCTTGTGGCGGCTCACATTCCCGATCTGAGAACCGGGTGCCCTTGCAGCCCCATCGGTCCGACACTAAGACTCAAGTAACACTTCCGCGCTAACACCTCACATAGAAGCAATAGGCAGGCGTATATGAAAGACCCGATTGATACCTACATGAATACCCTCGTTCCCATGGTCGTTGAACAGACCAGCCGTGGCGAACGGGCCTATGATATTTTCTCGCGCCTGCTCAAAGAGCGGATCATTTTCCTCAACGGCCCGGTGCATGACGGCATGTCGTCGCTGATCTGTGCCCAGCTTTTGTTCCTTGAGGCCGAGAACCCGAAAAAGGAAATTGCGATGTATATCAACAGCCCGGGTGGCGTCGTCACCTCCGGCCTGTCGATCTATGACACGATGCAATATATCCGCCCGAAAGTGTCGACCCTCGTGATGGGGCAGGCGGCGTCGATGGGGTCGCTTTTGTTGACTGCGGGCGAAAAGGGGATGCGCTTCTCGCTGCCCAATTCGCGCGTCATGGTGCACCAACCCTCCGGTGGCTACCAAGGTCAGGCGACGGACATCATGATCCACGCCAAAGAGACCCAGAAACTCAAAGATCGCCTCAATGAGATTTACGTCAAACACACCGGGCAAACCATGGACACCGTGGTGGATGCGCTTGAACGCGACAATTTCATGTCGCCGGAAGACGCCAAAGCGTTCGGTTTGATTGACGAAATCGTCGAAAGCCGCGCGGTGCCGGAAGAGTAAGGTCAAAGGCTCTGATCGGCCTGGATGCATCCAGGCCGATCGGGGACCGGGTCATTGTCGGTGCGATGCTGTTAAGTGCGATCGGGATTTTGCCATTGTGCCCGAAAAATCGCTGTCTTACACTCAGGGGAACAAGGGCAATGGGCAGCCCCCTTTGGGGGCTGCCATTTCAGGGCAAAGGTGAGCGCCGTATGGGGCTCAACCAGATTTATTAAAGACGGCCCAGTTCCGGGTCCTTAGGGGAATGTGATGAGCAATTCGTCCAGTAGTGACAGCAAAAACACGCTTTACTGCTCGTTCTGCGGTAAAAGCCAGCACGAGGTGCGCAAACTGATTGCGGGCCCAACCGTTTTCATCTGTGACGAATGTGTCGAACTGTGCATGGATATCATTCGCGAGGAAACCAAATCCTCCGCTCTGAAATCCTCCGAGGGCGTTCCGGCCCCGCGCGATATTTGTCAGGTTCTCGATGATTATGTGATCGGTCAGGCGACAGCGAAACGCGTGCTGTCTGTGGCGGTTCACAACCATTACAAGCGCCTCAATCACGCGGCCAAAGGCAATGGTGACATCGAATTGTCAAAGTCGAACATCCTTTTGATCGGTCCGACCGGCTGCGGGAAAACCCTTTTGGCGCAAACATTGGCGCGCATTCTCGACGTGCCTTTCACCATGGCCGATGCGACGACTTTGACCGAGGCGGGCTATGTCGGGGAAGATGTCGAAAACATCATCCTGAAACTGCTTCAGGCGTCTGAATATAATGTCGAACGGGCGCAGCGCGGCATCGTCTATATTGACGAGGTCGACAAAATCACCCGCAAATCCGACAATCCTTCGATCACCCGCGATGTGTCGGGCGAGGGCGTGCAACAGGCTTTGCTGAAAATTATGGAAGGCACCGTCGCCTCCGTGCCGCCGCAAGGCGGGCGCAAGCATCCGCAGCAGGAATTCCTGCAAGTGGACACCACCAACATCCTGTTCATCTGTGGCGGGGCCTTTGCCGGTCTCGACCGGATCATCGCGCAGCGCAACAAAGGGACTGCGATGGGGTTTGGCGCGGATGTGAAAAACGACGAAGACAAAGGCGTCGGCGAGATGTTCAAGCAACTTGAGCCGGAAGACCTGTTGAAATTCGGTTTGATCCCGGAATTCGTTGGTCGTTTGCCCGTTCTGGCGACGCTCGAAGATTTGGATGAGGACGCTTTGGTCACGATTTTGACCCAACCGAAAAACGCACTGGTGAAACAATACCAGCGCCTGTTCGAGTTGGAAAATGCAAAGCTGACCTTCACCGAGGATGCGCTGACCTCCATCGCGAAACGTGCGATTGAACGCAAAACCGGTGCGCGTGGTCTGCGCTCAATCCTCGAAGACATCCTGCTCGACACCATGTTCGAACTTCCGGGCATGGAGAATGTCACCGAAGTGGTGGTGAATGACGATGCCGTCATGTCCTCGGCCAAGCCGTTGATGATCTACTCGGATGAGAAGACCAAGGAAGCGACAGCCTGATCCGCTGATCCTTGTGTGCTGACATTTGCCCCCTGTCTCCCTGTGAGGCGGGGGGCGTTTTTTGGCCTTCTGCGGCGAAAACTCGCCCGGCACAGGTGGCTGCCCTCTGGACCTTGGCGTGCGGATGGGTCATAGATTGCGACAAGCGAATTACGAAAGGTGACCGGATCCATGGGTATCGTGAACACTGTCCTGCGCGCACTTGTCTGGTGGAAGGGCCAAACCATTGGCACTCAATTGTTCACCTGGCGCCATGGCATCAAGGTCGGCGAAGACGCCCAAGGCAATTTCTATTTCCGCAACGAAGATGACAGCCGCCGCTGGGTGATTTTCAACGGTGAGGTCGAGGCGTCCCGCGTGAATCCTGATTGGCATGGCTGGCTACACCACACGTTTGCCAACCATCCGGGCCATGAGGCGCTTGAGCACAAGACTTGGGAAAAGCCCCATGTTGAAAACCTCACGGGCACCATCGCCGCTTACGCGCCTGCAGGCTCGATCCGCAAAGCCAACCCGGTTCTGCGTCAGGATTATGAGGCTTGGCAGCCTGAATAAGGCCGCCCGACCCGCAGCAACCTGAACAAGGGCGGACCATTTATGTCTGAAAACACGACAGAAGTTGCCGTTGGCGCGGGCGTTGTCGCCCTCGCACTGGGCTTTCTCATCTACGCCGGACAGGTCACGGGTTTTTCCTTTGGGGCAACGGACGAGTATCACCTCACGGCCTCCTTTCGCTCCGCCGAGGGCATTGGTTCTGGCACGGATGTGCGTTTGGCAGGGGTGAAAATCGGGACGGTGACCGCGCTGGACCTCAACCCCGAAACATACCGTGCTGAGGCGCAGCTCACGCTTGATAAATCGGTGGTTTTGCCCGACGACACCGCCGCTTTGATTTCCTCTGAGGGGCTCTTGGGCGGCAATTTTGTCGAGCTTGTGCCCGGCGGATCAATGTTCAATTTCGAAGACGGCCAAGTGATTGCCGACACCCAAGGCTCGATCAGCCTGATCAATCTGATGTTGAAATTCGTCACCGGAAGCGACACCGGAAGCGACTCTGGGAGCAGCACAGAATGAGACGTCACCTTCCGGCCCTGATCCTGATGCTGTCACTCTCGACGCCGATTTTGGCGCAAGAGGCCGGATTTGGTGACGATCTGGAAACCGACCTGGATTCCATTGTGATCACGCCTTTGGATGAGGGCGACGTGGCCGGGTTTGGCACGGGCGGCTTGTCGCTTGAGGATCTGCAAAACCTGCCCAATGATGGCTATCAACAGGAATTGCAAGACATCACCACCGAATTGCAAGAAGAGGTGGTGTCTGGCTCAGGCGCCACGGTGCGCGCGCTGGATAAGCTCACCGGCGCTGTCGAAGACCTGTCGCTTGATGTCGGTGGAACCGCCAGTTTTGGCCGCATTCAGGTGTTTTTGGGTGATTGTCGTTCGCCCAAGGGCAACCCTTCGGGGGATGCCTATGCCTATCTGGTCGTGCGGGTTGAGGGCATGGAGGCTCCGGCCTTTTCCGGTTGGATGGTTGCCTCAAGCCCGGCGTTAAACGCGATGGATCATCAACGTTACGACCTCTGGCCGCTGTCCTGCACCACCTCTTGAGGTGTCAAATCCCGCGCGAGCGCAGTGATGTCGGCGCGTGCCTGTAACGCGTTTCGCAGCATGTCTCGATACTGCGCCCGTGGAATTTCGATCCCGCCAAGCGAGGCGAGATGCGGCGTCAGAAATTGCGTGTCAAAGAGGGTAAACCCGGTGCGTTTGAGCCGGGCGACCATATAGGCCAGCGCAACTTTTGAGGCATTCGGGGCGCGCGAAAACATGCTTTCGCCAAAAAACGCGGTGCCGAGTGTGAGGCCATAGGTGCCGCCGACAAGCTGCTCGCCTTGCCAAATTTCCAAAGAATGCCCAAAGCCCATTGCGTGCAGCGCGCCGTAAAGTTCGAAAATCGTGTCGTTGATCCAGGTCTCATCGCGATCGGCACAGCCCTCCATGACGCCTTCGAAATCTTGGTTAAAGGTGACTCGAAAGCGGTCTGAGCGGATCACTTTGGCCAAGGAATGGGAGATGTGAAACCCATCCAGCGGAATGATCCCACGCTCGCGCGGATCGACCCAAAAAATCTCATGATCGTCGCGCCCCTCGGCCATGGGAAACACGCCATTGGCATAGGCTTGCAAGATGAGTTCTGGGGTGAGGGCGAGGTGATCCATGGGGCTGACTTTGGCGCGGGTTTGGGTAAAAGAAAAGGCCGCACTCCCATGGGGCGCGGCCTTTTTTGACATGATCCAAAGACCTTAGCCGAGATTGGTCTCAAGCCATTTTTCGAGCCAATGGATGTTGTAATCACCAGTTTGCACGTCTTTCTCTTCGAGCAGGGCGTGAAACAGCGGGATCGTGGTGTCGACACCGTCGACGATCAACTCGCCCAAAGCGCGTTTGAGGCGCGCCAAGGCTTCGGGGCGATCGCGGCCATGCACGATCAGTTTGCCAATCAAACTGTCGTAATAGGGCGGGATCGTATAGCCGTCATACAGCGCCGAATCCATCCGCACACCCAGACCGCCAGGGGCGTGATATTGGGTGATTTTGCCGGGGCAGGGGGTGAAATTCGGCAGTTTCTCGGCGTTGATCCGCACCTCAATGGCGTGACCGTCGAGCAGCAAATCCTCTTGGGTGAAGGACAGTTTTTCACCCGCAGCGACGCGAATCTGCTCGCGCACAAGGTCTTGACGGAAAATTGCCTCGGTCACCGGATGTTCGACCTGAAGTCGGGTGTTCATTTCGATGAAATAGAATTCACCATCCTCATAGAGAAATTCGATGGTGCCCGCGCCTTTGTAGCCCATTTCAGCGATGGCCTTGGCGCAGATGCCGCCGATGCGGGCGCGTTCTTCGGGCGTGATCGAGGGGCCGGGGGCTTCCTCAAATACTTTTTGGTGGCGCCGTTGCAGCGAACAATCGCGTTCGCCAAGGTGAACGCCGCCGCCCTGACCGTCGCCAAAGACCTGTACTTCGATGTGACGCGGCTTTTGGAGATATTTCTCCATATAGACCTCGTCATTGCCAAAAGCGGCTTTGGATTCGGAGCGCGCGGTGCGGAAGGCGACCTCAAGCTCGGCCTCACTCAGCGCCACTTTCATGCCGCGCCCGCCACCACCGGCGGTGGCTTTGATGATGACCGGATAGCCCATCTCGGCGGCGGCTTTTTTGGCGCTGTCCACGTCCGGCACACCGCCTTTGGAGCCCGGAACAATCGGGATGCCCAAACGTTCGGCGGTTTCCTTGGCGGTGATTTTATCGCCCATCTGACGGATGTGTTCCGCCGACGGTCCAATGAAACTCAGCCCGTGATCTTCGACGATCTGCACAAAGGCGGCGTTTTCAGAGAGAAACCCATAGCCCGGATGGATCGCCTGCGCGCCGGTGATTTCACAGGCGGCGATGATCGCGGGGAAAGAGAGATAGGAGAGGGTCGACGAATTTGGCCCGATACAGACGGCTTCGTCGGCCATGCGCACATGCATCGCATCCGCGTCGGCGGTGGAATGCACCGCGACGGATTGAATGCCCATCTCGCGACAGGCGCGGATCACCCGAAGGGCAATCTCGCCACGGTTGGCGATGAGGATTTTATCGAACATGGATCAGATCCCTTATTCGATGATCATCAGCGGAGCGCCGAATTCGACCGGTGTGCCATCTTCAACGAGGATGCGTTTGACGGTGCCGGATTTCGGCGCCGGGATGTGGTTCATGGTTTTCATCGCTTCGATGATCAAAACGGTTTGACCTTCGGACACCTGATCGCCGATCTTGGCGAAAGGGGCAGCGCCCGGTTCGGCCGCCAGATAGGCGGTGCCCACCATCGGCGAGGCCAGAGCGTTTGGATCATTGGCCGGATCGGCAGCGGCGGCCACAACCGGGGCGGCCACTGCGGCGGTAGGAGCTGCGGGTGCGGCCACGGGGGCCGGTGCGGTGACCGTCTGAATCATCTGCGGTTGGGCACGGCTGACGCGGACATTGAGGCTGTCGTTGTCGCCATATTCGCGCATGACTTCCACCTCTGTGAGGTCATTTGCGGTCAGCAGTTCGGCGAGAGCCTGAATGAAAGCCACGTCGGCGTCGTTTTGCTTGGTCATGTGTTCAACTCGGTTTCTGCCGCCCGTCATTAAAAGCGGGCTGTTGTTCATATCGTTCGTATATAGGCGTTGTTACGCTGCGTGAAAACCCGATATCGGCCTCCGATCAGGGGGGAGTGCCGCAAACTTTGCCTATGATTTGGGCGTTCGCGCATCATTCTTTGGCGTGAGAGGCCTGAAAGGTTCGAAAATAACGGGATGATAAATTTTACCACTTGATAAAAAAATCAACCCTGCCACCCTGACACCAACAAAAGCCAGCTAACAGGGAGCGAGCCCGATGTCCAACAGTCCGATGACGCCCGCAATCGCCGCAGGGCGCCTGCCAGCGGAAAGCTATACCGCACAGTTTTCCGATTTGCATCCGGTTTTAGACCATCACGAGGCGCTTGTGGCCTCGGATCGGTGTTATTTTTGCCATGATGCGCCGTGCATGACCGCATGTCCGACCTCGATCGACGTGCCGTTGTTTATCCGCCAAATTGCCACGGGAACCCCGGAGGCGGCGGCCAAGACGATTTTCGAACAGAATATTCTGGGCGGCATGTGCGCGCGGGTCTGTCCGACGGAAACCCTGTGCGAAGAGGCCTGTGTGCGCGAAAAGGCGGAAGGCAAGCCGGTCGAAATCGGCCGGTTGCAGCGCTATGCCACCGACACGCTGATGGCGAAAAACGCCCATCCCTTTGCCCGCGCAGAGGCCACTGGCAAGACCGTTGCCGTGGTCGGTGCCGGGCCTGCGGGCCTGTCCGCCGCGCATCGTTTGGCGATGAAAGGTCATGATGTGGTGATGTTTGAGGCGCGTCCGAAATCTGGCGGGCTCAATGAATATGGCATCGCGTCCTACAAAGCGCCGGGCGGGTTTGCCCAAAGCGAGGTTGATTGGCTTTTGCAGATCGGTGGGATCACCGTCGAGCATGGCAAAAAGCTGGGCGAGGGGCTGACACTTGCCGCGCTGCAAGACGACTATGATGCTGTGTTTTTGGCCATTGGCCTTGCGGGCGTGAATGCGCTGCGGGCCGAGGGTGTGGGCAAAGCGGGCGTGTTGGACGCGGTGGATTTCATCGCCGATTTGCGCCAATCGACAGACCTCTCAACCCTGCCTGTGGGCCGCAATGTGGTGGTGATCGGCGGCGGCATGACCGCCGTGGACGCCGCCGTGCAATCCAAACTTTTGGGCGCGCAAAACGTCACCATCGTCTATCGCCGGGGCAAAGACCGGATGTCGGCCTCAGACTATGAACAAGAGCTTGCGACCTCGAAAGGCGTTCAGATCATCTATCATGCCGCGCCCGTCGCCGTGCATGGCAATGGTGCCTGTGCCGAGATGGAATTTGAATTCACTCAAGAGGTCGATGGCACGCTGACGGGGACGGGCGAGACCTTCCGTCTGGCCGCCGATCAGGTGTTCAAAGCCATTGGTCAGACCCTTGTGGGCGCGCCCGAAGGGATCAAAATCGAGGGCGGTAAAATCGCCGTATCCGCCACAGGACGCACGTCGATGGCGGGGGTTTGGGCCGGGGGCGACTGTGCCTCTGGCGGCGAAGACCTGACCGTCACCGCCGTTGCCGAGGGTCGCGATGCGGCCGAAGACATTCACGCCAGCCTGATGGAGGGCTAAGACATGGCCGATCTCACAAGCACATTCTGCGGTATCACCTCTCCGAACCCGTTTTGGTTGGCCTCCGCGCCGCCCACTGACAAAGAATACAACGTCCGCCGCGCCTTTGAGGCCGGATGGGGCGGGGTGGTTTGGAAGACCCTGGGCGAAGAAGGCCCGCCCGTGGTCAACGTCAACGGTCCGCGCTACGGTGCAATCCATGGCGCGGATCGCCGTCTTTTGGGCCTCAACAATATCGAGCTGATCACCGACCGTCCGCTTGAGGTGAACCTTGAGGAAATGACCCGCGTCAAAAAGGATTTCCCGGATCGGGCGCTGATCGCCTCGGTCATGGTGCCGTGTGACGCCGAAAGCTGGAAAAGCATCATCCCGCGCATCGCCGAAACCGGATGTGACGGGTTCGAGCTGAACTTTGGTTGTCCGCATGGTATGGCCGAACGTGGCATGGGCGCAGCCGTGGGCCAGGTGCCGGAATATATCGAAATGGTGACGCGCTGGTGCAAAGAGGCGACGGGACTTCCGGTGATCGTCAAGCTGACGCCGAACATCACCAATATCATTTTGCCCGCCGAAGCGGCTTTGCGCGGTGGCGCGGATGCGGTGTCCCTGATCAACACGATCAATTCGATCACCTCGGTCAACCTCGACAGTTTTGCGCCCGAGCCGATGATTGACGGCAAAGGCACCCATGGCGGCTATTGCGGCCCGGCGGTCAAACCGATTGCGTTGAACATGGTCGCGGAGATTGCCCGCAACCCGGCCACGGCGACCCTGCCGATCTCGGGGATCGGCGGCGTGACCACATGGCGCGATGCGGCGGAATTCCTGGCTTTGGGTGCCTCGAATGTTCAGGTCTGTACCGCTGCGATGACCTATGGCTTTAAAATCGTTGAAGAAATGATCTCTGGCCTGTCGCAATATATGGATGAAAAGGGATTCACCTCCGTTGCGGAGATCTCTGGCCGTGCGGTGCCAAATGTCACCGATTGGCAATATCTCAACCTCAATCATGTGACCAAAGCGGTGATCAATCAGGACGATTGCATCAATTGCGGGCGTTGCTATGCCGCTTGCGAAGACACCTCGCACCAAGCGATTTCGATGTCGCCGGACCGGGTGTTCACCGTCATGGATGACGAATGCGTGGCCTGTAACCTTTGCGTCAATGTCTGCCCGGTTGAGGGCTGTATCACCATGAAAACATTGGACAAAGGCGAGGTGGATGAGCGCACGGGCAAACCCGTTGGCGACTATGCCAACTGGACCACGCATCCCAACAATGTGGCCGCCTGTTCGGCGGAATAAAGCATAGCGCAGAATAAAGCATGACTTTGTGCGCATCGGGCGGGTCCCGATGCGCACAGCTTATTCGGTTTGGACAGACCATGCCTGTCCAGAACTTTGGGTGATGTGATCTCTCTCGCGCTTTCATGCAGCGATGGGGCAAAGCGCCACCCTGCCCGTGCCCTGACTGGGTCACGCGCGCATGAGTGTCCTGCCGGGTCGAAGCCCTGGTCAAGAAAACATCAAAATATCATATGCTTAGGTCGCGCCATCCTGACGCGGACTGTGGATTAGGCCGGATCGTACGGGCTACGCGGGTTGGCCGCCGGACCGGCATAGCGGGTCTCGGGGTCCATCGCCTCCGGTGAGGTCTGCACCAAGGCCTGCGTGGCCTCTGTTGCGTCTTTTTGCACCTCGGCCTGTGTCGCATCTGTGGCCGCGGCACGTTGGGTTTCGGCGCGTGTGTCCTCTGATGTCAAAGGCTGCACGGCCTGCAAACGGGTCTCTGGTCCACGCGGCGTTGCCGAAATGGCGGCCTCATCGCTGACATGATTGCGCCGGGCTTCGAACTGGGCAATGACATTGCGCAGATCGCTTTCGACCTCAAGAACAGAGGCCTGAAACGCAGGCGTAGGCCCGGTCAGAATGTCTTTTGGCAGATCTTCTTTGATCCGATTCTGCATTTCAGATTTGGCATCCGTCGATTGGGGTGCCGCCGCATCATTCGCAGTGTCGACCGCAGAGTCACTTTTGGTGTATTTGCTGCCGTTCTGGCCGGGAAGTTCGTTCCCCTTTGTAAATGTCGCTGAACCATCTGTCGCCGTTTGAGCGACCTGAGGCACAGCAGGCCTTGGTGGATCGGGTGGCTGTCTAAAGGCAAAGCCACCGCCTCCAAAGGCTGGCACTCCCGCTACATTGGTCATGCTCTGCTCCTTCTTTTCAGGAGCCCCCACGCTGTCCTTTATAATGGGTTATGGTTGCCCATGGGTTAATACCCACGGAAATTTTTGCTTGTGGTTAACGCGTTTCATCCTGTCGCGCCTCAAGGTGGCGAGACTTGGTTTCCAAATCCTTTATGGCGTCAACATCCGGCGGAACAGGGTTTCCAAATGGTGCCGCGCCTGTTCGAAATGCGCGTCGCCCTCCGGGTGCAGAATGCCGCGGATTTGGGCGTCGAAATCGGCGTAATGCTGCGTCGTGGACCAGATCGAAAAGATCAGGTGATAGGGATTGCACGGCGCGATTTGACCCTGTTCAATCCAGCCTTCGATCACCGCCGCCTTTTCTTCGACCAGATTCTTCAACTCGCCTTCGATCTTGTCCATGATGTTTGGCGCGCCCTGAACGATTTCATTGGCAAACAGACGGCTTTCACGCGGGAACTCCCGCGCCATTTCCAATTTGCGTAAAACATAGGCAATGACTTCCTCGACCGGGTCGCCATCTGCTTTCATTTCACGCAAGGGATCGAGCCAAGTTTTCATCAACCCGTCGATCAAGGCGCGGTGAATGGCGACTTTTGAGGGGAAATAATAGAGCAGATTGGGTTTGGACAAACCTGCGGCCTTGGCGATTTGATCCAGCGTTGCACCGCGAAACCCATGTTGAGAAAAGACCTCTAAAGCGGCTTCTAATATGGTCTCGGTGTTCTTTTTTTGTATTCTTGTGCGTGGTTGCCGTCCCGGCATTTTTGGTTCGATTCTCATCCGCCCCCGATCCTCTCGCGTTAGTCTGTCTATAATTGCTAAAAAAAACGCCAAACCGAAGGGGGAATCGCCTTAAAACCGGACTTGTGATCCGTTTGCATGGTTTTTTAGCACATGTACGGTTTTGTGGCTGAACAGTGCTGTTAGTGTTTCTCTTGACCGAATGGTCAAATCTGCTGAGTGTAGGCGATAGGGGATGCAACGCGCGCACCGCCTGAGCAGACTGCAACCAAGATGGTGACCAAGGCAGAGACCAAGACTGTGACCAAGACTGTGCAGCGCACAGGCGGGCGGGTCCATCGCCCAAACGATTTGATGAACGAAAGGAAAGATCCATGTCGGCACCCGGCGAGAACCTCAAAATCAATTCCGAACGCCTTTGGGAGAGCCTCATGGAGATGGCCAAGATCGGCCCCGGGGTCGCGGGTGGCAACAATCGCCAGACTCTGACCGATGAGGACGCCCAAGGCCGCGCCTTGTTTCAGACATGGTGCGAAGCGGCTGGGATGACCATGGGCGTCGACAGCATGGGCAATATGTTCATGACGCGTGCGGGCACGGACCCGGATGCGCTGCCCGTTTACATGGGCTCGCATCTGGACACGCAACCGACGGGCGGCAAATATGATGGCATTTTGGGGGTGCTGGGCGGATTAGAGGCCGTGCGCACGATGAACGATCTGGGCATCAAGACCAAACACCCGATCGTGTTGACCAACTGGACCAACGAAGAGGGCACCCGTTTTGCCCCCGCGATGCTGGCGTCTGGCGTGTTTGCGGGCAAGCATGAACAGGATTGGGCCTATGATCGTGTGGATGCCAAGGGATTGAAATTTGGCGATGAATTGAAACGGATCGGCTGGGTCGGGGACGAACCCGTTGGCGCGCGCAAGATGCATGCGATGTTCGAATTGCACATTGAACAGGGGCCGATTTTGGAGGCCGAGGGCAAGGATATTGGTGTCGTCACCCATGGGCAGGGCCTGCGTTGGATTGAATGTACGGTCGAGGGCAAGGACAGCCACACCGGCTCGACGCCGATGCATATGCGCAAAAACGCCGGGCGCGGTTTGGCCCTGTTGACCGAATTGGTCCATGAGATCGCGATGAAACATCAACCGGGCGCGGTGGGTGCCATCGGCCATATCGACGTCTATCCCAATTCGCGCAATGTAATCCCCGGAAAGGTGGTGTTCACCGTCGATTTCCGCTCGCATTTGCCGGATGTGCTGCATGCGATGGAGGCGGAGTATTACGAGCGCGCGCCGAAACTCTGTGAGGAGATCGGGGTCACGTTCCACTCGGAAATTTCCGGCCAGTTCGAACCACCCGCCTTTGATGAGACCTTGGTCGGCACGGTCCGCAACGCCGCGGCGCGGTTGGGCTATAGCCATATGGATATCGTGTCCGGTGCGGGTCACGATGCCTGTTGGATCAATGATGTTGCGCCGACCGCGATGATCATGTGCCCCTGTGTCGATGGTCTGTCGCATAATGAGGCCGAAGAGATCAGCCCCGCATGGGCGGCGGCGGGCACGGATGTGTTGTTGCATGCCGTGTTGGAAACGGCGGAAATCGTGGAATGACCACCAGACAGGGCAAATGTCCGGGTAAATTGCGGGTCCGCGTCACACGCGCGGTCCGGGGGGCGTCTCTTGCATTGGGGGTTGCGGTCAGTTCCGCCACAGCCGATGCGCCTCGCTGGGATTGGCAATTGTCCAAAGCTGATCTGTCCGTGACGGTGTCTGTGCTTGATCTGGAACCTGGGCTGGTGCGTGCGTCGGATGTCGCCGCGCTCAAAGCGCGCTCTGTGTTTCCAATCGCCTATATTTCGGTGGGCACGCTCGAAAATTGGAGCCCGGATGTGGCCGACTTTCCTGCGCGTGTGATTGGGAAAACTTATGGGGATTGGCCGGATGAGCGGTTTTTGGATATTCGACAACGCGATGTTCTTGTCCCGCTGATGAAAGCCCGATTTGCCCGGGCCAAGGCGCTTGGGTTTGAAGCGATTGAACCCGATAATTTGGATTTGCATATCAATGACACGGGGTTTGATCTGACAGCGTCCGATGTTGTCGCATATACGCGTGCCTTGGCAGAGGTGGCACATGGCATGGGGTTAGAGATCGGACAAAAAAATGTACCTGATTTGACCCCGGATTTGATGCCGTACATGGATTTTGCGGTCACGGAAAGCTGTTATCAAGATGGGTGGTGCGCGCAGATGGCCCCCTATTGGACGGCCGGAAAACCCGTATATGACGCCGAATATGCGGACCGGCCTATCAACTGGAAAAAGGCGTGTGATCAGGCGCAAGGTTTTGATATTTCAATGATTCTCAAAGATCGTGACCTCACAGCTGCGGCTTTGAAAAGCTGTCAGTAAGGCGGGACCAACAAGGAGTGAACTCATGAGCAAGGTGATCAAAGGCGGCACGGTTGTCACCGCCGATTTGACCTATAAGGCCGATGTGAAAATCGAAAATGGCGTGATTGTTGAGATCGGGCCGGACCTGACAGGCGATGAGATTTTGGACGCGACCGGGTGTTTTGTGATGCCGGGCGGGATTGACCCGCATACGCATTTGGAAATGCCGTTCATGGGCACCTATTCCGCCGATGATTTCGCCTCTGGCACCCGCGCCGCTTTGGCGGGGGGGACGACGATGGTGGTGGATTTCTGTCTGCCGAGTCCGGGGGAGAGCCTGCTCGACAGTCTCAAAGTCTGGGACAACAAATCCGGGCAAGCGGCCTGTGATTATTCCTATCATATGGCGATCACATGGTGGGGCGAGCAGGTGTTTGATGAGATGAAAATCATCACCGAGGAAAAAGGTATCAATACATTCAAACACTTCCTCGCCTATAAGGGCGCGTTGATGGTGAATGATGACGAACTTTACGCCTCATTCAAGCGCTGCGCCGAATTGGGCGCGACGCCTTTGGTCCATGCCGAGAATGGCGACGTGGTGGCCGAATTGACGGCGCAGCTTTTGGCCGAGGGCAACACTGGCCCCGAGGCCCACGCCTATTCCCGCCCGCCGCAGGTGGAGGGCGAAGCCACGAACCGCGCGATCATGTTGGCCGATATGGCGGGCGCGCCGCTTTATGTTGTGCACACTTCTTGCGAAGAGGCGCATGAGGCGATCCGCCGGGCGAAAATGAACGGCAAACGGGTCTGGGGCGAGCCTTTGATCCAGCATTTGGTCTTGGACGAGACGGAATATTTCAACGAGGACTGGGACCACGCCGCACGCCGGGTGATGTCGCCGCCGTTCCGCAACAAAAAGCACCAAGACAGCCTTTGGGCCGGTCTCGCGTCGGGCACTCTGTCCTGTGTCGCGACCGATCACTGCGCGTTCACCACTGATCAAAAACGCTATGGCCTCGGTGATTTTTCCAAGATCCCGAATGGCACGGGCGGGCTTGAGGACCGGCTTCCGGTGTTGTGGACCATGGGCGTTGAGACCGGGCGGATCACGATGAATGAATTCGTTGCCGTGACCTCAACCAACATCGCTAAGATTTTGAATTGTTACCCGAAAAAGGGTGCGATCCTGGTCGGGGCGGATGCGGATATTGTGGTGATGGACCCGTCGAAGTCCAAAGTGATTTCGGCCGACTCCCAAGCCTCCGCGATTGATTACAACGTGTTCGAGGGCATCGAAGTCACGGCCTTGCCGCGTTACGTTTTGACCCGCGGCTATGTCGCCGTCGATCAGGGGGAATTGAAGGCGAAAGAGGGCCATGGTGAGTTTGTCGCCCGCGACGCCAATGCGACGGTGAACAGAGCACTTTCGAAATGGAAAGAACTGACAGCTCCGCGTCCTGTGGCGCGCAGTGGCATTCCGGTGACGGGCGTCTAAAGTATTGAAAATAAAAGGGCAGGGCCGAACAACGGCCCGCCCACCAACAGGGATTGCTCCAGCATAAGAGCCAGAGCGAGGGAAAATATAGAATGAAAAAGCCAGTGATTGACGCCAAAGGCGTGGACCTGACGTTCCAGACCAATGATGGGCCGGTTCATGCGCTCAAGAACGTAAATCTTGAGATCAACAAGGGCGATTTCGTCTCTTTTATCGGGCCATCGGGCTGTGGCAAAACGACGTTTTTGCGCTGTATCGCCGGGCTTGAAACGCCGACGGGCGGGACCTTGACCGTCAATGGGTTAACGCCGGAAGAGGCCCGTAAATCAAGGGCTTATGGTTATGTCTTTCAGGCGGCGGGGCTCTATCCGTGGCGCACCATTCGCGGCAATATCCAATTGCCGCTTGAGATCATGGGGTTTCCGAAATCGGAGTGGAAAGGTCATATTGATCGGGTGCTGGATCTGGTTGATCTGCGCGGCTTTGGCAAGAAATTCCCATGGCAACTCTCCGGCGGGATGCAGCAACGCGCGTCCATTGCCCGCGCGTTGGCCTTTGACGCCGATATTTTGTTGATGGACGAACCGTTTGGGGCGCTGGATGAGATCGTGCGCGACAAGCTCAATGAGGAGCTGTTGAAACTCTGGGCTGCGACGCAAAAAACCATCGGTTTCGTCACCCATTCTATCCCGGAGGCGGTGTATCTGTCGACCAAGATCGTGGTGATGAGCCCGCGTCCGGGGCGGATCACCGATGTGATTGAATCGACCCTGCCACCGGATCGGCCTTTGGACATTCGCGACAGCGAAGAGTTTATCAAAATTGCCCATCGGGTGCGTGAGGGCCTGCGTGCGGGGCATGACGCATGAAAAACATCCTCCCCATCGTCACCGCCGTGCTTGCGCTGATCGTGATCTGGTACGGTGCTGCGTTCAAAATGAACAGCACCTGGACCTATGATCAAGCCGCACGGGCGGGCACAGAGGTGACGTTTTCCGATCTGCTCAGTGACACGATGCAGCAATCGCGGCCGCTTTTGCCCGCACCGCATCAGATCGCCAGCGAGCTGTGGAACACCACGGTCGAGAAGAAAATCACCTCGAAACGCTCGATGGTCTATCAGGGCATGATCACGCTCAAAACCACGCTTTTGGGCTTTGTCTTTGGCATTGTCATCGGTGTGGCTTTGGCCACGGTGATCGTGTTGAGCCGGGTCGGGCGGCTGACCTTGATGCCTTGGGCGATCATTTCACAGACCATTCCGATTGTCGCGCTTGCGCCGATCATTGTCGTGCTCTCAAATGCGGTGGGAACCGGAACCTTGATGGTGCCGAAGGCGATCATCGCCGCGTATCTTAGTTTTTATCCGGTTTTGGTGAGTATGGTCAAAGGCTTAACCAGCCCGGATCAGATGCAGCTTGATCTGTTGCGCACATACGGCGCGCGCCAAGGCGATGTGTTTTGGAAACTGCGCTTGCCCTCTTCGATGCCCTATTTCTTTGCCTCGCTCAAAGTAGCGGTTGCGGCGTCTTTTGTCGGTGCTGTGGTGGCGGAATTGTCGACCAGCGCGATCTCGGGCCTTGGGGCGCGGATGTTGATCGGGTCGCAGTTTGGCGAGCCGATGATCATGTGGGCGGCGTTGTTTGCCGCTGCGATCTTGGCCGGGCTTTTGATTTTCCTCGTTGGCAGCTTTGAAAAAGTCGCACGACATCTCATGGGAGGGCGCGCATTATGAACCGCTCTGATACACGCGCCGAACAGGTGCTTTGGCCGCTGGGATTTGGCCTATTGGTCCTCGTTTTGTGGGAGGGTGGCGTGCGCCTGTTTGGCGTCTCTCCCGCGATCTTGCCGCCGCCTTCGGCCATTTTTGCCGCGATCCTGAGATCGGGTCCAACGCTTTGGGAAGACTGGGTCCAAACCGTTCTCAAAGGCGCGCTCAACGGGCTTTGGATGGGCACATTGGCAGCGCTGATCTTGGCCGTGATCATCGACCGATTTGTGTTTTTGAAACGCGGGCTTTTGCCTGTCGCCAACTTTTTTGCCGCATTGCCCATTGTCGGCCTCGCGCCGATCATGGTGATGTGGTTCGGCTTTGATTGGCAGTCAAAAGCGGCGGTGGTTGCGGTGATGGTGTTCTTTCCGATGCTGGTCAATATCCTTGGCGGCTTGGCTGCGGTGGACATGATGCAGCGGGATTTGATGCGCACCTATGCCGCCTCGCACACGCAGACGCTATTGAAATTGCGCGGCCCTGCGGCGTTGCCGTTTTTGTTCAATGGCCTCAAAATCGCCACCTCTTTGGCGCTGATCGGGGCGATTGTTGCTGAATATTTCGGCTCTCCCATCCGGGGTATGGGCTTTCGCATCTCAACAGAGATGGGACGCTTGGCAACCGACATGGTTTGGGCTGAAATTGTCGTGTCCGCGGTGACCGGGACGGCCCTTTATGGGATCGTGTCGGCCATCGAGAAACGGGTGACCTTCTGGCACCCATCACAACGCGGGTGAGCCCGCAAAGACGATGAACCGGGGGACAAACTCCCGGCATTACCGACAACTTGGAGGTTGTATTTCGATGAAAAAGCTACTGACGAGCGCTGCCGCTCTGGCCGCTATGAGTTCTGGCGCCTTTGCCGCCGATGACGTGACGCTGCAACTCAAATGGGTCACGCAGGCGCAGTTCGCCGGCTACTATGTGGCTCTTGAAAAAGGGTTTTATGAGGCCGAAGACCTGAACGTGACGATCAAACCGGGGGGGCCGGATGTGGCGCCCGTGCAGGTTTTGCTGGGCGGCGGGGCCGATGTGATGGTCGATTGGATGCCTTCCGCCTTGGCCGCGCGTGAAAACGGCGCCCCTGTCGTGAACATCGCCCAGCCCTATAAATCCTCGGGCATGATGTTGACCTGTCTCAAGGAAAGCGGCATCACTGGCCCCGAAGATTTCCCGGGCAAAACCTTGGGCGTTTGGTTCTACGGCAACGAATATCCGTTCCTGTCGTGGATGGGCAAATTGGGCCTTGCGACCGATGGGTCCGAGGGCGGCGTGACCGTTTTGAAACAGGGTTTCAACGTCGATCCGCTGTTGCAAAAACAGGCGGCCTGTATCTCCACCATGACCTATAACGAGTATTGGCAGGTGATCGACGCGGGCATTTCCGCCGACGATCTGATCACTTTCAAATACGAAGACCAAGGTGTCGCCACGCTCGAAGACGGTCTTTATGTGCTCGAAGACAGCCTGAGCGATGACGCGTTCAAGGATAAAATGGCGCGGTTTGTGAAAGCCTCGATGGCGGGCTGGACCTATGCCGCCGCCAACCCGGAAGAGGCCGCTGAAATCGTGTTGGACTATGACGAAACTGGCGCGCAAACCATGACCCATCAGGTCCGCATGATGACCGAAGTGGCGAAACTGCTCGAAGGTTCCGACGGCTCTTTGGATGTGGCCGATTATGAGCGCACGGTGGCCTCGTTGCTGTCCGGCGGTTCCGATCCGGTCATCACCAAAGAACCGGTGGGGGCTTATACGCTTGAGATCACCGACGCTGCGATGAAATAAGTCCGACGTCATGATCAGAAAGGCCGCGCAGGGGAAGCTTTGCGCGGCCTTTTACATCAGTGCTGCCGGGGCGAGACGACGCGTCTGGGCACCGCTGCGCAACTTAAATCGTGCCAGATCGGGGGCCTTGTCCCGGTCCAATGTGCCTAGATCAAGTCGCAGGACGCCCTCGGATTTCAAACGCCGGATCGCCTCCCAAAGGATCAGGTTATGCGCATTCAGCGCGCGCCCCTCAGGGCCGGTGTGACCGATTTGATAGCTCGCGCTGGTGCCATGAATAACAAACAACATTTGCGCATCTGAGGCGCTGAACAGGCGCAGAGATTTGGGCGCAACATCTTGCACAGCCAGCATGAATTCGGGTGGCAATCCGCGATACCGCCCCTCCGCCTGCCGATTTTTTTCAGCGCGCAACAGCGGCATCAGCACGCCGGCCGACGGCTGCAACTGCGCCACTTTCAGCCGCGTGCCCTCGGCTTTTTTCAAGGCATTGCGCCATTTGCCATGCATCCCGGCGCGCAGACTCGCAAGCTCTTGTGAGAGGTCCAGTTCCACCACCTCAGGCGCGGCAGTCAGGCCCATCCGCCTGAGCCGCGTCTCGCTGGTCATCAGGTGAACGCCAAAGGGCAGGGCGCGGCGCAAAGAGGTGAGCGCGGCGCGTTGGATATGCTGGGGACACTCGGGTAGAAACAGCGGACCACGGGTGAGCAAAGATGTTCGCATGCCAAATTTTGTGCGCATAACGATCTGCGCGATGGCGATCGGTGTGGCAATCGGCGTCGTATCGTTAAAAACGCAAAGTCTGCGAACCTCGCGCCCTAATCGTTTTGCAGTTTCGCCATAGATCCAGCGCTGCGGCAAGGGCGCCATCACCCTGTCCGCCAGCGCCTCCCATGTGGCGCAATCACTGATCTGTTGCACATCCATGCGCGGAATATGTGGCAAACATCGTTAACAAAGCCTTTTCATTGCAGCGAAAATACTCAAATTCCACCGCCTGAGCCGATCAAGACAAATGGACTAAAATGTCACAGGGCCAAGCGCCGGGTGGGGCGCAAGCCGGTGCAAAGCGCATGAAAAAGGCCGCCCCGAAGGGCGACCTTGTTTGTGTCATAAGCCGTTGTCTTAGGCTTTTTGATACAACGAATTCCTGATCAATTCCTCGACGACGGCGGGTTCGGCGAGGGTTGAGATGTCGCCCAGGCTGCCGGTGTCGTTTTCGGCGATTTTGCGCAGGATGCGGCGCATGATTTT